>Ga0257122_1000224_pt1 | contig 58528 bp, 43 predicted proteins | sample SI106_120metaG_FD_190146 | JGI IMG/M metagenome (GOLD analysis project Ga0257122, IMG submission 190146) | Marine microbial communities from Saanich Inlet, British Columbia, Canada - SI106_120 | ecosystem: Environmental > Aquatic > Marine > Inlet | place: Canada: British Columbia | collected... | reverse complement strand
ACGTATTCCGCAGCACAGGAAGCGCAGCGGAGTTCTTCACCGGTTGGGCCGTCTCTCCATTTCAGAGGGGCACCACAGTCGCAATTGTGATTCTGTTCGATTGTCCAAAGGTCGTCCGTGCCGCGTTTCGCCGAAACCGGCAACCCTGGTGCTAGCAGTGCGAGTTGATGAGCGGCTTGTTGGCTTCGTGGCCCCTGGGAGGCTTCATTTGCCACGTTCGCCAAGGCTTCAATAGCGATGCGTCCGCCGATTTTCCCCAGCGCTGAAATGGCGTCTCTAGCCAAGCTATCGTCAGGAGCCGCAAGTGCCTCAATGATCGGCTCTTGGAGCAAATCCATGCCTGGCCGTGCTGCCCGAATTAGAAGCCGGAGGACGTCTTCGCCCATCTCTGGAGACGCTTCTAGAAATTCGAAGAGACCGGTGAGCAACTCTTCGTCCACATCAAAAATGGAATTCTCCACGACGCTGGCCAGGAGAGCAAATGATGCGAATCGAATCTCGGAATCGTTGTCGCGCAGAAAATGAAGAAGCGGCCCTACGATGCAAACGTCGGACGCCTGGGGGGGCGTAAGCAAGCTGCCTAGGCTCCTTAGGATATTTACGCGGCTGTCGTTTCGTTCGACCCGAACCAGTCCGTCTAGCAGCAAGTCTCGCAGGCTGCGGTCTTCGCGGGTAAGCGTATCGGCCAGAACTTGAGTCCCCGCAAATTGCACCCAGTCGTCCTCATCGTCGATAATCGCGCGTGTTGCTATCATCTTTCCTTTACCACCAAACTGAATCAATGCGTTCAGAGCGGCCGCGCGGACATACGGATCTTGCACCCCTAAATGGGGTTGAAGCGCGATTAGTGAAACGCCCTCGGGGCCATTGATTCGGAGAATCGCAGCCAGGGCATGTAATGCTACGCTCAGCAGATCCTCGCTCGTTTCAGGTTCGGCCAAGAGTCGCAGTAGCGGGGCAATGCCGTCTGGGCTACCTAGTTGGCCGAGTATTTCGGCGGCGACGCGACGGGTTGACGCTGAATCATGCCAAAGCAACGGAGATATATGTGGGATCACCGAAACCCCACGCGCGAGGAGTTGTTCCTTTGCGCTCTGTTGTACGGAAAGTTTCAGGCTCTGAAGACCTCCAAGTTCTTTTGTTAGGCCCGTCGACGAAACCGCAACTGCGGCGGTCTCTGCGCGCTGGCCTGTCAAGGCACGCTTGGCCGCGCTGCGAACCCACTCTTCGGAGTCTCTCGAGGCCAGTTTGAGCGCTTCTTCGCACGTCGCACAACCGATGCGGCCCAATGCGGTGCACGCGAGAGCTCTGACGAATAGGTCGGCATCAGTGAGGCTCTTTATCAGGAGGGCGACCACCGATTGACTCACCTTGGGATGCGTCAATTCACTACATGCTCGGAGCAGCAAGGGCCTTGCGGACGGATCCTCCTCAATGCGCAATTGTTCAGCGATGGGACCCAGAGCTTCTGTGGCGCCCATGCCGCCGGCAACGAGTGCTATGCCCGTGCGGATGCCCCTTTCAGAATGGGATAGAAAGGGCAATAGCTGCGGCCAAATCTCTTTTCCAGCGCTGACCAGATTTGCGATTGCCTGTTCACGCTCGGCTTGCAGTGGGGCCGCTAACTTTTGAATTTGTGCTGCGATACTATCGGCCATCTGTTTTTCCGTCCCGTTATGCACTAAGGCTGTGCCAGAAACTTCAGGACCACGCGATTGAACCGTTGAGGCTCCTCCAGGGTCGCCGTATGCGCCGATTCGTCAAATTGCACGAATGTTGCGTTAGGCAGCGCCTTGGCCATGCGGCGGCCTATGCTTGGCAAGATTAGAGGATCGTGTTTGCCCCAAATCAAAAGTGACCTGTGTTTGATGGCATGGAAGTCTGACTCCCGCAGGAGTCCGCCATTTTGCATTCCATTTAGGATTCGGGTCTTGGCCTTGCGGTTGACCCAGAATTCGTTCTTGAGTACGAGCTTGAGAACGAAGCTGGGCAGCCATGGATCGTCGTACATAACGCCCTCTAGTAATTTGCGCGCCATGGCGACATTCTTGGGAACAAGGAGGTCGTTGACGTTCTTCACGCCATCGAAGTTCCTCGATGTTTGAGCTTGTTCTTCGTCGGTATATCGCAAACCGGCTGAGTCAACGAGCACGAGTCGTTTTACGAGTTGCGGATGTCTGCGGGCCAGCTCGATGGCGATGAATCCGCCGAATGAGAGGCCGACAACGTGTGCCGGTCCGATACCGAGCGACCGCAGAAGTTCAGCCATGGCATCAGCCTGTTGGGCAGCGGTTTCCATCTTCGCAGTGGGGGTGGGTTTGCTATCTCCAAACCAGTAAATGTCGGGAGTTATGACACGGTAGCTGCGAATGAACTCACCGACTTGGTTTTCCCAATTTTCGAGTGCGCTTCCCCCGAATCCGTGAAGGAAGAGCACGGGAAATCCCTGTCCGCCTATATAGTAGTTGATCGTTCCGGAAGATAGCTTGGCCGAGTAGTGGCGCAGTCCCTCGTCTTCGAATTTTACCGAGATCAGGCGTCGGTTGAATTGGACCACATTGCAGCCCTGCAAAAACAGGAAACTCGCAGTGACCGCGACGATTGTGATGCGTGTTAGTGAGTTCATGAACCGTCGCGTTCAGCGAGTTCAGCTAACACTTCCTCTGGCAAGGGGAACCAGCGGAGGAGTTCGAAATCCTCAGAAAGCTGCGCCTTTTTGCCGTGGGTCTTGGGATAGCGACCAACCTCGTCGGCGATAATCTTCTTGGCGTCTTCGATGTAGTTCAAGAGCACCCACTCCGGTTCCGTAATGTGGGCCGAGCGGTATTCCAATTTTCCCAACCTGTACGAAATATCGTCGAGGCTCATGACGCTGTCATTGCGCCAAGTGCGATGATGCCAACCACCCGTTGTGGGGTCGAATTCATAAAGGGGCAGGAGCTTCCAACCTTCATCGGCAATGAGGTGGATGGCGTCGATGAGGAATTGGAAGGCGGTTTCGGAAATAAAATAGTTAAAATTGAGTCGCGCCCAGCCTGGCTTGATCCCCTCGCATCCCCGGACGACTTCTCTTTCGAACTCCCGAGAACGCACGAGGTCGATTCCGAGGAGGCGGTGGCCGTAGGGGCCGGCGCAAGAACAACCGCCGCGTGTTTGGATACCCAAAAGATCGTTGAGTAGGGCGACGACAAAATTGTGGTGCAAAAACTTATCTCCCTGCTTGATCATGAAGGAGACGATCGAAAGGCGCCAGGCTTGAGGATTGCCGAGAATCTTGATGCGGGGGTTCTTGCTCCAAGAATCGATCGCACGCTTCACGTAGTCGCGTTCGCGTTCCTTGATCAGGGGAGTCGTCACCGCTTCCTTGAGCTGAAAAACCAGGCCAGCCCGAATGGATTCGATGATTCCCGGAGTTCCTCCTTCTTCGCGATGGACGGGGTCGTCGAGATATCGATGCTCCGAATAGTTGACGTAGGCGACGGTGCCGCCGCCGGGAACAGAAGGTACCCTATTGGTCAATAGCCGACGCTTGACGACCAGGACGCCTGGCGTGCCGGGACCACCAATGAATTTATGGGGAGAAAGAAAGACGGCGTCTTTGTACACGTGCTCGCCATCAGACTCATCATCCGACATATTCATTTCAATCTGGACGTATGGGCCAGCCGCGGCAAAATCCCAGAAAGACAGGGCACCGTGTTTGTGTAGCAGTGCCGTTATGGCGCGCGTATTCGAGCCGATTCCCGTGACATTTGACGCAGCGGAAAAACTGCCAATTCGCAAGGGGCGGGACGCGTACTTCTTGAGTTCTCGATCCAGGTGGTCGCGGTCGATCTGCCCGTCAGCGTCCTCGTCGATTTCCACGACGTCGGCGATACTCTCGCGCCAGGGAAGCTCATTGGAATGGTGCTCGTAGGGCCCAATGAATACGACGGGGCGCTGGTGTTCGGGAATTTGGTCGGTCAGGAAGTGCTTGGCATCGAGGTCTGCGGGAATACGAATATTGAGAATGCCAATGAGTTTATCGATTGCCCCTGTCGCACCCGAGCCACAGAAGATCACCACGTCTTCATCGGAGCCACCGACGGCCCTGTGGATAATATTTCGGGCATCCTCGCGAAACCGCGTCGTCTGCAGTCCCGTTCCAGAGGTTTCCGTATGCGTATTCGCGTAGCGGGGCATGACCTCATCACGAATGAAATCCTCGATAAAGGAAAGGCAGCGACCAGAGGCCGTATAGTCGGCATACGTCAACCGCCGCGGCCCCCAGGGCCCTTCAATAGCTTGGTCTTCGCCCACAATAGATCGACCGATAGTCTCGATCAGCCTCTTACTCGCTTCCGACATTCAACATCCCCGATATCGTTGCCCGGATCCTACCCTAGGGCCACGGCAGGCGCGAACTGATTCTCACTTCTTGCAGCAGGCGGACTTCAGGCTTGATTCGTCAGAGTTCGAGTTGACGGTGGAGAGAGGGAAGGGGACGCGGACTGGGGCTACTTGATGCGCTTGCCGCCGAAGTTATTCGTGGGGCCGCTGATGACCGTGATGGCTTGGTTGATCTGGAGGGTGCCCGTCCAGAGGCCGTCGGTCATTTGGTCGTAAAAGCCGTCGGCGTTTTCGTCGCCGAATTTCGCCTGGCCTGCGATGAGCAGGTAGGTGTCGTCGAGGTCGATATTGACGATTTCAGCTTCGATGTAGGCCGTTGCCGCTTTCATGGCCATCGTGCAGGCGCTGGTCCAGATCGCGACGCCACCGATTCCGACGGTGTCGTTGATGGTGGTTCCCACGTCGGTGCAGTTCACGAAAGCACCCAGCAAATCGTCAAGGCTGCTGGCGTTGCTATTCACGTAAGGAATGACGAGGTCGTTGAGAGCAACGAGGATGAACGTACCGAATTTGAATGTGAACGTATGCTCGCCGATAGCGACTTCACTGATATTCGCGCTATTGGGTGTGAGCTCCACACCTTTTACCGTCGGCGTTGGTTGAGCGAGCTGGGCGAACGAATATTCCACGCTCTTGCCGTGCAGCATCCAACCGATTTTTTCCAGGGAATGGTCGACCGTCATGATCTTGTCGGCTTCTTGAGGCGTTGCACTCACCATATGGCTAGTGGTTTGGAATTTGCGGGCCAATGCGGAGAGGTCGGCGCTGATTTGTTTGAGGTCGGCGACGAGTTTAGGAGCGATCTGCGTGAGGATCTTATTCACTTCCACGTAGAGCGTCGGCTTGAGAACGTCTGCCATGGTGGTCAGAACCTGGTTGTTCACTTCTTTCGCGAGCTCGTCGAGGATGGAGTCCACGACGAATTTACCCGGATCGTCCGGATCATCGGAAAGGTCGTTGATGACATTCAAGGCGGTGGCGAAGTTGGATCCCTCGAAAGAGCCTTGAACGTCGAACTGACTAGCCAATTCGAACGTACCGGTTAGCAACGGAACCTTCGGGGTGACATCGGGTTTCTCTTGTACCTCGATATCCCAAGAGACGGCCGACGTGCGTGGCGTCGTGGCCTCGATCTGGTAGGTACCGATGATTTGCCCCGCGGTCAGTGTCACTTCGGCAAGACCGGTTGCCGCCGTCAACACGCTATAGCTGTTGAGGGTGCTGTCTTTGCTGTCTCCTTTGAAGGAGAACGTGACGGTTTCGCCAGCTTCGCTGCCACCGTTTTTACTGTAGCGAACCTGCAATATGACTTGTTGCCCTTGTTGCAGGTTGAATTGCTGCCAACCGACGATAACCAGGTTGTAGGTATCTTCGACGGGGGCGATGGTATCCGGTTCAACGACCGGGGCCGCATCCGCTTCCCCTAGATCGGGTGGTGCTCCCGCATCTGGGTCAACGTTTTCGCCCGTACCCACGTCGGGTATGATCGGTGGCCCCGAGTTATTGCACCCCGCCAAAACGAGTGTGACCGTTAGTCCAAAGACCGATAATACTCTCCTCAGATTCTTCATGTCTTGCCTCTCTGCCTGACGTAGGCGTCGCCTTCCCTTGGTGTGGGCGCAGGTAGCATGTATCATGCCATGTGGGCTAGTGTTTTTCGGTACTATGACGCGGCCCGCCATAGAAGAAGGTGCATATACTTCGCGATGTTAGGTGGTTAGACCTATCTCGGAAGTCTTTCACCGATGCCCAATCTTCGGGCGATTCTCTGATTATCGGAGACGTGTAGCAATACCATACGCCACCTCGCGTTTGCATATCGGACCGACGCCGGCTACGGCGTTGCCCGGAAGCGTAGATAAATTAACTCGACACCGTAGGCTAAAAGCGCAAGGCCGATCAAACCGATCGATGTCCAATGGTCGATGGATAAACCGAGCAAATGCCAGAGAGGTGTTAGGGCGTATAGGGCCAGCGTAATGCCAACGCTGCAACCGAGCATACGGAGGATATTTCCGCTTTCCTCGCTGCGAATACGTGCCAGCGCGTGCACGCACCAGCCGAGAGCGAGTAGAGCCCATATGACACTCGATGCGGCCCAGAATATATTGGAAACATCGATGGGGCTGAACGCTACCGCCTGGCCGAGTATCTTCTGCAGAAGGATCGTTCGCGACAGCGTCGCTGCCACCGATAGCAGCAACCCGAGCGCTAACGCCCAATCTTTGGTGAGGCTTCGTAGGACAAGGCCTACGGTCAATGCTCCCGTTAGCCCCACGCCACCGAGCGCGACTGTCAACGCATGGATCCATGAAGCGGATTCAATGAATCGCGCGGCAGCGAGGGCGGCAAACGTCGCGGCGGCCGCGAGCAGCGTGACCCATTTCATGCGCCGACTTTCCGTCCGATTACGAATGGTGTTCGATATTGAGTTCGGAGTCCACGCAGACAACCGCTCGCTCACTGACACTTTCCCACCCGACATCTGCGCGGGGAGGTTTTCCAGCGAGAATAGCGACCGCCTTCAGGTGAGGATAACTCAGCGGTCTGCCATCAGCGTCGCGTCCTACGTTATTGTATGAGGTGTGCCGGGAAACGCAGAGAGGCAGTCCCGAACTGACGGCGAGCAAGAGACGGCCGTTCGTGACGACACATGCAAGGGGGGCGGCACTGACCGAGTTGGTGGTCATCAAGCGGTCCAGGTAATTTAGCGTCGACGTCAATGCACGCGCCGCCACCTGCCCCCCGAGTTTCGGATCGTTGACCTTCCCCGTATCGTTGAGAAAGGCGAGGAATAGGTGAAAAAGGCATTCTCCAGGCGTAGAACCCTTTATGTTGCGGCGCATGTATTCCGGAACCGAGCCCACCATTTCCGCCTTCAATTCATCGAAATTCGAAAACTGACCGCAGCTGCTAAAGAACCAGTTCTGATAGCGGAATGGGGCGGTATTTTCCGGGATGGCGTTCACGGCGTCTGCCGGGCGGACATGACCGAGTAGAAGGCTCGCACGCAGATCGCTGACTTTGTCAGCGAAAAAGAGCTCAGCGTCTGTTGACCGGGGTTGTTTTCGGAACAGCGGCTGGGCCGCCTGATAGTAGCCCATCCCCCAGCCCCGGCGGGCATCCTCCGCCATCAAATCCTTCGCAAAAGGTTCAAACGCCGTGGTCAACACACCTGCATCATTTGAATATAGACCGAAACAAAAACTCATCCACCCATCCTCTCACAGCGCATTGAATAGAGCTCAGCGGCGAAACCAAAAGTAACGATATGGATCATTGTGAATCGGTTCTCACCTGTGCGCCAGCCAAAGTATAGCGTAGTTCTGCCCGACGACCAGAATCGTAGTCGATTTGTGTGGAACACAGGCGATAGATTTCCTCAGGCCAAAGTAGGGAAATGTTGCATCCTGACCGTCATCCGGCTCATCATGAAGGACACTAAGAGTTCGGAGATCCGATCAATGTCGCGGTATCGAAAATGGCGTCCCCACTTCGCAGGTGCAAATCCGGCCGCGTGCTTTGTCTTGCTGATGCTTTCGGTCATGTTTTGGGCCCCAAATGTTGAGGCGGTTGAGATTTTCTTCAATGGCGTCAAGGTCACGGGGCTAAGCAATCAGAAGTTCGACAATTGTGAGATTCGCTTCGACGGCAAAGGGAACCTCCATATTAAGGCGAAGGGATATACCGTAAAGACCGTCGAAGATTCGGCCGCCAGTCGTCCAGCTGGCGCGACGTCGGCGACTCTGAAGGCACGGTACTATCTGGTATCGATGGCGACCCAACCACCCAAGACCCAATTCGACGTGGATCTCTTTGCCAACGGGAAGTTCGTGCGGAAGGTGAAGGGGGTCGATGCGCAAGGGATCTATGAGATCTCAGCGTTCCTAAAGCCCGGAAAAAACCTGCTTCAATTCGGCGCTACGAAGAACTACCGCGGTCATGACAGGCTCTCCAAATCGAAGGACGACTACCTCCGACTCCTGGTCGGCACCGGTGTCAAAGGTCGAGATACCGTAAACATCACAAAGGTTTTACTAGAGTTTCGTATTGCAGCGGATGAGGTATTGAACCGCAATATGACCAAGGAGATCTCGGTCGACTAGAACCGTGAATCTGTCCTGAATTCAGCCTGTTAGCCGCGCCGCGTCAGTGCCTCATTCCTCCTTGACAAGATCACCGGAAATTTGCTACTAAGCTGAAAACTTTAGGGAAATTGTTGGTCGTCATCGTGAGGCCACAATGGTGACCAAGAGTTACACACCGTGTTTAGTACCAAAAGCAACCTCCCAGCAGTGGTTCTCGCAATCTCGCTTTTAGCGGGTGGGTGCGATAATGGTGCAGCTTTACGTAATGCAAAGCTGTCAAAGAATCGGTATTTGCTGGGGAAAGACTACCTAGAAAAGAAGCAGGCTGGGGCGGCTCGCCGGGAATTGCTCGCTGCGATTCGGCTCAACGCCAACAATGCCGATGCCCACGGATTATTGGGAAAGCTGCTTTTCATTGAGGGCGTGCATGCCGATAGCTACCTCGAACGCTATCAATGCTTGCAGGGCGAGGCAGCGCGCCAGCAATTGGCTGTGACCAATCAGAGTTTTCGCGGTGCGGAAAAACACCTGCTTCGCTCGCTCGAAATCTTGGACGGCAAGAAGCGTTCGGACCCCGAATCTCTCAACTACCTGTCGAATATTGCTTTGCATTTCAAGCGGTACGACGCCGCCGTCAAATATGCCAGCAAGGCCCTGGATAGTTTTTCGTACGGGCGCCGGCATCTGGCGTTAGCAACGCGCGGCTGGGCCTATCATTTGGCTGGGAAACAAAAGAAGGCGTCAGCTGACCTGCGAGAAGCGCTATTTCACCAGCCGAATTTCTGTGTAGGCCGCTATCGGCTGGCAAAAGTGCTATATAAAACGATGCTTTACGGGCAAGCGGTAGCGGAGCTCCTCAAAGTGACAGCGGAGCCGGCCCCCCAGCCAGGGTGGCAGGGTGAATGCTGCAAGGTCTGCGTGGGAACCTGTCCGTGCGGCGACCGATGCATGCCCTGTGATGAAAAATGTATCGTGACAAAACCGGGGTGTACATGTAGGCCCGGAGGGTGCAGGATCCAGGACGCTTATCAGCTTCTGGGACTTGTCTACAAGAAGCAGAAGGAACCAGCGAAGGCAAAGGCACAGTTCGAAAAGTGTGTGACGCGTAATCCGAAGAGCTGCATTTCGAAGCAATGCCAACAGTACGCCCAGCTGATTTAGATACGTTATGCGGAAGGTTAAGCGGTGTGAGCCATGACCCTAGAACAAGACTTCGGTAGCTATCTCCGTGGCGAAAGAGAGTCTCGCCAGATCCCCCTCGAGGAGATCGCGTCGGTTACGAAGATCTCAATGCGCTCATTGCAGCATTTGGAAGCGGGGCGATGGTCCGATTTGCCCGGTGATGTTTTCGTCAGTGGCTTTGTTCGATCCTACTCAAAGCACGTGGGTGTTGAGGAGTCGGGGGTTGGGCGCTATCGAGACGTGGTGGTCGAACGCGACCGGCTCCATGAGTTGGAGCAAATCGAAGAAGTAGGCGAGGACGCCAACAAGAGCCGGAATCGTTTTGGGGTCGCGCTCTTCGTTATCATTTTGGTTATTATCGCGACGATAACGCTGTCGCTTCTTTGGCGTGGCGATAGCAATTCCGCGGATGTACAGGCTTCGTCTTCACCGACGGTCGAAACGGTCAAGGCCCTCCAGGCGTAGGGCCCCTTAGCTCTTCCCCCTCAACTCTGAAAACGGAAAACCAGGGGACTAGGGCAGATTGGCTCGAGGTAGCTCATGCTGACCCCGAAACTTAAAGTCCTGCAACAAACGATCAAGCGTCTGATGCGCCGAGGTGCCATCGGATCCATGGAAAAGGTCTTGGCGAAGAGCCATGCCGCCGACCTCGCGTTTCTGCTGACCGATCTTTCGGAGGCGGAACGAGATAAGGTCATAGGCGGTAGCGCCACCGATGACAAACGGGCCGAAATCATTGGCCACGCTGAACCGAAAATCGCAGCACAGATTCTGTCGAGGGCCGAGCCCGAGCGGGCCGTCGAGCTGCTCAGACTCGTTGAACCCGACGATGTTTCCGATATCCTAGGCGAAATGCCCTCCGAGGCCGCAGATGAATTGCTTCATCTGATGCGCGTTTCCGATCGAAGCGAAGTCGAAGAACTGAGCCGCTACGATTCGGAAACCGCGGGCGGCATCATGAGTCCGCGGTTCTTCGCACTCCACCGAGATACCACCATCCGGGAGGCCATCGAAGAGCTCCAGAAGCGCAGCGAAGAATTGGAGATGGTCTTCTATCTTTACGTTGTCAACGAACGCGATCAACTTCTAGGCGTTGTGTCATTGCGGCAGTTGGTCGTGACGCGGCCGGATACGCGGCTCTTCGACATCATGATTTCTGATGTCATCAAAGTTACGGCGGACGTCGACCAAGAGGAAGTGGCGCGCTTGGCTTCCCGGTACGGCTTGTTGGCGGTTCCGGTGGAGGATGACTCCAACCGGCTCGTGGGTATCGTTACGGTTGACGACGTTATCGATGTCTTGAGGGAAGAGGCGACCGAGGATATTTTGCGAATGGCCGGGGCTGGCGACGAACTGGTCGATCAGGAAACCGTCCTCGGCTCGGCATTTTCCCGCTTCCCCTGGCTCTTAGTCACGGGAGCACTCGGCGTACTCGCCGCCCTTATTCTCGCTGGCTATAAGGAGACCCTTCAGCTCAACGCAGTCGCGGTCTATTTCATGCCAGCAGTGTTGGCGCTTGCTGGCATCAGCGCGCTTCAAAGCGCTACGATTGTTGGGCAATCGATAGGCCAGGGGCGTATGACATGGGGGCTCGTCCTCAGGCAAATTGGGGTGTCGGCACTCCTGGGAACATTCTTCGGTGCCGGGTTGGCTATCTTCGCAGGGTATTGGTGGATCGCAGGTGGGAACCAGTCCATTTGGGGGGCGGTATTTCTCGGTCTGGGCATCACTGCAGCGATGATCTCCGCAGCCATCGTGGGTGGCGTTTTGCCGCCGCTCCTGGCCCGGCTGAGAATCGACCCAACGCTAGCCGCAGGGCCGGCGATAACCGTCGTCGGCGATCTCGTGGGTCTCGTCGTATATCTTTCGATAGGTAGTCTCGGGCTGCTGTTTTGAGCGAATCGCTCACGACCGTGGCATTGCTGGGACGAACTGTAGACTACGGCGATGCCGATCGCATCTGTACCTTCCTCACCGAGGACCTTGGGCGTATTTCCGCTATCGCCAAAAACGCGCGTCGCAGTCGCAAGCGCTTCGGCGCGGCGCTCAGCCTATTCGTCTTGGCGCGGGTCTCGGTGCAACGAAAACGGGGTGACGTCTACCTCCTTCAGAGCCTTGATTGTGTTCAGGACTTGGGACCCAAAATCTCAACCGATGTCATTGCGGTGGCGCATGGTAGTTACATCATCGAGTTGGCGCAGGAGCTCTGGCCGGCCGATCAAGTAGACCGCCCCCTATTCGGTCTCGTGTTGGAGGCACTTCGGGAGCTGGCCGCTGGTGGCCCCAATCCGGCGTTACTCAGGGCCTATGAACTGCAGGCGTTGGGGCTGACGGGGTTTGTCCCGGCAACCGAGTTCTGTGCCCAATGCGGTACTCGGGTGGGGCCCACGGATTCGATCGGTTTCAGCGTGACGGACGGTGGTCTTATCTGCGGTGACTGCGGCCCCCGCGGGTATCCAATATCGTTCGACGTAGCCCAAAGACTCAAGCTGCTTCGCAACATTCCGTTCTCCGAACTCGGCCAAACGAGCGGTTCAGATACGGACTTGGAACACGCGCATGAGTTGCGCCGGCTGATGATGATGGTCGTACGACACCAGCTAGGAAAAGAGCTACGATCTCTGGACTTTATAGCCCAGCTTGCCCGTTAAGTAGCGACGCCACGCCGAGTTGCCCTGACTTGCGCCAGGTCGTTGACAGTGTCGATCCAAGCGAAGATACTCGGTCCTCGTGAAATTTCAGGTGGGCGAATAGGCGGTGCGCGCGTTTGTTGTGGTCGGGATATTGATGATGACGGCCGCATCGGTCGTGGTTGTTCAGGGCGGGCTTTTTTTGAAGGCGACGATGAACACCACCGCGTTCACTTTGGAGTTTTGGACGAGTGATTTTTGGCTCTTGGTGCCCAGTGATCCTGAGCAAGGCTTAGGACCGAATGCCGGGTGGTTTTTGCGTCTTGTAGGGGGCGCGTTCACCGCATTGGTGGGATGGGTGGTTCTAAGAGCAAGCAAATAACCCGTTGGGTGATAGACCCACGGATAGGAGATTCCCATGAGCGATACCAAATACGTCTATACATTTGGTGCAGGAAAAGCCGACGGTAAATCTGATATGAAAAACCTTCTTGGCGGCAAAGGTGCCAACCTCGCCGAGATGACGAATCTGGGAATCCCCGTTCCGCCAGGGTTCACTATCACCACCGGTGTTTGTACCCATTATTATGACAATGGGCATGCCTATCCTGATGGTCTGAAAGACATGGTCAGCCAGGCGCTGTCCAAGGTCGATTCAATTATGGAACGCAAATTCGGTGACGCCGACAACCCCTTGCTGCTTTCCGTGCGGTCGGGCGCCCGTACCTCCATGCCTGGCATGATGGATACTGTCCTCAACTTGGGTTTGAACGACAAGACCGTTCAGGGGGTGATCAAACGCACGGGCAACGCGCGTTTTGCCTACGATAGCTATCGCCGATTCGTCGCCATGTATGGCGACGTGGTGTTGGGCCTGAAACCCCAAACTAAATCCGACGAAGACCCCTTTGAGGTTCTCCTTCATAAAAAGAAGGAAGCCCGCGGTGTCAAAATCGACAGCGAACTCAGCGCCGATGATTTGAAAGAACTGGTCGCCGAATTCAAAGGTGCTATTAAAGACGCTGGCCATGTTTTTCCAGAAGACCCAATGGAACAACTCTGGGGCGCCATCAGCGCGGTTTTCGAATCCTGGAACAACGACCGAGCCAAAGAATACCGCCGCATGTACAACATCCCGGCAGCTTGGGGCACGGCGGTCAACGTTCAGGCGATGGTCTTCGGAAATACCGGCGATTCCTCGGGAACAGGCGTTGCGTTTACGCGCGATCCCGCTACCGGCGAAAATCGATTCTACGGCGAGTATTTGATCAACGCCCAGGGCGAAGATGTTGTTGCGGGAATTCGTACGCCACAGCCCATCGAAACCTTGAAAGAGGTTATGCCTAAGAGCTACGAGCAACTCGTAGGCATCTACCAGAAGCTAGAAAAACATTACAGAGACATGCAAGATGTCGAATTCACCATCGAGGAAGGCCGCCTTTGGATGCTTCAAACTCGGGCCGGGAAGCGCACGGGGGCTGCGAGTATTCGTATTGCGGTTGAGATGGTTGATGAAGGTCTGATCGATCAGAAAGAAGCTGTCATGCGGGTCGATCCTGAAGCGCTGAACCAGCTTCTACGTCCGGTTTTCGATGCCGAAGAAGTGAAGGGTACTGAAATCGTGGCGAAGGGGTTGAATGCGGGACCAGGCGCGGCCTCGGGTCGCGTGGTTTTTGCAGCCAGCGATGCTGTTGACTGGGTCGCTCGCGGCGAAACCGTCATCTTGGTTCGTAACGAAACGAGCCCCGAAGATATCGCCGGCATGGAAGCGGCCGAGGGGATCTTAACGGCGCAAGGCGGCATGACGTCTCATGCGGCATTGGTCGCGCGGCAAATGGGAACGGTCTGTGTTGTCGGTTGTAGCGCTTTGAAGATCGACTACGCCAAGGCCCAGTTCAGTGTTGGCGACAAGGTATTCAAAGAGGGCGACTGGATTTCCGTGGACGGTAGTACGGGTGATGTCATCGAGGGCAAGCTGAAGACGATACCGTCTGAGGTTCTACAGGTTTTGCTTCACAACGCGATGAAGCCTGAAGATTCGGCGACCTTCCAACAGTTCAATAAACTGATGGGTTGGGCTGATGAATACCGTCGTATGAAGGTTCGCACCAACGCCGATCAGCCCGATCAGGCAGAACAAGCCATCGCTTTTGGAGCTGAAGGCATCGGCCTTTGTCGCACGGAACATATGTTCTTCGGCGGCGACCGAATCAAAGCCGTGCGCAAGATGATCCTTGCCGATGACGAAGCGGGCCGCCGCACTGCTCTGGAAACCTTGGCACCGATGCAAAAAGCAGATTTCGTCGGTTTGTTCAAAGCTATGGCCGGCCGCCCTGTGACGGTGCGACTTCTCGATCCGCCTCTTCATGAGTTCCTTCCGCACACCGAAGAGGAAATGGCGGAACTGGCAACCGAAATGAACGTTGAAGTCGCCACGTTGCGCCAGCGCAATGCGGACCTTCATGAATTCAACCCGATGCTGGGGCACCGAGGCTGTCGTTTGGGTATCACCTATCCTGAAGTCTATGAAATGCAGGTACGGGCCATCATCGAAGCAGCCGTTGAGGTCAAAGCTGCTGGCGTCACCGTGCTTCCGGAAGTCATGATTCCGCTGACCGGCCATGCGAAAGAGATGGCGATTACCAAAGAACTCTCCAAACGAGTCGCCGACGAAGTGATCGCCAAGGCCGGTTCGGACCTAGAGTATTTGGTAGGCACCATGATCGAATTACCCCGGGCTTGCCTGGTCGCTGATCAAATCGCGGATACCGCGGAATTCTTTTCCTTCGGTACCAACGACTTGACGCAAACCACGTTTGGCCTCTCCCGCGACGACGCCGGGCATTTTCTCCCAGTTTACGTCCAAAAAGGCATCTACCAAATCGACCCCTTCGTTGCCATCGACCAAGAAGGTATGGGCCAGTTGATCAAGATCGCCATCGACAAAGGGCGTTCGATTCGCAATGGCCTCAAGGTGGGTATTTGTGGTGAGCATGGTGGCGAGCCGAGTTCGGTCGAATTCTGCCATCGTATGGATATGGACTACGTCAGTTGTTCCCCATACCGTGTGCCCATCGCGCGCTTGGCCGCAGCCCAGGCAACCCTTCGTGAAGCACAGTAAGCGGACCTTGCTTACCCAGCGCGCCGAACTCGCGGCGTGCTAGCCCCCTCCCTGGTCGTTGAGACGAGATCCCTTCCAGCAAAGCCCTGAAAACATTGGCGCTTCAGGCGAGAATTGGCCTCGACAGGCCGTGCAGTGTCGGGTAGTGTATGCGCCCAATGAGCCCGGCGTGGCCTCGGAAAATAATGCGTAGCTTTAAACAGATAATTGGGCTGGGTGGTCTGAGCTTTGTGCTCGTCGCGTGTGCGATCGATCAGCCCGGCATTAACCCTTTTCCTAACGAATTCTACTTTCCCACAGGGCTGGCCTTGGATCCGGTTAGGCCCGTTCTCTACGTGGGAAATACCAATGCCGATTTGCGCTTCAACGGCGGCACGATCATGGCCTTGGATATCAGTGCGTTGCCCGGCGACCTGAGCAAAATCGGTGACGAGGTCAAGGCCTCAAGGCTGAATTGCGAAGCGGGACGTATCGAGGCCGGCCGGTGGGAATGCGACGAAGCTCAATTCGTTATTTCCGATGCCACTATCCGCACGGGGAACTTCCCGGGGGAATTGCGAATTTCATCGAAAGGCGATCGCCTCTACGCGCCTGTACGTGGTGAAAACCATCTATTGTGGATGGATATCGTACAAACCTCGCAGACCACGGGAAAGGTCGATTTGCGATGTAACGCCGATGTCTTCCTGGGCTGTGGCGCTGTGCCAAACGATACCAATTGCATGGCGTGGGATTGTGGGGCCGAAAATAGAGTCGACTATTCGTCCGTCGCACGAGAGCGGCTCGCTTCAGACCCATTTGGTATTGCCCTCAACGAATTGGTCGCTGTGCATGTGAATGCGGAAGGCCAGCGGCAAACATGCCGCGACGGCGCTTCCACGGTGCCTTGCGATTGTGGTTCAGCTGCGGCGTGCCCCGAGCCCGATTCGGGGCTGCCGATGTCCAACTGTTGTATCGATGCTCCGGATGGCGACCATATCTACCTGGCGCATCTATCCGGTGGCGAAATCTCCTTTGCCTTTGCCAATGATTCTGGCGTTGAATTACGGGACGTCAGTGGCAATGTGTTCAATACCTCGTCGTCCGTCAAAGGCGGGTTCTCCGTCGAGCCGAGTCTGCCGGGCGATGCCCGAAGCCCGATATTCGCGGGCAGCCGAACTTCGAGTCAGTTGGCATCGTTCGTTATCTGGGACGATACGCGGGTTGTTAGCGGTAGCCAAACCTCGGTCTCTTTGGTTTCACCGGCGAGCGGACAGTATTTTGACGTTCGGGGCGTGGCCAGAGCACCTGGTGGAAAGCAACTCTTCGTTGTAAGTCGGTCGCCGCCCACAATGATTGCGGTGGATCTTAGCCTTGATGAAAATGGCGATTCCAAACGGGAACCCATGTGGGCGGTGGAACTCTGCGCTGATCCTTCGTTGCTCCGTACGATTCCCAATCCTGCGCACGCCAACGATCCCACGGCACTTCTGGCCTTGGTGGTGTGTTTTGGCGAAGAACAAATCTACGTCGTTGACACGAAATTGGCCGAAGTGGTTGGACGCGTCTTTACGGGCCGAGGCCCGCATGTACTGGAAATAGACGCCCCCAATCAACGCGCCTTTGTTGCGAATTTCCTAGACAATACGGTGGGCGTCATAGACCTCAACCCAGAACGAAGTACCTATCTGCAAATGGTCCTGCAAATCGGATATGTCAGCCAATTGGAGCAGAATCTATGACCCGTGCATCATTTGCATTCGTTGCATGCGTGTCGCTGCTGGCCTTCGTTGGTTGCGGAGAGGAACCGGTCGATACCACGTCGCGTAACCTCAATCGACCAGGCCCGCTGGCCATGACCTGCGCTGGCCGCGTTGACGACAACGCAGTGGGGCTCGCCGCGAGTTACTGCAAGGCCGATTCTACATCGTCTGTCGAGGGGTTCCTCTACGGCTTTGTCGCCAATACCACGGCAGGCACAGTTTCGATGTTTAGGGTTGCCGACGACAAAACGGAATTGATCGACCTCAATCCAGCAACGCCGGGCTATGGCGTGATACCGGTGGGCAGTTTCCCAACCGACCTAGCTGTTACCCAAGATGGTTGCCGGGTGGTGGTTGCAAACTCAAACTCCTGTGATCTTTCGCAGATAGATGTCCAGGGCAGCCTGGATGTTGCCGCGAGCATTCGCGAAGTCCCGGCTGGCGGTGTGGTATCGGGCATTATCCCCAAGACAGTGGACGGCCCATTGCGGGCGCGTCCGCATGAAATCGTCATCGTTCCGTCCTCTGTCCCAGATAAGGGCGATGCCCTTTGTTCAGCTACCACCGAATATCGGGCCTTTGTGAGCTTTCCCGGCTGTCAATTGGTGGCCGAAATCGACCTGCGCAGTGGCATGGTGGTGCAGGGCGTTATGATCACCGAAACGGGCTACGTCTTTACCGACCGCCCCCAATGCCCCGCCGAATGTTTGATGCGTGGGGAATCGGAACGGGTCGATGCCGGCTTGGTTACGCCGGACGCAGGCGGCAGCCCAGACGCGAGTAGCATCATAGACGCCGCGAGCGAAACCGCGCCGAGCATGGATGCTGGCGTGGCCGTCGACAGTGGAACCACGGAGCCCAAGGCGACAGCCAACCTGGGCGGTGTACAACCCTACGGCTTGGCGCTTGCCGACGATGGCTCAATGCTCTTCGTCTCTTCTGCCGGGGCCAATTTCATTTCCATGTTTAAGGTCGACACAACGTCGGCCAAGCTGAGCGATGCTAAGCCCATCGTCCTCAGTGGTGACAATGCCCAAACGCTGCGACTGGCCGTCAGTCCACAAACTCGGCAGCTGGGACGCTTTGTCTATGCCATCGCCCGCGACCGCTCCTTGAGGGTGATTTCCGTGGATAGCTTGACCGAATGCGAAACCAACCTCGACTTGGCCAGGGTGCCCGACGGAGGCATCCCGCTAGCGCAGGCCCGTTGTTTTGCCGTGGGTGATGCCACTGCACCACGGCGTGTCACTGCGGAGGGCAGCGGGATTGTCTTCAGTGGTCGAGCACCACAGGACGTCACTTTCGTCAACGTCGCGGTCAATAATGGCGCTGACGGCGGCGTGACGAATAGCGATGCCGGTACAATGGCTACCCCTTTTGAGGGAATTTTTGCGATGGTCGCCGTTTCGGACGGCAGTATCTACGTGATCGATGTGGAAGACCTGCATCAGGTCGTTGATTCGTCCAGCACCCTCTTGCCCCAGAAATTGCCTCATCGCATTCGCAATTCGTTGAAGGGCTCGTACTTCGGCGAGCCTGATGCTCAGGTAACGTCCATCGGTGGAGGCAACTCCGATGGTGGCGTGCCCGTCGTGGTTAACAAAGTTGCGGGGGAGGTCTTGGGAGGCGGCGGAGTATTCGTTCGTGGCATCGGCGAGGCCATCGGCAGTGAATGGCTGATGGAATACGAACCTCGGATGGTCGAACGCATAGCGGGTCAGCTTCGCGTCACTGAAGCGGGCTTGCGCTTGGTGGATCCCGGGGCCCATTTCTGTAGCTCTAGGGTTCAAGGACACCTTCTGGACAGCGGCGAACGTTTGGCCAAGTCCGGAGACATCGTGGTGCTCACAGGCTGTAAGGAAACGGCGGATTGTGGCCCACTGCAAGCCTGCCGAAAACCGGTAACCCGTTCGACGCCTTACGGCTTGTGTCTGGACATTTATAGGGAAAAGGAACTTTTCACCCGCTGCTCCGACTATTTGAAGGCCGAACGCGAGTTTCTGGTCGCTGAAGCCGCCGATGGCTCACTCTTGCTCGATGCCTTGCCGCTGGAACCCCAGGGGATTATCAAGCAGGAAACGCAGCCTGCCAGCCCATGCGCGAACAACGCTGACTGCGAAAATCGTTTCTATTGCGCGCTCGCCGACAGACCCGTCAGCGGGAAGGCGGACTTCAGCATTAGCAAGGGGGAGTGCTTTCGCCCGGGCTGTGTGACGTCAGACGACTGCCCAACGGGCTTTTGTGAACAACCCTTGGCGGGTGGTCCCAAGGTTTGCGCGGCGGCTCCAGTGCCGCTCGAGCAGACAGGAAGCTGTAAAGCGGATTCAGACTGTCGCGCCACCCGTTCCATCAACGAGGCGTGCAACGACGATGGCGATTGCGACCCCTTGGCGGAATGCCGCTTGTTGAGTAGTGAAAACCTGAATAAGACGTGTGTCGATCGCGGCATGGTCTGCGCTGATTATCCGGGTCTTAAGGACGTCTGCGTGCGGCCTAGTAGCTGTTTTGAGGAACTGATTCGCTACCAGGTTAGAGCCGGGCGTTCGTTCCTGGTCGGCGGCTACGGGCGACGAACAGCCGATCCCGTTACCGGTCTCTGCCAGGACGATACGAAAGAAAGCACGCTTTTCAATAATCGTGTCCCCGTGGGGTTGCCCGTCTATCCGATTGTCGCCGGTGCCGAATGCAAAGAAGAAGTGGGCGTGTTGAAGACCCCCGAGCCAAATCCTTGCTTCGAGGTGTTGACGGACAAATCCTATGGAGGCTTGATCGATATTGACAGCCTGACCAGCGATTCGGTGACCCACGGTCCAACCGGCCTCGTGGTTCGTTTCGGAAACCCGGATATTTGGTTCAGTCTGGGGCTTAGTCATTTATGGCGGTTGCCAACGGTCGCGGAAGACGGTGATCCCCCATGGTATGCGCCGATGCCGAGCAGGGGTCTTCGGGTCGTCATGAACGTTAGCAGCGGTGCCGCGCGTTTGGTGATCTCCAATAGTTCGAGGTCGCTGGCGCTTCCCACTCGGCTGCTGCCGGGACCCGACGGCAATGTCTATATCGTCGACACGGGTGACCTCTCCACCGACCTGGGGATTCTGGCTGGCCAAGTACGTCGCCTGAATCAGTGGTCTGGTGAATTTGATTTGGAATTCCAAATCAAATAGTCCGAGCGCCTTACCCCATCAATCTTAACCGGAATACTTGGGAAAACTTGCCTGCTTGGAGCAAATCCTCCAATGATAGTGGTGGGCGCCAAACTTGCCCCGACATTGAGGAGTTAAATGGCAACTCACCACCGTAGCAGCGAAGGATTGGCCTTTTCGTTGAGTGGGCGTCACGTCTTCATGATTTTCGCATCGAGCGCCGTGCTTTTGGTGCTCACCTTCGCTGTCGGGGTTACCGTTGGCAAAAGGCTCGGGCCGGAAGTGGCGGCGAAGCCAGCCGCGGACCCATTGACCATGCTCGACCAACTCGGCGGCGGCACGGTTCAGGTTGACGAACTAACCTTTCCTGAAGCTTTGGGGAAACGCCCCGGTGTTGCCAAAGCAAAGCCCAAGCGGAAGGCCAAGCTGAAGGATATTCCCAAGCCCAAGGTCAACAAGCCGGCATCCAAACCCCTTCCCAGCGGCATTAACCCCCCGCTGCGAAAGCAGCCCAAGCCCAAAACCCAGCTTGCTCAGGGCAATAAGGCGAATGCCGGTAAGCAGAAGGTCGTCAAAGCAGCCAAGGTCTCTACACCAGGGAACTATACGCTCCAGCTCAGCTCTTTTCAGGACCGCTCCGAAGCCGAGCTGTTCATGAATAAACTTCGGTCAGCGGGTGTGAAGCCCCATATCATCAAGGCCAAGATTCCGGGCCGTGGTCTGTGGTATCGGGTTAGGGTAGGGCACTACCGTTCCTTGGAGGCAGCAACCGCCGCCAAAAAGCGCTTCGAAGGCGAACAACACGTCATCGCGTACGTAGCGAGAAGATAACTAGACGGGGACGGAGGGGGACTTGGGGACTTCTCAAGGGCTCCATCTCCGGCAAGTCCCCAAGTCCCCCTCCGTCCCCCTTTACGTCGTCCCCCTTTACACGACCCGGGGGCTCGGAGTAATAATTCCCCTTTCAATTTCGTTCGGAAGTCATGACCCAACCCTCTGAAACGCCGGTGATGCGTCAGTATTCGCTGATCAAAGCGGAATACCCTGACGCGATCCTGTTTTTTCAGATGGGTGATTTCTACGAGATGTTCATGGAAGACGCCGTGGTGGCTTCCCAGGCCTTGGAACTCACGCTTACCTCACGCGATAAAAAGAAAGAAAACGCCATCCCAATGTGCGGAATCCCGCTTCATTCGGTTTCCGGCTATTTGCGCAAATTGTTAGACCAGGGATTCAAGGTCGCAATTTGTGACCAGGTTGAGGACCCGCGGATGGCGCGTGGCATTGTCAAGCGCGCCGTAACGCAAGTGGTTACGCCGGGCGTGGTACTGGATACCGAGCATCTGACGGCTAAGGATAATAACTATCTTACCGTTATTTGTGCTGAAGGCCGTGGAAAGCGAAAAAGTCAAAAGGCCAACGACAAGAGGCGGATGGGGGTTGCCGCTCTAGATCTCTCCACATGCGAACTTCGCTTGAGCGAATGTGAAGGCGATCAAGCGGTGGCCGATGAATTATCCCGGCTCGCTCCCAAAGAGGTGCTCTACGCGCCGGAAGTTGCCGAACTCGCTCGAACGCTGGGGCAGGGTAGCGAGCTAAGTTTTCAGCCGGGTGCTGAATCGATTTTCGCGGACGCTGCTGCAGACAAATCACTGGTTACGAGCCATTGTGACGATGAAATCTTGCGGGATAGTATCGCCGAACTTCCTCAGGGACTGCGAGCGGCAGCGGCCGCGCTTCGCTATGCAGCAGCGGCGCAACCCGGGCATGAGTTACCGCGGTGCCGCGTCCTTCCCTATGAGGCCAGTCAATATCTACAGCTCGATGAAACGAGCCTACGTAATCTCGAAGTCTTCTATTCACTGATGGAACGTAGTCGGAAAGGCAGCCTTCTCGCAACGCTCGACCGCACTCAAACCGCCATGGGTGGTCGAGCGCTTCGACAGATGCTTGCGACGCCGCTGCTCAGCGTCGCCGACATTCGCCGCAGGCAGGACGCGGTGGAAGCGCTATTCGAAACGCCTGCTCTGCGAGAAGAGTTGCGTACCGATCTGAGGTCCATCTACGATTTGGAACGACTCACGACCCGAACATTGATGGAGGCTGTGACGCCTCGCGAGCTCGCTCGCCTAGGACGCTCGCTGGCCGCGTTGCCAAAACTCGCGGGCCTTTTGGCGAAAGCCTCGGCCAGTTCTCTTTCGGGGGCACTGCCCGATCTTCTGCGTTGGCCTGCGGACGACCTCAGCGATGTGGCCCAAACTATTCTCGATGCCCTTGTCGAAGATCCACCTCCGACGACCCGAGATGGGGGTGTTTTCAGTCGCGGCCATGATAGCGATCTCGACGAAGTTATCGACCTCTGCGAGGGCGGGAAATCCGCGATTCTGGGCGTCGAGACTCGGGAGCGTGAACGCACTGGCATAAACACGCTTAAGATTCGATACAATAAGGTCTTCGGCTATTTCATCGAAATCACCAAATCCAAGTTAAAGGACGTCCCCGAGGAATATCAACGCAAACAAACGCTGGTCAACGCCGAGCGATTCATTACCGAAGAACTCTCACAATACGAGGACAAAGTGCTGGGGGCGCAAGAAAGGCGCAGCGCGATGGAGGCCAACCTCTTCGCCGAACTACGTGCGAAGGTAGCTGAACACGCCGAAAGGCTACGAAATGTGGCGCAGCGCGTCGCGCAGTTGGATGTCTTCTGCTGTCTGGCTGAGGTTGCCCAAGCAAACGACCATGTTCGGCCCGTTGTCGATGATTCGAAGGTTCTTTCCTTGGTGGATGCCCGGCATCCCGTAGTGGAGGCGGCACTGGCCGCCGGGCAATTCGTGCCCAATGATGTGGAACTCTCTCAAGATGAAAACCGGATGATTGTCCTCACGGGCCCCAATATGTCGGGTAAATCGACGGTGATGCGACAGGTCTGTTTGATTTCATTGATGGCACAAATGGGTGCTTTCGTTCCATGTCGCCGGGCCCGTATCGGCTTGGTCGATCGTATTTTCACGCGCGTTGGCGCCAGCGACAACCTCGCCCGCGGCGAAAGTACCTTCATGGTGGAAATGCGAGAAACCGCTGCGATACTACGTCACGCTACGTCTAGGAGCCTTGTGGTACTCGATGAAATAGGACGAGGTACCGCAACCTATGATGGCATCAGTATCGCGTGGTCCGTCGCGGAGGCCCTGCACGACAAGATCCAAGCACGGTGTATGTTCGCGACCCACTATCATGAACTCTGCCTGCTGGCCGAGGTAAAGCCGCACGTTGTGAATTTCAACGTCGCCATTCAAGAATGGAAAGGCAAAGTGATCTTTCTGCATAAGTTGGCGGCGGGAGGATCCGACCGTTCGTACGGTATTGAGGTAGCGAAACTGGCGGGATTGGATCCAACCGTGGTGCGGCGTGCCCGACGGGTATTGCTCGCCATGGAGGAGGGGGCAGAAGTGGAAGGCGTGCCCCTCGGTGGTCGCCGAATAGATGCGATGCCACAGCTTTCGCTATTCCAAAAGGCCAAGGCAACGCCGGCCGAACGGGAACTTACACCCGTCGAAGCAACGCTAAGCGAATTGGATTTGGAGTCAATGACGCCGCTCGAAGCGTTGAATGCCCTGGCCGAACTCGTGACGATGGTCGCAGAACCATCCACAAAAAATTGACAGCATCGCCCCTTCTGACCCATTCTAGAAATTGTGAACAGATGCCAATAAAGTTGCTGGGGTGTGGATTTGTCGCCATCATCGCGCTCGGTCTTTCATCTCCCCAAATCAGCGAAGCCAAACGCAATCCGAACAAGGCCCGAAAAATCAAACCGGTTCGTGCACGGTCCAAAGTCGTCAAGAAACGACGGCGAAAGAAGGACCGTTTCCCTCCGATGCGTTTGGTGAACGTGAATAGTGGCGAAAAACTCTCTCTACGAATCTACGACAAACGCGGTTATACGCGGCCGAAAGCGCTAAAGAAACTCTACCGTTTCTTGCGTTGCCGTCGTACGGGGCGTCGCCGGTTGATCAATTGGAAACTCATTCAGCGACTCTATTCCATTTCTCGTCGTTATCGCGGACGAACGATTCAAGTGTTCAGCGGCTACCGCCACCGTCGCGTGGCGCGCAGCAAAGGCAGTCGCCACATTAGGGGAAAGGCGATCGATTTTCGTATAGATGGCGTGAGCAAGGTTGCTCTGCGTGATTATTTGCGAGGGCGGTACAAAACAGCTGGCGTCGGCTACTACCCCAATTCCCATTTTATTCATTTTGATGTGCGCAAGAAGTCGGCTTTCTGGGTTGATCTGTCTGGGCCAGGACAAAGACCCAAATACGTGAAGGACCCATACGCTTGGTTGCGACAGAAGAAACGAAACAAGAAAGTAGCGTCGAAAAAGAGCGGGATCAATGCCGTCGGACAGCCATTATCGAAGGCGTTAGCCGGTCTGTCGGTTCAAGGCTTGAGTGATGTTGCACTGAAAGTGGGGCTTTCGTCTAAGGGAGGAACCCGAGGTGGGATCGCGGTGCTACGGGCTTCTTCTGCTGACTTTCGTCACGCGGATGTCGGTGGCGTTCTGCGGTTGCCCGTGGGTGGAGACGTGGGCGCGCCTCCCCTAGAACGTATGGTCCCTGAAATAACTGGCGAAACCGGGATGTCTGGGCATCAAACAGACGGCAAAATCGGTGGCCGGGCGGGTTTGGCGACCTCTCGCTGAGGGAAATCCGGCGTACGTGGGGCTTCCAAACCCTGCCTCTCCAATCGTATCAAGTCCAAGAAAACGCTGAATATTCGGATCCCTCGATGAATTTTCGTTCGTTTCTCGGCGTCTGTCCGAGCACGGCTCGTCTGGGGGCCAACATTATGGTATGCCAACAGAAGGATGCCCATTGTTTTGCGCTATGACTGCGCCTCCCCGCATTACGGCGGCGGCCAATCAGAGACCGGTTAGAGCGCACGGAGGAAATCGATGCGATTAAGAGCGATTGTTTGTTTCTTGCTGGTGAGCTGCCTAGTTGTTGCCGCGGCGGATGCCAAAAAGCGCAAGCGGAGACGGAGAAAAGCGAAAGTCACGGCGGTCAAGGCGAGCAAAGAAGCCACTGTCGCGGTTACAGCGCTAATGGGTCCGTATAAGTGGGGGCTATCGGTGGACAAAGTGCGAAAGCAACTTGTGTCCGACTACGGCAAAACCATCGACCCCACGATTAAAAAGACGAAAGATGCTTTCGAGCAAGACAAGCTGCGCCGTAAGAAGATGGCTCGCGTGGTCGAAATCCAGAAGAGCTATGTAGAGTTCGTTGGAAAGCGTACCCCGTGGGATGTTTCACTCGTAGATCAGGAATTCGCCCAGAAAAATGGGGAATCGCTGATGTACAACTGGGGGGCACGTGACCGGCGTTTCTACTTCTTCCATGAAGAGGAACTCTACAAGGTCTACATCGCGTTCAATTCGTCTATCTTTCAAGGCAAGTCGTTTGAGGACTTTGCTGCAGTGATGGAAAAGCGTTTTGGCCCGTACAAGCGGGAATACAAGCAAACGCTCCAAGGCGAAAAGAAACTGGCCTACCTGGTGTGGCCGCCCGTCGGCAACACGCAGTTGAGAGCTATCGATAACACCGGCTTCTACGGCAATTTTTGTTTGGTTCTGACCGATTCGCAGGCAGCCCAACGTGTGGACGAAAAGCGGGCGATGAACCGCACTCAGCCCAAAGGCGACTCGTTGGTAAATAGCATCGTGGGCGCGTCCGAGACCAAAGGCGACGTCAACGATGACATCGTCGACCGAATCACTGGCCAGGACGTTGCCGCGCCCAAAGCAGATGGTACGGTGGCTAAGAAGAAGGTCGCGGGTAACGATGATACCAATGCGGCGCCACCCACGGGAGATGACGTCGCTCCAACTTCCAAAAAGCGTCCCAACAAGAAACTGAACCGCAAGAACCCGCTTTCCGGCCTGGATATCTAGAAAGAGCGACGGGAGTTCAGGGTGCGCTGGACGATCGGCCAATATAAGTTTGTTCCACTGGCGGAACGCGACGACGGGCGAGAAATCGAATTCCTCGACGTCGCGGAGGCGTGTGCGTTCATTCGGTCGTTGCTGAAGGGCGATTCCGAAGTGAGAGCGCTTAGAACGTTTGCCCGGGAAGAACAGATGCCCGATCGGCTGAGCGATGAAGAACTCATCAGCTGGCTCGCCATGCAAGTCGTCAATGAAACCTATCAGGTGCTCGATTTCGGCGGCCGAAAGCATGGGACCCCCCCCGCGCCGCTTTTGCCGCTGGTTGTCATGCCGAATAGACCGGCGAAGGCTGTCCCGAAAGAACAAGCCCAAGTCAATGCCTGGGTTGAGTTCGAGGTGCTTTGGGAAGACAGTCTTGAACCGGTGGCTGACATAGCTCTCGATGTCGTTGACAGTGAAGGCAAGATATCGTCTGGGCAGACCGGAAGCAGCGGGCGCGTGCGCGTTGATGGTTTGGCCGAGGGCCCCGTACAGCTTCTCAGCGAATCCTCGGGCACGCTAAAATCAGACACGCCAACATTCGTTTCGATGTCTGAGCTTCCCAGCGGCCCGTGGTTTGATGTCGAATTGGTCGATACGAAAGGCCGTCCGGTTCCCAACTTGCGCTATCAAATCCGTATCAAAGAAAAGACCGTGAAAGAAGGCACGCTAGATGCCAAGGGTCGTGCCAGGGTTTCCGGTCTTAAGGAAGGGGACTATGAGGTCTGCTTTCCAGACCTTGATGAGGCCGTGTGGAAACGGGCGTAGCTCGGCTACGGTATTCGAGTCGACGTTCGAGAGCGCGCAGGTAGTTGAGCGTTCTCGTGGTTTCACCCGTAGGGAAGGTCGGCAAGATTCTTTGTCCGGCGCGGGACGGCTTTTCCGCAATAGCCACGCATTGTTCATCCACGAAATGCGTTATCAACCCTGAAGACTCTAAGACGAATCGCAAGGTGCTTGCCGTGAAATGATAGGTATGGGCATTCTGTAGATAGGACAGAATATTCCCACCGTAGGACGGAGCGATATTTCGCACGCCTGGCACTGTGATGAATAATAGACCTCCCGGATGTAGGGCGTCACTCACCTCCTTGAGTTCCTCCCGCAAATCGAGAAAATGTTCAACCACATGGCTGAGTATCAGGCCATCGGCGGCTTCGCCGAATTCGCTCTTGAGGCGCGTCGCGTTGCCGTGAACGGTGTCGAAGCCTTTCGAACGCCCAAGTGCAGCGGCATCGACGTCAAGATCGCATCCAGCAATTTGATAGCCAGCTTCAACTAGAGGTGGGAAAAGTCCGCCCGCGCCACAGCCCACTTCAAAGAGCGTGGCCGGCGGTGGAAGCAGTTTCTTGTAAATGGGAAGCATCGAGCAACTGCGTGACTGTCCGAGGAGCGCTTCGTTCTTCTTGTGGGAGCCTACGTAGAGTGCGCGGTAATCTTCGGCGTAGAAACGATTGGAAGCCTCTCTCGTCATACGCGGAGAAGTTCGCAGTAGTCCGCATCGGTTGCAGAGAAGCGTGTTTACCGGAAGGCCGTATCGATCGCGTCGGGCCAACAGTTGTGCTTCATCGGCGCCGCAGAAACATGGCACGTCCTCCAGTTGGTAGGTTCCGGTTTTCAGTTTGTCTTGAACCCGATCGCGGGCTTCCAGTTGGTCTGGATCCAGCTTGATTGCGGGACGAGAATCATAATTTAGGCGTGGGCTGAGACACATAGCTTGCTCGTAACGGGCATTTGCCCTCTCTTGCTTAACGGCAGGAATTCATGCAACATGAGTATTAGGGCAATCGGTTGGCGTTTAAGAACCGCAGCAGGGAAAAAAGCTAAAATATAGCGAGGTTATTCGCTCTTGCACGGTTTGGTCCAAAAGCGTGAATGTTGAAGGCTTGGCCGTGGCCGTGGATGCAAGATCTTGCCGAAACGTGCAAGGAGACATGTGACCAATTGTGCGAACATGTGTCATGTGACGTTAGTCGTCGTTTTCGATCGGGCAATGAAAAGGTAGGCCGCTGTAAAGAGCAGTACGTGGAGGTAAGTGTTCAGCGTCGCTAACTATTGAAAATTAGGTATTCGTCGGGAAGTTTTCTTCAGCAATGATCGCGCAGCATTTTGAGGGGGTGCTGTGGCAGTGCTGGCATACTGATTGCAAAACAACCGACCACGACATGGCAATACATCGAAACCGGGGGGAAACGATGGATCTCAAGAAAAATCTGCAGATGGCAATGGGTATGGGCAAACGCTTTGGTATTGGCGCGAGCATTTACGATATTTACTATCGTGGAATGGACCGCTTGTTGGGCTTGGAAGGTTACCGTGTCGTTGCATTGGGTGCGGAAAATCTGGTAAAGGCTCGGCTTCCCGAAGGTGATTTCCCCCAGGCGAGAGAGCTATCGACGAAGGAGATCCTGGCTTTCGGCGAGAAGTTTCCAAAGCATCTGCCCCAAGACTTTGTTCTGCGTGCCTGTGCTCGTGGTGACCGTTGCGTTGCTATGATTATCGATGGTGAATTGGCCGCGTATTGCTGGTTTTCTCGACGCCCCACGGAGATGGACCGACGCTTGGAAGTTCGCTTCGACGATTCGATGGTGTACCAGTACAAGGCCTTTACGTTTCGTGGTCATCGCGGAAAGCGCCTGGCTTTGCTTATTCTCAAACATGCGCTTGAAGTTTACGCGAATGAAGGCGTCGAAAAGGTTGTCGCTTATATCGCGAACAACAACTTTGCATCGCTTGCGGCTGCGAAGGGGGCTGGCTTTCAAAAAGTGGGTACCGTCTATGTGATACGTCGTCGTCGCTGGCTGAAGGTTTTCGCGACTCGAGCTTGCTTGCGAGCAGGTGTATCCATTGCAAAAAAGACTCTTCCTCAATCGGCTCCAGCCATTCTGCCCAAGATAGCCCAATAGCCAAGCTTCCCTGCTCCTCGTACTAGCGCCCCCGAGCTAGATTTTCCCTTTCAATAATTCTCGCGTAGTGGATTTGGCATACAGGCGAAACGTCTGGGCCACCGTCTTCACGTCGAGCGTGCTGAAAAAGGAGTCGGCCAGACCGAAGGGAAGCATCTGAGGAATGAAGCCGCGCGCGTATTCCAACGCCCAGCAATGTTCTGGTATGCGGTAGCCTTGCGCTACGCCCTTCGCCATATGATGCAGGTCCCCCGGTTTGTATACGCTTCGTTTTAGGTCGCCGGGGCGATAGGCCCATTGTTCGCCCTCAAGAATGATAAAATAGTCGTCTGCCCAGAACCGCCCCGAATGCCCTTCGGTTCCGATAGGCGTACCAAAGATGATCACATATTCGGTAAGCGATGCATGCAGTATGGCCATCGACCCCATGGCGCCGCCCGCATTGTTGAAGACCCATTCAGGCGACGTGTTAATATGACCGGGATAACGGTCATGGAGCTGGTTGGCGATGTCCCCAACCATTTGTTCCATGGGAGTGCCAAGCGCATCTCTGGCGACACTATGCAGAACTTTCGGATCAAATATTGCGCCCATTTTGATTGTTCCTTTGGGAAACTTTGGCAAGAAAGTGTATGAACCGGCGCCATCCTGCTGGACAAGCGTTTTCCGGTCAAGTGCCTAAGTTGGCTTTTTTACAAGCAAAAAGTGACAGATGCGTCGCGCTTGTCGCGCAAGCGATGAGATGTTCTACGCAGGTTCTTCTCGGTTTAAGATGTGCCAACGGCTGAAAGGGTATTGATGATGGATGGATTGGCTGCGTCTCTTGGAACTCTCGCCATGTTGATTTTTCTGCAGGCGGTTTTGGGGTTCGACAACTTGCTCTATATTTCCATCGAGTCGAAACGCGTTGAGCCTGCCTCACAAGTAAAGGTTCGCCGCATTGGCATCGCCTTAGCGATCGTGTTGCGTATCGTTTTGCTCTTTGTCGTCGTCGAGGCGATCAAAGCGCTGCAAAGTCCCCTCTTTCAATTTAACTGGCAAGGCGTTGTTGAAGCGGTTCAAGTATGCGCGCCCGCAACCGACGGCAAGGCGGTGTGTAGCGGCGGAATTACGGGGCATATGCTCATCGTGTTCTTTGGCGGGGCTTTCATCCTATATACGGCCCTTAAAGAAATCCTACATATGATGTCTCTAGCTCACGACGGGCAACATGCTGCCGAAAAGAAGAGGTCCCCCGGGGCTGCGATATTCTGGATCGTCTTGATGAACCTCGTGTTTTCGTTTGATTCAATTTTAGGCGCAATCGCGTTGACAGATAGCCTTTGGATCATGGCTACAGCGGTAATTATTTCCGGGATCCTGATGATGGTTATGGCAGACCGTGTATCGAACTTTCTCAAGAAGAATCGCATGTACGAGGTTCTGGGGTTGTTTATTCTATTCCTCGTGGGGGTGATGCTTGTTTCCGAGGCCGGGCATTTAGGGCGGCTCAGCTTTTTCGGTAATGAGATTCACGCGATGCCCAAGTCGACGTTCTATTTCGTACTCACGGTGCTCGTCTTGGTGGATATCGTACAGGGACGCTATCAGAAAAAACTCAACCTTGAGTTGGCCCAAGGGGAAACGGCTTCTTCGATGGAAGACGACGGGAACCACTAAGGGGGCGTGAACGAGCCGGGGCGATAGAAAATTTGCACGGTCTTCGAGGTCGGCGTGGGTTTGCCTCCAGTGTTGTAATCGAGGGTCGCGGTGCGAAGTCCTGACGGGCGATTCACCGGGAGTTTCTTACTGGGTGTGGTTCGCACGGCAGCCTTCATGAATTTAGCCCACATCGGAATTGCAGTCGTATAGCTGGCCTCTTCGGCACCGAGCATCCTCCGGTAGTTGTCGTCACCCAACCATGCAGTGGTCGTCCACTGTGATGTGAAGCCAACGAACCAAACATCCATGGTGTCGCTGCTGGTTCCCCCCTTGCCGGCTGTGGGGACGGGGACGATACGGCATCTTCCGGCGATTCCCATTGTGACGCTGTCTCGAAGCAGCTTGCTGGTAAGGAACGCGGTCTTCGTGTCCATGATCCGCCTATTGGCTTTCTCACTCGTCGCCCACAGGCGGTCGAGTCTTTCTGCCTCGTCGAGCCAAGGATCTTCGATATGGGTATAGTCGGCCACGAGGGTACCGTTTCGATCGCGGATCTGACGGATGTAGCGGGGATCCATTTGTGTGCCGCCTCGGGCAAATGTGGCGAACGAACGCGTGAGTTCGTCCATTCTTACGCAGCTGGCGCCCAATGCCAGAGCTTTGTCGGCGTGAATCTTGGTGGTGAAGCCGAGGCGGCGGGCCCAGTCCTTGACTTTGTCGGCTCCCAACTTATTTAGAAGCTGAATCGAAGGGAGGTTCAGCGACCGTACGAGCGAATAATGCATGGTCACTTTTCCGTCGAGTGTGCCGTGTACGTTCTGGGGGTTCCACTCTTCGCCAGGGCTCGGTTGGTAGGGTTTGTCACGCAAGATCGTGCCCATAGAGTATTTCTTCTGATCCAGCGCCAACGAATAATATATGGGTTTGTAGGAACTTCCCGGCTGCCTACACGATTGCGTTGCGCGGTTGAATGAACTTCGGTCGTAGTCCAAGCCTCCGATCATCGCTAGCACCTCACCACTATTATGGTCGTAGGTGTAGATCACTGCTTCAACTCTGGGAATCTGATCGAGCGCCATAAGAAGCGGCTGTGCTGGGTCTTCTCCCCAGTTCTTGCGCCGGAGCCATTGTGGCGGGGCCTTGATCCACACTACATCGCCTTCGTGCAATGTGCCCCTAATCGAGTCGATCGTGTTGTTGTTCTCCGGCTGCGTTCGTGAGTAGCGCGCGGCCCATTGCATAAGCCGCAACGGGATCTCAATTTTTCGGCTTCCGATTCGCCCCCAGGCGCGTGAGGCTTTTACGCTCTCGATGAGGGCGGGGTAGGGCCTGTCGAGTTTGATATTCTTCGTATCGTAGAGTCGGTCCAATTTCGCGAGCATCTCTTTGCGTTGTTTGGGTGTGCGGAGATTTATCAAGGGGCCTCGCCAACCTTGTCTCCGGTCGAGTGCGCCTACGGTTTTCCACACCTGAGTCCGAGCTAGATGTTGAAGGGGGAGATCAACGGTGGTGCTAACCTGCCAGCCCGCACCATAGAGTTTGTTCCGGCCGTCGGCACAATAGGGGGCTGTTTCCGGACAGAATCGTTGCACGAGAAGCCGTCTGACGTGTTCGGTAAAATGTGGGGCGGTCCAAAGCATATGGTCTTTGGCCAGAGGTTCACCAAGCTTGAGCGTTGATGCCTGTGCGGTACCCTTGGTCTGGGCGTTGATGAACCCCGCTTGGTGCATGGCTTCGAGTACCCGATTCCTTCGTTTTCGAGCCCGCGCAGGGTGACGGTGAGGGGAATAGCGCGACGGTGCTCGGGCCAAGCCGGCGAGCAATGCGTTTTCGGTAAGCGTGAGTTGATCCAGCTTCTTGCCGAAGTGAACCAATGCGGCGGCGGCAACTCCATAAGCGTGATTCCCACTGTGATTGCCCAGATAGATCCGGTTTAGATAAAGAAATAGGATCTGTTGCTTGGTGTAGTGGGTTTCGAGGCGTCTCGCCATGACCAACTCGCGGAGCTTTCGGCGAATGGTGCGTTCCGGGGAAAGATAGGATTTTGCGACTTGTTGGGTGATTGTACTTCCGCCTTGTTGCACCCCTCCGGCCTTTAGGTTGGCCCATGCCGCGCGCAACAAGCCCTTAAAATCAACTCCGCCGTGCTGATAAAAAGCGCGGTCTTCAATGGCCAGGAACGCTTGGACCAAAGATTCGGGGACGTCTTCCACTTCGACCAAATAGCGGCGTTTGTCGGCGAGTGCCGTTAGCAGTTGCCCGTCCGCTGTGCGAATATGGGTCTCCAACTCCGCCTGTTGGCGATAGTCCTCCATTTGCAATTCCACGGGGGTTGTGGCGACGATGACGATGTAGAGGACCGGAAGTGCCGCGATTACAGTGGCTGCAACGCTGATCCCGCCGAAGACATAGAGTTTGAAGAGCCAGTAGAAAAATCCCCCGTCGGCCGGATTGGTCACGATTACCCGTTTGGGTGGAGAGATCATTGCGGGAGTCTAGCGCCGTCCCCGGCCGAATACCAAGTGCCATTGCGACCGGGCCCCACAATCAGCTTGGTGGGGCGTCAATTTGAGGTTAAATTCGCCGAGGATATGGCCGAAAAGAGCGAGATAAAGGATATTCGAGAGATTGTCGACGCGTCCAGCGACTATATCTTTGTGCGCACAGAGTCCGATATCGCCACGCGGATGTATGTGGTGAAGGCGCCTCTCCCGACGAGACTATTGGCTTTGGCCCCGCCCGACTTCTCCGTTTCGGAAGGCGATTCGATCAACTGTTTCTTGCTCGGTCGTGGGGGCGGGGGCGTGTACTCTTTTCTGGGTACCACGAGCGCTGTGGCTGAAGAGGGTGTCGATGAAGCCGCTATCGTTATCGATATCGATTTGGCGTCCGTGATATATCGCAATCGTCGACAGTTCTTCCGCGTCTTATTCGCACCGCCCGAGAAAGCGGAACTCAAACAAGCCGGAAGCAAATCGGCGGTTTCCGTGAAGGTGCATGATTTTTCACCCGGGGGGGCACGAATCAGATGCTCCCAGCCCCTCGATACTGCTCTGGAATATGTCTTTGAATTCAAACCATTATTGAAGAGTATTCGCTATGGGTTTGAATTTCCGGCTCACGTGGTTCGCGAAGAATCCACCGAATCAGGGTACGTGTACGGGCTTTCTGCACGCCCGCGCTCCGGACCGGAAGCGAGTCGGATGCAACAGGAAATGGTCCGCTTCTGTAGCGCACATCATCGATTGAGAATTCGGCGGATTAGCGGGCTCTGGAAGAGTTAGTATTCTGTACCGAGCGGGGGACGAAGGTTAGAGGGTAAAGATCTTCTGACGCTTGGTTTCTGCGGTTAGGGCGCGGAGCAAGACCGGCTCAATGGTCTTCAACCAAGCGGCCACCATACCGATATTTCGCAAACCGTTGACGTACTGTTTGTAGGCCAAATAGCCTTTCTTACCTACGACAAGTTGCTTCCAGTTCTGATCGGGAACGATGGGAATGATAAAGTCGCTGATGCGCTTGTTCTTGATTTCTTTGCCGGGCCGCATCGTGAAGTTTCCGCCGCCTGTACGAACGTTGAAGCCCGCAAGTTGACCTGCCGGGCATTTTCCGGGCTTAGCTGTTTTGTCTTTACAGACGGGCATACCAACTTCGACGACGCTGCCTAGGAAATAGGTTCCCTTATCCTCGTAGAGCACCACGCCGTAATTCCGCTGGGCGGACGACGTGCCGGCTTCCTTGACATACGTCTCGATGAGCGTCCTGTCTCTCTTCGTCTTATCTAGAAAGAGTTTGATTTCATCGGCGAGCCGAAGGCTACCGTTGTAGTATTTGAAGAGGTTGCTAACGACGTTGTCTTTCATCATCGCATAGTTAGTGCGAAAGAGACCGTTTTGCTGTTTGGTCAGGATTTCCTTGGAATTGCGCAGAAGGAGTCCACCCAATTCTTCGACCATCTCATTGTCATAGGAGTAGAGAGGTTTCTTCGATGCCTTGAAGCGTTTGAAGAAGTTCGTAATCGCAGTGCTGATCTTTACGTTATAGCCGACGACGCTGTCGACGTTCTCTTTGATCTGCTTCGAATCGTCGATAGTACGATTATAAAGCACGCGCGCGTGAAATACCTTTCCAGCAGCGTAGCCGACGCCCATGAAAATGACCGCGACTATGGCGAAGCCGAGCACCCACTTGGTGATGCTCTTCTTTTCCTTGGGAATATCGATTGCCGGCCCGGCGTCGACGATGGAGGCATAAGGGGTTGCGGGCACCGCCGGCTGGGCCATGGCGAACGGGTCGCGGGATGGCTCGGGTGGTGCGGCCATACCGCCAGGGGGAGGTACAGCTGCGCCGGGCGCTGGTGGAGCGGCTGGCGCGCCCGGTTGTGCCGGAGCGGCTGGCGACGGCTTGGCGAGGCCAAGCTTGGCCTTGAGGTCACTTAAATCTCTGTTGGCTTTGGGTTTCTGATCCACCTCTAACTCCCGTAAGTAATGGTGGTTTATTCTATTGGTCGGGCACTGTATGGGCTGCTACTCGCCCGTGTCAACCGTCAACTGCCAACCAATTTCAGTCAGCGCTCATTCAGACAGCGCTGGGCGCCTAAAGTTCCTACTTGAGGTTCTTGCCCGGCTTTTTTATGCTGCTGTAGTGCATCGTCACTTCTTCCTAGCGATTATCATCTGGATAGCGGGTATCTCCATGGGATGCGAGGCATCCTACTATGGCAGCGTTCAGAGCAGCCAAACCGTGGACGCGTGCCGGCGCTACCTAGCCCGGTATCCAATGGGACAACACGTTTCCGAAGTCCGCGAAATCCTGGAAAAGCGTACTTTCGACAGGGCGAAACGGGCTGATACGCCCTTGGGCTATTGGGGCTATTTGCGGCGTTATCCCAAAGGTCAGTTCGTCGGAGCCTCTCGCCAGCGCCTGGCAACACTTGCCATGGCGCGAGCGAGTACCGTCGCCGACTACCGGCTGATCGTAGAACGCTATCGCGGCGAATCCGAAGCCGACAAAGCGAAGAAAAAGCTGGCCTCGGCGCTGGCGAACGACGTTTTGAAAGCCGGAAATTCCGCAGAACTTGCGGCATTCATGTCGACCTATCCGGGCCATGCTAGCGGGGGTAAAATGAAGGCCCGGCTGGTGGCCTTGGCGTTCGCTCGTCTCGGCGAGGACCCTAGTGAAATCCAACTGTTTATGCGTGAACACCCCGGATCACCTTGGGACGGCAAGGCGCGCGCTCGACTACGGAAGGCGTTGTTGCGACAGTTCAGGCAGGCGCCGAGCGTAGCTAGATTGGACGCATTTAGCGGGCATTTTCCCGGGGACCCGGAACTCCAAGTTTTGAGGGAGCTGGCAACACTGGCCGAACTTCGCCAGGCTTTGCTGGTATTGGATCTTATAGAGCTAAGACGGTTGCAGACTCAGGCCAATACGCTGGTCGGCGAAGCCCCCTGTGATGCCGCTTCAGCGCGATGTGTGCTTTCCAAATCTGCTGAGGAAGTTGTAAAGATCTTGAAATGGTGCACGCGTGAATCTACTCGTTGCGACGCGTTGCGCATCATGCGGCAACAAACGGATGTTCATGCGGATGGGCTATCGATTTCAGTGCTTACGCAGCAAATCGCAGACCCTGACCTTGAACGGGCCTGGCAGGGTATGGCGAATTTGAGCCTCATGGACCGTGACATCGCTGCCGACATTCTGCTTGAGCTGGCCGGGGCACCACGCTTGGTATCGGTCTGGGGTGGGTATCGCGGGCTTGTGGGGTGGTTGGAACGAAAGACACCGCAATACCGTGAAGCTTGGTTGAAGGAACGGTTGGAACGGCGGTCGCGGCGCAGTATGGACGGTGAAAACCTGCAGCAACGGGCCCTTCTTCAGCTACTTCTCAAAAAGGACGCTGAAGGGCTGAAAGCGGCACGTTTGCTACTCGCTGATCCCGCCCGGGCGACGACTGCCGCGTATCTTCTAATCGAGGTTGCCAAAGTTCCCGTTGGATCCGACGCGCACCGGTTGGTTGTCGCATTCCGCGCACGCCTGAATTGGTTGAAGTCGGCTTTTCCCAACCCGCTTGATCAAGATAGTCGATTGGTCGCGGAATTGGTGGAGCGAGAACTTTGGATCCTCGGAGGACTTATCCATAAGGCATCGCAGAAAGGTAAGTCGACGACCAACACGAAATTCAGAACGTTGGCTCAGGAGGCGCGGGAATCGCTAACCCTGTGGCAGGAGAAGTTGGCGCGAAAGTTCTCGCCATTTGTGAAGGCAAACGCCAAGAGCTTCGACAGTGCCGTCCTATTACATCGTCAACGGCGGCATGAGGCTTTCGCGCTGCTGAGCAAAGCTAAATCGCCCATTGCGCCTCTGCTCCTTCGGGCGGTGTGTTTTAGGGAAAAGCGCCGCGGTAGTACCATCTTCGAAGGTTGCTCGAAACTCACGCTCCAAGAATTCTGATTGCCCTGAGCGGTGGCCTACCTATAATGGGCGTATGCCCGTACCCGGAATCGTTCATCGTTCGGTAATCAGTTTTGACGGCACCCGAATCGCGTATCAAGTACGCGGTGAAGGCAAGGCCGTTGTTTTCGCCAACGGACTAGGTGGTTCATACACAGCCTGGAGGCATCAGTATTCCCTTTTTGAACAGGGATACAAAGTCATTTGCTGGGACTACCGTGGACTCTACCGATCTGACCGACCGGCGCGTTTGGATACTCTCGCGCTAGATCAACAAACGCGCGACCTTGAAGCGATTCTAGAGGCCGAATCCGTGGACAAGGCGATCTTCATTGGCTGGTCCATGGGCGTGCAGTTCAACTTCGAGTATTTTCGACGACGACCCGATCACTTCTTAGGCCTTGTCGCACTCAACGGCGTGGCGGGCAAACCGTTCGAAACGGCCCTTGGCATTCCGGCCATGGAGAAGCTTCTGCCCCCACTCTTGCTGGCAGTGAAGTCGACTGCTTCGCTTATTGGCCCCGCTGCTGGGGTATTGGCGAAATGGCGGGGGCTGATACCGGTCATGCAACTCATGGGCATGGTTGGCAAGAGCCTTGACCGACAAGTCTTTTACGATCTAGCCGGGGAGTTTTCGAGTTTGGATTTCACGGTGTACGCGGAGGTCTTTCGTTACCTCGGCCAGCATGATGCGCGCGACCTATTGCACCGGATCAATGTTCCGGTGCTGGTTCTGACGGGTTCGAAGGATATGATGACACCGCGCGCCACTTCGGAAGCGATTCGCGATGCGATACCCGCGGCAGAACTCGCGATCATCGATGGGGGAACCCACTACACCGCGGTCGAATTTCCTCGACAGATCAACAAACTGCTCTTGGATTTTATAGAGAGGTTACCTGCGGTCGAATGATCGCAACTTCGTTCGCTAGACGTTGACAGCCGGTGACAGCCGTACCGGCTCTAATGCAAAGCCGAGCAAAGAACTCAGGCGCTTGCCCCGCCGTAGGGCGTCGCTTCACCCTGTAGGTATTGATCGAGCAGACCCTGGTGTTCCGGGGAGATGCTCGTGATTTGAATGCCCTGGGCTGGGATCCACTCGTGTTCATAGATCACGCGACCCACGCACGTAATGATGCGGTCGGTGTCGGGGAGCTGAAACTGGAGCCCCATGACCAGATCCTCGGATTCGGGTTCCATGATCCGATGAACGAGCATCCCGTTACGGCTTATATTTGACGCCCGACAAAGGTAAGGGCGGCCATTGAGGTATTTGTTGAGCAGTAAATCTACGGACGCCCGGCGACCTACTCGTGTGTCATTACTAGGGAAAATATCCATCAGCTGTCCTTTCGGCAAACGGTCATGTAGGATAGTGTATGCCGACATCCTACCAAATCCAAAAAAATGGGCCTTTGCCAAGGACAGAAATTACGGGTTTACTGGTGGGGATGATCAGCCGTCATTTTTCAGGAGTGCTGCGTGATTGATCCGGTACGGGATCCGTTGGTGGGGACGACTGTCCTGGGCAGCTACTTGCTAGAATCAGCCTTAGGGGTAGGGGGGATGGCCTCCGTTTACCGTGGACGGCATCGCATTACGGACCAGGCGGTTGCGGTCAAAGTTCTGCCTCCGGAACTCACGGAACAGGACGATGTGAAGGACCGCTTCATCGCCGAGGCGAAGATTCTCGCTCGACTAGAGCATCGCAACATCACCTTGCTACATAACTTCGGAGAAGAATCCGAACACCTTTTCCTAGTGATGCAGCTCGCTGAAGGTCCAACGCTGGAGGATGTCATTCGCCAACGTGGGCGTCTGAGCGTTGAAGCGGCTTCAGAGATAGGTGTGCAAGTATTGGATGCGCTCGAATACGCTCATTCGCAGGGGGTAATTCATCGCGACATCAAACCGTCGAACATCATGGTTGCCGCCGATGGTTGCGTGAAAGTCATGGATTTTGGCGTCGCCAAAATCGTGGGTTCATCGAGAATGACCCGCACGGGGATGACAATGGGGACCGCACACTATATGTCGCCCGAACAAGTGCGCGGTCATACACTCGACGGCCGTTCCGACCTCTATTCCCTCAGTGTCGTGCTCTATGAGGCTATTACTGGCGAATTGCCCTTTACCTCGGCAAACCAATACCAAGCGATGCGACACCATGTGGCAACTCTGCCGAAGGCGCCGAGCGATATCTTAGAGCTGCCTGCTGACTTGGAAGCAGTGTTGTTGAAGGGCTTGAAAAAACGGCCGGATCAACGTTTTCAAGTTGCAGCTGACTACAGATCGAGTCTGCGCAAGCAATTCCAAGAGGTGGTGGCAGTGCCGTCGCAAGCACCGCCGGACACACTTAAGATTCGGGGGCGTCGGAAGAAGCACTGGACGGTTTATGCGTCCGTCTTGATCGCGCTGCTTTCCGTTGGCGCGATGAGTTGGGCGCTCCTCACAGAAAAGGCAAAGGGAATAGCCGAGGTTGGGACCCGATTTGAGACGTTTTGGCGGCAGCAAGCGTGGACGACTGATCGGTTGATTCCGAAAGAATCGTTGCATCTGCGGTCCACGGCCGCGCTTAAAGAGAAGACCTTCGTGGAAAGGTATCGAGAGGTGCGGCAAGCTTGGCTCGATACATTGCCCGCGGCAAAGCGGGCAAAAGAAAGGCGCCCTTTGAGAATCGCGGTGGTCGAGGAAGCGGCGCTGGCTGAATCGCGCTGGTGGGCGCAGCCGGATCCCGAAGTCGTATACCTGGTTCGATATCATCCGACCACGGGCCTATTGCTTGTTAGGTCGGGGCCGGGTTGGAAAGGTGCGGATTTGGCATTCGGTCTGGGTCTGCATTTCGCCACCGAGGCAGGGCTGGGCGGGCGACAAAGGCTTGCTCTCGCCCAGGAGCTGTCTAGCCGTTAGCACGGGCGCGTACCAACGATCCTCACTTTCTCCACAGCAGATGCTCTACTTTAACCGTATGAGGCAATTGGGGGGCGATATGAGCGATTTACCCGTTTTTGGCCTCCCTTTTCGGTAGGGGCTAACATCCTGGAAATACTTTGGTTGACCCAGATCATGCATCGGGGTGCGAGATGTGGGTGGGCTGGGGATGAACGGCAGGCCAGGCTGTGGACAACCTGTTGACAGAACGGGTGCTTTTCCTTGACTTGGACGCTTCCCCGACGATATTTTGCATGCGCAGAAGGGCTACGGTTGGGGAACGCCAAGCCCCTGAAATAAGGAAATCAATTGAATGTGTTGCGAGTGCGCCACCCTCGCTTTGCGGCGGCGGCCAAACGAGTTTACTCACAACATAATGACATTCAGCTAATCGGGTAGAGCCACGAGCCGAGCCCATCAAGCACCGTTTTCGCGTGCATAGCGCATAGGACTTCGACGCATGTTTAGCTTCAGGATCAAAATCGGGATGGGGGTAACCTTCCTGGTCATCGCACTGGTCATGGCGTGTTATTTGGCTCTGGTGGGTCCGCAGGCGAAGAAGGGTGAGACGGCTTTGCGTGCTTCGGTCGAACGGGGCACCGAAATAGTGCAGAGAAGTCTCAAGCTGCGCAGCTACGAATTGGTGGCGCTATCGCGTACGGCCGCGGGACGCGCCACGTTCATCGGTGCCGTTCGAGAAGAAGACCCCAAGAAGAGACGGCCAGCTGTTTTTGATGCCATCCAACAATTCGACAAAACCTTGAGAGAAAAGAATAGGAAGGCCGATTTTTTCGCGGTGCTTGATGCTGATGGCAAAGTCATCGCGCGAGACCTCGATATCAACGCTCTCTACGGCGAAGAGCTTCCACTGCCCGGCATTAAGACGGCGCTTGCAGGTACTGGAACGAGTGCAACTTGGTTTCAGAAGGGCAAGATGCGACGCGCGGCCTGTTCTCCTATCTTGTATCAGGGACAAGTCGCAGGCGTTGTGGTTATCGCCTATGACCTGACATCGGCTGACGCCCTCGCAGACCATGAGCGAGTCGGTGCGCACGTTGGGTTCTTTGGGCCCAAAGGGCTACGAGGCAGCTCGTTTACCAAGACCGAAGGTGGGAAGGTCGAAGACGAGTCGAGTGTTACTGCTTTGGCGACTGCGATCTTGGGCAAAGATGGACCTGCGGCCAAAGCGCTCGCGTCGGGCAAAGTGAGTGATCTGTTTTCCTTGAAGGTAGGGGGAGAGACGTTTCTGGCCAAAATCGGGCCGATGCCTAAAGCCACCACGCTGAGTGCTGTCGGATTTCGTTCAGGGGAAAATGGAGAAAAGGACCTAGCTGGGGAAACACGCTCGGGGTTTGTGGTCCTCGCATCTGTGGACAAGTCAAAGGCTCCAGTTTCAGCGATACGTTGGATTCTCTTTTTGATGCTGATCATATCGGTAATTTTCGTGCTAGGGACCATGAATATCGTCGCACGGCATTTCGTGACCGCTGAGGATAAACTTGAACTCGGCGTGGCCGAGGTCATCAACGGCAACATGGACTATACCTTCGACACCCTCCAGGAATTTGAAGGTTTGGCCAATGCGCTCAATGTCATGTTGGCGCGATTGCTAGGGCGGCCCGAGCCAGGTGAAGACGAAGAGGGAGGCGGCTATGACCCGTCGGTGCTGCAATTTCTCGAACTGACTACCGAGGTGGCAGCAGATCAACTGGCGGAACTAGTCGCCGTGGACACGGATACCCACCTGAATCAACTCGTCGTCGCGTATCTCGACGAGTTGAAACGCTACAACTATTCGACCGAAGGTCTTGGTGTGGATTCAATTCTCCAAAAGTTGAAAGCCAACCAAGCGATGCTCACGGCGAAACATAAATGTGAGTCCATCCGTTTCGTTGTCACGACGACCCCCGAAGGGGAAATCGCCTTCCAGCCCATCAAAGTGGCGTAAGGGCGCTTCCTCTCGGCTATTCTTCTTCCAACTCGGTGGGCGATTCTATGGTTCACAATGGCGTTCAGACCAGGGTTCGCAGTGGACTAGAAATCCTCCTCGAGGACAAGCCCGAACTCGTCACAGGCAAGCGTGTCGCATTGCTATGCAATCCCACTTCCGTCGACCGGCAAATGCGCCACGCAGCTGATCGCATCGCGGAAATCACGACCCTGAGCTGCCTTCTGGGGCCTGAACACGGTGTGCGCGGTGAAGTCCAAGATATGGCGGGGGTTGAATCTCAGCGTGATAGCCGTTTGGGCGTCATGGTGCATAGCCTCTACGGCGCGGAGCTGGCCAGCCTGCGTCCACAGGAAGAATGGCTCGCTGATGCCGATGTATTGGTGGTCGATTTGCAGGACGTTGGCAGCCGGTACTACACGTATATCTGGACGATGGTCATGGCCTTGGAGGTTTGCGCCGAAATCGGATTGCCTATGTTGGTGCTCGACCGGCCGAACCCCCTTGCGGGCAACATGCTCGAAGGGCCATCGATTGAAGAAGGATTCCATTCTTTCGTGGGCTATGCGTCGTTGCCCGTCAGGCACGGGTTGACCATTGGGGAACTGGCACAACTCATATGCGGTCGCAAAGGGTATGATAGCGTCGATTTGAAGGTCGTGGCCATGGAGGGTTGGTCAAGGTCATTGCACTATGACGAAACGGATCTTCCCTGGGTCTTGCCTTCGCCCAATATGCCGACGCTTGATACGGCATTGGTGTACCCCGGTGGTTGTCTTCTAGAGGGCACAAATCTCTCCGAAGGGCGGGGAACCACGCGGCCCTTCGAAATTGTAGGGGCACCCTATGTCGACGGAAGCCGCTTGGCCGACGCATTGGCCGAACTCGAATTGCCGGGAGTAAGATTTCGCGCGTTGGGCTTTGAACCGACGTTTCAGAAACACGCTGGTGAAAGCTGTGGTGGCGTTCAGCTTCATCTTCACGACCGTCTAGCGTTTCGCCCATTTCTCACGGGGGTCGCCATTCTCAGCGTAGTTGCGCGTTTATGGCCGACTGAATTCGGTTGGCGTGAAGCGCCCTACGAATTTGTTTCCGATATTCCTGCAATCGATTTGCTAGCCGGCGGGCGATGGCTCAGGGAGGGAATCGAAGCTACGACGCATCTTTCGGAACTCAGTTCTTCTTGGGCGCGCGATGAACGAGCGTTCGACGAAGAGAGAAGAGCGCATTTGATCTATGGCACCTGAACAAACCATCGCCCTTCTAGGGGGCAGCTTCAATCCCCCGCATGTGGCCCATCAGATGCTTTGTCTGTGGGCATTGAGCAGTCAGCAGGTAGACCAGGTCTGGTTTATTCCGTGCTACCAGCATGCCTTCGGCAAAGACCTTGAGGATTTCGAAGATCGCCGAATGATGTGCGAGCTAGCGGCAAAGGACTTCCCCACCGGACGCGTGGCTGTCTCCGATGTAGAACGGCAACTGGGCGGCGAGAGTCGCACGTACCACACCATCAAGCACTTGCAGCAACAACATCCCGATGCTTCGTTCAAACTCCTAATCGGCGCCGATATTTTGCAAGAGAAGCATAAATGGTATCGCTTTGCCGATGTTGAGAAAATGGCGGGCCTCCTGGTCGCGGGTCGAAGCGGCTATCCCGAGTCTGGAGATACCTTTTCGTTGCCAGCTGTGAGTTCTACGGATATTCGTCAACGCTTGGCTGAAGGTCGGCCGGTGGACCATCTGCTGCCATGGCGCGTTCTTACCTATCTGCGTAGCAAATCTCTTTTCGGCACGATCGGGGCATCGGATACGGTCGATGAGTGAGGCGGGCGAGCAGACCAAGATCTTCATCCTCGGAGCCGGGCGTGTAGGCCGTGCATTCACGAGTTGCCTGCAGGCCAAAGGAAATACACCGGTTGGTATTTGGTGTCGTAGCGAAGCGGGGGCCAACCGCGCCGAAGTCTCAACCGGCCTCGCTTGGCAGTCCGGCCCCTATCCCGAGAATCTCGACAAGGCCGACGCTGTGCTGCTTGCCGTATCGGATGATGCGGTGGCACACGTCGCCCAGTCGTTGTACGAAAACGGTCTGCTGACGGACAAACAAGCCATCTTTCACTGTGGCGGTGCGCGGCCGGCTCGGGAAGCAATGCCGGGACTGCCCAGTGAGTTCTGCTTGGGCACGTTGCATCCGCTGGTCGCGGTGGCGGATGGACAGCACGCTATGCGGTCCCTAACAGGCGCGTATTTCGCCGTAGAGGGAGATGCGCGAGCAGTGGAACTCGGCGAAGCGATTGTCCAAGCAATTGGCGCAAGATCGTTTCGACTGAATTGCGATCAAATGTGTCTCTATCACGCAGCCGCCGTGGTAGCGAGCAACCACACGGTGGCCCTCTGGCATCATGCGACGGTGATCTTGCAGGAAGCGGGCATCGACAAAACGATGGCCACCGAGGTACTAAAGCCTCTCCTCACGAGTATCCTGGACAACGTTTCCAATCAGGGGCTTCCCGAAGCATTGACGGGCCCCGTCAAACGCGGGGACGCTCAGACCCTCCGCCGGCATATGGAAGAATTAAAACGACGTCTTCCCGAAGAACTCGAACTCTACCGAGCAGGGACCCGAGCAACGATTGAGACGGCAGCGGCGTGCAAAGATAGTCCGCTGGCAGAATTGCTAGAGAAGATGAAGGCGGCAACTGATAGCTGATCTACCGAAAACCGAAAACCGATAACCTATCTACCGATTTCCGATACCGATTTCCGCTTGGGCGGGAAGCCTTCTTGGCGTCACTTTTGGCGCCTCACGTGCGCTGCCGCCCGCTTCCAGCAGCAGTCTTCGCTCTAGCTCCTGAGCATGTCATCGTGAACTAAGGCTGCTCGAGAGATCGAGATGAACCGACTCATTCCAAAAGACTTGTGTTGAACGGATGGACGTCTAGACGCCATCTTGACAGATCAACAATCACCCTTAGATTCAGTATCCAATGTCAGTCCTTTGGTCCCTACGTAAATTCGTCGATTCAATCCAAACGCGGAAGGAAGAAGCTGCGCAGGAACGAGCGCAGCAAGTGCCCCATCGTTTCTCTTCCTCGCCTGGCGATGATGAAGACGTTGTCGAGGCTGGTACCGACGCCTCACTGTCCAGGCAGTGTCGGATTTGTGGCTATCAATCCGCTGAGATCACGTTCTGCCCGGACTGCCTTGCAGATACGATGCAAGACCCAGAGTAAGTTCTGCTCGTCCATCCGACCTTGGCGTAATCCCTGCATTGCGAAGAGTCAGAAACGGTAGTCGCCCGTAATCTGGACTGCAAACACCGGGTTGCAGTTGCGGGCATCTGATGTAGACCAATTTGCATTGTGAGTTTGCCCTTGAAACGGACAGCTTTATTATCATTAGCCTTTGCCGTGCTGGCGTCCGGCCAGCAATCCCTGGCGACACCGCCCCAAGCCAAGGCCGTATTGCGGCCGGCGAACCCCGGCCGGCTTTCAAAAAGTTCTCTCAGAAGCTGGACTAGCCAGATGCCTGCGCGAGTTAGGGCGAGTGCGGAACGGATGTTTCAGGTTTCGGAGGCGCCACATGTGCTTATGGCGGCCACCGAGTTCGGGATACTCAACCTAAAGCGCGGTGCTCAGACGACCCAGGTGACCTCAAAGGTGGGTGGGCTTGGTGTGGTTGTCAACGATATGATCAAGGCGCTTCCGAGCTATCTGAAGAAGAACGCTGGCGGCAAAGCCTCCTTTGTCTTCATGGCCTACAAGGGTGTACCCCGCGGAGAGCACGTTCGGTTGCTCGAAATCGATATGGCCGGCAAGACGGTTAGCGTGGAACTGCAAAAATTTGAACATGAAAGTGGAGCTACGATTTACTTCGTCGATCATCCCGTGTTTAGGAGACGTGATATTGCGACGCCATATCAACAACGAGAAGGCAGCAAGAAGACGTTTCCTGAACGGCAGGCATGGGAAGGGTGGAATGAAGCGTATAGCTACTCTTTATTCAATAAGGCCATCGCAAAGGTGCAGGAACTCATCGGTGCGAATATCTATCATGCCCACGATCAACATACGTCCTTGGCCGCGATGCATATCGGTGCGGAGAACGTCAGTCAGTTGACGATCCACAACGCCGGTCCGGGGTACCAAGGAGTATATCGGACACGAGGCTACAAAGGCGAACACGGCGAACGTGCCGCGTCGGATACCTACAGTTTCGGGGTCCCGCAGGGCGATTTCGCCGCCAACGATCACCTCCTTCGCGTGCTGGGTATGAGCTTCGATACGTATATGCGCTATTTCGAAGCAGACGGCAGCGCAAATACGTTTAAAGGAGCGGTTAAGTGGATCCATGAGCGCAACCTCGTGGGAGGTATCGCTGTCAGTGACGGCTATCGCCGAGAACTCGAAACACCAAGGGCAGAAGTGCTAGCTCAAATTCGCCGGGAAAAGAAAGGCAAGTCGGCTTCGAATACCAATGGCGTTTACGACCCCAACGCGGGTCTCGATTTGCGACCGTATGTCCTCGATGGTATCGAAAATGGATTGAGCCAAGAACGTCATGCTGCGCGGCACGCATATTTGAAGCCGGCGACGGCGGACCTTCATCCATTGATCACACCGGAAGTGGCTCAGTCATGGCGAAAAGGGCATAACTTTGGTGTCGACCTACGGACCCCTGCCGGAAAAAGAGCTACCCTGGCGAAGAAGGCGGAACTGAAAGCTCTACTACAAAAGAACGCAGGGTTTGAGATGGACCCGAATCGGCCTCTGTTCAGTTTGGTCACGCGCGTAGCCGATCAGAAAAACCTAGGTCCCTTCATCGACAATGTCGAGTATATCGTAACCAACGGCGGGCAGGTCGTAATCGGAGGCGAGCCTGCTCGTGGCGATGCCGCAGGTGAGGCGATTGCGGATAAGATCGCCGAACTGGAAAAACGTTTTCCCGGCAAGGTCAAATACTATCGCGCATTCGTAAACCGAGAATTGGCCGCATTGATCCAAGCCGGTGGAGACTTCTATCCCATTACGTCCAAATTTGAACCTTGCGGGCTAACGGATATCGAAGCGAGCTGGTTGGGCAATATTCCCATCACGCGAAAAACCGGCGGCCTAGGCAAAGTAAAAAATAGCTATACGTATACGTGGTCGGATACATCAGATGCGAAGGGTGAGCGTGCGGCGTTCAAGGGAATGCTCGCGCGTGTAATTGCGGATTTCCGTGGCGACCGACCCAAATTGGATAGCATGCGAATCCTCGGTATGAGGGCCGATTTCTCCTGGGATATCGCCTTGGGGCGCTACGTGGAGAACTATCGCGCAGCCTCACTCTTCAAGGTTCTGAGCGCTATGGACGCTTCCCAGAAGGCAGGGGAACTCAGCGTCGCTGATGCTCGGCGCGCAACACGCAAACTCGTTAGGGTTCTTCCACGACAGATGTCGGCAAACCTCGCTCGATTGCTCAAGAGAAAGCCGACGCAGTCGGTCGTGGAAAGACGCTTCATTGCGGAGGTGGCGAGCGACGTGTCTCAGGAATCGGATCTCGTAATGGTGAATTCGCCGTCGCTGTAGTCCACGGCGACGCGATCGCCTCGCTTGATGCGACCCACCAAAATTTCTTCTGCCACGGGGCCTTCGATGAGGCGTTGAATCGTGGTGCGCATAGGCCGGGCACCGAGTTGCGGATCGTACCCGCCGCTTTCGACGAGTTGTTGGAGCGCAGCATCCGTCGCTTCGAACTGGATATCCTTTTCTTCACCGAGGCGTTTGCTAGAAGCGGCGACCAGTAACCGTGCGATAGCCAGAACCTGCGTGCGGTTCAATGGTTCGAATACCTGCCGTTCTTCGATGCGGTTCCATAGCTCGATGGGAAAGGCGTGTTTTGCTGTATCGAGGACATTGCTTACGGTGGTGCGCCATTCATCGGCGTCGTTGGATTCTGCGGGTCCAAAGCCTATGGGCCCCCGTTGTTTCTCGTAATGCGCGCTGCCTAGGTTGGATGTCATGACAACGACCGTATTTGAAAAATCAGCCGTCCGACCACGTCCGTCGGTAAGCCGCCCGTCGTCCAAGAGCTGTAGGAGTATCTGAAGAACGTCGCGATGCGCTTTTTCTACTTCGTCGAGTAGTACGATCTGGTAGGGACTTCTGCGAATCGATTCCGTAAGTTGTCCGCCTTCTTCGTGCCCAACATATCCAGGAGGAGATCCGATCAGTCGAGCCACGCTGTGGGCTTCTTTGAATTCGCTCATATCAAAACGACAAATCGCATTGGGATCCTGAAAAAGGAAGTTCGCCAATGATTTGACAAGTTCGGTCTTGCCAACGCCCGTGGGTCCCAAGAAAAGAAACGAACCGATCGGGCGATCAGTTGAAAAGCCGGCGTAGTTGCGGCGAACCACTTGGCAAACCCGTTGGATGATCTCCGAATGGCCGACGATTCTTTCTCGTATGGAGTCTTCCATGTTGAGGAACCGTTCTGTGTCGGTCATGAGGAGCCGGGATACGGGAATATTGGCGCTTTCCGCGACGAGCGTGGCCACGTGTTCCCGTCCGACCTCGTCGATTTCTCGACGTCGAGCACGGCTTCCAGCGAGATCCAGAAGGCTGATGGCCTTATCGGGCAGGTAGCGATCAGCGATATAGCGGCCCGATAGGCGCACTGCCGTATCCAAGGCTTCGGGTAAATACGTTACCTGATGATGCGATGCATAGGCGGGCATGATTCCGCGGAGAATTTCCACGGCCTCTTCCGAGTTGGGTTCCGATACCAACACGGGCTGCAGCCTTCGCTGAAGCGCCGGGGTATCTTCGATGTATTTTTTGTAATTTTCCGTGCTGGTGGCTCCCACACACGGAAAATCCCCCTGACCCATAGCGGCGCTCAAGTCCACTACGGCATCGTATGCGCCGTCGCCCACCGCACCGGCACCGACCATCGTATGCAATTCATCCATGAAGAGGACTACCCGGCCATCGGCCTCGGCGACCTCGTTACGCAAGCTGGTGAGCCTTTCTGAAAATGCACCTCGCAATTGGGTGCCGGAAAGCAGAGACCCCATATTTAATTCCACGAGGACGCGGTCCTTCAGCAGCGGCACCGCCTTGGGGTCGGCAACTTGTAGGTAGGCCAAACCTTCAATGATGGCGGTTTTGCCGACGCCAGGCTCGCCCACGAGACAGGGATTATTGGCTTTGCGTTTGCCGAGAATGTCTAGAATCTTATCGACGAGCGCACGTCGCCCTACCAAGGGTTCCAGCTGGTTTCTAACCGCGGCCTCCGACAGATTTCGGCCGAGCGCGGTTAGCGTGGGATACACTTCTGCGTCCAAGGTAAAGCGGTTGAGTCTTTCTTCCGGCGCCGCTGCCGGAACCTGATTGCCGCGTGTAACGCGTGGGTCTTGCTTGGCGCGCATCCGGCGTTCTTGTTTGCTCGTCGTTTGGGGCACACCACCATCGGTTGCTTGTCGGATCAACCCTTTGCGCCGCGGAATACCCTCAGTCTTTTTGGGTTCCAAGCTTTCGTCAGCTGAGTCTGCTTCTTGCGGGATGGCCGAAAGCTCTCCGTGGATAGGGCGGCGTTTTCCGCTGGTGGCCAACGCCAAGGCGACGGAGCGCAGGCTGGCTGGGTCAATCCCGGCGGCGCGGATAATACGAAAACCTAGGGATTCTTTGACGCTGGATAGCCCCATGATCAAATGGAGCGGGCCAACCCGTTGGGCGCCGCAACTCTGGGCCAGCCGGCAACTACGGTCTTTGATCTCGCTCAACATATGCGGCGGTTCGCTCCCATCTAAGCGAGCGAGGTGATCGGCGATGTCGGCGGGGTCTAGGCCACGATCGACCAGGAGGCGACTTGCCTCGTTTTCAACGGATAGCAGCGCGAGAATTAGATGTGCGCTGCAGTAGGGGACACCGCTATGGCCGGCGAGTTCGCCCGCCTTATCTACAATGCTTTGCAGTGTTTCGTCGTAGCTTAGAGTACTCATTGTCGCCGAGTTTATCATGGCGCTGTCTGGCTAGGAACTACAAGATATGAAGATCTATCGACCTTCTTGAGGCCGCAGCGTACCCAAAACCCAAAAAGGATCTAAGGGAATTGGTGACGAACGCGATTGACCCGGCCGCAGGGACAGCGCTGTTCAGCCCGCGAACCGACGAGGTCCTCGATGCCGTAGGTGACCATCGTAAACGGATGGGACATTCCATAGAGCCAGCCGTGTTCCGCCTCCTCCGTTCTGTTCGCACCGACGAAGGTACAGCGTTCCGCATTTAACTCACGTTGGAGGTAGGGAGGACGGGCGGCGTGCGGTAGCGCGAGATCTCTGGTTAAGCGCAACAGGCTATGGGCTGAGGGCAATGTCTCCGCGAGGGTGGCCGGCTGCGTACCACCGTAGAACATCTCGCGCTCGCTGGGTTGCAGCGACGGGCCCCTGCCGCCATCGATGGCGAGGTGCCCCTGAAGGCAGTCGTAGCAGGGCCCCTTCCCGCCATCCGTCACGATATGTTTGAAATGACTCACGCCTGGAAAAGCGGTGGGCGTTATATGCCGTATGCTTCGCTTTCGCAGAATTTCGGCCACGGCGAAGTTATCGTCCTTGCTTCGCCCCATGGCGACGATGCCGACCGTGGGCTGAAAAGCATCTACTATCTCCTGGAAATCACGAAGAGAGTTTGAGTCCTCTCGGTTCGCGCAGAGCTTCGCATAGCTCAGGTGGTGGTCTCCCGCAACGAGGGTCGTCAGCGCGCCGTTCGTTTTGCGGGTGATCCTCGCATTCCGCGCCCGCTGCTTGGCGATGATCTCGGCCAAGGCCTGCCCCTTGAATCGGCCAATATCTTGGCTGTCAAAGGCCTGTCGGACGGGGTTGAAGGGAGAGACTTCCTTGCAGTCGATCAGACAAAGGTGTTTCCCGAGCAAAGGGGCCTCTTGCGCAAAAAGGCTGCCCGTACCCAAACCGATCACGAGAATTCTCTCGCGCCCCCACAGCCGGGCGGGTGGTCGATAGGTACGATCCTTTCGGTTGAGCAATGCCAGAAGATTCCCCTCGTTCCCTGCGCGTTGTCCGGGAGGCCTGCAGAAGCGCGTTGTCCAGGGCCAGCCTGGAGCGCCGCGCACCACGATACACCGGCCGTCGTCGACCATAGGACGCCGTAGGTCATCTCTCACGGGTCGGTCGGCATTCAACAACCAACGTGCGAGGGATAGTCCCAGGCTAGAACACTCCAGTAGATCCAGGTGCTCGGAGAAGTCGACGGAATCGGGCATCGTTTCAGCCAGGATCGCCAGGGTGTCCACGAATTCGATAATCACATCGACGTCGACGTTGGTTTCCGGGACCCACACGATCTGCAAGGCCCCCACGGATGCGCCTCGGGGCAACAGTGAGAGTAATACGGGGATGCCGTTGTTGATCGCCAGCCGCAGCACTTTGCCGGCGTGACGATCGATGGAGGCTATCAAAAGGTCGGGCGCCTGGTTCGCTCTGAGTGCTCTGCTGAGAGTGTCGAGACAAAGGCCTTCGTGAGAGATCTGCCAGTTTTCCTCGAAACCGTTGTGCGCCACGCAGAATTCGCCGAGAGCCCGCTTGCGGTCGCTGCCTACGTAGCCCTGTCCGAAGCTCTGGCAGAACTCGCTACCTGCCAGGGCTTCATCGAACCACATTTGTTGGCTGTAGCCCGTGCGCGCCAATGCTTCGGCGATGTGTGCCGAATAATCAAGATTCCAAAACACCAATCGAGCGTGGCCGAAGGCTTCGCCCAGGACAGGCCTGACGCGGTTGAAATACGTTTCTCGCCAATCCGTCATGTTGTTTGAACGGCTGGAGGACCAAAATGTTCGGCGATTTTCAGAAGGGAGAGTTGCGAGAGGCGGGTCGCAGCAGCGCCTTTGGGCAGTTTCATCAGGGAAAAGGAATTGGACCACGCTTGCTGAACATCCAAGACGCGCATATTCGCTTGGGGAAAATCCGGCGGTAGAGCGAAAACCAAACATCGGTCCGCGGTATGGATGATGTAGCGACGCCAGCCACGTCCCAGAGTATTTCGACTCGGCCGATACCCTGCCTCGCGTAGCTGGATCTTCTGGCTATCGCACCATTTTACTCCGGCACGGCTCTGCCAATACGGCCGTCGCCTCGCCGACTTTACGCGCGGATGGTTATTGGCAACCACGGAGGCGTCGCCAAGGTCGTGTAGTGCGCCTGTGTCGTCCGACGCCCACGTACGAATCGACCAATGAACCTTGAACCCCGATTTGCCCTGGTGGGTGGTCACGGCACCATGACGTGTCAGCCGCCACGGCTTTGATTGGGGCTGGGGCACGTCGTCGGGGTAAACCACATGTAAAATGGCCGTCGAAAGGCCCCGTCGTTGTCGCCAGGCGTGGGCTTGGGGGGAGGTCACTCCATGGTAGCGATCGCCGGCCGAAAGAAAATCGCCGCCAGTGAACGGGTGGCTGTGCAATTTCGAATTAATGGCGAGTCGAGGCTGCAGGCTGATCTGCTCGTCGATCTGTCGGTTGAACCGTTGATTGATCCGTTCCAGGTTATCGCCGCCAAAGTGACAGTTCATCGGGGTAAAGGCTTTGATTTCATCGGGCGGAATAGCCACATCATCGATAGTGATTTCCGCGATGGCTTCTAGCGACACCGGCTCCAACGGCGATAAAAGCTGCTGTCGCGGTGTTAACGCCGATAGTGGATATGCTAGACATTCGTAGGGCGCTTGCTCCAGCGTGAGTCCGTGGTCTACCCACCTTTGGACTTCCGCAAAAAGTCTAGCGGCTGCGTGGCGCGAGATTAGAACCATGCCCCGTGAACTCCTGATAGACCTGTTGAAGAGGCGCGGCTTGCTCAGGGCGTCCGACCAAATGGTAAAGCTCGTAAAGCGACGTATCCAGCTTTTCCAGCGCGGCTTTCAGTTTTCCTACGGCTTGCAAGTCGGCCACCATCAAGTCGATCAACAAGCGCGGAATAACGCGATTCTGCAGAATTCGCACAGCGGGTTGTTCCCGCCAGCTAGCAAATAGACAAAGCCGGTAGTACGGGGTTGCGTCATAGACATGATCCGGTGGGATATCGAGCAATGGAAAGTATTCCGGCCACACCATCACGGGCGGTGGCGAATGGGGGAACGAACGCGAAAACCAAATGCCGAAACGCGGCGCAAGGTACGCCTTGTCCCCGACCGAAAGAAGCGATTGCCGCCACAACGATTGCTCCTCAGCGTTCAGGGTCTCAATCCGTCTGGGTAAAGCATCTTCGAAAGGACGCCCTGCGATGAGAGCGGGAATGCGACCGACGAGTCCAACCATCGTCTTTGGCGGACAGGGAAAAGGGCGCTGGCATGTTGCGCAACGTGTGCCGCGATCGAAGATAACGAGGTCTTTGCAGTAGCCGCAAAGGACAGGTTCGGCTGCTTCGATGGTAGCCTGGTCTTCACTGAGGGGTACCCCAAGCGCTGCAACGAAGGTAGGAAACGCCTTCAGGACCTGTTCGACTTCATCTGCCAATAGGCCTGGCACATGACTGGACCAACCCGCAGCAGCGTGCATGGATTCGATATCCAAATCCCAGGTGCGCATTCCACGGCTAGAGTTCTTTTGTTGGCGGAGGTGCATTTGGAACTCTAGGCCTAGCTACAGGGTTGTATGCGATTCATTGCGGTACGCGTCTGTGTAGAAATCGTCTTCGCTGAGGTCGACATGGTGCGTTTGGGGGCGGGATCCATGGTCCCGGTCATCTGACACGTTCGTGCTGTCATCGCCAGCAGGGGAATCGTTATTCGAGCCGGCCGCCGGCCCTTGGGGCGCGGCTGAACCGTCCTCATCGTCTAACGTGGAAAGGCGCTGAAAGCCATCTCCGGCGACGCTGGCGACCACACGCCGTTGCCCGTCGAGTAGTTCGCCAGCCGCGCTGAGTTGATAGCCGGGCATTTGTAGAAAAATCCCGTCGCCACGATTGCGATACACTGTTGGTTGAGGTTCATGAAGAACACAGAGCGCCCATTCGGGGCTGCCGTCCGCCAGCACGCCGAAATCGGGCCGCATCACCAACGGGTTTTTGGGTGAACAGCATAGGCATTGGCCATCGCGGCTGCCGTCGATGACGTTGATGCCGTCGGATCGTGATTGTTGCCTTCGCCTTTCGGTCATCGCGTTCACCCACGGAGATTGTCCGCTTTTGGTAAAGGTAGCAGAATGGACGTGAGGCGACTAGGGCTTGAGGGTTCGTGCGCAACGAAATCCATTGCGCGGATCGACGATGGTGTCTGGTCCGCTCTCGCGGGCGGCCCCACGAATTTGCTCGGCTGGGGAGTCGTACGCGCCTCCGCGAAGAACACACGATTTTCCTGGAGGCGCTGGCCCGTTCCAAGGGTCCACGTTTGCAGAAGGGTCGATTGGGCCATACTTATCAGCGACCCATTCGCGGACATTGCCCGCCATATCGCAAAGGCCAAAACCGTTCTCATTGGGTTTTGTCGAATCCTGAAGGGTGCATGTGCGGTGGGGCCCCGCGCCCGTGTCGTACCAAGCGATCGAATCAGCTTTGCTGTCCGGCGTAGAACAGTTCGTATTCAGTAGTCCGTCTTGGCTAGTTGTCGGGTAGAGATCCACGCTGGTGCCAGCGCGATAGGCGTGTTCCCATTCTGCTTCCGTAGGTAGGCGGTAGCCCTGGCAGGCGTAAATGTCATCCGCGGCAGCAGGGGCGGGCGGCGGGTTAAATAAACAGTCGATATTAGCGGGGACGTTCGCTGACGACGTGATGGTGCAATTATAGCAAGGGGCTACGCCCGTATTCACAGTCGAGTCGGTATTCCGGATCAATTCGGTACAGATATATGTGGCTTCATGCCAGTTGACGCCGAGCACAGGGCATTCGGCGTGGCCGCAGTTCTGAGCGCTAGCAAAGAGGATCTCGTCGAACCGCAAAGACAGGCTACTCGCTTTTGCTTTCTCCTCCACAGTCCCCGTACCCGTAGCCGTCGCCTTCACCTTCTCATTGAGAAAGGTTAGGTCTTGCACCCGGACTTCATGCTTCATTATTTCAAATTCTCGGGTCAAGGAGACCGAAACCACAGACGATGAGGCAGTCGCGCATGGGTCACCGTCGCGCGGGCCCGCACAAAAACTGTCAGCCGAAATAGGGCACCAAATGACCGAATTGCCCGAACCGCCCGAAACGCCCGAATGATCTGCACAAATTCCGGGCGTGATGGCCCCCGGGACACAGGAAGCTACGTTGCCATCCAGTCCGATGACACCGAAGTCAAAGAAGGACGCCTTTGCGTCGGAACCGCCATCTTGTATCGCGTCCGGGACCGCGATCACCAATGTGTCGCGCGTCGTGTCGGTCACCGCATCCAGGGTCGCGTCCCTACTTGTGTCACTGGGGGCATCCAAAACAGGGGCAATTTCCGAGTCTATCGGAGGTGGCGTGGCGTCCGCGGTTGGACCAATGATCGCGTCGCTGCCGCTTGTCTTGTGGTCGGGCTTGGCCGGAATTACGTCGTGCGGTGGAAGGACCGAACTATCCATGAAGGGCAACGGAAGATCCCTGAAATGGTCGACTGTTTGATCCAGCACGGGAACAACCGGTGCATCGTGGGAAATATCCTGAGTTTGAAGATCGCCCGAGGGCAAATCGGTCGTGGGAATGTCCTTCGGAGACAGGTCGGCCATAGCCAGATCCTGCCCCGAAGGCCCGTCCAGCTTGGCATCAGGTCCCGTATCCGTGATGCCGATGTCACCGATGTCACCAAAATCCGGAGCAGGAATTGAGCCGTCCTGAATTTCAACAAGGTGCCCATCCGCGGCGGCATCGCGAGCGGGAGATCCATAGGGGGCGATCTGGCGGCAGGAGATGACTAAGGACGCACTGCAGAGCAGCACACCAGCTAAGCTTAACGAAAATCGCATTCAGTACAGAAGGGTAGCGCCGTCGACCTCATCGGGCAAGTGTGAGGCCTCATACCTCAGGACCGCCGTTTTTGTCGCCCGAACGGGCGTCTCCCCCTTGCCAAAATGAATGATTCCTTTTATATTATCAAAGCCTAGCGGCAAATTTGATATTCATCAAAGTTTCTAGAGGCGAGTGAAGCTCGATGCGGATCGGCATATTTTCAGATGTTCATTCAAATTCCGAAGCCTTGGGCTCGGTGCTGGACGCCTACCAGAAAGACTCTATCGACCGCTATGTCTGCCTGGGTGACACCGTCGGATACGGTGCAAGCCCCGATGAATGCTCAAATATTGTTCGCGATCTCGCCTCTGTGTGTATCCTGGGCAACCACGACGCCGCCGTTGCGGGGCGTATGGACTATTCCTACTACTACGAGGCCGCACGCCGAGTATTGGACCAGCATTCAACCCAGATAAGCCGCCAAAATCTAGAATGGTTGCGGTCGCTACCGTACGAACATCGTGAGAATTCGATTTCCTATTGTCATGGTTCTCCGATGAATCTGGAAGATTTCGAATATATCTTTGCGGTGGATCAGGCGGAGCAGCTCTTGGGTGTTCATGAAGATCTCGGCAGTGTCACCTTCATCGGACACTCGCATCTCTGCCGCGCCTTCGCGATGACCCCAACCGACGTGTACGAAGTTATCGCCGACCGGTTTACCATTCGTGATGATCATAAATACATCATTTCAGTTGGCAGTGTCGGGCAGCCTCGCGACTCGGACCCTAGAGCCAGCTATACGATTTACGATACCGACGAGAAAACATTCGAATTCAAACGCGTCGAGTACGATATCGATGCATCGGCCGAAAAGATCTTCGCTACCGACAACGAGCCCAACTTCGCCCGGCGACTATTTCTCGGGGTCTAAGTGGCAAAGGCCGCTCAGGCCGTCAGCGGACAGGGCTTGTGATGAGGTTCAACTTCGTTGCCGCCCAACGGCGCTGATCATCGCGTGTAAGCTTTCCAGCCCGTCGCATCAATCGCAATATCAGCCGCAGCTTGTCGCGCCAGGCCGCATCGGGTGCGGCTCGTCGGAATCGCCGCGCCAGGGGGCGTGGGCTAGGCGTAACCGAAGCGATGTGGGCTGCCTGCAAGGGTGATAGCTTGCCTGCCGAATGCCCAAAATAGTGTTGGGCTCCTTGTTCTACCCCAAACATCCCGGGGCCCATCTCGATCAAGTTCAGGTAGAGTTCCAAAATACGTGGTTTGGTGATGACCTGCTCCATGCGCCAGGTCAGGATGGTTTCCTGGAGCTTGCGCGACAGCGTTCGTCGATGGGAGAGGAAGACGTTTTTCACCAATTGCTGGCTGATAGTGCTGGCTCCCCGAAGAATCTTCCGGGCTGTGACGTTCATGATAAACGCCCGCTTTAGTTGTTTAGCGTCAAATCCCTGGTGACTATAGAAACGGTTGTCTTCAGCGGCAACGATTGCGGCCTGGAGATGGCGCGATGTTTTGGATAAGGGCCGCCAATACGGGTTGCTTGGGCCAAGCCGCCAGGGCAGGGGCGTACCTTTTGGGCCCCTCGCGTTGAGAGAAAAAGGCCGGGCTAGCATCTTCACGTTGGCGAGAGGCGGGTCCGCGACTACCCGGCAGGTGTTGGGGGATAGGGCGACAGATATTTGGGTGGCTTCTGGGGTATCGTCGTCCAACGCGAATTTACCCTTGAATCCAAGTTGTCCGGTAAGCGCCATTCCCTGAAGCTGGGGCGCCAAGCCGAATGGCAATGAGCGCAAGGCATTTTGGCAACCGAGCTGCGGCACTTCGACTTGCATTGAGAGCTGGGGGCCGCCCTGACCGAGCTGCAATCTGCCGTTCAGGCTGGCGATGAGCGAACCCGTTTTCAATTCGAGGTCGTGGACTTCAAAAAGCCCTTTTTCAGGTTGTAGGCTTAGGTCTGTCTTGGCAATAACGTCGAAAGGTCCGATCTCTCGCTTGGCAATGGCGGCAACTGAAAGCCGAACGGCCTCTCCTCGCAGGTCGGAAGAGACGCGGATCCGACCGTTTCTCAATTCGGCTTGGGCGTGCCCACTGATCCGAGTTGTTGTGCCGGTCATTCCTAGTCTACCTAGAATTCCGGCGATGGGAGCTGTGTCGAACCGTTTGGCCACCATTCGCGCTCTGATAGGGCGAAACTTTGGATCCAATAGGAAACTCAAGCTGAGGGCGTGGGTATGACCTGCCGACGCGATATGGATTTGGCCGCCGAGGTCCCCAAAGCGCCTATCCAGCAGAATACTTCGAACCAAGACCTCTTGGCTCAGATAGGGAGAGTTCACGCGATTGTCTAGGCTGGCAATCCGGACCACGCGAGGCATCGATGAACCGAGTTCCACGTCCACAGCGGCAGCAGACGCAGCCATCCGGTGCCCTGCGTTGCTCGTAATGGTGGTCCGACCTGTGACCAA
>Ga0257122_1000219_pt1 | contig 59533 bp, 49 predicted proteins | sample SI106_120metaG_FD_190146 | JGI IMG/M metagenome (GOLD analysis project Ga0257122, IMG submission 190146) | Marine microbial communities from Saanich Inlet, British Columbia, Canada - SI106_120 | ecosystem: Environmental > Aquatic > Marine > Inlet | place: Canada: British Columbia | collected... | reverse complement strand
AGAATAAATTACAATGTCTTTGTGGTAGCAGATCGTTGACGACTATCTTTACATACAATTCCCCCCCGAAAGATGAAATTAGATTTGATTTTAGCTCTTCCGGACAGTACAAGCGTGAGGTTCTTAGATGTGATGATTGCGGTCATTTCATTTCAGTCCATAATATGAATGATTCAGCATTGTACAGTGGTGATTATACTAATTCTAACTATGGTGAGGAAGAAATGATGAATATTTTTAACAGAATCATTTCTCTCGATCCTGCGGAGTCAGACAACACAAGCAGAGTACAGCGAGTTCTTGATTATGCTACATCCCATTTTCATGAATCCTCGCTCAATGGGGGATATCCTTCAATCCTGGATGTTGGTTCCGGGTTATGTGTTTTTTTGTATAGTATGAAAAAAGCCAAATGGGATTGTACGGCTATAGATTCTGATCCACGCTCTATAAAACATGCTATAGAGGTGGTAGGAGTGAAAGGGGTTTGTGGCAATTTTCTGGCTTTAAATGAATTAGGGAAATTCAATGTAATAACATTTAACAAAGTTTTAGAGCATGTTAAGAGTCCTGTAGAAATGCTGACGAAGGCTGGTAATTATTTGGACTCAAATGGCTTTATATATATTGAGGTGCCTGATGGTGAAGCTGCTGTGAAGGAAGGATCGGAACGTGAAGAATTTACAATTGATCATCCGCATGTGTATAGTGCAGCATCCTTATCACTGCTTATTTATAGATCGGGATTAGTGCTTCAACGCATAGAGCGGCTTCGTGAACCGAGTAGTAAATATACATTACGGGCATTTCTGACCGTAATCTAATAATTATCAAAGGGAGAATATAATGGACGAATATTTGCAGAGTAACGACGAATTCTGGCAGTATGGCTATGAAGCGGAGAACGTAGAGAGCTATGTTTTTCGTCCTTATGGGATTATCTTAAAATATGAGCTTGGAATTGATGGGTCTAAGAATGAAAAACTATTAGAATTTGGTTGTGGTCAGGGTGCTGCGTGCCAGTTTTTTAAGTCTAAAGGCTTTGATGTTTATGGAATTGATATAAGTAATGTAGATATTAACCGTTGTCAACAGAAGATGCCAGATATCGCCAGTCACTTTGAGGTTATTGATCCCAAGCCTGAAGAGAGTGATGTCTTTTTTGGCGGTGAGTACGACGTAGTTGTTGGTATACAAAGTCTGTATTATTATACTAACACGGACATGCAAACACGTCTTATTTCGTTATATAATCAGATGCGTAAAGGGGCCGTTATTTATGCGACAATGATTGGTACTAAAATGTTTTATTACGATTATTCTACCGAATATAAGGACGGCTTAAGAAAGGTTGATTTTTCAAAACCACGGATTCAGGTAAAAGATTATTTTGTTAACTTTACTTCATCAGAGTCTGAACTAGAGCAAAAATTTAGCATGTTTAAAAAACTTCATATTGGTTCTTATACTCAGAATTTTAGAGAAGACGAGGGAGTCTCTTTTCATTACACATTTGTTGGTCAAAAAGAATAAATTATGACAAAAACATATTCTAATAATTTGGAAAACTTAATAAGGACCGCGGATAAGATTCCAAATACGCAAATGATGGCTATCGCAAAGATCTCAGCACTGGTCGCATTAAACATGCGTTATGAGCGTATTATGGTAGATCGTAATCTTGATGTAGATCCAAACGAGCTTGTGTCAGGTTATATTAGTGATGCGACTCTAGAGCTAGCCGGAGTGCAGGAAATTTCTTATATTGAAGCCTCGTCAGATCGATTAATAAAGGATGAGGGTACGGATGAAGAAAAGCATAAAAAGCTTTTCCAAAAGCTATGGGTAAGATTTTCACTAGACGAGTACAAAGAACGGGTTGAGCGATATTTGTACCGCCTTAAGGTTAACAAAATGTCTAATGGATGGTTGAAAGGTTTCAAATGTATAGATTTCGGTTGTGGTCATGGAAATTTTGCCCATGCTTTGATAAAAGAAGGAGCGGAATATGTCTATGCTGTTGATTGTGGTCATGACAATATAGAGTATGCAATAAAGGCCCGTGAGAGCTTGAGGGTTTCTTCGGAAAAGATTGAATTTAAAGAGGAGACAGTTAATAGCGTTTCAAAGCCGGATAATTTTTTTGATTTTGCAGTCCAGAATGGTGTATTTCATCATTTGGAAAATGAGGATGAAGCTTATAAGGAAGTTTATAGAGTTTTAAGGGCTGGCGGATGGTTCTGGGTTTATACTGACGGTTTTGGTTCAATAAGTAGTGATCTATGGGACGCTTCGGTATACATACTTAGAGAGATACCACAGGAGTTTATCCTTTCATATCTGGATTTTATAAATGTTGAAACGGGTAAGAAATATCATCTTGGAGATGGTTTAAATGCCGTTTATCGCCATCATACATGGGATGGAATAATTGAGAAATTAACCGGCATTGGTTTTGGTAATTTTAGGAGATTGGTTGGAGGTTTCTCTACAGATTTTGATCATGATGTTATTTCTAAAGACAAGTATGGTAAAGAGAAGTTTGGTGAAGGGGATATAAGGATTCTTGCGCAGAAGGTGAGAACGAATTGATAACTTATTTAGGTTTACTTATGCTGGTTCTTGTTAAGAAGTAAGGTGTAAGTACGAAGGAAAATGAATATGAAAAGGCAGAAGAAGGTCGTTTTGATTGCTTTTTATGACAGAACATGTGAAAGCATTAGAATATTGTCTAGTGTGCTTAAGGAAGCTGGCCACGATCCTTATTTAGTATTTTTTAAGGATGATCGTTCCGGAGTTATAAATGAGTTTATAAAGAATAACAAATATTACCAATTGATTGTTAATCATGAATTCCTGGGCTGTGGAGAAGACTTCTATCCTCCTAGCAAGAGCGAAATCGATCTTCTTATAAAAAAGATTCAGGAGATAGGCCCAGATGTTATTGGTTTTAGTGCCAGAAGTGCGACCAGGGACCTTGTTAAAACTCTTACTTTAAGGTTGAAGGAAGTGCTCCCTGAGGTACGTTACATAGGTGGCGGTTATGGTCCTACGCTTGAACCAGAAACGTTCCTGGAGTTTCTTGATTATGTCTGTTTGGGTGAAGGGTACAAGGCTATTGTTGATTTAGTTGAATCAGAAGACCCGACTACGGAAGAAAATATATGTTATTTAAAAGATGGGAAGTTGCATTACAACGCCCTCGCAAAATATGCAGACCTTGAAGAGTTGTGTTATCCTGACTGGTCTTATGAGAATAAGTTCATGATTGAGGAGAACAAGGTTTCTCCTATATGCGATTTTTATGATACAAAGACTTACAATATCACTGCAAGTATTGGTTGTCCTTCAAAATGCACGTATTGTCAGGCATCTCAGCTGGGCATGATTTACAATAGTTATGGTTATAATTATCCTAGAATAAGGTTGAGATCACCTCAAAATGTACTTAATGAACTTATGTGGGCTAAAGAGAAACATGATATTAAATATGTCAGGTTTTTTGATTCTGTCTTTGGATTCAAAGGTCCCTGGTTCTATGAGTTTATGGATTTATACGATAAACATATAGGTTTGAAGTTTATATGTTTTCTCGACGAAAGATGGGCTGACGAACAAGTGATTAAGCGTTTGGTAGCATCAGGTTTGATGAGATCGGTAGTTGGTATTCAGTCAACTTCAGAGAAGATAAGGAAAGAGATATTGGGACGTAATAATACAAATGAAAGTATAATTAGATTTGCTGAGAATTTATGTAAATATAATGTTCAGTTTAAATATGATATAGTTCTTTGGAACCCTTTTGAGACAAGTGAAATTCTATCAAATGGTGTAGATTTCCTTAGAAAACTGCCAAAAGGTGAAAGAGTGGATGTCTTCCAATTAAAAGTTTTTCCAGGTTCTCCACTGCACAAAATGATAAAAGAGAAGAAACCGAATTATTTAGACGATAATGAATATGAGTACTGGGCATGGATATATCAATTGATATTAAGAGGAGATGAGGCAGAACGGATAGCGGACTTTGCCATGCAGTATGATTCCTTTAAAAAGAATCCTCGTATATTAAAGTCTCTTATAAAGGAGGTTGCCAACAGGGAGAAGAGCAAATATAGAGTTTTTGCTGCTCGTGATTTGAGCAAAAATGAAAGGATTACAAGTGTGAAACTGATTAGAAAGAGATCTGATTTAGAGAGAGCTATTAGTTATGATAAAGTGGATTCTTTAGTCGCAAGAATAATGCGCAGAGATGTGAAAGAGGATGAGCCAATAACCGTGGACGATATTTTCGGGACATATGAAGATAAAATGCCATTTGTGTAGACTTTATAAGTGTTATGAGAAATAAAGATACTGGATGTAACAAGATAGTTGATGGAAATCTTTTCTGATTAAAATGTCGTTCATTCCGACATTTTAAGGTTAAGCCAAGGGGGGGTATTTGATTTGAATGCTGTGAAAAACAAAAAGACAGAAATTAATCCGATTAAAGATTTAAAGCATTTACTCGGTGATGGAGAGTCGCTTAGAATTAGAAACTACCCGAGAAAGAATTACAAACAATATGAAGAATTATCAATCCATGGTCATCTTATCTACAAAGTCCCCGATATTACAAAATTTGATGAATTTATTACACCAATTGATCAATTTTTTATACGTAATCATTTAAAGGCGCCAACTATAAATGTGAAAAACTGGAAATTAAGTTTGGTTGGTAATTTTGAAAAAGAAGTTACGTTAAATATTGATGATATAAAAAAGTACGACCAGGTGACGAGGGTGCATCTTGTTGAATGCACTGGTAACCAGAGAGCTGAATATACTATCATGGGAAACTTAAAGAGTTTATCAATGTATGTAAACATGATGTCCTTTAATCAGTTAATAAGATTGCTCGATCCAAGACAATTTAAGTGGTGGATGAGTTTTCTAAGAAGGACAGGACTGCGTGGTGGTAATATGTTAAGTAACGGTGTGTTTACTGGAATAAAACTGTTTGATCTGTTAAAGGACTATCCGCTTAAAAAGGGTACAAAGGAAATTATTTTTGAGGGAATTGATAAGGGCAGTGAAACCATAATTCACCAGCTAAAGGGAAAAGATATTCATTACGCCAGAAGTTTTGAAATAAAGGAGTTGGAAAAATATGAACCTATACTTTGCTTTGAGATGAATGGTGCTCCCTTAACTACCAATCATGGATATCCTGTCAGATTGATAATTCCGGGAATTTATGGCCATGAGCAGGTAAAATGGCTCGGCAGAATAATTGCTACTACCGAGAAATTCAGGGGTTACTACCAAACTGAGTATTACGGTTACAAAATTAATGGAGAAACTGTGCCGGTGCATGAAGTTCGTCCAAAGTCGGCCGTAATTAAAGTATTAAGAAAGAATAATAAGATCACTGTTTACGGAATAGCATGGCGTGGTATGAGTAATATAGAAAGAGTAGACGTTAGTATAGATAAGGCGAAAACCTGGAGATCTGCAAAGTTGTTATGTAAAGAGATTGATACTTCCTGGATCTTTTGGGAATTTATCCTGCCTGATAATCTAAAAGGGCTTATTACGATCATGCCAAGAACTTATTGTGTTAATGGTGAGTGCCAACCACTCAAGCCGGAAAAATTCTCAGCGGTTTACGGCAATAATTCAGTTTTTACAGCAGTTGTAAAACTTTAACTTAGCAGACTGTAGAGTGTGTCATATCTATTATCCTGAGAGCGTAATATTATTGCAGATTATTTTGTGTAGAGACTCAGGATAAACCTCTTGTATACCGCGTCATATCAATAATACGCTTAATTTTCAGAAACTGTGAATAGGGCCTTGTCCTCTAATAATATTTAGAATAGCAAAGCATATAAACATGAATATTGTATTTATTAACGTGTCTTTACGGCCAGATGCCAGGGTGAGACGAATGCCCGTGGGACTGGCTTTTATTATGACAGCTGTTAGGAGAAGTGGTTTTGATTTTGATCTAATCAATATGGATATTAACAGTACAACAATAGAAGAACTTGGAGAAATATTAGGTAGTAAAGAATATGATGTTTATGCGTTTGGCTGTATTGTTACCGGTTATAAGATAGTTAATAATATTGCAGATATCATTAAAGCTATAAATCCAACATCTACAATAATAGCAGGGAATACGGTTGCGACATCTATACCTGAAATACTTCTAGATAACACGAAAGTTGATATTGCCGTATTAGGGGAAGGGGATGTGACGATTGTAGAGCTTTTGAAGAAATTAGAGAATGGAGATAATATTTCCAGCGTACAAGGAATAGCATATAAAGAAAATGGCAAAATCGTTTATACGCAGGAACGTGCAGTTGTGCCAAACATAGATACTCTGGGATTTCCTGACTGGGAAATATTTGATTACGAGAAATATTTCGAATTTGAGAGATCTGATAGTGCTACATCTGCTTTTGACAAGATATCATTTCCTGTAAATTCTGCAAGGGGGTGTCCGTTTCGCTGCACATTTTGCTGCCATGCATTTAAAGGCAAGAAATATAGAAGGTATTCAGAAGATATGATAATAGAAGAGATAAAAAGATTGAATACTAGATACAACTGTAACTTTGTTTATTTCTGGGATGAGTTAAGCTTTTCTACCAGGGAGAGGGCATTGGCTATGGCAGAGAAGATCAGGGATCTTGATTTTAGAATTAATTGGGAAGCGCCAACCAGGGGCGATCTATTTAGAAAAGAAGATGTTGGAATAATAAAAACTTTAAAGGACTCTGGTTGCAGCGGTATTTCATTCTCATTAGAAAATGCAAGTCCCGAGATACTCAAGGCAATGAATAAAAAATTAAATGTTTCTCAGTTTGTAGAGCAGGTAAATGCCCTTTGGGAAGGGGGGGTTACGCCCTTTACCAGCGTTATATTTGGGTACCCTCAAGAGACTCCTGAAACTATCCAGAGAACACTTGATGTGTGTGAGGAGTGCAACATCTTTCCAAGTGTAGGGTTTTTGCTGCCGCTACCAGCTACACCTATATACGAATGGGCTAAGGAAAATGGCCACATCGTTAATGAGATGGAATATCTCGAAAGAATTGGGGATAGACAGGATTTTCATATTAATCTTACAACTATGTCTGATGAGGAGTTTGTGGAAACAGTAACAACCAAATTGGAGGCTTTAGCAGAGAAACAAGGGTTGAAACTTGAATCTGTTTTTAAGACTGTGATGTATCAAAAGCCAAAATATCAAAGGGATGTGTAGAGTAAGTTTTCCGTTCAGTCGTATATTGAAGTAATTTATAAAAATCCATATTGATGGGTTTTTTCTGTTCTTAGGTTGCATAGTTTGTTTCTGTAGGGAGTATCATGATAACCCAATTAAGAAAGATTAAGACTGTCATTATGGATCATAGGCAGAAGAAGTTTATCCCTTATAAAGTGGCAATTTCAAACTGGTATGCTACCAGAAATAATAATTATAAAATATATGATTTGCAAGGTGTGAAGAGCTTTAAGACTTCAGATACTGTCTTTATACTTGGTAATGGGCCATCCTTAAATCTATTAAATAGTGATCATATAAAAGTGATAAAGAGTCATAATTCAGTTGGTGTTAGCTATTCATATTTAAAAAAAGAATTAACACCCACTTTCCACATGCCTGCGATGGAAAATACTGATGACTCTTTTTTTGATAAATTTCGCCGAGAGCGATTTCGTCCTTACAGAATGCAGTATAAAGATGTTGTAGTATTTATTAATCGTAGAGCTTTGTACAGAATGGCTCATCCCAGGCTAACTCCTGATTTGTTGCCGGAGGAGGCAAAGTGTTATTATTTTGAGACACCTGAAGCGATTCAACTCGAAAAAGCACGGCCTTTTGTTGATACAGATTTTGATAAGTCTCTACGTTACAGAGGCAAGCTAACTATGGTATTGCATTGTATTTTAAAGCTCGACTATAAGAATATAGTCCTTTTGGGTGTTGATTTAGATAAGTGGAGCTATTTTTATGAAAATATGGAGGAAATGGCTGAGTATCTGAAAAAAACATATGTTTCTTCTTACGGTATTGAGCATGTCACAGATGAGAAAAGAAAGTATGTTGGTATGTATCCCAAACGCGGTAAAGATAACACTCTTGATGAATATTTATATGCCTTGAGGGATTATCTTAGAAGAAAAAAAGACGTAAACTTGTTTATAGGATTTAAGAACAATATGCTCTATCCAAAGATTCCATCCTATTTTGATTAGAGCCAGCCTATTAGACGGAAGTAGTAACAAATGGTGGTCATTAAGCAGTATATTCTCTATATATTTTAATAAAAAGAGGATCAATTAGACACAAAAAGAGCCACTAGTGGGGGGTGTGAAGAAAAGCTCAGATGCAGAAAGATAACCAAATCGATTATAAAGAGATTTTCAGACACGTTGAAGGTTTAAAGATTGCTACAATTGTTATTGGTGCAGCAAGATCAGGATCCGACTTTTTTCAAAGCTTACTTGATGGACATTCTCAAATTCTTCAATTTACGGGTCACTGGTCCTTCGAATCTTTTTGGGAAAAGGCAGTATGCAAGACGAATTTAAGTGATTTGATCGACGAGTTTATATGGTTTAGTGGTAGTACAAGAGCACATATTTCTAAATTTAAGTCTCAATATGATAAGATGGAACGTTGGGATCGTCTTGGTGAAGGCAAGAATGAGTCATTTTCTGTCGACATAGATTTGTTTAAAAGCCATCTTAGCAATTTGATGAAAGATAGGGAAATTAATAGCCGGAATTACTTTCTTGCTGTTAATGCCGCTTATGGGCTTGCGTGTAAAATTAACGTCATGCAGACCAGGCTTTTACTCTATCATGTTCATACTTATGATAAATTAGAGGCTTTTAAAAAGGATTTCCCCTGTTTTACAGTTATTTGTACTACAAGAGATCCTCGAAATGTTATAACCTCAGGAATGAATCATTGGGGTGGGTACAATGCCGGGAAGTTCTCACCTATAACGTTTTATCGTTTGATAAAAAGAACTTTTCGTGAATCAGAGCCCATCTTACAATATACTCGAGAAATTAGGGTTCTCAAACTAGAAGATCTTCACTTGATGACGAATACTGTTATTGAAGATTTCTGCTCTCTTTTTGATTTAAAAAAAGAGGCTTCAATGTTTGTATCTAGTTTTCATGGTAAGCTATGGTGGGGAGACGAGGTAACACCTAGGTTTATTAATGGGTTCAATCCTAATATTAAAAGGAAAAATTGGAAAGAAAATATTACACAGTTTGAAAACATCTGGATTGAGTTTCTTCTGGCGACACGTTTGCGCCATTATCGGTACGATTTGGAAACTACTGGTAGAGGCTTGTTAATGATGTTGTTATCTTTCTTCCTCATGCATCTACCTACCAAGTATGAAATACGGATCCTGTCGTTCCGTTTATCTAAGGAAGAAACATACCAGAGTAAGTTGAGACTAACGTTAACAGTTTTAAAATACTATGTCCAGAGAATTGCATTTCTTTATGGTTGTTTTATCAAACGGTGTAGAAGGAAGCTTTATTTGCCTAAATATCTGGGAATGCAGTATCATGATATAAAACAAATAGCTTTTTTGTGTATAACGCTGTTTTATGGCAAAGCATTCTTATGGTTAACAGGTTAGTAATAATGGCTCACAACCAACTTCAAAGCACTTTGTTCAAACCTGTACAGTATTAAGAATAATGCAGATATTCGCCTGTTATAAATCCTAATGGTAGGCTGGTACAAAAAGAATAATTACTGCTTGTTACTAAACTTTAATGCTGCTCAACGGGTAGCAGTATAGCTCTCCATTGAACCTGTTATTTAATTAAAATGCCAGAATGCTTACAATGCAAGATGTTTGTGTCTTCTGAGAATAAATGTGCTCGCAATGAGAGGTCTCCCCTGAGGAACTGTGTCTGTGAAATAACGCACCAAAGAATCCATTTGTTTAAAAAAAAATCAAAATTATTGGAGATAGGTTGCGGTGATGTTGATTTGCTGAAGACTTTAGCTGGAAGCAGGGGTGTAAACTGGTTTGGACTAGATCCAAATCCTGGATCTATAGCCACACACATTGGCAGTGTTAAAAAGATTCCTTTTAGTGATAACTATTTTGATATTGTTTATTCAAGTCAATCTATCGAACATTGGTATCAATCGGTGACAACTTTTGATGAAGGGCTAAGAGAGATTCATAGAGTTCTCAGATTAGGAGGTATGTTTATTATAGATTTCCCTGTTTACCTGCACGGGCATTACATTTTTATGCTAGGAAATGAAAAGTCTATTAATAAATTATTTGAAAGCCCTTCCTGGATAATAGAAAATAATGAAGATTGGAGGAAAGATTATAACCCCCTCGCGCCCTATTATACCTGGAAAGGTAAAAGAAGGAAATATGCAGACGAATGGTTTTGTCAACAATTACTTAAGAAGAGATTGAAATCGACATATATCAATGCCTTGGTGTTGATAAAGCGTGATGCTAAGTATTACAATATACATGCGGGTAGTAAACAAATTGTAGATAAAACAATATTTATAATATTAAGCTTTTATAAGCGTTTTAGAAGATTTATTGAATATTACAGGGGCCGTGTACGGTAAGTGTAAAGTATTCAGGAATTAAATTTGAAAGAATAAAATTGTGGTAAATGATATACAGATTCTGACCGATTGCCTATCAGGTGTAAGCTATTAATTTTCTAATCTAACCTCACATTTGTTCATTACAGGTAGTTATTTATTATGATAAACCAGAAATTAATTCCCGGAACTATTTGGATTACAGGAGTAAGTGCATCAGGCAAAAGTACATTAGGGGAAGGCCTTTCCAGAGATCTAAAATCAATTGCCGTAAATGATGTCAAGTTTCTGGATGGGGAGGCTATTAGAGAAGAGTTTGGAGATACTTATGGATACGGGACTAGTGATCGGAATGCAATATTGGATAAAACTATACAGATGGCTCGTAAGTACAATGAAAATGGAACGATTGTCATCGTTTCTACAATATCACATAAAAGAGCCATAAGGCAGAAGGCTAGAGATACAATAACCAATTTTATGGAAGTTTTTCTGGATTGTCCTTTAGACATATGTATTGAGAGAGATTATAAGGGTCATTATCAGAAGGCTCTAAATGGAGAGTACGAAAACTTTATTGGTATTACGGAATCTTATGAAATATCTGAATCACCAGAATTAGTAATAAATACGAAATCATTAACAATTGTGGAGAGTCATGAGATTTTACTAAGGAATGTTATCAGCTTCCTGGGTAAAACAGCAGTTAAGGCAATAATTGTTGCTGCTGGAATGGGAAATCGTATGAATCATCTCACAGAAGAGAAACCGAAATGCATGCTGGAAGTCGGTGGAAAAACAATTCTCGATAGATTAATTGATAATTTTCTTAATTGCGGGATTTTAAATATTAATGTGGTTGTTGGTTACAAGAAAGAGCATTTTGATGATGACAGATATCAATGTTTCGTCAATCATGATTATGAGAATAACAATATTCTTCATTCCCTGTTTTATGCTGAAGAAGCTATGAATTCAGGCTTTTTGTTTTCATATTCAGATATTATCTATGATGAAGCTGTGATTTGTCAGATGCTCGAATCAAACTCGGATATTACTATAGCAGTGGATTGTAACTGGCTTGAGTATTATGATGGTAGAGTTGATCATCCGATATCAGAAGCAGAACTGGTCTTTACAGAAGACAGAAAAACAGTGACATTAATCAGAAAAGATGCAGATTACAAAAATGCTTTTGGTGAATTTCTGGGAGTTGCATATTTTAGTAAGAGGGGCGCTGAAATACTTAAAGCTGTCTTTTATGACTTATTGCAATATTATTCTGAGAATCCCCATCAAACATTCCATACTGCGAAGTCCTTCGAGAAAGCGTATTTAACAGATATATTACAAGAGTTAATAAATAGAGGGTATTCCGTATACATTGTTCAAATTAAGGGGAATTGGTCTGAGATAGATATACCAAGAGATCTGACAGTATCCGAACAGTTATGGAATAAATAGGAGTATTGAACATCATGGGAACTGCGGCGAATTGGTTGCATAGCTTAATGTGTTTGCTATAATTAATGGAAAATTATAATCCAATACGCGTTGTTTTTTCAGATCTCGAATTAAGTGAGATATCATCATTTATAAGTTTACGTGAAAAAACAATATTAGTTATTTCTCAAACCTTATTAAACTTAAGACCTGAAATCCCTTCTTTTTTCCCAGAAGATACATTTGTTTATAGTACAACAGGGAGTAATCCTGATCTGCAGATAGTTGATAACATTGGATTTCCAGAAGATTGTACTCAGGTAGTAGGGATTGGTGGTGGTAGCAAATTAGATATAGCGAAAGCTTTATTTGCAAAGTTAATTTCCAATAATTCGATTTCTTTGGAAACACTTGTTGCGAATCCCAATTTGCTGGATACTTTCAAGCCGGAGAGAGCCAGGTATAAATTAGTTCTGGTTCCTACTACTTTTGGTTCATCTTCAGAAATTACAAAATGGGGAACCCTTTGGGACTTTGAAAAAAAGAAAAAATATTCTGTGGACAATGAGCTGTTGTACGCTGATACGGCATTGATTAGTTCGAGGTTAAGCCTTTCTGTTCCAAAAGAAATTACTGCTTATACTGGACTGGATGTTTTTTCCCACGCATTGGAGTCTATTTGGAATAAGAAAAGGAATTTTATTACTATAAACTATGCGTTGAATTCAATTCAACTTTGTGTTGACGCATTGCCCAGGCTTTTAAAAGAATTAGACTCATTTGAGTATCGAGAAGCAATGTCTAAGGCATGCCTGTTTGCAGGATACGCTTTTTCTCAAACACGAACCGCTGCAGCTCACGCTTTGTCATATCCATTAACCTTATTTCACAATATTCCTCATGGTTTTGCATGTAGTATCACCTTGGGGTCTATTTTTGATTATAATATGACTAAAAACAAGGAAGGTTTGGATAAAGTTTTAGGTATTCTTCAAAACAGATACGGAAATGGTAATTCCAGCTTTCAAAATTGTTATGCACTATTTCTGGAAGATTGTGAAGTTCCTTCAAAATTAACTGAGTATGGAGTGAAACAGGCCGATATACCCAACTTGGTTGACAATGCGTTCCATCCTGACAGATTTAACAATATGCTATATAATTTATCATTAAAGGAAGTGGAAGATATCTATATTGCTGTTTTATAAGAATCTTTTCGTACTAATCGATATTTGGAGACAATGCAATGGACATTAAGGTGCCAATGACAGATACATTAGAAGCTCTTCTAAATCCAAGGTTGAATTCAGAAAAGATGCCTTTTGTTAAACCACTGACTATACCTGCAAGTGGGGAAAAGGTGTATTCGCTGTCATCTGAAGATATTAATAAGATTAGAAAACTGAGGGGCAGCATTGTAGATTTGCATCCTGGTATGGGGGGTATAACTCCTGAAAAGTTGCAAAACATGATTGATCAGGGGATTAAGATTACATCCCTGGACTATATGATTACAAGAGGATGTAATTTTGAGTGTACATGGTGTTTCGCTTCATCAAGTCCTGCTAAAAAAGAATTTCTACCTTTTGACAAGCTCAAAGAAATTACTGAAGAGGCTTTTGATTTAGGAGTTTCGCTTTTTATTCTTACGGGTGGAGAGCCCCTGATTTATAGAGATCCTGAATTAGGTAAACAGAGAGAAAGAGCGGACCATTTTTTTAAGATTGTTAAGATGATATATGATGTCTATAACGATAATGGAAAAAAAGCAAGGATAATGACATTTGATGATGTAGCTTTGATTACACCAGAAATAGCTGAGAAATTTGCTGCATACGAAGTAAGCTTGTGTACAAAGGGAGACACATTAATAGAAGAGCTTCAAGACTATAAGGTAAACCAGACCGGTGCATTTAAGAAGATGCAGGAGGGCTATCAAAACCTGATAAACGTTGGTTACGGTAAAAATCCAGTGCTGAGATTGGTCGTAAATTCTGTTCTGGATCATACAACATTTGATGGTATGTTAGATCTTCATATGTGGGTTATGGAGAACGGTTTTGATCATTCGATAGTGCCGGTTCATTATTGTGGAGCGGCGGAAGAAGATGACCAGGAGATTGGAATCACATCATTGCACGTTAAAGTGCTGTACGACTTAATATCAGAGATTGATAAAAGAGAGTTTGACATTGAATGGACCCCATGGTCGGCGTTTACGTACAATAAAACATGTAACCGTAATAGATCTGGTTTGCATATAAGATCGAATGGAGATGTTGCTGCATGTTCTGAATCTCCAGGAAAAGACGCTACTGATGATTATACATTTGGGAATATTTATGAAAATGATTTTTCATTAAAACATTTAGTTAATGATAAAAAACTAAATGATTACAGAAAAGAATTTGCTAAGGGATATGGCACGTACGTATGTTCTCCTGACGTTTGTGATCTATATAAGAACGATTTGTGCCAGGGTGGTTGTGCGACAAGATCTGCTTACTCAAGGGTAGATTATGATACCGGATTAATTGTAAAAAATGATGAGTTGAGCAACTATAGTGAAAGGAGGGAAGACCCTCTTTGCCCGGCATGGGCAAATTTAGCAATAAAACAGGGGATTTTGCGCGAAGGGTTGCTAGAGTCAATTCAGAAGCGTATAGAGAAACATAGTAAAAGATTTGATGTCAGCAAATTATTCAAAGATTTATAGGATAATGTAATGAAGCATGAATTGACTTGTTGCTTAATATTTATGTTACAGAAAGACTACGTGTATTTTAAATACGTTTAATGATTGGAACTTCATAAGGTTTAAGGCCATGCTAATAACTAAAAAAATAGATCGAAACAAATTGTTTGCAGTCATATTCGTCCTTTTTTGCACCTTTGCATATTTGTCAACTCAGCGTGGCCTTTGGGACACGGGAAAACAATCAGATGACAATCAAGCCACTTTGACTGCGTATTTACCTATGTTTGGTTACCACCAGTTTGATAATGATGTTCTTTGTGACGCGGCCTCGCATGAACTTATGCCGGGACATAGGATCATTTATTTAATATCGTCTTATTTTCTTGACATTATGGTGGTGCCTAAACTTATCCAGATATTCCTTTTTTATATTCTAGTTTATTTTGGATTTAAGATAGGCAGTTATTGTCTGGGAAATGCCGGTGGAGTTTTCTCGGTAATAATGCTTTTGACTTCGGAGTGGCTTCTTGCCAGGGTTGCTGGAGGGTTTCCGCGCTCTTTTGGTCCCGCCTTATATGCTGCGCTTTTATATTGTATTTTGAAAAAGAGCGAAAGAGGTGTTTTGCTTGTTGCCTGTGCAAGTACACTCTTTTATCCCATGGCGATTGTTGTGTCATTAATGTGCTTTGGCATAATTATGATTAAGGAAGTTATTAGCAAGGGTATCCCGGAGTATATATTAACTAAAAAGAAAATATTAATCTGGTTTGGAGGTAGCATGATCTTCATATTATTGGTTACTGTGCAACATAAACATGCAATTGATGCTAAATTTGGTGGGACATATTCTATTGATGAAACCAAAGCACAATCTCAATTTCAGAAAGGTGGCAGGATTGGGAGTATTGTGCCCTTACCTAATTGGACCCGGACTCTTGGTTCTATTATTAACGTCACGGAGGGAAGGAAAGCCTATAAGGGTCCTAGAGGGGATCGGCCTGAAGAGTGGATAGCAGAACTGTCCCAAAGATGGGAAGATAAAAAACATTCTAAAATCAAACGTTATTTGCGACTAATGATAATGAAAATGGAGAATTGCAATATTATAAATAAATGGAATTATGAAAGAGGGAATCCAATAGGATTTGGACTCTATATAATACTTCCTTTGTTTCTGTTCCTTATTGGCTGGTTCAGAGTGCCTGAAGAGGTTGTGATTTATGTTGTAGGGTCATTTGCTAGTTGCCTTGTGGCAGCATTGTTCGCATTTACTTTTTATCATCCTGATCGATATATGATTTATCCTATATCAGTTTTGGTACCATTATTGTTTTCAATAGGGATAGGGAGTGCGCTTAAAAATCGAGCGAAAAAGTCAGATAGTACAAGATATACAAAGGCTATACTTATCTTAATATTTATTTTTCTTGTGAAAATGTTTTACGCCGGACCGGCGATCAGATTTAACAATGCTCTGAATGTAGGTGTCGCAAAAGAGATGGAAGGTGTATACAAATTTGTCATGGAGAAAGTACCGGAAGATAAAGCCATCGCTGGAGAGTTAAGAGACATGGATGCATTCCCAATCTTTGCAAAGAGGCGTGTGTTGGTTAATTATGAATCTTCCATAGTGTGGCTTAAGGATTTCAACGAAAAGATTATATTGCCGAGAACAAGGGCTGTATGTGAAGCGTATTTTGCCTCGTCAGATACTCCTTTGAAACGATTAAGGAGAGAATTTGGTGTTGATTATCTGCTTGTAAGAAAGGAAGCTATAAAAAGTGAAGTATACCCTGATCGTTATATGTTTGCGCCATTTAACGATATTGGTAGAGAGTTATTCCGTGAAAACAAAGAAAATTTCTTTTTCTTAAATATACCAAAAGATGTAATAGCCTTTGAAGACAGCATGTTTTATCTTGTTAATCTTGCTGCATTGAATGCATCAAATGTACCAAATGCATCGTCAGCAGAATCTGTAGATGATATGAGGCTTTGGTAGCTTTCTGGAGATAGGCTTGTAGCTATCGGATGCTATTCTTGTATCAGGAATTATAATTATCATAATGTGCTACTTTATAGGCAGAGACAATATAAATATACCTATTTGCTGGATTAATGATGCAAGCAGGAAGGCTGTGTTTTAAATGAGGGAGTATTCTGCATCAAAAAAGCTAGATTAAAACTTGTATTGGGTATCATAATTAGTGCATTGTTTTTGTTCCTGGCAGTAAGGGGAATAGATGTGAGCCTTTTAGTAAAAAGCTTGAAGGACTTAAAATATCATTATTTGCTTCTTACAATATTATTTTTTTTTTTAAGTCTGTTGAGCAGGGCATTTTTATGGCGATGTATTTTTGTACCTATAAAGAGAGTAAAGATTTTGCATCTGTTCCAGGCAATTATTATTGGTTATGCTGCCAATAACATACTTCCTGCCAGAGCTGGTGAATTTGTCAGAGCCTACGCTATTGGCAGAAGTGAACAGCTCCGTAAAAGTATTGTTTTTGGTACGATAATAGTTGAAAGGCTTTTTGACTTATTATCGCTCTTAATTTTCAGTGGTTTTGTTTCACTCTATATAGTGCTTCCAGATTTCATAAGGGTTGGAATCTATTTCATATGTACTTTATTATTATGTGTATTAGTACTGATTATCTTTGGCTTAAGAACAGATTCCCTGTTGCTCAAAATTGTATTCTTCATGACCGGATTTGTTCCCAGAAGGATAAGGTCGTGGTTAGATGAACGGATTGAATTATTATGGAGCAGTTTTGAAATATTTAAAACAAAAAAGAGAATTCTTTATATATTAATGTTTTCATTGACAGCATGGATAAGTATGGCTGTTGCCATGTATTTTGGATTGAGATCATTTTCACTGGGATTGCCATTTTATGCCCCTGTTCTGCTGCTGGTGATACTGAACATTGGTGTGATTATTCCTTCCTCTCCCGGCTTTATCGGTGTCTTCCAATATCTGTGTGTGTTGTCACTATCGTATTTTAATATTGAGAAAAGTCTGGCATTGAGTTTCTCATTTGTTTTGCATGCTTTAGAATATGTTCCCATAACGCTCTTAGGATTTTTCTTGTTCAGCAAGCTAAATTTGTCGTTTAAGGATTTGAAGAAAAGTGAATACGCCTCTAACTAATTGACCTGATAAAGGATGAAAAACAGTGCTCAGATAGTGTGTCGTGTCTGTGGTAACAGAAGTAATAAATATCTTTTCACAAAAAAGAACTACCAGTTTTTTGAGTGTTGTAGATGTAGATTGGTATTTGTCCCGTTTAGCCCAGAGAAGGGTTTCTTTGATAAGTTATACTCAAAGAGCTATTTCGCTGATGAAAATGCGGGAGGCTATGGAGATTATGCTGTAGAAAAAGAAGCGGTAGAACAAGCAGCCTTGAAACGAGTAAGGAAGTTGAATGCTTTGAGAGCCGGATCAAGGAAGTTGCTGGAAATTGGTTGTGCTTTTGGATACTTCCTTGGCAAAGCTAAAGATTGCTTTGACGTTTCGGGAGTAGAACTCTCTGATTATGCGGCTAAGTATGCCAGGGAACAACTGGGGCTAAATGTTATAAAGGGATCAATTGAGGAAGCTTCCTTTGCTGAATCAAGTTTCGATGTTGTTGTGATGTGGGATGTGATTGAGCATATTCCTAGCCCGGTATTAGCGCTCAAAGAAATTAACAGGGTATTGCGAAGTGGAGGGCTTCTGGCACTGAGTACACCTGATATTTCCAGCCTTATATCTAGGATACAGGGTAAATCGTGGAGGCTGTATGATCCACCATATCATTTGAATTATTTTTCCAGGAAAACTATTTGTAAATTATTGGAATCTACTGGTTTCAGGATTCTGAAAATTGAACATTGCTGGGAGTATCATTCTATGCAATACCTATGTCATGCTCTTTGCCTTTATTACAACAACATTGTTTGTAGAAGTATAAAGAAGATTATAGAGAGAACCATATTTAGAAACCTTATGATCCCAGTTACATGTTTAGATATTGTAACAGTATATGCTCTCAAGGAATCTGAAGTATAATGTTTTGTGGAATAAATTAACTGCCTGATAAGGTGATACTGCTATATTATGATTTCATTTGTTTTCCCCATATATAAACAGGAACATGTTCTTGAAAGGAGCATCTCGATCCTGCATGAGTTTCTTGAAGAAAAATATCACGAGTCATACGAGATCATTATTTGTAACGATGGTTCACCAGATAACTGTTCCAAAATAGCTCATGATCTTTCCAGGAAACACAATAATGTCAGAGTAATAGGGTATGAACAGAATAGAGGTAGAGGTCATGCATTGAAATACTCAGGTCTGCATGTCAGAGGAGACTATCTTATATGTATGGATTGTGACCTGATAAAGGATGATTATATTGAATACATAGAAATAATGATTGCAAAGTTAAAGCAGTACGATGTTGTTATCGCGTCACGCTTCCTACAGGAATCAGGTAGTAAAAGGAAGTGGAAAAGAAAAGTAATAAGTAAATGCTACAGAATATTGGTTAAAATCCTTTTCCCGGGGTTTTATGTGACTGATCCTGATGTAGGATTTAAGGGTTTCAAGAAGCAATGTTTTAATTATACGAATTTAATGACAAACCTGAATGGGCCATCGTGGGACCTGCAGTTCCTTGTTAATGCAAGTATGTCGGGGTATGAAATTCATGAATTCCCATTTCGATATATAGAGGACTACGAGAATTCAACCGTTAATCTTTTCTTTACATCATTTATTGAATTCCTGGGAATGTTATATATTAGGGTTACTACGACTATTTCCAAGAAAATTGTTTTCTAATTTAATGATTACAGAGGATGAGGTAAAAGCATTTTTTGGAAAGGTAGGCAAACAATATGAAGGGAGCAGATATAATTACATTCGCCATTTACGAGGAATCAACATAAAGAAAGAGTTGGGTGAAGGGTCTGTTCTTGATATAGGCGTAAATTGTGGACATCTGGCAGCTGAATATCTCATAAGTCAGAGATTTGTGGGTATAGACATATCGTATAATTGTCTGCTTGAAGCAAGATTAATGGTTAAAGGGACTGCAGTTAATGCAAGCGCGCTAAATCTTCCAATAAAAGATTCAATCTTTGATTATGTAGTGTGTTCAGAGGTTCTTTATTATTTACATGATGCAAACATCTTGCTTCAGGAAGCATTCAGGGTGCTAAAGGCAGGAGGAAAACTTATTGTTGTTTCGTCAAATCAGATGTATTTTAAACTGGGTAAACAGCTGGGATCTTTGTTAGGACTAGTACCTAAAGATATTAATGAACGTACTTTTTATCCGGGACAGATTGTGAGGATGTTAAAGGAAAACCGCTTTAAATATGTTAAGGTCAGGGGGTATGGAGTCATTCCATTTAAGGGCTTCAGGTTTCTTGATAGAACTTTCCTTGAAAAGATGGCAATAGGACAGATTTCCACAGCTATAAAGCCTTACGATTCAAGTAGTACGATACTTGAAGGTATCAAGTGAATGGGCATTAAACATATGGTTTTTGTAAACTAGCCTCAGGTATGATAATTGAGCCAAAAGAAGAAGGTAGCGACTAAAACGAAAATACTTGGAATTAATCTTGAACAGCATGATTCCGGAGCGGCATTAGTTGTTGATGGCAATATAGTTGCCGCTGTTAATGAGGAGAGATTTTCAAGAAAGAAAATAGACAATTCTGCTCCTCTGGAATCTATCCGGTTTTGCCTGAAACAGGGAGGTCTCAGGCCTGAAGATCTAGATCTGGTGGTACTCTCCGGGTTCACGTTTTTAAAGAAATTTATCAGGTGTGGTGATTATTACAGAAAGGTAGCACTCTTTACACGGTTTAAGAGTCTTCTCTTTTTTATGTTTTCTGATAAAGGTGAATTCTACTTTAAGGCAGGTATAAAGGCTGTCTTTATAAATCTTCTTTTATTAACGGGCTTACCTTCTATTTACATAATTTATTATCAGAGGGTAAGAGATGTAAAGAAAGCCTTAAAGGGGTACAAAAGAAAGTATGAATGGGTTGATCACCACAAAGGCCATGCTTTTTCGTCTTATTATACATCAGGTTTTGATAAATGTCTTTCCGTAGTTATTGAAGGGTTGGATTGGGAGGACTCGATGGTTATAGACGAAATAAAGGATGGGAAGATTAGGAGACTATGTTCAACACCGTGGCCTCACTCCGCAGGATACTTTTATGAGCTGATAACTATGCTGCTGGGATTTAATCTGTATGTTCATGCCGGGAAAATAACGGGTCTTGCTGCATATGGAGATCCAGATAATGCCCGGAAACAGGTTGAACGTTTAATGTGGGTCGAAGGCATGGAATTAAGGGTCAGCCCATTGATTTATACTTTACGATATGAATATGCAAAGAATAAGAAGATCCCTGATTATTTTTCAGGACATACACCAGAGGATCTTGCTGCTGCATTTCAAGAAAGGCTTGAAGAGTGTGTAATAGACATATTAAAGAAAGTTTTGAGTGTGACTGGCCCTTCGAATGTTATTTTATCAGGTGGTGTGAGCGCTAATGTCAAGATAAACCAGAAAATACACGAATTAGACTATGTAAAAAATATTTTTGTTCACCCTGCTATGAGTGATGCTGGGCAGGCACTCGGTGTGGCATTGTGGGCTGCAGCAGAAAATGGAGACATGGACGGTGCTTTAACGCTTTCTAATGTCTTTCTGGGACCGGAATATTCTGAAAATGAAATTGAACAGGAACTGTTGTCAGCAGGAGTTAAATACAGGAAAACAAAACATATTTCATCTGAAGTTGCAAAGCTTCTGGATGATGGATATGTAGTGGCAAGATTTACAGGCAGGGTAGAATACGGTCCCAGGTCACTGGGGAACAGGTCCATCCTATGCAAGCCAACTGATACCAGCGTTAATGACTGGCTGAATGAGAGATTAAGGAGGACAGAGTTCATGCCTTTTGCACCTGCCAATCTAATTGAAGATAGTGAGGAACTTTATTTAAATATTAAAGGTGCAGAGTACACTGCTAAATTTATGACCATAACATTCAGCTGTACAGACATGATGAAGCAAAACTGTCCGGCAGTAGTGCATGTTGATGGTACTGCTCGTCCTCAGTTTGTAGACCGTGAAGGAAATCCTGGTCTATATGAAATAATCAAAGAATACAAAAAGATGACTGGTATACCGGCAATAATAAATACCAGTTTTAATGTGCATGGTGAGCCAATTGTTTTGACACCAAAGGATGCGTTAAGTTCCTTCCTTGAGGGGTCTCTTGATTTTCTTGCTATCGGTAAGTTTGTAGTGCCTCATCCTGGTATGATGGTTGATAGAGCCTGATACATTAATTGTAGAATTGCAGAAATAAAATATTTAGGTAAGGAATTAATAAGATGAAATTCAAAATAGATATAACCGATAGTGAGAAGGAGAGCATATATAAATGCTTTGATGATATTTTCAAGAGAAATTTCTGGACAGAGGGGAGATATGTAAGTGAATTTGAAGAAAAATTTCGCTCTTATGTCGGTGCTGAAGCTGAAGCTGTTGCAGCAAGCTCCTGGACTGGAAGCTCCATGGCGGTTTTTGAATATATTGGTGTGAAAGATGAAACGGTTCTGGTGCCTTCTAACACTTTCATGGCGCTCCCTCTTACTGCTATAAAAGCAGGTGCTAACGTAGAGTTTGTTGACTGCAACAGACATGATCTATGTATGTCTGCTGAAGATTTAGAAGTAAAGATCAGGAAGTACAAGCCAAAGGCGGTTGTGGTTGTCCATATAGGGGGACACATAGCATTTGATATCTTTGATATTGTTGAACTGTGCAGAAAGAACAACGTAATCCTGATTGAGGACTGTGCACACGCTCACGGTGCGGAATATAGGGGTAAAAAGGCCGGGACATTTGGTATTGCTGGTGCATATTCATTCTACGCGACAAAGACGATTACCACAGGAGAAGGGGGGATGCTTGTCAGTAATGATAAGAAATTAATTGAATATGCACAAAAATATAGAAATTATGGAAAGTTTGAGTATGAAGTTCCAGGATTGAATTACCGCATGAATGAATTTTCCGCGGTCTTGGGGATATGGCAAACTGAAAAATTACGCAGGATTGTTGAGTGGAAGAACGAAAAGGCTAAGAGATTAGACGAACTTTATAAGAATCGTGTGAAAATGCCTGATGGAATGATTTCAGGTTATTATAAATATATTGTCTTTGATCAGATAGAAAATTCTACAGGTAAGGTCTATGATCTGCCGTGCCACAAAATTATGAAAAGAGATTGCAAATTACCAAATACTGACTGGGTTGCAGAAAACCACTGGTGTGTGCCGTTGTTTTATAAAGGAGATGAGTAATGCGTACCCTTCTCATTATTCCACCATTCTATAGAATGTTGGGAGGACGTAATAACTGGGTTCATCTTGGAGTCGGGTATCTAAGCTCAATGCTGCATCAAAACGGTATCGAAGTCAAGGTCTATAATACTGATTATGTTGAGGATGGTAAAGATCTGAATCTCAGGGATGTCTTTCGTGGAAAGAGTATCTATGATGAAATAATTAATGATACCTCTCATCCGCTCTGGCAGGAGATCATGGGAGAGATTGAGGCGTATAATCCGGATATAATTGGTTTTACGATAAATTTTACGATGACCGCAAAAATAGTTGAAAGACTTGCATCTTTGGTAAAATCATGGAACCCGGGTATAAAGGTAATTGTGGGAGGACCGCATGTGACAATATTGTCGGAATTTACTTTAAGGCATGAATGTTTTGACTATGCGATTAGATATGAAGGTGAATATACACTCCTAGATATAGTCCAAGGTAAGAACATTAAAGAAATTGAGGGGGTAAGCTATAAAGACTCGAATGGAAAAATCTGTGAGAATCCAGATAGAGCGTTGATTCAGAATCTGGATGATCTGCCATTTCCGGATATTAATTTACAACTAAAAAAAGTAACTAATCCACTTGATAATTTCGGGGTAATTGCAACGAGTAGAGGGTGTTCCCTTAAATGTACTTTTTGCAGTAGCCCTTCAATATGGAATAAGAGTGTCAGGTTCCGTTCAGTAGATAATGTTATAAATGAGATAAAGAGTAGATACTTTGGTTATGGAGTGAGAAAATACTATTTTAGTGATGATAACTTTAATATAAATAAAAAATATACTTTAGATCTGTGCAACCAGATTATTGTTAATAAGCTTGACATTGAATGGATTTGTGAAGCACAATTAAAGGCATTCAATAGGGAAATTCTGGAAGCAATGAAAGCTGCTGGATGCAAACGGGTGAAACTGGGGATTGAATCAGGAAATAACCGTATCTTGAAGTTAATGAAGAAAAATACAACTAAGGAGGAGATCCGTAATGTTGTAAAGCTGGTGAAAGAAGTTGGTATTGAGATTACTGCCTATTTCTTGATAGGAATGCCTACTGAAACACGAGATGAAATGTTAGAAACTTATGATTTTGCTGAGGAGCTTGATCTTGCTTATTTAAGTCTCAGTATTGCTTCGCCACAATACGGAACTCCACTCTTCAGTACAATGCAGGACATGGGGGTTCCATTTACTGTTGAAGACTGGCTTGAACATTTTCACCAGAGTTATAAGACCGTGTTGAATGATGAAGTAACAGAAGACATAATTGAGAAATTTTTGAATTATAATGAGAATAAAGGCTTTACTAGGACAATTTAAACACCTAACAAATATAAGTAGGAATAGGACGAAAAATGAGTGAGATAGGAAAACTGAAACTTGCACTGTTCAGAGACAAATTGGATAGTATTATCAAGCTCTGCCAGGGGGAGAAAGAGTACGACGAAATGTATCCCATATCCGTTGAGCTTTCTCTGACAAATGATTGTAATCTTAAATGTGCGTGGTGCTGTGATACAACCGTACGCCAGAAACATCCAGGCCATGCAGACAAGGAAATTCTTTTTGACCTGTTTCGTGATTTGCAAGATGGTGGAACGAAGGGTATTACTATTGAAGGCGGTGGTGAGCCGACAATGCATCCTGATTTTGAAGAAATAATAAAGAAAATAAGAGATCACAACATGGCAGTTGGTCTTTTTACTAATGGAGTTCAACATGAAAAGGTTCTATCGAACATCGATTCTTTTGAATGGGTAAGAGTGTCTCTTGATGCAGATAATCCAAATACGTTTAAGGAACATAAGGGTTTTGATGGGTTTGAGATCGTAATGAAGAATATAGAAAGGCTTGCTGAAAAGAAGGGCAATGTTGTGTTGGGTGTTGGATATGTGGCAACAAGATATACTATGGGAAACATAGAAGATGTTATTGAAAGGCTAAGAGATATGGGTGTAAATTATTTTTATATCAGGCCTGTGGAGGACAATCCGGAATATTCTAGTCGAAATGATATGGAGTGGTTGAAACAGTATTCGACAAATGATTTTGAGGTAATTGTCAATTATTATGGAAGGGTTAAAGGAGGGAATGCTAACCTGCCGTGCATGTGTCATAGTATCTCAGTAGTAATTACAGCAGACGCATCTGTTTATATGTGTGGAAGGCTTCACATTCATCCCGACCACAAGCCAGTGGGCAATTTAAAGAATCAGTCTTTTAATGAAATATGGAATAATAAGAATAGAATATTGCAAACCAAGACGTTAACAGAAATAGATTTTACTAAAAAAAATTGTCCTGTATGCCGAATCACAAAATACAATGAATTTGTTGATGAGATTGTCAGGACCAAGACAATAAATTTCATATAGCGTATGGCATTGAGAAGCAAATGCCTGACATTCCTGCAGTGTCTTGATGTGGGATATAAACACACCTAATCAACCTGCTTTTTAAATACATTATGAGCTCAATCCAGCCAATGATATTCTGAAGCCAAAGGGGTAGCACATCTCAAATGGAGTAAAACAATTGTTTTGCACAGTCTCGGTTTACGTATTCAAGTATTAGGCCTGTATATAAAAGATTGGTGCTGTTTAAACAAATTGTCTGATACGTGGTGAAGAATATTTGTGCGTATGGAGATTGTGACGGGTAGACACTTGCTGGTGTCAGAGCTGTACAATCAGAGTTCATTCATTTGGGAACGATTAGAAGACTAAATAGATTTGTATACAGATAAATCGTATCAAAAAATACTAAATATGGGATCACCGCTTTTAAGCATTACCAGAAAACTCCGTGAGAAGATTCGAAGAAAGCCAACACAGGCTGTTCTTGAAACGACCAATGCCTGCAATCTGAACTGTCCATTCTGTATGGTAGGTATGCAGAATGAACGAACAGCAAAATCTGGAACGGCTGCACACAGTTTAATGACGCGCCCATCTGGATTTATGTCATCTGAGACATTTAATATTATCCATAAGGAATTAAAAAAGTTTGGAATAAGGAAGGTCTATCTTCACTTTCAGGGAGAGCCATTTCTGAATAAACAGACTCCTCAATTTGCTAATGAATTAAAGAAGGACAGCTTTGAAGTTGGCATCTTTACGAATGGACAGGTATTCAATGATGAAAATATTGAAGAGTTAGTAATGGCAGAGATCGATCTCATAAGGTTTTCTGTTGATGGTGCGTCTGAGGAGGTCTATCAGCAAAACAGGGTTGGAGGTAGATTTGATAAAGTATATGAGAACATGAAAAAAGTTGCTTTTGCTCATAGAGGGAAAAAAACGCGAATAGAATGGCAGTTTCTTGTGCTGAAAAATAATGAGCACGAAGTAGAGACCGCAAAAAGGCTAGCTCATGAGATAAGGGTTCAATTTTTTACTAAAGGATACAGAGAGTCCGTTCCGGAACTTGCACCGCAGAACCCTGACTACAGAGCAACATATCACAAAAAACCGTGCAAGGATATATACCACCAGATTGGAATCTACTGGAACGGAGATGTAGTACCCTGTTGCTATGATGTAGATGGTAGTATGATCATGGGAAATTTATGTGATGAAAATTTGTCAAATATATGGAATAACGAAAAATATAGAGATTTCAGGGAACGTGTTAAGAATTGTTTGAAATTTACCAACAATGAGCCGCAAATATGCAGAAATTGTCTGAGATGGCAGTGACATGTATGATTCGAAATATTCGTTCTTTATTAACATACAATAGATACCAAAAAAATAAAACTAATGTTTTTGTGTCACTCCGACCGAGGTTAAAAGGTGGAGGTTCAAATACATTTGCTGGCTTGATGGTTGGTTGGCTTAAAGTGAATGGATATCTACGGGGTTCATCACCGCATAATGCTGATATTATTATATTAATTGCCAACAGAGGGAATTATGAAGAGATAAAGAAAGCAAAAGAAAAAGGTACGTTTGTATTACATAGGCTAGACGAGCATTTTGAAGATAACGAAACAGGAGTTCGCAAGGAAAAACATGAGCAAATAGTTAGACTAAACAAACTAGCTGATTTGACAATATTTCAGAGCCGATTTGTGTTTGAAAATGTGTACCCATATGTAAAACCTAGGCATTATAGAATTGTGTTAAATGGATCAGATCCAAAACTTTTCTATCCATCTGGTGTGCCAGGAAAATACGTTGGAAACGTTGTTTGGGGTATGGGTGAGAAAAAAAGGATAGATATGCTGTATAAGTTCATTCTGGAGCATCCTGAGATAGAGTTTTGTCTGGCTGGTAACCACGATAAATATCCTTATAACTTCATGTTGCCTAATGTTCGGGTTCATAGCCGTTTGAACAGAAAACAAATGGCTGAGTATTACAGAAGTCTAAAGATGTTATATTTCCCCTCAGAGAATGACCCTTGCCCTAACACTGCTGTTGAAGCGATAATGTCTGGTGTGCCGGTATGTTTCAATCCTTTAGGTGGAACGAAAGAGATTGTTAACAGCTGCGGTGTATCGCTTGATCGTGTCGAATACTTGTTAGACAATCTGGATGAATTTAGAGCTCGGTGCCTAAAGCGGAGAGATTTGCATTTTGATAGTGTGGCAAAGAAATACCTGGAACCTTTGAGGTGCGAATAAGGATATAATAAATTGTCATTCTTGATTAAAAAATGATAATTGTCGCAGAAATAGAAAGAATATGGTCCGTAGAACTATCTACGACATGAAAGTGTCGGGCTGAAAAATGTTTATAATATATAAGAGATTATTTCTTTTATGAATCCTGATGTAAAACTTATATTGCATAAAGCCATATCATGCATGGGTGTGATAATACCTGATATTTGGCTTAAACAACTGCAAGACCGGATAATATACGACCCGGTTATAAAAAGAAAGAAGCTAGGTGCAGATCCAATACCTTTGTTTGAGACGGTTCTCTTTGAGCTTCGGTCGAGATGTAATAATACATGTTCTTTTTGCCCCGCAAATATTAATTATGATGAACGTGATGATATAGTAATGCCATTTGAACTCTTCAACAAAGCGGTATTGCAACTGAATGAGTTGGGCTTTGCAGGTAGAGTATGTTTTTACATAAACAACGAACCTCTCATTGTTCCAAACATTGCTGAATACGTCTCAATTGCTGTGAAAAACCTGCCAAAAGCAAGGAAGTTCCAGATTCTCACAAACGGGCTAGCCCTTTCAAGAGACATAGGAGAGAAACTTCTAAAGTCAGGTGTTAATTCTGTGATTATTAATTGGTATCATGAGGACTTAGAGAGCCCCCTGCCTCAACGGATACTTGATTTCCAAGCTATGGCTCAGGAATTTAATAAAAATGGCAAGAATCGTGTTACCGTTCAGGTGGACCGAAGAAGGATAAACGATATATTAACAAACCGTGCCAATTTCGCACCAAATAAAAAAGGAATCAATAACCACTCTCATAAAGGAGGTTTCTGTACTTATCCTTTTACTCACTTATGTATTAACCCGGAAGGTAAAGTAATGTTATGTTGTATGGATGTTTACTATAGAAATGTTATTGGCAGCATCAGTACTGATAAAATAGTCGACATCTGGTACGGTAGAGAATTTCAACAGATACGCCAACACTTGCTGAACGGAGACCGTGAACCACTCTTGCTATGTAACAAATGCGATCATATTGGGGTGCAACCAGGGCATATGAAGACCGTAGCAAAGAAAATCATTCGTGAATTAAGTGGATGTTCATAGAGAATTATTCTGTGTATTTTAACAAAACACATAATAAATCTGACACATTTATTCCTTATTAAATGATAATAATCAGGAGTTTCGGAAGCATTGCGTTCAATATTAACCCTGTTAAATGGGTGGTAGTCGTATTGGTTGACTATGAAGATAATCGCGGTTTCAATGAAGCGCCGAGTAGTTTTTCCCATATTAACTGTTATGAAAAGGAAGAGACAAGTTGTTAAATAATGCATCCGTCAGACAATTCAGCTCAGATAAAATACTCAAGCATTTAGATATTGTTAGTAATTGGATAAAGGGTGGAAATCCAGGTCCGATAACTGTAGAAATTGACATGACTAATGTCTGCAATCACAGTTGCCCGGAATGCGTGGTAGATTATTACCAGAAAAACGATAGTAATACATTGTCTTTTGAAGACGCAAAAGTGATTATTGATCAATTGGTAGAGGCTAAAATCAGAGGGCTAACTTTTACCGGTGGAGGAGAGCCTTTGTGCAACATACATACTATAGACGCAATTGTTTATGCAAAGAAAAAAGGAATGGATGTTGCACTAATCACAAATGGTTCTTTAGTGAGTAAAGAAAAGGCAATGGCCTTAGTGTCTTCATGTGTTTGGATAAGGACATCTCTTGATGCTGCGACACCGGAGACTTTTAAGATTACGCACGGAAAGGATCATACGGAGTTTAATAAGATAATCAAAGGAATACAAATGTTGGTTGAAGAAAAGAGTAAACTTAAAACCGAATGTACAATAGGTGTCGGCTATCTTACTTCTGATGAGACTGTGAGTGAAATGGAACAGGCAGCAATATTATGTAAGAGTCTTGGTGTAGATTATTTGCAATATCGACCAATGCAGATACATCATGGTGGTGAGTTTAGTTATCATTGGACTGAAGTAAATAGAATAATTGAAAAGTGTTTACAGCATTCAAATGATAGCTTTAAGGTCCTTTTTTCTAAACATAAATATGAAATGATGCAAAAAAAGAATTATGGCAGAAATTATGGAAAGTGCTATGGCCACCAGTTTGCGACGGTGATTTCGGCATCAGGTGACATGTATATATGTTGTCACTTAAGGGGGTATGAAAAATACAAGCTTGGGAATATAAAGAAACAATCCTTTCTGGAAATATGGAATTCGGAGCGAAGAAAGAAAGTCTATGAAAATATAGATTTTAAAGACTGCATTCCTTTGTGTAGATGTAACACGTTTAATCAAATATTATGGGAGCTAAAGAAACCTGCTGATCATGTAAATTTCTTATGATATATAAATATGTAGATACCTTCCTGATTAAGGATTTTGTTAAAAATCTGATTACAAGGGATAGTGAGCATAAGATAGGCTGGGTTGTGCCAATAGTATCGCCTTATAAGAATGTAATGGCTTCAACACGGATTCGCGTTTATGATATTATCAATTTTATCAATACTCATTCGTCAGGATTCTGCTCATGTTTATATAGAAAACATTCAAACTATGGTGTTGTTGTGTTTCAAAAGGCTTTTAGTAAGAAATATCAGGACCAGGCAGTTCGTTTAAAGAACGAAAACGTTAAAGTGGTTTTTGATATTAACGTAAACTATGTATCAAAAGAAATTACAAAAGAATCGACAGTAACTGATCGACAGGTTGATGATGCGAGACGTATGATCTCCCTCTCAGATGGCATTATTGCATCCACTGAATATCTTTATAATGTTTATAAAGAATATCATGATAATGTAGTGTTAATTGAAGAAAGTATACCCACAATATTATTTAACAGTTATAAAGAACACAATAATAATAATGTAATTAAGTTAGTATATTGCGGATATGCAGTTAAAGCATGGGAGATAAAACCTATAGCAGATATTCTGAGAAAGAGATATATTAAGAAAATTGAACTTCTCACAATATGTGATCAAGATCCTGAACTGGATTTTATTGAGTACGAATATGTTTATTACGATTATGCTAAATTGCCTGAAATATTGTTAAGAGGCGATATCTGTATTGCACCAAGGGACCTGACTGTGGAATATAATCTTGGCCATGCGTTTACTAAAATAGGCTATCCTATGTCAGTGGGGCTCTGTGTGTTGGCTAGCCCGGTGCCGTCCTATAGAGGGTCACCGGCTTTAATATGTAATAATTCTGCTGAGTGGGGAAATAATCTTAATGAACTTATAATGAATATTAATAAGAGAAAATCACTGGCAAAATCAGGCAGAGCATATTGCATAAATAACTATTCTCTCGACGTTGTGGGAAAAAAATATATTGAATACTTCAGCAAGATGCTTCAGTCAAGATAGCTGGAAGTCTGCTGTGAAAAGCTTATTTATGCATAGACTACGTTGAGGTTCCAACTCTTTTCATTGTGTACCAGGATGCATTGTTGCTCATTGTTGTTTTTAGGAGAAGAGAAACAGGTGGGGATTGTTAAAACCTGCCTAAAGGATTAAGCAAAATGACAGTCATGTATGTTGTAAAGTCAAAAACATTATGAAAATACTGGCAGTTCACGACGGACACAATGCTACCGCCTGTTTCCTGGAGGATGGTGAAATTATCTCTATGGTTTCGGAGGAGAGATTTACCAATATAAAAAACCAGGGAGGTTTTCCCTCTCTCTCCATAGAATGGATATTGAAAACCCAGGCTATCTCTATGGCCGACCTAGACTATATTGTATTTCCACATTTGGTTTCGCCGGTTATGTACCCTTTCAACTCACAGTCTGAATGGAGCAAAAGGGATCTATTTATGCTGGTTAACCAAATATTTCCCAAGTCTATCATAGGTTCTCCAAGTTTAGTAGGGTCTTATATCAAGCTGTTTAAAAGAGTAAGGGTGTCAACGCTCAAATCCTACTCCCAGAAGTTTGGTTTCGATTTTGACAAGGTCTGCCAGGTGGAGCACCACACATCCCATGGTTATGCCGCTCTGTACGGATCCGTTTACAGTGCTGAAGAGGGTGACGTTCTGGTCTTTACATGCGATGACTCGGGAGATGGTCTTTCCAGCACTGTTGCCGCCTGGAGCATGGAGAAAGGGTATAGAATACTCCAGCAGACGCCATCATTTCACTCTATTGGTGACCTCTATGCAAGAGTGACCCAATACCTGGGAATGAAAGCCGGGGAACATGAATATAAGGTTATGGGCATGGCTCCTTATGTTAGCGAGGAAAGTTCACAGGGAGCCTATTACAAATTTCTTGAGTATATCAATTTCGACCTCAAAAATGGTGCAATAAAGAAGAACAGGCTCTACGGGAAGAGAATGTTGAAGCGGATGAAAAACGACTTTTTCATGGAGAGGTTTGATAATGTTTGCGGTGGTCTCCAGAGAGTATTTGAGCATGTGGTGGTTAGCTGGGTAAGGTACTGGGCCCAGAAAACCTGTATTAGGACAGCAGTGTTTGGTGGTGGTTCATTTATGAACGTAAAGGCCAACATGCTTATATCGCAACTGAAGGAGCTAGACCATGTCTATTTCTGTCCAAGTAGTGGAGATGAAAGCACTGCTATGGGGGCGGCATATTATGTGGCTCAAAAGAATGGTGAAAAAAAGATTGAGCCTCTCAAGTCTCTATATAAAGGGCCTTCGTACAATAGAAATGAGGTTGAGGCGGCCCTTGAAAAATACAAGGATCAAACTGTAATAGAGAAACCAGCAGACATAGACGTACATACGGCAGGTTTATTGTCCGATGGCAAAATAATAGCACGATTCAGAGGGCCTGCTGAGTGGGGGGCCCGGGCTCTGGGAAATCGTTCAATACTGTGTCGGGCCGATGATCCCAGGATCATTTCAATACTCAATAAAGCGATAAAGATGAGAGATTTCTGGATGCCTTTTGCTCCATCCATACTGGAGGAGGATTCGGACAGATATCTCTCCAATCCCAATAACATTCTCTGTCCCAACATGACGCTGACTTTTGAAACTAATAAGGAAGCCAGGTGTGAAATCATCTCCGCCTTGCATCCTTATGATTTTTCCTGCAGGCCACAGATAGTCAACAAAGAGACCAACCAATCATATCACCGATTGCTATTATCCTTTCAAGAATTGACGGGGTACAGTGGTTTATTAAATACATCTTTTAATCTTCACGGTTCACCCATCGTGGGTACTCCGGAAAACGCGTTGAATACTTTGATGACGTCAAGAATAGACTATCTCGTCTTGGAGGAATACCTTGTACGAGCCAAACCGGGCTGCCGACCGTAAATATGGACAGTTGAGACTATAGACGATGGAAGCGACCTTAATTTAATTGTAGAAATCTAGTCGGCTTTATGAAGTAAAATATAGCGTTAATGGTTGATATAATTTTAGTAATTCCACCCTCTCCGGATCACCGGAAGATTGCCAGGTTCTCCTTTCAAAGTTTTGAATCAAAGGGCAGTTACCTTTTCCAGCCTAGAGAGTACCTCGCCATTACCTCCTGCCTTAAACCCGGTGATGGAGCTGTTTTCATAGACGGCACTTGCGATAACCTGGAGGATGAGGATTTTTTTTGCCAACTACAGGAGACTGACAAAGGAGACATCCTGTTTTTCTCACTATCTAATGTATGCTGGGATTCAGATTATGATTACTTTAGAAAGACAGTGAAGCTATTTCCGGATATGCCTGTCTACGTTTCGGGAGACATTTTCCTGGACATGGATTTTAGAGAAAAAATACTATCTGATTGTGACGGAGTAGTCTTTCTTCCTTATGAATTGAATTTAGAGAAGATGGCTGCTTTCAGAAAAACTGATGTGGAGTCTCTCCCTGGTGTTTCTACAAAATCAGAGCAAAATGTATTCAGTGATCCCAGGAAGATAACAAAAGTATTAGAGGGATCTCCACGTCATGAACTCTTTCTTAAACCCGGATATCGCTTTCCATTTGCCAGGCATAAGGAATTTGCCACGGTGGTGACCGCTTATGGATGCCCTAATGCGTGTTCATATTGTGGCAGCTCGAACTTCCCTCCTGCAGTCCGTTCTCATGAGGCCGTGTTAAGAGAAATGGAGCACCTGGCTGATTTGGGGATTAAGGAGCTATTTTTATATGACCTTACATTCGGGTTTTATAAAAAGGAAAGTATTCCTCTTCTTGAGGAAATGAAGAGAAGGTTTGGCTTCTCATGGACCTGTTTCACGAACCATCAAGTTTGTACTCCTGAATTCCTTGAATTAATGTATGAGGCAGGATGCCACACCATCATGGTTGGAGTTGATAGTACCCGTGTTGAGACCTTAAAAAACTATAAAAGGAGTTTTAGGAAGGATAAACTGGAATCCTTAATTGAAAAGGCAAATAGATTGAAAATGAGCGTATGCGCGGATTTTATAATTGGTCTTGAAGACGAAACTGAAGATGACATAAGAAGTACAATCAATTATGCACTGAAATTACCCATAGATTTTGCTTCCTTTAATGTTATTGTTCCGACTCCTGGAACACTGATCAGAGAGAACTTAAAGAAAAAGGGGGTATCTTCTGCAGATTTGACTAATTTCGATTCTCTGGGACACGCCGGCAATATTGGAAATAAACACCTTTCTGGTCAACGTATTATAGAGCTGAGAAATGACGCGGTAAAAAAGTTTTACCTTAGGCCCTCTCTGATTTTAAGAAGGCTTCGAAAAACATCTTCCTGGAAACATTTTACAATACAGTTCCGAGAGATGCTGTCGTTATTCGCTAAATCTTTCATAAGAACCAAAAATATTTAGGAGTTGGTTCCTGTGAAAGCAGTAAATGATTTAATTATTATTTATTATATGAGGTTTCACTAAAATCACTGATTTGTAAATGGTTTTAACAGGGGGATATATAACAGACAAATGAAAGTTTCAATAATTGTACCCGTATACAATGAAGAAGGATTCATACAGCAAGTTGTCGAAGAATTGCTTGGTTTAAGATTCGATAAAGAGATAATTGTTATTGACGATGGTTCTACCGACAACAGTAGAGCTATCTTGAGAAAGTATAAATCCAATAAAGAGATTAAAATTATTTATCATAAGAATAACAAGGGTAAAGGAGGAGCAATAAAGACGGGAGTGTCAGAAGCTACCGGAGATTATATAATTATTAAGGATGCAGATGTTGAACAATCCTCAGATGAGATAGAGAAGTTTTTTCCGGAGATAGAAAAAGGATATGAGGCTGTTTTTGGCACAAGGGCTTTGGAATGGGGGGATAAATATAACATACGACACACGGCTAACCTGTTTTTTACAATCTTGCTAAATGCTCTCTTTAAAACTCATTTGACCGATATAATGACAGGGTATAAAATGATAAAAACTGATTTGTTTAAGTCTTTAAGGCTGGATGCAAACGGTTTTAGTATAGAGCCTGAGATTACTATAAGAGTCATAGAAAAAGGTGTGCCAATTAGAGAGGTTCCAGTTTCTTATAGTGCCAGAGGCATAGAAGATGGAAAGAAGATAAGGGTTAAAGATAGCTTTAGCATAATTTTCACGATAATAAGATTAAGATTCATTGCATATAAATAATGATTAAGTTGCTTCAATGGATAATGCGGTTTACGGAAAAACATTTACGTTTGTGTGATATTCTTATAATACTTACTTTTCTTCTATTTGCGATAATCTGTCACACAGGCCGTACTTGTGCTCCACCTCCTATAATTGATTTTACAAACAGTGATGCGGGAAATATTGCATGCTTTTCTGCAGGTTTAGATAACCAGGAACTATTCAAAGGAGATATGGTACTTGAAAACCCTAAAAATTATAGCTATTACATGACAATACATGTCCCACTAATCAGGGCTATTAACAAGATTACTGGTTCGTATTCAGAGGCATTTCTTGCATTATACGGCTTTCAAATATTTCTGTTATTAACAGGGTTCTATTTCCTTGGAATACTGTTGCTGAAATCACGTTTCTGGGCTGTTCTCTTAAGCTTTGTTATAATCACATATGGTGCTGTTGGAGTATGGACTTACTGGGGACTGTGGACTGATCCGATTCCTCGAGATACATTTGCATCATTACTTGGTTTCTTATGGTTTTTTGTAATATATACACATAAGTCTCCAAAATACTGGCCGATACTTATGGGCCTTGCCGGACTACTTGTATACGTACACCCTATAAGTGCACTGGCAATAGCATTTTCTATATGGTTCGCATACTGGTGGTTTGTTCCAAAAGGCTGGAGTAATTCTCGAAAGATTGCCTACTTGTTTTTTTGTGGAATTATCTTTTGCATTGTTGCCGTACCGTTTATATATAACTTTGTTACAAGTCTAGACCATAGCACAAGTGAAAACCCCCAACTTATACGCAAGATCATTGAGTACAGAACACCGCCAGGCCTTTCTGCAGTAGATTTTGGCTGGGCAATTAAAAAGTTTTTATTTACAGTGATGATAGGGTGTCCAACCGTATCTCTTGGCATTGTTGGAGTTTTGGTTCTTTTTAGTTATTCAGAATGGAGAAAGAACTCTGAGTTGAAGCTCATTCTACTTTGGATAGCAGGCGGAATAGTTTTCTTGTTGTTTTTTCTTGGAGGAAATATTGCATTTGCTAATATTGCAGGTAGGGTCCCAATCTTGAATAACTTAATTCGTAATGTTCGTTATATAATACCAATATCACTAATACTCTTTATGATGGGGGTTGTGTGTATTGAAAGAAATTTTCAGAATTGGATAGGTAGACGTGTTGTATACCTGAGTATTATAGTCCTAATGATATACATTTTAAACCCACTGGGGATTGCAAAGGATTTTCGTGCGATCCCTGTCTTGGGCATAAAATCCCTGGCAACTGGATATAAACCAAAAAAATCACCTCTAGCGGAAGCAATAACTGCAGTAAGCAAGCTGACACTACCCGGTTCCAGGATATTGCCGATAAATCTGGAACCTCTGGCAATTCGATATGCAGCTATCCGCCCGGTTGTATGGGCATACAAGGATGGTGCAGTTCTTGATAAATCAAATCATGAGAAATTGATCAAATGGCACCAAGTAAGAGAACGTATCAGGGAAGTGTGGAAAAAAACCGCGCTTTCTCCAGAAAAGAGAACGATAGGACTTTTACAAATAGCACGCGAACTCAATGCGGAGTATCTTCTTATGGCGGATGATATTCATATAGACATCAATAAAGTTAAGCAGTACAACGTGTTTCCGGATGAACTCATTTGGACTAACAGTTCTTATTCTTTGTATCGTGTAGCAGACAAATAGTTTCCTGAAACAACAAATAATATGTTTTTGATACTGCCAATGATTGTAACTATACCGGGATGCTATTCACATCGTAGTATTATGACATTGAATATATAGTATTCGGTGATATAAGGTACACTAGCTCTGGTTATAACTTCATAAGGAGAATGGGTGAATAGCATTAAGCCCTTAATTGAAATCTGGAAGAATACAGGAATTTTTACGTAAGGATACTGCTTCGTAGATGAATACATTTCACTTAAATGATCGGTAAAATGGCACTTCCTGTCTTCATATCATACGATACAGTTGAAAGTGGAAAATCGGGTGGAGCAAATTCCTTTGTTCTGGGACTAAAACAAGTGTTGGGACAATCCCGTGATGTTGTTCTGGTTAATAAAATCGCATCTGCCAAGGTAGTTCTAATAATTAGTGCTGGTTATGGTGATAGCAAAAGGCTTAAACCATATATGGTTCGAAACACGATATCTGGCAGAACCAGGTGGCACCCGTTCGGTTATTTTCATGCTAAAAAAGATAAAATAATAGTCCAACGGCTTGATGGTTTAGGCAGACTTTATGGGCGTAATGATGATCTGGATGATCGCCAAATCAATATTAACCGGTATGCCGATATCACCGTTTTTCAAACAGGTTATTGTAAAGACGTATTCAGGCAGGCAGGTATTAACCCAGAAAGGAATGTAATTATAGGGAATGGGGCAAACCCTGTCTGGTTTAAACCTGCTCCTGCCCATATCCTTGATGCGACTATCAAGATTATAGGATGCAGTTGGTCTAACAATCCTAATAAAGGTTTTGAGGATCTGGTTGATTGGGCAAAGCTAAGACATGTTGAGGTCTCTTTTGTTGGCAGGTGGCCGGAAAGAATTCACTCTGGTAAAGTACGTTTGCTGGGTGTAATGCATCAAAAGGATTTTGCCCAGGTTCTCAAACAGAATGATCTTTTATTATATCCCTCTAAAAATGATGCATGTCCCAATGTCGTATATGAAGCCCTGGCAAGCGGATTGCCGGTTGTATATCATCCAAGTGGAGGCACCCCGGAGATTTGCAGAAATACTATGTTTGGCGAGCCAATGAGTGATACGCCCCAGAAAACCCTGGAAAAAATACTTGACCGGTATCATGAAATACGTGAACGGGTTTCTGATCATTACAGTGAATTTCTGATAACGTACGCTGCAAAGAAGTATGAAAAAATTTTCCTGGAAGCCGCAAGACTGTAGTTAACCTTACATGGAATGATAATACCTGTATACACCATTTGTAATTTGTAAGGCTGCCATGCAATGAAAAGTAACTCTTTTACCAGAAATGAAGACAGCAGAGTAGTTTACTATAAGATTTCCCCCTCTGTCGGAAGCAACCTCTGGGATGAGCACTGGGAGGAGACAAGAAAATCATCGAGTGAATTTTACAGTCGTTATGCACGTGGTCATTTAGGGTATGGACTTCTTGGATATGTTTTTCAGAAATATCTACCCAAGAGGGGTAGAATTCTTGAGGCCGGCTGTGGTCTTGGACAATTTGTGTTGGCACTTTGCGCCCGTGGCTATAACTGTATCGGTATTGATTATGCCCATAAGGCTATACAGAACCTCAAAAAATACTTCCCCGATATTCCTGTCATGGCAGGTGATGTCTGTCATTTGAACATTAAAGATGAGAGTCTGGATGCCTATATCTCGCTAGGAGTTGTAGAGCATTTCAGGGAAGGTCCTGTAATTCCTCTTAGAGAAGCCTTCCGTGTATTAAAAAAAAGAGGGACTTTGATAGTAAGTGTGCCACAGGCATTTGAGTGGAGAAGACACGATGCCCATAGCGAAAGCACGCCTTTACCTGACAAGGCCGTCTTCTATCAGTACGCTTTCTCACCAGATGAATTCAGAGAGTTTTTAATAGCTACCGGGTTTACTATTAAAGCTGAATACGGCTACAGTCTGCATTACGCGTTCAGGCTCCGTTTTAAGGCTTTCGGAAAACTACTGAACATATTTCCGAAGCTTTCTCGTATTGACATCCTTACAGACAGGCTTCAGCTTGGACCTGACATTTCTAGAATGAGGTTATATATCGCTACCAAGGAGCATGGGTACTAGTGCCTAATTTACTATTATGTATGACTCCGGGCGTCGGACTAAATACATGGGAAGGTATTGGGAGCCTTAAACGTGAACTAAGCATCTATGTAGAATATGTACAAAGAGGATGGAAAGTCAAAATTCTGACATTTGATAAAGGGAAAATCCCTGATTTACCTGAAGGGATTCAGGCTGTTCGCTTTCCACACCGTTGTTTATTATTTATTCTTCCCTGGACGCATAGAAAATTAAGTGAATGGGCAGATGTAATAAAGACAAATCAGAGTGTTCATGCATATTTATATACAAAGGCGGCAAAGCATTGGAAGAAACCAATTCTCTTGAGATGCGGATATGTTCATGGAGAATACCTTGAGTCTACTATAGGTTTTAAACCCAGGGTAAAGTTTTACCAGCGTTTAGAAACCAAAGCTTTTCAGGAAGCGACACACTGTCAGGTACCGACTGAAGAACTTTCCAGATGGGTGCATAAGAGATATTATATTCCAGAGAATAAGATAGCAGTCGTGCCCAATTTTGTAGATATAGACCTGTTCCGGCCTGTGGCAGGGAGAAGGCATAAGAAATCAATTATCGCTGTTGGAAGACTTATGCCGGTTAAACGATATGATCTTTTAATCAATGCATGTGCAGAGATACCCGAATGCAGATTGACAATAGTAGGGGAAGGCCCTGAAAAGCAAAATCTTGAGAACCTTGCAAAGGAGAGAAAGCTTGCTCTCAACTTGACCGGTAATCTTCCGAATGAAAAGTTACCTCAAGTCCTTCATGAACAACAGATATTTGCTATTACTTCAAGCTGGGAGGGGCATCCAAAGGCTCTGATTGAGGCAATGGCATGTGGTATGCCATGTCTTTGTGTTGATGATATTGGCATTAGAAGTATTATAGAGAGCGGTATGAATGGATGGCTTGTAAAGGCGTCACATAGCCATCTGGTAAATGGAATTTCCACGCTACTTGGAAGTCGTATTTTACGTGAGAACTTATCCAGAGGTGCAAGGAAGTTTGTTCTGGGGCGTTATGGGTTTAATACATGTTTTTCCAGGGAATACGATTTAATAAGCTCATTAATGTAACGAATAAATGCATTGTTTAAGAGAGATTAAGTCTGAAAGTATTCTTAGTTTATGATATTAGTCGATGATATTAAATCTCTGATTAAGACTGCAGTAAAGAGACCTTTCCTGGCAGGAAGGCTTATAAAGGTTCTCCTCATGTTGCATAACTTTTCGTACAAAGGTGTAGGGTTTCTATCACAGTATCTTGAGGTAGACGGTATTCATCCCAAGCACAGAATAATGAAATATCATGACTGGTTTACTAAGCATATAAAGAGTAACTGGTTTGTACTGGATATAGGATGTGGGAATGGCGCTTTGACTTCTGATATCGGCCTGGTAGCAAGGAAAGTAATTGGGATTGATATTAGTGATGACAATATCAAAAATGCCAGAGAGTGTTGCAATGAGAAAAATGTAGAATTTGTTTGTGATGACGTCACTACATGTCTTATAGATTTTAAGGCTGATTGCATTGTTCTGTCGAATATTCTGGAGCATATAAAGGACAGAGATGTGTTTCTTGAGAGACTCAAAATGGTATCTGATAGATTTCTTATAAGAGTGCCTATGTTAAACAGGGATTGGATCACTCCCTATAAGAGAGAAATGAACATAGAGTGGAGGCTGGATAATACACATTATATAGAATATACAAAAGAGAGCTTTTATGAAGAAATGTATAGTGCAGGAATGATAATAAAGGAACAGGAAATAGTGTGGGGGGAGATTTATTCAATTGTAGAGGCTAATGATAATCTGTCAACTACTTCCAGTTAACCGCTGAGGTAAAGGTTTCTGTACTGTATTCACCATAAAGTTATAAGTGCAATAATGTAAAAAGTGAATTGAAAAGTCATGTTTCTGCCTGAAATAGTAACTTTGGACTTGTCAAAGAGCAGTCTTATAGTTTATATCTATTTTTGATTATAGGAGTAAATCAACAAAATCATATGCTTCGTAAATTAAATAAAATTGTCAGTCCATATTTTAGGCTCTATACAAATAAATTTGCGGTAGATACTTTAATTTATTTTGTTACAGATAGGTGTAACTTTCGATGTAAAACATGTTTTAATGCTGAACACATGGATAATGCTAGTCACTCCGATTTGTCCATAGACGAAATTAAAAATATATCAAATTCTTTAGGAAGATTGAATAGCTTATTCATATCCGGAGGTGAACCGGCATTAAGAAATGATCTGGCTGACATTTGTGAAATATTTTATTTGCAGAATAAAATTCGATCTATTCATCTTCCTACAAATGGTTTTTATACAGACAAGGTGTATAGTGAGACAAAGAAAATATTGGAAAGATGTCCGGGTTTAAGTTTGACCCTGAGTCTTCCACTTGATGGGTTGAAAAAAACTCACGATTTGATTAAAGGAGTCGAGGGGAGTTTTGATAAAGTTGAGCAAACAGTTATGAGGTTGTCTACATTGAAGAAAGACTATGCAAACCTTACGATTTATATTATTACGGTCGTGAACAAGCTGAATTTAAATGAAATTATTGATCTGTCTGAATATATAAAGAATAACTTACCCGTTGATGACCATGGCCCTTCACCGATGAGAGGGACGCCATATGACAAGAACCTTTCATCACTATCTCACGAAGAATGGAGTGATCTTTCCGGAAAATTATTAGAATACCAAGCATATTGGTCTAATAAAAAACTTCAAAATAAAATGGAACGTTTTATCAGTATGAACAGGTTTAAATACATGTATGATTTATATACTACAGTACTGAGAGATAAAAAACTACCTTTTACCTGTCAAGCCGGAGGCATAATTGGAGTGCTGGATTCCAGTGGAGATGTCAGGTTGTGCGAAATGACAGAACATGTAGGTAATGTACGTAATGTGAATTATGATTTCAAAAAAGTATGGTTTTCAGAAAAAGCCGATAAAGTTCGTAAAGAAATAACAAATTGTTCATGCACTCATGCGTGCTTTTTAGGCGCAAGCATGAGCATGAATCCTTACAGCCTTTTAAAGTCTACATTTTTGGGAAGAATATGAAAGTCAGTGTGATTCTGATAGTTTTTAATGAGGAAAAATATATTGTAAAGTGCATAGATGCCTTGTTGAGACAAACCTTTACGGATTTTGAAATTATAGCTATTAATAACGGATCTACTGACGGAACGGGTGAAATTATAAACTCCTTCAATGATGCAAGAATAAAATATTATGTAGAGAATGCTAGATGTGGTTTGTCAAGTCTTAGAAATATCGGTATTAGAAAATCAAAAGGTAAATATGTTTTCATGACTGATGGGGATTGTATACCAAATAAATACTGGCTTGAAGAAGGGCTAAAAAGCTTACAGGATGCTGAGTATGTTGGTGTTGAGGGGAAGACATATTATGAAAGCGCTAATACAACAATTTCAAATGTAATTGTTGAGTCATACAAAGGTTATTATATGACATGTAACGTTGGGTATAGAAGAGATGTACTGGATAAGGTGAATTATTTTGATCCAAACTTTGCGTGCGGCCATGAAGACAGGGAACTGGCAATTCGTGTCCTGAAACATGGTGAAATCTGTTTCTCGGAAGATATGATCGTGGTGCATCAATTAAAAAAGCTGAGTATAAAAAGGTTGTTTACTCTGGCAAAAAGGGCTGGAAATAAGGTTTATTTATTAAAGCTCAATGGTAAGGAGTCTGGTGGAGAGGTAAGGATGAACATATTGTATTTAGATAGGTTGCTGATTATACTATTTCCACCGCTACTGATATTAGGTAAAGCTCTTCGGTCTGTAGATGATTTAGTCTTGGCATTTTTCCAATATTTTGCTTATATCTATGAAAGAATTATTATCTGGAAAGCCGCAATAAAAAACCGGATCTTTATTTTATGAATTATTGGGATAAAATAGTGGTCTATGCCATTGTATAGACTAAATGCTTTTAGGGAAGACTATCAGCAATTTGTCGCTTAGATGGGGAGAGATTGGTAGTTTTTAATGATATAAGTGTTCTTTTGTGTGAGGCCAGTAGTATACTCAATTTGATACTAAGGCAAAATAATTAAGAAGGAGATAATATGGAAGATGATCTTGGATTAATTGATTATTTGAGAATAATCTGGAAGCGTAAGCTACTCCTCATTGCAGGGACCATGGTCGGTCTGGTAGTAGGATTGGTAGTGGTTCATAGGATGCCAGAGTTGTACCGTGTAGAGTTACTTTTAAACATGGGGAAAAAAATGATTGCTTTGCCTTCTGGTAATTTTGATCTTATGCCTATTGATTCTCCTAAAACTTTTGTCGATATCCTTCAAGCCCACTATTCCCTGAGTAAAGAGCGAACTAGTAAATATAAATACGCTCTTAAGTTTGAAGTGGTTGACAACACTAATCTGAATAGGATTTCAACTATAGGGCCAGCTGATAAGGAAACTGCTGAACGTTTTGAAGAAATCGTTCAAAAGTTTTGTGTTGAGTATTCTCAAAAAACAGAAAAATCTTTCATCCCTTTGTATGAGGCCATAGAGACGCTTAATGTATATCATAGAGAGATAATTGAAGATCTGGCCAGGTCGAAGAAAATATTAGAAAAATTTACATCTGTGTCTGATAGTGAAATTATTGAAAATGTCAATTCAGTAATAAATATCGAGCGTTCTTTGTGGGAAAAAAGAACTATTTTGAAAGAAATTCAGTCTGATCTCTTGTTTTATGAATCGTTTGCCAAGAATTCTGATGAATATAAAACAAGGATAGTTGGTGACATGAGGAGATCAACTATTCAACAAGAAAAAACACGTAAGATCATAAAAGTTGTGGGTTTGAGTTTTGTGATATCATTGTGCTTAGTCTTCTTTATAGAGTATATTGAGACGCTAAAGAGAATTGAAAAGGTTAGGAAGCAGACTTAGAACAGCGATACAAAAAGTGAGTGTGTTCTATATACTCACGTTATCGAAAAAAAGATGCTAAAGGGGAACTCTCTAAGCCAGTCTTACATATTGCCCGATCGTTGTTCATTCTTGTGAGTAGGTGTCCATGCAATAGCAGTTTGGGAGAAGATGATGTTAGGTCTTATTGTAAAAGTTGGACTTCATTATGACATTGAGAATCCAAAAGGTGGAATGTCAAGTATATGTTTAAGCGGTTGTCAGGATCTATTTTCAGAAATATTAGGAAGCGCATAGAACATTATGAGATCCTTATTAACATACATTTCTATGAAAACTAATATCGTGGAAACCTTTACGTTAGTTTCGCATGAGATGCTGGAAGTAACAAAAAGTATAAAAATCCACCACATACAGATGTTGCTTTTTAGTTGTATGGTTGCTGGATATTTTTACTTTGGTTATGTTGATTTTGTGGGTCCCTTCTCTCTCGGTGTTGTAAGCCTGTTAGTATTGTTTTTGGTTTCTTGTTTAAATTATTGCATACGATCAGACCGAACGATCTCAAGCTCACATATTATAATTTCAGTTGTACTGATATTGATGGCATTATGGTTGTATGCAGTATATGATGTTCCGGTTATTCGATTGCAAAAAATGTTTATTGTTCCAATTGTACTAATTTTTGCTGTAAGAGAAGGCGTTAAATCTATACGGCAGGTAAATAACGCCTTGATCATTATAGCCATTATTGTAAGTATCTCTTGCATATTTGCTGTCTTACAAGCATTTGATGTAGATTTCTTTTGGGATATAAGAATGTTGCTTGGAACAGCGGAGCGTGGTGCCGTCGAGTACCAACTTGTTAATAGAATAAAGGCACCAGGCCTTGCTTTATTTTCAGTGCCATTATCTTACCAAATTAGCGCAATCTTTCCATTTGTAATTTATTTGACATACATATCCACCGCTAGAAGAAAGATGATAATACTAGGACTATGTCTGGTGCTTGGCTCATTAGCATCAAAATCACTATCGTCGATTTTGGCAATATTGGTTAGCTATATTGTGTTTATGAAACTGAATCATTTGTTAAGGCCAAAGAGATTGCTTGGATTTATTATAATTCTAATGTTTTTGGCTATAGGTTTCTCGTATTATAATGGCCTTATTTCAAGAATAATCTCACCAGATCATACAGTTTTGTCTCGGATACCATTTACGCTGATAGGTGTAAAGATACTTCTTAATGCTCCATTAGGTATAAGTGGGAATGAATTGATGGATTTAATGCGCTACTATTTGGTAGATTTTCGCCATATATTAGGCGCAAAAGATATATTCGAATTTGGCTTTCACAATTGTCTGTTAACTTTTGGAGTTACTTATGGATGGGCAGTTTTTATAATGTATATTTGGCTTTATTTATATATATTTAGGCTGATCTATAAACCATTGAAGAAGAGCACCATAGGTTCTGATGATCGTTACTTTTATTCTGGTGCAATAGCTTATTTTTGTGCTTATTTAATTCAAAGCTCTACTCATAGTGCCGGCTTGATGATTGGTGATCCTTATGACTGGATACCGCTGGCAGTGATATTGACGTATAAGCCATCACAGGTGAGTACATAAAAGCAAAAGGCATAAACAGAGGCGTTCTGTTAGTGGGGCAGGAATTAGTAATGTTATCAGTGATGGCTTATTTTGGGTCATCATTAAGCACATTACGAGAAGGTGTCTTCTCACTATTCAAGTATGCAAAATTACAAAAAACTATCAAAGAATGCGAAATATTCTGCTATGAAAGAATATAGTTTTGAAAACTGCTTTTCAAGAGAACATTGGCGGTATAAATACATTATAGAAGAAACTCGATTAAATGTAATGATGGATAGGAGATGATTACTGTTCTCTGGAGAGTATTTAGTAACCTGTCGCTTATAAAAAAACATAAACTATTTCTAAATCTACCTTCAATAATTAACTTAATAAAATTTCTGGCTATACCAAGAAGTGGAAGAGTTGGGTATAAGCCTATACAGATTTCATGTTATATCACGGATAGATGTACATTAAATTGTAATTTTTGCCCTCATCATTCTATCTATCGAAATGAAAATTATCCTTTCCTCCATAATCCATTGCAGGATATGTCTTTTGAGGCATTTAGAAAAACAATAGATATTTTCCCAGAAACTATCCGTATTACTTTGGCTGGAGTCGGAGAACCTTTTTTAAATAAAAATATTTTCAAAATGATAGACTATGCAATTTGCAATAGAAAATTAATTACAGTGATTTCGAACGGAACACTACTAAATGACAATTTGGATGAATTGCTTAATAGAAAAATATTCAGTTTGTGCATTAGCCTGAATGTGGAAAACCAAATGGGATTCTACAAATTGACCAACAATAAGAAATATGATTTTAATAGTATCGTTTCCACCCTACAGGAATTTACAAAGAAAAATAATGGAAAAATTAAATTTAATCTAACATACGTTGTATCGAAGAAGAACATTTTCAATATTGATAATATTTTGGATTTTGTCAGAAGAGAGTTGTCAGGCGTTTCAATGGTTATGTTCCATAATGTTATTTATTTTGGAATAGATCAAAGATACCCACTGGATGAAACCTTACGTGATGATGATATGGAAGTTGTTAATTATTTAGAACAATTAAGGAAGCAAGCAAATAGTTATCCATTTCAAATAATCTTCCCTCAATTAAGAAACACAAAAAGTGGAATTACTTGTGATGACTTCTTTCGGCATTTACTTGTAGATGCAGGAGGGAACGTTAGTGGCTGTGGGCGTTCCATTACTCCACAAAAAGAATTTGGAAATATTTTTAAAGAAGGCCAAGATGTTTGGAATAATGCTTATTTTCAGAAAATGAGGCTAATGTCTTTAAGGAAAGAGTTTAATCAGCATCCTGTGTGTAAAAACTGTATGGGATCCTAAGCTAAACTTTGAATAATCAACTAAGATATGCATACTGATAGTACACAAAACGTCAGGCATAAGAGCTCTCACGAATATTTTAATATACACTGTTTGTTTAAACAGAATTACAATTGGAGTGGTTTTGCCTTTTCTACCATTAGTTAGTGTTTTAATGCCGGTATATAATGGTGAGCTTTTTTTGTCTGATGCTTTAGAGAGCATTCTAAATCAGAGTTTTAGTGATTTTGAACTAATTCTGATAGACGATGGTTCCACAGACAAGACAACTGAAATTCTTCATCAATTTGATCAACGGGACAAACGTATTAAAGTGTTTAGGCACGAGAAGAATCTTGGTTTAACAAAATCCTTGACTTTCGGTCTGACAAAGTGCAAAGGAGAGTTTATTGCCAGACATGATGCTGATGATTTTTCTGAACCTGAACGTTTTGCTTGCCAGGTAGCATTCCTCAGAGATCAACCTGACTATGGGCTTATTGGAACTGCTGTTTCAAGGATTGATAGTCAGGCAAATATAATTGATCAGCCGATCGTTATAAATGGAGACAAGAGGATTCGCTCATTGATTAAAGGTGTAAACCCATTTGTTCATGGATCTATTATGATGAGAAAAAGTACAGTTGACACTGTTAAGGGCTACAGAAATGGATTTCGGTATGCACAGGACTATGATTTGTGGTTAAGGATTTCCGAGATTACTTTTGTAGACAATTTGCTTGAACGTTTATATCGGCTGAGGATTCATCCGGCAGGAATATCTAAACAAAAACTTCCAATCCAGATTCAATATGCAGCAATAGCATGGTATTTTGCTAACGAACGCCATAATGAAGGTTCTGACTCGTATACAATTATGAATAAAGACTTTAATGGAGATATTGATGCCTTCTTCAAACTTCCAAGAATAAAGAATGAAATAAACTGTTTGGTTGGGAAATTTTCTTTTTGTTTTGGAGAAAGAGAGAATGCGTATCAATCATTTTCCCATGCACATGGTATTTCTAATATCTTATATCGTTTTGTTTGTAGAAGAAATTGGACTTTCATGCTGGCGAGAGAGACTGCCCGGTTTCTTATGACACAAAAGAGTAAGTATTTGTAGTGTATTTCCACCGTTCAATTAGAAGGTATATCTCAAGAGTTTATAATCTGTGATCTACGTATGAAAGCAGGGAATATAATCGAGTATAGTCCAATCTTAGTAGATGAGTGATATTAAATATCTATTCGGTCTGAGTTTGTATGCATAAAGAAGCGAATTTTAAGGCTACTTCTGAAAAAGTGGTATTTTCTATTGTTATTTGTACCTTAGGGTATGACTTGGCAAATCTGAAAAGGTGTCTGGATTCAATTCAATGCCAGACTTATAGCAGTTTTGATGTAATTGTTATTGATCAGGGCAAAACAGACTTAAGTATACTTCTGGGCCAATATGCCAATAATATTTGTCATATTAAGACAGAGAAAAAAGGGCTTAGTCTGGGATTAAATGTAGGGATGAATAAAAGTTCAGCTGATTATCTGGTATTTCTTGATGATGATGCATTTATTAAGAATAATTATTTAGAAGAGGCGTATAAAACTTTACAGATTACAAATGTGGCATGCTTAGGGGGTGTGGTTTTAGACCTTAAAACTAATAAACCTATTGCTAGAAGTATAAAAGCAGATAGAAGTTTCTACTTAAAGTTTGATGATTATAATCAGTGGAACTGTTCAGCTACAATAATTAAAAGAGTAGTACTGGTGGGTCTCGGAGGCTTTGATGAAGACTTAGGGGTTGGCGGTAAGTGGCCTAGTGCTGAAGATTCTGATGTGCTGATAAGGGCTCTTTTATCAGGTGAGAAAGCCTATATATGCAAGGAATTGTGTGTTTATCATCCTACTGAAGTGGAGAAAATTCTAGGATTGTCGTATAGGGACGTTAGAAAACGAGGTTATAATTATGGATCAGGAAGAGCTGCCTTTCTAAGAAAAACCTTTTTAAGTTCCTCTTTAAAATGGTGGTCAGTGAAGCAATGGCTAATATTATTATTGTATGCTGTTGTTGGGGCTTTAATCTCTTTGTTTAAGGGCAAAATTAAATGTTTTGTTAGAGATGTAGCTTCTTTTTATGGCCGTTTAGTTGTCTTTGTAAAATACGAGACTTCTTGAATCAAACATCATCAGGGATACTATTCTTTTCTAGAGTAACGCCGATATATGACAACTGGAGTGTTCGTCTGGTTCTCAACCAAGCTAAAAATAATCAAAATTTAAGAATATAAAGTGTTTTGCTTAAAATACTATTGAGCAACTCAAAGTCATAATAATCGAGACTTTTTGATTTTGTAATGCGGATATTTTAGCAGCATGCAACAGTCCCTTTTACCGCGTAGCATTGCCGTATTGTTATGGTGTGTTGTGCAATTGCAAAATCCCTGACAGCAACCTCAAGAGAGAGCCTATATTGTTTTAGTCACAAATGATGAAATACAAGAAAGTATTATTTATAAGGGCAACACTTCGAGTTGCGTATGTTGGTGCTGCTGGTCCACCAGTAGGGATTGCTTATTTAGTGGAGGCTTTAAAAAAATATGGTGTCGAATGTAAAATAGTTGATACTACTTTAGGGTATAATTTTGACCAAATATGTCAGAGTATTCAATCATTCGATCCTGATGTTATTGGAATTAGCATGCTGACTTACGGTTACCTTGATACATATAAAATGATTAGCGATATAAAAGAAATGTGGCCTGATATACCAATTATTGCAGGCGGTGCTCATGTATCAACATTACGCGAGGATGTTCTGGAATCGTGTGATGCAATTGACATTGGTTTTGTACGTGAAGCTGAGGAGTCAATAGTGGAATTTTGTCAGGACACGAATCCTTCTCAGATTAAAGGAGTAATATATCGTAGTAACGGTAAGGTGATTTACACAGGCGAAAGATCATACGTTGTAGATCTGGATACACTGGATTGGCCTAGAAACAGTGGAATAGATTTGAATAAGTATTTGTCAAAAGAAATTCTGATACTTACGTCTAGGGGCTGTCCTTACTCATGTATTTATTGTCCTATTTCACTTGCAATTGGGAAGAAGCTAAGAATAAGAAGTGCGGGAAATGTTGTTGATGAGATGGAATATTGGTATGGATTGGGATATAGAAGATTCTCTATACTAGATGACAATTTTACATTTCATAGAGATCGAACTATTGAGATATGTGATAAAATTGAGAATCGGAGACTTAAAAATCTTTTCTTAAGGTGTGGCAATGGTATTCGAGCAGATAGAGTAGATAGAGAAGTATTAGAAAGAATGAAGGAGGTAGGATTTGTTCATGTAGGGTATGGAGTGGAAAGTGGAAGCGATAGAGTTCTGCAAACTTTAAAGAAAGGGGAAACAATTGCTGAAATAGAACATGCGATTAGAATCTCTCTTGATCTGGGCTTTGATATTTCCTTGTTTTTTGTATTCGGTGCACCGGGAGAAACATTAGAGGACGTAGAAGATTCTATACGGATCAGTTTGAAATATCCTGTGGTAGAGTCACGATTTTACAATTTAATACCCTATCCTGGGACAGAGTTGTTTCAGTGGGTACAGAATAATAGATATTTTGTTAAAAGTCCAGAGCAGTATTTGAATGACACCAGTACCTTTCCATCTGCTCCAGTGTTCGAAACACCTGAACTTCCATATAAAACCAGGGTTATGCTTACTAAGAGGTTGGATGCTGTTACAAAGAAAGTAAGGAAGAATGCAGTATTGAAAAAACTGGAAATATTTGGATTTATGGGTGTTTTGGCTTATTATTTATTTAGTGATGTTTATGTAAGTGATTATTTCCAGTTACTAATGAGGCAGAATAGAGATGTAAGGCGCATCATAGATTTTATATATATTAGGGTAAGAAGAGCGTGATCACTTGACGGACATCACACAAAGTTGACAGCTATGACTAGAATTAAACTGCCAGTATATACATCTTGTCACATTGTATCGTTACTGAGACTATGATTGATTTTTCTGCATATATCTATTTTCCTTCTATATGATGATAGTTTTTCCTCCTGGCACTTATCAAGAGAGTGGAGTTAAGTGATTATTGATAAAGTGACAAACAGAATACTGCGATATCGGATATGTTACGTAATCTTCTAAGGTATATAGATAGAGGTGTAGGCTTTTCCATTTTGGTTTTGTGTCTTCCTGTAATAAGGTTAGTACTATATCAACTAAATCATAAAGTGGCGCATAAGGAGGAACCAAAGACCTTCTTAATTATAAAGATGGTTGGTATGGGTGACGCTGTGATGGTTTTGACTGTGGTAGATTGTTTAAAGAGGAGAATGCCTGACTCAAAGATTATTGCTCTTACAACTCCTATTACCGCTGGTATTTGGGAAAAGCAGCCATGCTTTAATAAGGTTATTGACTATGACATTCTTGGTGAGCAAAAAGGAATCTGCAATTTAATAAAACTAGTTTGTCACCTTAGAAAGGAACAAATTGATTGTGTTATTGACTTCGAACCGTATGTAAGAATGACAGCCATGTTATCTATGTTTACAGGAGCTGCTCAACGAATTGGTTTTTACTACGGAAATTCATATAGAAAGAACGCTTTTACTGACCCTGTTGAGCTGAACCCTAAGGTTCATAGGATGAAAGCACATATGGAACTACTTGCTCCACTTGGGATCCAGATGGAAGTTGAATCGTTGAAACCTCTTCTTGTTTCAGACCAAGATCGTGTAATATTGAGTCAATGGTTACACGATAAGGAGATACAAAATGAGCATCGAATTGTTGTTGTTCATCCTGGATCTGGAGAACGTGGTAAGACGCGTCGTTGGCCTGAAGAAAACTTTATAGCACTTACAAATCTTGTATTGGAAAATACGGACTCTACTGTAATTTTCTGTGGTTCCAAAATGGAAAGAGATTTAACAGATAGTATTTGCAGGATTGTGAGTAGTGAGAGGGCCATGTCAGTTGCAGGGGAATTATCAATAAGAACTTTGGCAGCATTGCTTTGCCAAACTGATTTATTTATTGGAAATGACACAGGACCCATGCATTTGGCGGCTGCGATGGGAACGCCTACAATTGGACTTTTTGGACCGGAGACACCGGTCCGTTATGGTCCGTTTGGCGATAAGAATATCGGTTTATATGGATCAGCTACTTGTAGTCCATGTATTAGTATTCATCTCGGACAGGTTCCTGACTGCCATAAACAACGTCCAATCTGTATGGCGGAAATAAAGCCTAATGATGTATGGAGGACTGCACAGAAGATGTTAACATGAATAGATGTCATTCTAGTTGAGTTTACTTCATACAGTTCTTACCGTATGATTAGGTTGAGATTTTGGTTAGTTGATAGGTTCAATCAGCGGAGTTTATGCACTGTACTTATAATTAAAGTATTTTGAGATGAAAGGCTGAGAATGAAAGTATTAATTACTGGTGGGGCAGGATTTATTGGTTCACATCTTGCCGAGAAGTATTTAGAGCGTGGAGACGATGTTTATATTATTGATGATTTAAGCACAGGGTCTTTAGAGAATATAAAACATCTTCAGGAAGATGAGAACCACAGAAATAAATTATTTGTAACAATAGATAGTATTTTGAATCATGATATTATGTTAGAACTTGTTGGAACATGTGATGTTGTCTTACACATGGCTGCTGCAGTAGGTGTACAATATATTCTTGATAATCCTTTGTTATCAATTGTTACTAATATCAAAGGTACTGAAGAGGTGTTAGAACTTTGTAATAAGTTCAGGAAAAAGGTGTTGATTGCATCAACATCTGAAGTGTATGGAAAACATACACATGCACCACTGGTTGAAACGGATAATATAATATATGGCCCTTCAACAAAATTTCGATGGTCATATGCTGCTGCTAAATTAATGGATGAATTTACAGCGCTTGCCTATCACAGAACTAAAAAGTTGTCGGTGGCTATAATCAGGTTGTTTAATACAGTAGGCCCAAGACAGACCGGGAGATATGGTATGGTAATACCAAGATTTGTTCAACAAGCGCTGAGAAATGAAGCTATTACGGTTTATGGCGATGGAACTCAAACAAGGACGTTTACATATGTTGGAGATGTTGTTGGTGCAATAACAATGCTGATTCAATGTCCGGATGCAATAGGGGATATTACTAACATTGGTGGTGCTGAGGAAATAACTATGAAAGATTTGGCAGAAAAAGTAAAAGCATTAACATGTTCTGCATCTGATATCAAATTTGTCCCTTACGAAGAGGCATATACGAAGGACTTTGAGGATATGCAAAGGAGGGTGCCGTCTATTGAGAAAATAGATAAGCTGGTCAATTGGAAACCTACAACAAGCTTAGATGATATTCTTAATAAGGTTATTGATTATTGCAGGGTGAATAAGTAATGTGTGTCAAGCCACGGGATAACATTGAAGTCATTGACGTTTGAACAGTAGAATCAAATAGACAAATTTTAGAAATACTTTATGATAACGTATCTATTCCCATTTTTTTCAGCTTTCTTCATTTCTATATCTATAATGCCCTGCATTATTAGAATATCCCACCGTTATGGTTATGTTGCAGCGCCTAAAGAAGACCGATGGCATAAGAAACCTACTGCGCTATTAGGTGGTGTTGGAATATATATCTCTTTTATAATTCCTGCCTTAATTTTTGTTCCTCTAAATGCATTAACAGTGGGAGTTCTTCTCTGTGCGACAGCAATGTTTAGTTTAGGGCTGTATGACGACCTTAGAGAGGTAAAACCGTATACAAAGCTTATTTTTCAAATAATTGTAACAATAATGGTAATAATGGTTGGCGTCAAAGTTAAAATAATTCCATTGATTTATATTGCCATACCATTAACAGTTTTCTGGATTGTGGGTATTACCAATGCTTTAAATATTCTTGACAATATGGATGGACTTTCAAGTGGGATTGCCTTTGTGGCATCAATTTGTATACTTATATATTCCATTCAAAATAATCTTCATTTAGTTACATTATTTTCTTCGATTCTTTCAGGAACTACACTCGGCTTCTTAATTTTTAATTTTAATCCAGCTAAAATCTTTATGGGAGATTGTGGAAGCTTGTTCCTTGGTTTTCTCTTATCAATTGTTACAATTCTTGGTACCTGGCAGGAAGCGACAAATCTATTATTCGTACTACTTGTTCCATTGTTTATTCTGGTAATACCTATTTTTGATACAACTCTAGTTACCTTTTATAGAAAGACTTATGGGCGTTCTATCTCCCAGGGGGGTAAAGACCATAGCTCTCATAGATTGGTATTTCTGGGATTATCAGAAAGGAAAGCCGTACTCATATTAATGGGGATTAGCCTCTTTTTTGGTATTTTAATTATTTTTTTGTCAAGTTTAGATTTATTTACTATTCTTATCCTTTTCAGTGCTTTGTTTGTCTGCCTCCTATTCTTTGGTATCTTTCTGGGAGGAATTAAAGTATATGCAGAAAAAACAAAGAAAACTTTCCAACGAGAAAGCTTGATTAATTCAGTGATTCTCTATAAAAAGCAAATTTTACAGATACTTGTTGATATAGTTGTAATCAATATTGCATATGTTTCAGCTTATCTCTTAAGGTACGAAGGAGTTCTTTCTGATAGGAATTTAGATTTAATTGAAACGTCTCTGCCAATTTTGATATTAGTAAAAATTTCTTTGTTTAGCGTGTTTGGACTTTATAAAGGTGAATGGAGATATATTGGAATCAATGATATGCTCCAGGTTTTTAAGGGTACTTCCATAGGTACACTTTTATGTATGGCAGCCATGTTTATATTATTCAGGTCTGACGAATATTCCAGATCTGTCTTTCTGATTGATTATGTTTTGACCCTATTAATGGTAGGAGGTGCCAGAGTTTTTGTCAGAGTTTTCCGGGAATATTTCTCTACTGTTATTGATGAGAGTGGGAAGTTGCCAATACTTATTGTGGGTGCTGGGGATGGAGGAGAATTACTGTTACGAGAAATCAAAAATAATCCGAAAATTAATTATAAACCGGTGGGATTTATTGATGATGATATCCAGAAGAATAAAAGGGTAATTCATGGGTTGAAGGTCTTAGGCACAAGAGACGACATGTCATCAATAATAAGAAGAAATGGAATAAAGAAGGTTATTGTTTCTATACTTGCAGCTGGTGACGATGAAATCAATGGGATTATAGAAATATGTAAAGAACTAAATGTCGAATGTAAAAGAATGAAGCCAATTATTGATAATTACAAATAATGAATTATGACATCATTTTCGTAGTAAGTGATACCGTATATGCGCGGCATTTGGATAGTGATTATATTTAGTAATTGATTACTAAAAAGGCCTATATTAATGGCTCCTTCTTTTCTTTATTAACGTATGGATATGATATTGTGGATTTGCATAATTTGTGTAGCATGCATAATTGCGAGTGTGACCTTTTGCAGACCGTATCTGGGTATAGCGTTTATAATAGTATCAATACCATTTGAGGGTGTAATAGATTTTGGATACATCTCAATCTATCCTTTAGAGGCAATTCTGGCAATTTCTGTACTTGTTTATATATATAAAAGTATAGTTGCAAGAAGTAATTATCCTGTAAATATGAAATTGGTGTACGGTTGTATTCCCTTCTTAGTGTGTATTATGTTGTCAACTATGAAATCAATAGCGTTTTCATCAACAGCGAAGGAGGTTGTGCGTTGGCTAGAGCTTTTCTTGATATATTATCTAACTATAAACCTTATAAACGACAAGAAAGAGATGAGAATAATTTTGTATTCTATGTTTTCAACTGTAGCGATAGTCTCTGTATTGGAGATCATTAACTATTTGAGTTCTTTTGAGACTCTTGTATATATTGGGGAAAGAAGTTGTTTATTTTTTGATAACCCGAATCCATTTGCAGGTTATGTAAATTTGGTAATACCTGTTCTTCTTGGTATGATGATGGCAAGTGCTTTTTTATGGGAGAGAATTGTGTTAGGTACCATTGCTGCCCTTTCGATAATAGCTTTGGGGTTGTTGTTTTCAAAATCTGGTTACTTATCATTGGTTTTGACAATTGTATTTGTTTTTCTTCTGATAAAAGCCAAGAAAGGGATTTTTCTTGGCTTGGCGACTCTTTTTGTACTATTAACAATCGTTCTCTTATTTGCAGAAACAAGAGAAGACTTCATAGGTAGAGTTGGGATGCAACAGCTACTGGCTTCTTTTTGGTTTAGAGTTATGTGTTATTCCGTAGGATTTAACATGCTGAGAGATGTTTTAATCCTTGGAATTGGCATAGGTAACTATCATCTGGATATTATGAAGTTTACCGCGAACAGTTACTTAGTAAAAAATCATCTGCACAGTTTGTATCTACAAATGCTTGTTGAGACTGGAATGATGGGATTCTCAGCGTTTGTATTTTGGATAGTATGCATAGTAAAGTATTTAGTGAGCTCCTTGAAATCGTTAGAGGCCTCCAGTCATTATAAGCTATTTGTTGGTTTAATGGGAGGGGTAATTGTTTATCTATTCAATAACCTTTTAGACGTTCTTGTTGTCCATGGTATTCATCTTCAATGGGGTATAATATTGGGGCTTGCCGTGGTATTAACACAATTCAGGGAGCCAGAAACATGCTTAAAGACAGTTTAATAAAAAGAGCAAGTCGAAATGTCTTTTATAAAGTATTAGCTGAATCTTCAAAGGTTCTGCCTGCGTTATTATTTATATATGTTGCTAGGAAATTGGGAGGTGAAGATTTTGGTAAGTTGTCATTCGCCTTCTCATTTACCGGAATGTGTATTCTTATTACAGATTTTGGTTTAAATAGATTGCTTGTACGAAATATTTCCAGACAAAAAGAACTGACAGGGGAATATGTAGCTAATATTTATGTATTAAAAATTATTCTTTCGTTTATGTGTGTTATTGTGATGGGTCTGTTTGTTGTTCTTGTCGGGTATAATGATGAAATGATTACTTTGGTTATGATTTTTGGCTGTGCAATGTTTTTCCGGTCCTTGTTAGATGTGTCTTGTGCTTTTTTTAATGCACATGAACAAATGAACAAAGAAGCAATTTTAAAAGGGATTAATCATATTCTTTTGTTTGTGTCGGGAGCGGTGATATTGGCATTGGGCTTTGGGCTTTCTGAATTGTCGCATGTCTTTTTAGTAGTATATTTGATCAGTTCAATTATTGGGTGTTATTTAGTGTATCAATGTATAGCAAATGTCCGCCTGCATTTTAATCCCAGGTTTTGGTATAATATTCTTAGGGAGTCGTTGCCAATTGCGTTAACTGTAATATTTGGAATTATCTATGTAAAAATTGACATCGTTATGCTCTCTTTGATGAGAGGAGATAATATAGAAATTGGAAGGTACTCGGCGGCAGTAAAGATAATCGAGTTGATGCATGTTGTGCCTGCAATAATTGCAAGTGCAATATTTCCGATATTCTCTATTTTACACAAAGAATCCATTGATTCTCTTGCGGAAGTTTACAAAACATCATTTAAGTATCTGTTGGTAATTGCCTTGCCAATAGTAGTAGGCACGTTACTGTTGTCTGACCGCATAATAGATTTAGTTTATGGTGATGAATATGTTAAAGCTACTCCGGCATTGAGGATACTCGTTTGTTCGTTAATTTTTGTTTTTGTAAATTACATTTTATTAAATATCTTAGTTTCGGCGGATAAACAGAAGATCAATGCGATTGTGACCGGAATATGTCTCCTTGTAAATATATCCCTTAATATGTGCTTAATACCGCATTATGGATATTTGGGAGCAGGCTATGCAACTGTTATTACTGAAATTGCTTTATTTGCCATGTGTTGGTATTATGCTACGAAATATATTTGTAAAGTCAATATTGTTGCTGTACTCTCAAAACCGCTGATGAGTGTAACTATCATGGGAGTGTTTATAGTGTTGACTACCGCAAAATTGAATCTCGCATTTGTGATTATTTTAAGTGCTTTAACTTACTTTGCTTGTTTATTGCTGTTTAGATTCTTTACAAAAGATGAAAAAAAGGTTTTTTTAAATTTGTTGGGTAAAAATAAATGAAGGTTTTATTAATCTGGAAAGCTTTAGTATCCGAAGCGTATCATAGTAAACTTAAAGAATTGGCAAAGTTTAAGGATATAGAGTTGACTCTAATTGTGCCAAAAAAATGGCAAAATATCTACTTAGAGAAAAAATCCTGCGAAGATTGTAGGATAATTCCTACAAGAATTGTGATGAGTGGATATAACCATTTCCACTGGTATCCTGGACTGGAAAAATATATAAGGCAAATTCAGCCTGATATATTCCATATTGAGGAAGAACATTATAGCTTAGTTACATTTCAAGCAATAAGATTAGCAAGGAAATATAATATCAAATGTCTATTTGTGACATGGCAGAATATATATAAAGAATATCCTTTTCCATTTTCATGGATGGAAAAATATAACTTAAAAAATGCAGATTATGCAATAGCTGGCAATAAAAATATTAGTAATACTCTTAAAAGAAAAGGTTTTGATAAGGAGAGAATTTCATTAATTCCTCTGGGTACTGATACTTTACTGTTCAGTAAAAATGATCCAACAGAGCTGAGGTCCAGGCTGCACCTTGAGTCATTTACTATCGGGTATTTGGGTAGACTAATAGAAGATAAGGGTGTTCTGGATCTATTAGAAGCACTATCACAGATCAAAAGTAATTTTAATCTATTAATGATAGGCAGTGGTAAATTAAAAAATAAAATAGATTCAATCGGAAAGCGTTTGGGAATATCAGAGCAGATCAGGCTTATAGACAGTGTCCCTTCTTCTCAGGTTCCAGATTACTTAAACTGTATGGATTGTATTGTTCTACCATCTCGAACTACAAAAAAATGGAAAGAGCAATTTGGAAGAGTGCTAACGGAGGCAATGTCGTGTGAAGTTCCAGTTATTGGGTCTGATTCCGGAGAGATTCCAAATGTTCTAGGTGATTGTGGATTAATATTTAAGGAAGGCGATATTGATGATTTATATTCAAAGATAAAGCTGTTAATCAATAGTAAAAAGCTAAGAACTGAATTAGCGAAAAAGGGTCGGCAAAGAGTGTTAGATAATTTCACACAGGAAATAGTTGCAAGAGAAACTTATAAAATTTACCAGAAAATGATGCATTAAGGAGAGGAAATTGTATGATTTTTGTCACAATGTACTTTTAAGCTTACATATAAAAAAAATAATATATATGTGCTGGTGTTTAACGATAACGGAGAGTTAGGTTGGGTATCGATATTGAATCTGAAATAATAAAAGTCATTGATATTGAAATGAA
>Ga0257122_1000218_pt1 | contig 59640 bp, 44 predicted proteins | sample SI106_120metaG_FD_190146 | JGI IMG/M metagenome (GOLD analysis project Ga0257122, IMG submission 190146) | Marine microbial communities from Saanich Inlet, British Columbia, Canada - SI106_120 | ecosystem: Environmental > Aquatic > Marine > Inlet | place: Canada: British Columbia | collected... | reverse complement strand
GGGCAAACGGTTTGGCATATTCATCTTCATTTGTTGGGCGGACGAAAATTCACTTGGCCGCCAGGATAAATAAACCAAAAATAATGGGCGAAACTCTACAGAGTTCTGTGTCGGACTCCGCTTCGCTCGTCCAATGGGCGAAACTCACCGGTCTTTTTAATTATCAATTGTAAATTGTGAATTATAAATTCATTTATCATTAATAATTGATCATTAACCATTAAAAAAGTCCGGTGGAGTGGGGGTTGGGCGACCACAACACTACTTAATTTTATTAATAAGTTTGCCAAGTAATTTGTTTTGTTCACTTGTATTGTTTTCGATTGAAATGAAAAGTTTTATGCCTTCCGAAATAGCAAGAAGTGAAATAACCACCAACAGACCTGCAATTAATGAATAAATAATTATGCCTATTCCAGCAGGCTTGCCACCATATTGAGTCATCAAATTAAGACCATAGAAAAGTCCTATTACGGAACCAATCCCAACTAAAATAGCCAAAAATTGATAAATCCCAGAAATAGTATTTAATGCGGGGTATTTAGACTTTGGTTTCTCAATATTACTTTTTGATGGTGACAATTTTGAATCATTCCCATTAAATACATCGCTAATTGTGTGGTCTTCTTTTAACTGTGATTCAGAAACGCCTTCAGAATCTTCTGGAATTGTTGAAACTTTACCACAAGACTTGCATTTTGCGTCTTCACCAACTTTGAGAAATTTCGAAATAATTTCAGCATCACAATGATTACACTTGAATTTTAATGGCATTTTAATCCCCTGTGTTTTTGGTTATTTTAGTGGACGCCCATTGGAGCGGACGAGCATCGTCCGCTCCAACAGTAAATATCCGGCGTAAAAGTCGTCATATTCCTTTTAAGATTCTCATAGACATACGTTGTTATACGGCGTAAAAGATTTTGTTTATATTTAAGGCGATATGTATGTTTCCGTAAATAATAGACTAAATCCATAACTAAAAATATAAATGAGCAAGATAAAAGGCAAGCCCAAATAATTTGAGGAAATTCGTCTTAAATTTGACGTCATTCTGAAAAAGCGAAGCGAATGAAGCCATGCCTACATTTTCCTCCTACGCTACTCTTCGGCGGACAAGCCTCGCCCAACAAAATGGCGGACAAGCATTACGGCAGATAAAACTCAAATGACATTCAACGGAGATTCTTCGCTGGGTTTATGTTTTCCAAGAATCATAAATCTGGGTTTTACGCTCAGAAGGACGGGGCTTTTCTTAATCATCAATACGACTAACGGGAGGGCTATTATACTAAAACTTTACCTTAAGTTCATAGTGACAGAAAACGCTAAAAGTAAGCAAATTCTCCACTGGAAAATCGATTAAAATGATGTAAAATCAATACTTAATCGCTAGAAGATTTATGTATATATCAGAACTCAAAATGCACGGTTTTAAATCCTTTGCAAGCAAGGTCTCCTTGAAGCTTGGGAAAGGGATTACCACAGTTGTGGGTCCTAATGGCTGTGGCAAAACCAATATTGTGGATGCCATTCGCTGGGTTTTGGGAGAACAAAAATCGAGTGTGCTTCGAAGCTCTAAAATGGAAGATGTGATTTTTAACGGATCTGCCGATTTTAAACCATTGAGCGTTTGTGAAGTGTCTTTGATCGTCCATAATAATAAAGGTAAACTTCCCATTGAATATAATGATATCGAAATTGGACGACGGGTATATCGAAATGGAGAGAGTGAATATTTTTTAAATAAAACCCCTTGCAGGCTCAAGGATATCAATGATTTATTTGTGGATACAGGGATGGGGGCAGATGCGTATTCGGTCATTGAATTGAAAATGATTGAGCAAATATTGTCTGAATCAGGAGATGATCGCAGAAGAATGTTTGAAGAAGCGGCCGGAATTAATAAATATCGGCATCAACGAAAATCAACCTTAAGAAAATTTGAAGCTACCCATTTAGATTTAGAAAGAATCAATGATATTATCGCTGAAGTGGAAACCAAAGTTCATGGATTAGCTCTACAGCTAAAACGGTTTGAGCGACATGCAAAATTAACAGAAAAATTAAAAAAATCTGATATAGAAAGAGCATTTTTGCAAGTTGAACAGCTTAACAAATTGACCGCACCCCTTCAAAGCAAAATAACAGAACTTCAGCACCTTAAAGAATCCAAAGCGACAGAAGGATCAATCCACGAAAAAGAATTGGCTCAATTGCAATCTGTTTATCAAGAACAGAGCGTAGAATTGACAGCGCAACAAGATGCCTTGATTTCATTTAATGACAAAAGAGAATCCATCCAAAATAATTTATTGGTTTGGACAGAGCAAAACCGTTCAGCTGAACATTCCATTAATCGTCTTTCACTAGAATCAAGAAACAATGAAAGTAAAATAAAGCAAATTAATACACAAAGTGAAGCGCTTGAAATTGACGTTGATACTTTGGAACCAATCATCAATAATCAGTTGGAATTATATCAAGTCGAAAAAGAAAACTTTGAGTCCAAAAATCAAATTTACACTTCAACGGTAAAAACATTAGATGCATTGCAAGATGAACGGTGGAGCATTCAACGAAAAATATCAGATGATCAATCCCTTGCAAAACGAACGGAAGCGATTATTCAAGAAAAAGAAAATCGTCATGAAAAATTAGTCCAACAATTTGAAACCATAAGCAAAACCCATTCAGCATTAAAAAAATCCACCCGGAAAATCGAAAAGAATTTATCGAAAGCAAATGCTGATTTAAGCAAGGAGAAAGAGGCTTTCTCTCAAGCAGAAGAATACGTTATTCAGTTAAGAAATGAAGCGGATGCTTTATCGAAAAGTCGCCATTCTCTTTCGGCACAAATTGAGTCACTCACAGGGCAATACGGTTTTTATCAAGAATTGTTAGAGTCCAAAGAAGGTTTTCCTGAAGGGACCCGCTATATATTAGAAAATCCGAAATCGTTTGAAGAAGTCTTAGGCACGATTGCTGATATTTTTGAGATTGATCCAACTTATCATCATGCGCTTGAAGCGGGGCTGGGTGATTTATCTCACTGTTTGATTGCAAGTGATCGAAAATCTGCATTACTTACTTTAGAAAAAGCAAGGAAATTGCAAGCAGGCGATTTGAGCATCATTCCATTGAAAGAAACATCTTCTCTCAAAATAAACTTAAAGCCTGTCCCCAAGGATGATTTGCTCATTGGACGTGCGTCAGATTTGGTCAAAACAGAAAAATCTTTACAGCCATTGGCAGTATATTTACTGGGAAATTTATTGGTAGTTGAGGATTTACAAAGTGCCATGAAAAAATCTGTTTTTGATGGCTGGAGTTTGGTTGATAAAAATGGAGCTTATTCTGGAAACGACCTTGTGCTTAAGAATCGACAAGCGTCGGAGCATGGCCATATTATGGGTCGGAAAAAGAAGATTGAAAGCATTGAAAAGGATCGACGAAAACAAGAAAAAGAATTATTAAAAATTGAAGCCGCGTTAGAAAAAAATAAAGCTTCTATGCAAACGGCGATGGCGTCAGTCCAAGCCAGTCTCCAATCCGTAGAAAAAGCAAATCAACATTTGAGTCTATGTGAAACCGAGCAGCTCCGAAATCAATTTCAATTGACGCAACAATCTGAATCTATAGAAAATATTCAGCGCGAAAAAAATGAATTGGAAGAAGAATTAGCCAAGAATAAGGAAGCTTTAAATGCTTTAAAACCTGCGATGAAAAAAGCAGAAAAAACGATGGCCGGATTTCAAGAGAAAATTGATAAAGCAAATACGCAAATGCTTGATGCTCGCAAAGAGCGTGATGGATTTAGTGAAAAAGTGCAAGATATTCGGATTGCTTTATTGGAGTTGGAAAGTCAAAGAGAAAATATAGTATTTAAATTGAAGACGGGTAAAGAAACGGTTGAAGAATTGAAAAGCAGACAAAAGCAAATTAAAGATGAAATTACGAGTTTTAACGAAAAACAGACCCAATTAAAAGCAGACATTACTTCGGGAGAAAAAGCGTTAAAAAAGCTTACAGCAGAAATCCAAAAAAACAAATCTATTTTAGATTTAAAGCAGTCTGTTTACAAAGGAACATATGCTTCTATTGAGGCGATTCAATCTCAAATTCAATCAGAGCAACATGGTAGAGAGCAGTTGCTTGAATCATTAAAAAACGCAGAATTAGAAGTGGCCGAATCCAAACAGAGATTAGCCTTGGTTCGAGACCGGATTCAAGATCGCTATGAACAATCCATTCCCAAAAACTTAAGCGTTGAACAAACAGAAGAAGAATTAAAATTTGATATAGATAAAATAAGTCGTTCATTAGAGAGCATTGGGCCGGTTAATATGGCAGTGAAAGATGAGCATTCAGAAGAAGAAGAACGACTCAATAATCTAAAAGTGCAATGTGAAGATTTGGCAAGTGCAGAAGAAAATTTAAGAGAGACAATTCGAAAAATTGATCGATCCGCGCGAAAGCGTTTTCAAGAAACTTTCGATGTGGTTAAAGCAAATTTTGAGAAATTATTTCATTTATTTTTTGAAGGAGGAAACGCCACCCTACGTTTACTGGGTGACCCTGATCCATTGGATGCAGATATTGGGATTGAAGCTCAACCGCCTGGAAAACGAAATGCATCTTTACGATTATTATCTAGTGGAGAAAAAGCCCTTACCGCTATTTCTCTTTTATTTGCGATTTATCAAGTGAAGCCCAGTCCTTATTGTATTTTGGATGAAGTGGATGCGCCACTGGATGATGTGAATATCCATAAATTTACCCGCGTGCTCAAACAGTTCTCTGATGAAACGCAATTTATTGTGGTTACGCATAATAAGCTGACGATGGAAAATGCAGATACCATGTATGGCGTAACGCAAGAAAAGAAGGGAATTTCGAAACTTGTGTCAGTTAATTTTGACTAAGATTCAATTTTAATACATGCCGAAAACAAACAAGCGAAAACGATTATTTCTCATCGATGGCTATGCCATGTTATATCGGGCTCATTATGCCTTAATCCGCAATCCACTCGTGACCAGTTATGGTTTACACACCAGCGCTTTATTTGGTTTTGTCAATCAAGTGTTTCGTCTGATTAAGCAAGAAAAACCAGATTATTTTGCAGCGATTTTTGACTCGAAAGAAAAGACATTTCGCCATAAAATGTATTCTGAGTATAAATCTCATCGTCCTCCTATGCCGGATGAATTACAGTCTCAATTGCCCCATCTCTGGGATTTATTGGATGCGATGCAAATTCCCACGATGAAGCAGCCAGGATTTGAAGCGGATGACATCATTGGAACGCTTGCGAAAGAGGGCGAAAGGGAAGATATTGATGTTTACATTGTGAGTGCGGACAAAGATTTTATGCAATTGATGAATGATCATATTTATCTTTATGCACCGGGGAGACGGAACGAGAAGCCCACCATTTATGATGTGGAGGGCGTGACGGAAAAATGGGGCGTTCCACCTGACAAAATTATCGATTTACTTGGCATGATGGGCGATAGCTCGGATAATGTGCCTGGCGTAAAAGGTGTGGGGAAAAAGACGGCCGTAAAGCTGATCAAAAAGTATGGTTCTTTGGAAGCTTCATTAACCAATGCAGAAAGTCAGAAAAATGCTCGCGTTCGCCGTGGATTGATGGAAAATCAAGAGATGGCTAAACTTAGCAAGGAACTCGTCACTATCGATATTAATATGGATTTGGAAAAATCGGTGAGAGATTTGGAACTCCAATCATTTAATACGGATTTGCTTGCGACAAAATTGACAGAATTAGAATTTCATGCTTTAGTCAATCAGCTAATTTCATTTTCACAAGAAGATGCCGTCCCTGAATACGATAGTCCAAAGAAAAATTATCAAACAATCCGAACGATTGATGCGTTAGAAAAAGCAGTTCAAATCATGGAAAAAGCTGAGCTGATTTCTTTTGATATCGAAACGACGTCGCTTCAAGCCATGGAAACAGATATTGTGGGATTAAGTTTTTCGATTGCACCCAATGAAGGTTGGTACATTCCCATTTTATTCAAAGATAAAAGTGAGAATTTGTTTGGAAAAGATGATTTGAAAATCGTCTTAGATGCCTGTCGAAATATTTTGGAGAATGAAGATATTATACTCACGGGGCAAAATATAAAATTTGATGCACTTGTGATGAAAAACCATGACGTTCATTTGGCAGGAATTGCATTTGATTCATTGCTGGCTGCCCATTTGGTAAACCCGGTTTCCCGATCATATAAATTGGAAACACTCAGCTTAGAATTATTGAATTACCCCATGTTGCCCATTGAAGATTTGATTGGGAAAGGGCGGAAGCAAATCACTATGGCAGAAGTGGCATTGGAAAAAACAGCTTTTTATGCGGCGGAAGACGCGGACGTTACAGGACAAATAACGAGCATATTGCAGAAAAAATTAAAGGAAGAAGAATTGTATTCTTTCTACCAGAAAATTGAATTGCCTCTGATTCCTGTTTTGTTAGATATGGAATTTAATGGCACATTTGTAGATAAGGAATTTTTGGCAAAGATGTCTGATGATTTGGGCGAAAAATTAGATCGACTGGTTTCAGATATCCATAGTGAAGCTGGCACAGAATTTAATGTGAACTCGACTCAGCAACTTGCGAATGTGCTTTTTGATATTAAAGGGCTTGAGCCTATTAAGAAGCGATCGACCGCAGAACCTATTTTACAAAAGCTAAAAGAAAAACACCCTATTCCAGGGTTAGTGCTTGATTATCGCAAATTCAACAAAATGAAGAATACGTATGTAGATGCTCTGCCCAATTTGATTCATCCTAAAACGGGACGAATTCATGGCACGTTTAATCAATTTATTGCAGCCACCGGACGGCTTTCCAGCACAAATCCAAATTTTCAAAATATTCCGATTCGCCATGAGGAAGGACGTGAAATTCGAAAAGCATTTTGCGCGCAAAAATCAGGTTGGAAAATTTTGTCAGCGGATTATTCTCAAGTAGAACTTCGCATCATGGCTCATTTAAGTCAAGATCCTGAATTGATCAAAGCTTTTCAAAATGGAGAGGATATTCACGCTAGAACGGCCTCATTGGTTTTTGGTGTTCCAATTGAGAAAGTGATTCCCGAAATGAGGCGGACAGCAAAAGTCGTCAATTTTGGAATTATGTATGGTGCTGGTGCCTTTCGAATGAGTCAGGAATTAGGGATTCCTCGTGCAGAAGCTCAGCTTATTATTGATACGTATTTTAGACAGTATGCAGGCATTCGAAATTATGTAGATCAAACACTTGAAAAAGCCCGAACAGAAAAAATGGTGGAAACGGTCTTGGGACGTCGCCGACCTGTTTGGGATGCAGATAGTGACAATGGATTAAGACGACAAGCGGCAGAACGGATGGCGATTAATATGCCAGTTCAAGGCACAGCAGCAGAAATGATTAAGTTAGCTATGATTCATATTCGAGATAGAATGATTGAAGAAAAATTAGAAGCAAAGATGGTATTGCAAGTGCATGATGAATTAATTTTTGAAGTGCCCGAAAATGAAGTAGATTCACTGGCAGCGCTTGTGGTGAAAGAAATGGAAAATGCTTTACCCCTATCGGTTCCTGTTGTTGTTGATTGGGGTGTGGGTGAATCATGGTTTGAAGCACATTAATGAAATCTATATCTATAATGGTTAAATAAAAAATGGAAGCAAGCGTAACGCTCAAAAAAGTTGGTAAATTAGTCAAGGATAAAACCGTTTTGGCTGGATTGACCTTTGGGGTGGAAAAAGGCTCATTGGTGGCGATTGTAGGCGATAATGATTCGGGCAAATCTACAATCCTAAAAATACTGGCTGGATTTGAAAGCCCAGATTATGGACAAGTATTTCTTTATGGTTTAGATAGCCAAAAACGTCGAATAGAGGCAAGGAAGTTGTTGGGCTTTGTTCCTCACGAAAATGATTTAGATCCTGATTTAACTCTTGCACAAAATATTAAATTTCATGGTCATTTGTTTGGTATTAACGATCAAACTATCCAAAGTCGATTATCCACTTACGCTAAAAAATTAGATTTAGAACTTTATTTAGATGAACTTGCAAGTCAAGTAAGCCAGGGAATTCAAAAAAGAGCTATGATTATTCGTGGATTAATTCATGATCCGGATATTTTGATATTAGATGAACCTACGGGATTCATGGATTCTGCATCCATTCGAAAAACTTGGGATTTGATTACAGAATTAAAAAAAGAAAAAACCATCATTTATGCAAGTAATGCTTTGCAGGAAGTGGAACAATCACATGATCGCATTTTGGTTTTGCGCCATGGACAAATTATTTTGGATGGTCATTTAGATAAATTATTAGAAAGCACGATTGATTATCATCAATTTCAAATAGAATTTGAAGAATTAAGTGATGAACTTTATACAGAATTATCTAATGTAAATACAGTGGTTTCACCCAATCGTCTGGGAAATATATTTCATTTTTATGGGAGAGCGCGAAACGTCTTTTTTGATGTGTTAAAGCAGGTAGGTGAGAGCGAAATGATCGATTTAAATGTAAAAAAATTAGGCTTGAGAGATTTGTTGGATTCAGAATTCGCAGGTGATGGTTTATGATGATAATTCCATTACTTAAAAGGCGTCTTTACTTGTGGCAGAATAATTTATTTCCACTCTTAGTCTTGTTTATGGTTTTCCCCATTATAGTATTTTCTTTGTTGAATCTTTCTCTCCGCCACATTTTTATTCGGAGCCTTTCTGATATTCCCTACGATCAATGGGCATTCCCAGGCATTTTATTTATTTTGAGTTCAATGGTTATTTTTCCCCTCATTTACAGAGAATTTTATCATTTACGCGTTCAAAATAAAATATTAAAGACAATGGCGTTATCGCCTTATACAAAGTGGGATATTGTCATTTCGTTTTTGGGGATAACTATTTTTGAAACGATTATCATTAGCATTTTTGCTTCTGTGGTTTTTTTGAGCCTTGTCTCAGTCAGTTTTTCCCTAGGACAAATGATCGTAATGTATTTATTTTTGCTTTTATATTTGAGTATTCTTGCCAATCTTTTCATATCTTTAAGCTTAGCCGTGGAATCCGTTATTCTCTTTTTTGGATCGGTATTTTTAAGCTTTATTATTTTATTTTTGGGGTCAGGATTTCTATTTGAGTTAGATTTTTTCCCCAGCACACTTCATACATTATTATCCTACTTGCCCTTTGCCCTAGTTTCCCAAGCGCTACGCCAAGCTCTTTTTTATGATGTTTATAATGTCTCTCTTATTATCGGAGTCATTATGTTAAGTATTCTTTGGAGTTTAGGGAATAGCATTCTACTACGGAAAAAGTTAGTTCAGTGATTGCTTATTTATCTGGTGCCATGGAATTTGCCAAAGGAGAAGGGGCCTCTTGGCGAGAAGAAATGACGCTTTGGTTAGATGAAAAACTAGGACATTCGGTGATTGATCCCGTTGTTGAAAATATCAAGTTAAAAAAAGATTTAAATGCTGAAGATTACCGGTCTTGGAAAATAAAAGATCGAGGAAAGTATATTGACTATATCCGTCATGCCGTAGATTTTGATTTGGATGCGGTTACAAAAAAAGCTGATTATATAATATGTCTCTGGGATGAAGCGGTCTTTAAAGGGGCAGGAACTCACGGTGAAGTGACAATGGCGTATTATCTTGGGAAGCCAATTTATTTAATAAATCGCGTCGATTTAGATGATTTGAGTGGATGGATAGAAGCGTGTTCAACGGAACTATTTGATGATTTTGAATTATTGAAATCACGTTTGGTCGAAATATATCTCCATGAATAATCCAGGGCCTAAGGCCATAATTCACCTCGATCGATTAGGTCAAAATATTCAAAATATTAAAAAGCACTTAGGGGGTTTACCGTTGGCTTGTGTGGTAAAAGCCAATGCTTATGGCCATGGGGCTGTCCCAATTGCAAAAAAATTAGAGTCATTTGGTATTCAGTTTTTTGCGGTATTCTCTTTTGATGAAGCCATTGAACTTCGCAAAGCAGGCATTCAAAGTGAAATCCTTATTTTTTCTAAAATTATTCCAGAACGGTTGAATGAAGCGATTCAGAATAATTTTATTCTCAATTTGAGTTCAGTCAAAGATTTGCATTTTCTCGAACACTTTAGTGAGAAAAAAGGGGAGAGTCCACGTTTTCATCTCAAATTTGATACGGGCATGACACGACTGGGTTTGGATATCCAAGAAGCAGAATTTGTTTTTCTTGCGATTAAAAATAATCCAAAATTAAAATGTGAAGGGATTTATTCTCATTTTGCCACGGCAGATGAAGGAGATATTGCTTATGCCCAGCAACAATTGGCATTATTTAATGGACTTTTGGATCAAGCAGAGACCATTAATCTTTCTTTCAAATATGTCCATTTATCCAACAGCGGTTCTATTTTAAATTTACCTGAATCCCGATTTAATTTAGTGCGTGTCGGAATGCTTGCTTACGGTGCAGCGCCTTCAGATGAAGTGTCTATGGATGTCTCTGTAAAGCCAGTCATGAATTACTGTGGGACGATTGTGAATGTGAGACACGTTCCAAAAGGAACATCTGTCAGTTACGGTGGTGTGTATAAAACGAAAAAAGCATCCAATATTGCTGTGATTCAAATGGGTTTTGCCGATGGATTTCCTCGTCCATGGTATGTGGATGGATTTGTAGGTTACGAAGGGAAAGAATATAAAATTGCCGGACGAGTTTGTATGGATCAATTTATGGTGGATTTTGGCGAAGATATGCCAGAAGAGGGAAAGGATGTCCTTATTTTTGGTTTAACGGAGAAAAATAATATTCCTGTGGAAAAAATCGCCAAAGCCATTAACTCCACGACTTATGTGCTCTTAACGGCGATTGGCGGAAGGACAGAGTATAATTATAAATTATAAATTGTTAATTATCTGGGAATTGTTCATAAAAAGGTAAATCATCGTGGAGTTTAATCCATTCCACTTTTCGTTTTCCCCAAATATGCCAATCCGGTTTTAAGGAATTTGGATGATTGATTGTTCCCGCTGTAATATCTAAATAATCTGCTCGTTCGGGATGTGCATAAGTGAGACTTGATCCACATGTATCACAAAATGTGCGAATTGCTTGGTTTGAAGCTTGATGACGTTTTGCTTCAGGTTTGATGGCATATTGGTTTCGTTTGATGACAATCCAAGTCACAAAAGCGGCTCCGACCGATCGTTGACAATTTTTACAATGGCAATGAACAACACGGTAGGGCTCTCCCGAAATCACAAAGCGATGTTTACCACAAAAGCATTTCCCTTTCATTTGGTTTTTACTAGCCACAGCGAAATTTAAGTTTGATTCAATAGGGTTCATACGTGTAAATAAGTTCGGCAATCATTTCTTTTTACTGCACGCAAAAAGAAATGATTGCTTAAATTGAAGCATGCATTGGATTGATATTAGTATTATTATTTTGTTTCTCGGAGGTGTAACTGCTTTTGGGATTTACTCTGGACGCTTTAATAAAACCACTGAAGATTATTTTTTGGGTGGACGAGATTTGCCTTGGGCTGTGGCTTTATTTTCCATTGTGGCGACAGAGACATCTGTCCTCACTTTTGTAAGTGTGCCTGGAATGGCGTATCGAGGTGATTGGACTTTTTTGCAATTAGCCATGGGTTATATTATTGGTCGATTTATGGTTAGTTATTTTTTATTGCCCAAATTTTATGATTCAGGCGTCACCAGTATTTATGAAGTTATTGGCGAACGATTTTCCCCTTCCGTTCAAAAAGCGGCATCAGCTGTTTTTTTGCTCACCCGTGTTTTAGCGGATAGTATTCGATTTTTGGCTACTGCCGTTGTGGTGCAAGCCGTAACAGGCTGGCCCATATGGCAGGCTGTTTTACTCATTGGTATCATCACCTTGGGATACACTTTATCTGGAGGCATTCGAACTGTCATGTGGATTGACAGTTTCCAATTTATCTTGTATTTAGGCGGAGGACTTTTAGCTATTTATTATGCTTTACAAAGTTTGGACGGCTCCTTTTCTGACATCATGGCTTCTTTATCGCAAGCAGGTAAAACCCATATTTTTAATTTAGGGACAGATAATTTTTTGACCGAACCCTGGTTCTTTTTGAGTGCGTTTATTGGTGGGGCTTTTTTGTCCTTTGCTTCTCATGGAGCAGATCACATGATGGTGCAACGAGTTTTGGGGACGCGTAATTTGAAATCAGCGCAAAAAGCCATGATTGGATCAGGCTTTTTTGTTCTTTTGCAATTTTTTATTTTTCTTCTAGTAGGCTCTCTCATTTATTTACAAATGGGTGGTGTTGAAATTCAGAAAGATCGAGAGTTCACCCACTTTATCACAACGGTTTTGCCCGTTGGCGTTCGTGGACTTTTGTTGGCTGGAATATTGTCCGCGGCCATGTCCACACTCAGTTCTTCCATTAATGCGCTAGCCTCTTCTTCTGTCATTGATTGGTTTGGGAAAACAGCCAGTTTATCTCTGTCTAAACTACTCAGTATTTTTTGGGCAGGCGTGCTTATTTTGATTGCCTTAGTTTTTGATGAAGGCGATTCTGCCATTGTGATTGTGGGACTGCAAATTGCCTCTTTTACTTATGGTGGATTATTAGGATTATTCATTTTAACAAAGCTGAAAAGGGATTTCAGTGATGTTTCTTTGATCATTGGTTTATTGGGTAGTTTGGCTACGGTTTTTATTCTTAAATCGTTTGGATTAGCTTGGACTTGGTTTATTTTATGCTCAACATTAATGAATATTGCTTTGGTCTATTTGAGTCACTGGATAATGTCCTTCAAGAAGAGCTAAACTCATGAAATGGTTTATATCTCTGATTTTCTTTTTCCAATGTATTTTTGGGCAAAGTGATTCTGCCCAATTTCAATATTCAAAAGTTTTAGATATTCCTGATTTATCTTTTCTCAATCGCGTTTATTCAGGATTGGATATATTAGAGCAAATGGATTTTGCACCACTTCGCGGAAAAAAAATAGGCATCTTATGTAATCAAACTGCCGTAAATCGAAATGGCACCCACCTTTTGGATTTATTGAAATCTTATCCCGATGTTCAAGTTGAGCAGATATTTTCTCCCGAGTATGGCTTGTGGGGATCAAAAGAAAAAGGGAAATTGCTTAAAGATGGCTATGAAATTGATCCGGTCCATGGCGCAAATATTATTGACATATTTATCCGATTTAGAAAACCGCCAGAATGGACGGTTTTGGACTTAGATTATATACTCATAGATTTGCAAGATACGGGCGCGAGACAAAGCACATTTATGAGCACCATTACGAAATTGATGGAAGTGGCAAGCGACTTTGATGTGCCTGTTATGCTTTTAGATCGTCCCAATCCTATCCGTGCAGATATATTTGATGGCCCCGTTCCTCGTCCCAAATACCAATCTTTTGAAGCTTATCATTTGGTGCCTATTCGACACGGTTTGACTTTAGGCGAATATGCAATTATGGTCAATGAAAATGGATGGGTAAAAGATTTGAAACGGGTTGAATTACACATTGTCCCTATGGCAAATTATGGCAGATCCATGTTTTTTGAAGATTCAAAATTACCGTGGGTAAATCCTACGCCTTACCTCAAAAATATGGAGACACTTTATTTATTTTCAGGAATGGATTTATTGCGAGGTACGAATTTAAACGTAGGATTTGGAACGAAAAAACCTTACTTAAGATTTGGAGCTCCCTGGCTTTCGAATCGATATTTAAAACAGCAATTAGATCAATTGAATTTGCCGGGTATCTCATTTCGGCTCATTAAATACAAACCAGTAGGACAAGATAAAATGCAGAAAAACCCCCAATATGATCATCAATTTTGCAGTGGATTAGAATTGCATATTACCAATTTTAAAACATGTGATCCTTTGGCTGTTGCGACTTCGATTATTTTGATGGTAGAACGACTTCATCCCAGAGAATTCCAATGGATTGAAAACGGTTATATCGATAAATTGTACGGATCAAATTTTCTCAGAATATTTGCAGCGCAAAAAAAACCGCCAAGCTATTTGCCCACTTTGTGGATGCATGATGTCTTAAGATTTGCCACTTTTAGAAAATCCTATTTGATTTATGATTGAGAATTGGATTAGAATTAAACCTTACTGACATTGAATAAACTTTACACTTATCCCGTTTACTTTATTTTTTTCTTATCCATAGGATGGAGTCAAAATTATAGAACTTTGCCAGCAAATGTTTGGCGGTTTTCTATGGAATCTTCATCAGGTACTTACAAATGGGCATTGGCGACCCAATCTATCAATTTGCGTAAATTTGGTCGCCAATATTTTGATTTTTATACATTAGATGATGAAGGACATTTTTCGAGTCAAATGGATTTATTTAATTTAGATCAAACACCTTTAGATAGCACCATATCCATTGGTACATTTTTAGATAATATTAATCAAAATTATGAATTTTCCCTTCCGAACTTCCATGAAAACTATTTTGATTCCACAACAGCTTTTATTCTTGGAGGAAGCGTGTTTGAGAAACGAACAAAAACGCTTAAGACGAATACATATAAAATTGATTATGGCCTGTCTAACGATTTTACGTTTCATTTAAGCATTCCGATTATTCAAACTCAGACCGTTTCTTTTGCTTTTTCCGATTTTGAGGCACGAGAAATCACTGGCATGGATAATTTTATTTCGTATCATGAATCAGCCAAATCTTCACTTGACGATTTCAAGAATTCAATTGATTTTTACACACTTAGCGCCAGTGAACGATTAAAGATTTTAGATATTTACAATCGATTTTATACGGAAGATGGCGAGCAATCGATTCTCTGGGCGTTGAATGGCGGAAAAAATCCATTAGAAAATGGTATATTTCTTTCGGAATTTAATCCTACGACTCAGTCAGACAGCGTAACAATTATGGATTTATTGGATTACTATTATCCAGATGTAACAAGTGCAGTTGGGATAGGCGATATGTCTATGGGTGTTTCTTTTTTGATTTATGGCGAGGCGCCTTGGCAAAAAGAAGGGAGAGCAATTTATGCTTCCGCTTCCATGCTTATCCCAATGGGCAAACGAATGGAAATCTATTCGACTAACAAAGACGCTGAAAATCGTCATAAGCAATTTTATCAAATGACCGTAGGTAGTGGTGTCACAAAATATCAATTGGGTTTGGGATGGGATTATTTTTTAGAAGGTAATACAAAAATGCGTTGCTTTGGTAAACTGGGATTGCAAATATCTCTATCAGAAAAATTGCCTACGCCCATTCGATTATTTGGAATGGGGCATACTCATCCTGATTCCAATCTCATTTCGCTTGGCACGGAGTATAAATATAAATCTGGAAATGCAGTGTTGTTTTCCACAGGATTGGAGACATTTCATGATGCAAAAAAAAGAATGTCCACTCAAATTAAATACAGCCATTATTACAAAGGAAAAGATCAATTTTCCAGCATAGATTCATATTGGAATCAATGGATGCAGGCGCATGAAGATTACGATACAAAGCAAATGATTGGACAGGTAGAAATGTCTTTGATGTTTCATAATCATCGTCCCCGACGCCAAATTGGACCAATTCCGTTTAATGTCAGCTTATTTTTCAATTTTCCTTTATTTGTAAAACATACGTGGAAGGGATATTCGACTGGAATAAACTTCACAACTTATATACAGTATTGGTAAAATTAAGGATGAAATTCAATAAATCGATTTGGAGTTGGTCATTGTATGATTGGGCAAATTCAGCCTTTTCAACTACAGTGATGGCGGGATTCTTCCCTATTTTTTTTGAAAAATATTGGTCAAACCCAGACGATGTAATTCAAAGTACTTTTGTTTTAGGAATGGGCAACGCTCTTGCATCTATCATTGTAGCTGCCTTAGCTCCTTTTTTGGGCGCCATTGCAGATCGGGGTTCAGCAAAAAAACGATTCTTATTTATTTTTGCGCTTATGGGAATTTTAACTACGGGCGGGCTTTGGATGGTGGGACAAGGCGATTGGGAAATGGCTATGTTTCTTTACATTTTAGCGACAATTGGATTCATGGGAGGAAATATATTTTATGATGCGTTGCTCCCATCCATTTCAACAGAAAAAACGGTAGATACGGTATCTTCTTTTGGTTTTGCCTTAGGCTATATTGGTGGAGGACTTCTATTCTTGATTAATGTGCTAATGTATCAAAATCCAAATTGGTTTGGCATTTCAAATCCTGAGACAGCGATTAAATTATCTTTTTTATCCGTTGGGGTTTGGTGGGGGATTTTTACGCTTCCCATATTGCTATTTGTCGATGAGCCAAAGCATGCAAATCAAATCCCTCTCCATCGTGCTTTTTTTCAAGCTTGGGTAGAATTGAAAAAGACACTTGTGGATATCAAATCCTTAAAGATGACGGCCTTATTTCTTTTGGCGTATTGGCTTTATATTGATGGTGTAGATACCATTATCAAAATGGCTGTGAAAATGGGCTCAAATCTCGGCTTTGGAACAAGTACACTCATTACGGCTTTACTAATGGTTCAATTTATTGCTTTTCCCGCAGCGCTAGCCTACAATTGGTTTGCGAGCAAAATTGGAACAAAAAAAGCAATTCAGATTGCCATTGGTGGATACGCAGTGGCGACATTTTTGGGCACATTTATGGTGGATGAAGTCCATTTCTATGGATTGGCTGCGTTGATTGGCCTCTTTCAAGGTGGACTTCAAGCATTAAGTCGTAGTCTGTTTTCGCGCTTAATTCCGTTGGGTAAGGAAGGGGAATTTTTTGGATTTTATAATATGCTGGGGAAATTTGCGGCCGTGATTGGTCCTGTCATGATGGGCTGGGTTACGCTGGTTACAGAGAATGCTCGGATGGGAATATTTTCAATTTTGCTCCTATTCATCGCTGGCAGTTTTTTGCTTTCTAAAGTTGATATGGAAGAAGGCGCGAAAATGGCAAAGGCATTTGGAACCAAATAAATCGTATTGCATTAAATTAGAAATAGGCTTAATATAAAATTGAAAATCATAATAAATTCTCTAATAAAAAAAGGATACCCAATGAAAAATAAAATCATACTCCTACTATTTCCATTTTTAACAGTTCTATTATTCAATTGTGGTGCATCAACTGGACCAGATTTAAGTCCAGAGCCTACAAGGAAAATCATGTCTAATATCCCAGATTGGTTTATGACGACGCCAAAGAAAGATGGTTTTCGATATGAAACAGCAACTGGAACGAGTCAGGATTTGCAATTAGCCATTAACAAAGCAACATTGGATGCTGCTTCCAGACTCGCCGCTACCATTAATTCTGAAATGGAAGGATACACGAAGCGCGTTCAAGAAGAAACAGGATTAGGAAGCGAATCGGAACTATTAGATCGATATTCTCAAACGCAGGGACAAATTATTGCAACTGCTCTTCAGGATTACGTTGTTGCAAAAAAACAAATAATGGAAGAAAAGTCAAATAATCAGAATATTTTCCGAGCTTATATTTTATTGGAATGGGATGAAGGCGCTGCAAACAAACGTCTTTTGGATAAAATTAAAGCGGACAAGGAAATCTATGATGCGATTCGTGCCTCTGAATTGATGGAAGAAATGGAATCTAAAGTTGAAGCTTATCGTAAGCGAAAAGAAGCAGGTAACTAAAGATAGTTAGTATTTATTAGTTTTGTAAAAAGCCCTCTTTTGAGGGCTTTTTTATTGCACAGAAATATTCATTTCTTTCAGGAGTGAAATTAAAATATCTGGATAATCAGTAATGATTCCGTCCACGCCTAAATTGATGAGAAATTCCATTTGAGATTTCTTATTCACAGTCCAAGGAACCACTTTATATCCAGCAGCTTGAATTTCTTCAATGGTACTATTCATAAAAACGGATGATCCTTGAACAATAATTAGCCCAGATGGAGAAAATATATCTACATATTCTTGTGCTTCGTTGAGTAGCCCCAATGAACTTTCGTCCACTTTTTTATAATGAATGCCATTTGTCCAAGGCGAGGCTTCTCCGGATTCTGTTGGAAGACCTGTGTTTTCATCCAAAAGGGCAGCCGTTATTATTTTTGCTTGAAGTTTTTTAACCCTTTCCAAGACAGCCCAATTAAAAGATTGGATTATAACCCGATTTATGAGGTTATTTTTTTCAATCACATTTACAACAGATTCCACAAAAAGATCAATGGAGACTGTTTCATCTTTTGTCGGATCAAGTTTGATTTCGATATTAAAACGCACGGAACTATTCTTGGCTTTAGCTAAGTCAAAAACTTCTTGCAGGGAGGGGATATTTTCTTCAGGAATATTGATACGTGGCGGTTCAGGAAAATGCTCAATATTTGGATTTAATGAACCGCAATCAAAAGATTGAATCTGGGCTAGGGTTAAATCTTTCAACAAGTAATGTTGATCCATATCGAGAGGAAAAGGTTCATCGTAGGAGAGACAAATTTTGCTATTAATGTAGGCATCATGATAAACGACTGGAACTAAATCTTGACTAATGCCAATGTCCATTTCTATCGTGGTCACACCTAAATCCATTGCAAACTCGAAGCCAGATAGGGTGTTTTCAGGACGGAGCCCTCTTGCGCCACGATGGCCTTGGACATCCAACGAATTTTTAGATTGATTTGAACAGGTATTCATAGTGATTGATAAAATAACGAGAATAGTGGGAAAGAAATTAAGATATTTTGCCTTATATTTTTTCATAAATCAATAGACTTCTCTCAATCTTATTAAAAAAAGTTATAGAATCAGCTACAAATTAAGAATATATTTGGAAAAATGTAATTAGAAATGAGTTCTAACTTGATTATTAATTATTGGATATTGAAATACATTATTAATTAGGCCTAAATTAGCAAGGTCTGATTGTTTCTTTATATGTGTTGTTTTAGCTAGGTGTCTCTAGATGCATAGCAAGGAACTTATTTCTTATTTAGTTTAATATGTTGGAGTGATGATGCAATTTTTGAAGAAAAAAATACGAATTATTACAGAAACGAGATTATTCATTTCCATCTTAATATTTAATTTTACTTGGGGACAATCAGCTCCAGGTGATATTGCTTTTATTGGATACAATGGTGATGGTAACGACGATTTTTATTTTTCGGAGGATAATCTATGTTAAAATTGCAAAAAGTAATCTGTATTAATCTCTTAAAAATATTACCTATATTATTAATGATAGAAATATTACATGCTCAATTTTGGACACATTCATTCGAATCAAGTGGTGGCTACACTGCCAGTGTTACAGAATTTAGTGATGGTGCTGAGGATTATTGGGGGAGAATTGATATAACAAACAGACAAATGACTGATGGAACATCAATCGCAACTGGAGCAAGCAGTGTATCGGGTCAGGGTGGTAATTGGGTTTTTGGCGCTAGCGATATTGACGGAGCTGGAGTAACCTTACCTGTAAATATTATTTTTGATGATATTAGCATATCAAATAAATCAAAAATCATTTTTCATATAAAAATAGCAGAGGATGATGACGGAGCAAATGAGGACTGGGATGCTTCAGATTATGTGAGATGTTACTACGATATTGATAATTCAGGCGTGTGGTCAAATCTTCTATGGATTGAAAATGATGGATCTGGAACTAATGCTCAACCTGGTATAGATACAGATTTTGATGGAAATAATAACGGAACATTTGTAACTGATACCTTTTTAGTATTTGAAAAATATATTGCTACAACCGGTTCCTTGATTGATATAAAAATTGTATGGAATTTAAACGCAGGGGATGAAGATTTATATATTGATGATTTAGCTCTATATGATGGCGTAACCATCTCCGGCAACAGCGGTTTTCGTATGATGAGTAGCCCAGTAGCAGGACAGATTTACAGTGATTTACTTTCAGAACTATGGACACAAGGAATGACGGGAGCCGATGAGACGAGTGGAACAGCCAATGTGTGGACACTGGATGTAGCCAATCAAAGCTGGGTGGCTCTTAGCAATCTTTCTACGGATACACAAGTTTCAGGAGAAGGATTTTTAGTTTATGTATTTGAAAATGCAGATGGACTAAATGGCGATAGTGATTTGCCTGTTACCTTATCCGTCAGTGGAACAGAGAATAGTGCTTCTGCGACTTTAGGAAGTATTGCTGATGGTAACTGGGCTTTGGCCGGCAATCCTTATGCTTCAACGATTGATTGGGACTTAGTAACAAAGACCAATTTATCAGCGACGGTGAGTGTATGGGATGATGCCAGTTCAGCCTATATAAGTTGGAATGGAACCACAGGCAGTTTAACCGATGGATTGATTGCGCCGTATCAAGGGTTTTGGGTTCAAGCCAGTAATGGAACCGGTTCAATTACAATCGAGACTGGAGATAAATCTTCTACTGCCGGCACTTTTTATAGAACCACCCAAAATGAGAATACAGGGAGTTTTAGTTTTACCGTTTCTTCAGATACTTATATAGATCACAGTTATGTATCCTTTATGGAAACAGGCGAGCTTGGCATGGATAATGCAGATGGGTATAAATTACTTCCTATTTCAGTGAGTGAAAGAATCGTAGCCCTTTCTTACGCAGACGGAAATGGCTTAGATATTAATAATCTCCCCTTTGAAGGAGAAGGTTCGATTGAGATCCCTTTTGATGTAATGAAATTAACGGTAGATGAAGAATATAATTTTGTTACAAATGAAGAAGCTGTAAGCCTGAACTGGGATTTATCTAATTTACCTGAGAGCATACTCAATATGATGCTTACAAATAATCAAACAGGAGAAGTAACAGATTTATTGATTCAGAATGAATTAAGCTTTTATACCCAGGCTAAAGGGAGTTTTCTTTCTTATGGAAATGAGACTGTAAATACTTATCCAGAACTGGGAGAGAGTCAGTTTACCCTTGCGATAGAATACACGGCCTTATCGACAGATAAAAGCACGCTTCCAACTGAGTTTGCATTGCATCCAGTGTATCCCAATCCATTTAATCCAAGCGCCATAATTTCATTTGATATCCCTTCTGTAGAGACGCAGCCACGCCATTCGGCGGGTAAACATGTTACGTCTCTACAAGTGTTCAACATTAAAGGACAATTAGTGGAAACCCTTGTGAATGAACGGATAAAACCGGGAAGATACAAAATACAGTGGAATCCGATGAATTTATCTTCGGGTGTTTATATGGTAAAACTAGAATCGGGCAGTAAAACATTCACGAAAAAAATAAGCTACATTAAATAAAACCAAGCTTCAAAACAGAATGAACCTTCAAAAGGTTTGAACCTTTAGACGGTTGCACTCAAAGGAAAAAATATGCCAAAATACACAATACTCATATTTGGATTGATTTCAATCTCTAGCATGCTTTTGGCTCAAGGTGTTGGTTTTCCTAGTGACCCGGCACAAGCACCGATTGGTGGTTTAGAGCTCCTCATCGGAGCCGGGGGTGCTATGGCGTGGAAGAAATTGCATGATAGATCTAAAAAATAAATTTTCACCGCTTACATTATTTTTCTTAAAAATTATTGCGGTTTATGCCGTATGGCATATCGTATATGATTTACTTATCCTACCAGATGCTCGTTTAGATAAGTGGCTGAGTGAGAGTGGTGTTAATCTTGCTGCAATTGGATTATCATTTTTGGGTTGGGATATTGAATGGTCTGGCCGAATTCTTTCTTGCGTTGGAAGTAGAGGTGTTGAAATTCAAAATGGATGTAACGGATTTGATTTGTTAGGACTCTATTCAGGATTCATTATTGCCTATCCAGGTGATATGAAAAAGCGAATCGCATTTCTGCTTGGAGGCATTGCTCTCATTTACTTTGCGAATGTATTTCGAATCGCCTTCTTTACACTTTCCAATGTATATTTTCCGGAATATTGGAATCCTATTCACGACTATAGTGCTTATGCATTTTTCTATCCCATCGTTTTGATATTATGGTATTTATGGACGATAGAAAATGGTGACACAAAATTTGCTACTTAAGATTATTTCAGTCTTTCAAATATATAAAAATTTGATTTCACCAATGATATAAAAAAGGTAAAGTATCCGAAGTTATACCGAACATAAAGGAACAAGATATTGAAACAATTTAGTTCTAAAAAGATAGCCCAGAGAATGACCATTCTGCCCATTAGAATAGTTGGACTTGTTCAAATTATTTTGCTGATGACATCAGAAGGATATTCTCAGTTAAATAGCGATAAAAAAATAATTTCATCTCAAATATTTGAAGAGCGACTCTCTCAACTTGTGGGCTTTGGTGATCGTCAAGATTGGGGAGAATTGGAATACAGCCCGATTGATGAAGCATCCGGTATTGTAGCCAGTCGAAAAAATGAAAATGTATTTTGGGTGCATAACGATTCAGGTGATAATAATAGAATTTATGCATTCAACCATGAAGGCACACATCTAGGCGTTTATTATTTAGATGGATGTTCTGCCAGAGATTGGGAAGATATGGCTACGGGACCTGGTCCAACGGATGAAGAATATTATCTATATATTGGAGAAATTGGAGATAATGATGCGGAGTATAATCAAAAATATATTTATCGCGTTATTGAGCCTATTGTGGACTCGGAACAATCACCCGTAACAGAAACAATCTATGGTGCAGAAATTATCAACTATCAATATCCGGATGGAAACCGAGATGCAGAAACATTGATGGTAGATCCATTGACGAAGGATATTTATATTATTTCAAAAAGAGAAGAACCGGTTAATATTTACCGCCTCGCCTATCCACAGTCAATGACAGAAACCGTTACGCCCGAATTTATGATGGATATTGATTTTTATCCTGAGATTAATAATGGTTCATCTCAATATATTGTTGCAGGGGATATTTCTGTTGATGGATTGGAAATACTCGTTAAATCTTATTTGGACATTTTTTATTTTTCACGAAATCCAGACCAAACCATAATGGATGCATTTAATCAAGGTTTTGTAACGGTGCCTTATATTTCTGAAGTGCAGGGAGAGGCGATCGCGTGGCATCCCCAAGGATTTGGTTATTTTACAACCAGTGAAGAAAAATATAATACTGAAGCGCGGTTATATTTTTATCCCGACTTAGTGGGCTGTATGGACCCTCAAGCTTTAAATTATAATCCTTATGCCACAGTACCTGATTGGAGTTGTGAATATCTGAATATTGAAGCGTTTCCAAATCCAAAGGATTTTGCTTTGTATCCTGCTTACCCAAATCCTTTTAATCCAACAACCACACTTCAGTATGATTTACCTGAAGATGCAACAGTCAAAATTATGATTTATGATATTATGGGGCGAGAGGTAAGAACATTGGTTAAAAGTCAGCAGAATGCTGGTTTTAAATCGATTGTTTGGGATGCAACAAATGATCTAGGACAGCCTGTGAGTGCCGGGATGTATTTATATAGATTCAGCGCTGGAAAATTTCATTCAACAGAAAAAATTGTTTTATTAAAGTAACAGTTATACCTTTTAAGTTTCAGTTATAAGATATTAATAAATATCGTTCTGGAATAGATACGGTATTAATTTTCTCAGTATTTTTTGACACTATAAAGTGAGATTAGCGTGTTGAAATTAAAAATCGATAAATAAGTCTGTGAAAACTATTAAACGAATGGAACAATTACAATGACACCATCCAGAGGAACAATAGGAATAAAACGAGGATATATAATTCCAATTGGTGGGGCGGAAAAAAAGAGACGAGACCCGGTTATTTTAGAAAAATTCCATAAACTTTCAGGTGGAAAAAACGCAATAATTATTGTGATTCCCACCGCGACGAAGGTAGAGGAAAACGGGCAGAGATATGTTGAAATATTTACAGACATGGGTGCGAAAACAGTTCATTGTTTAAATATTACCAATCGGAAAGATTGCAATCGTGAAGATTATTTATCACGTTTGAAAGAAGCCACGGGAATTTTTATTACCGGTGGAAATCAACTTCGCCTCTCCACTATTTTAGGTGGCACACCCGTTGCAAAATTAATTCGGAGACTCAATGCCGACGGTGTTCATGTTGCCGGGACTTCGGCCGGTGCAGCTATTATGCCCGAGCATATGATTTCTGGCGGACGAGCCGGAAGCACGCCCACGCCACGAAGTGTATCCATGAGTCCGGGTTTAGGACTGACTAACAGCGTTGTTGTTGACCAGCATTTTCGCCAGCGAGATCGTTTGGGGCGTATTCTTGCGGCCATTGCATACAGCCCTTTTTTAACGGGAATCGGAATTGATGAAAATACATCCATATTTATTAATCCTGAAAATGTGTTTGAAGTTGTGGGGCATGGTGGAGTTACAGTTGTGGACCCTTCTGAAGTTCAATTTTCAAATATGAGTGAATCCGTTCGGAATGAACCCATTAGTATTACCGGTGTCAAACTTCATATTCTCACTGACGGCGATTCATATGATTTAAACAAACATATCCCCCATATTTCAACACCAGAAGACGAAGTTTGATTGCTTAACAACCGTTATTAAAAAAGGATAATTATCATGAAAATTCTCTCTACAAATATTTATGTAGGTCCCAATGTTTTTGCCCGATTCCCGGTCATTCGCCATATCATAGATTTGGGAATTCTTGAAAATTGGCCCACAGGGAAATTAGGTAAAAAGTTCAACGATTTATTGCTTGAAGCACTTCCGGGATTACAAGAGCATGGTTGCTCGTATCGGGAAAAAGGTGGTTTTATCCGCAGAATGACCGAAGGCGAAGGCACGTGGCTTGGACACGTTTGGGAGCATGTTGCCATTGAACTTCAAAATATGGCAGGGTCTGATGTCACATTTGGAAAAACCCGTTCAACTGGAAAAAAAGGACAATATAATATGGTTTTTCAATATCTCCAACGTGATGTAGGACGAGAAGCCAGTCGCCTAGCAAGAGAATTAATTCTATCGTTATTACCGCAAAATGTAAAATCCGAACTTAAAGATATAAATCCGGATTTTAATTATGAAGAAGAACGAGATGATTTTATTCGATATGCTCAAAAATTTGAATTTGGACCCAGCACGGGTTCACTGGTAAAGGCAGCCATAGATAGAGATATTCCTTGGCTACGATTAAATGAATATAGTTTGGTCCAATTTGGTCATGGAAAATATCAAAAGCGTATCCAAGCAACCGTGACAAATGAAACCAAACATATCGCAGTAGAAATTGCCAGCGATAAAGATGATACCAATTCTCTGTTGAGCGAATTAGGACTTCCCGTGCCAACCCAACGATTGGTCTATAGTCCAAAAGAAGCCATTTGGCAAGCAAATCGCATTGGATATCCTGTTGTTCTAAAACCATTGAATGCCAATCATGGACGTGGCGTTTCAATCAATTTAAAGCATGATGACCAAGTTGAGGTTGCATTTGAACAAGCAAAAAAACGCGGGACTGGTCGGAGCGTATTAGTGGAAAGTTTTATTACGGGCTTTGACCATCGAATGCTCGTTGTTGACGGAAAGCTGATTGCGGTGGCGAAACGGGTTCCAGGGCACGTTAAAGGCGACGGGAAACAAACCATTCAGGCATTAGTAGATATTGTGAATGAAGACCCGCTTCGAGGGATTGGGCATGAAAAAGTGCTCACTCAAATTCAAATTGACCAACAAGCAGAACGATTGATGACGGCAAAAGGATACGATGTCAATACAGTCCTTAAAAGAGATGAAATATTATATTTACGTTCTACAGCTAATTTGTCAACGGGTGGAACGGCCATTGATTTAACCGATGTGGTTCATCCGGATAATCGTTCTATGGCAGAACGAGCCGTCAAGGCAATTGGACTTGATGTGGGCGGTGTTGATTTTCTATCGGATGACATTACTCAATCTTATCGAGCCATTGGCGGAGCGATTGTAGAAGTAAATGCTGCGCCCGGTTTTCGGATGCATGTAGCACCCAGTGAAGGAGAACCTCGGGATGTTGCTGGACCTGTAATGGACATGCTTTTCCCCAATGAATCTCCTTCAAGAATTCCCATTGCTGCGATTACGGGGACAAATGGAAAAACGACCACAACGCGGATGTTAGCTCACTTGATGAAAATTGCGGGTCATACCGTTGGATACACAACAACTGACGGTGTTTATATTGACGGACATGTAACGGTTAAAGGAGACATGACTGGACCTCAAAGTGCACAAATGGTTCTACGTGACCCAGATGTGGATATGGCTGTTTTGGAGACGGCAAGAGGCGGGTTACTTCGCAGTGGACTGGGATTTACCAAAAGCGATGTGTCCGCATGCCTGAATGTTTCAGCAGACCATTTAGGCCTTCGAGGTATTGAAACGGTGGAGCAGTTAGCCGAAGTCAAACGTGTGGTGGTGGAAGTGGCGACTGATACGGCGGTATTGAATGCCGACGACGAACATTGTCTGAAAATGGCTGATTATACTCAAGCTGAAAATCTTTGTTATATCACCATGAATCCCGGTCATTCTTTGGTAAAGCAACATATTCAAGCCGGTGGGCGAGCCGTCGTTTTAGAAAAAGGAATCAACGGCGACATGATTACATTTTATGATAAAGGAGCTCATATCCCTTTGCTTTGGACGCACTTAATTCCCGCAACGCTGGAAGGAAAAGCCGTCCACAATGTTCAAAATGCGATGTTTGCCGCCGCCATGGCTTACAGCCTTGGAAAAGATTTGGATGACATTAGTCATGGACTTCGCACTTTTACACAATCCTTCTTTCAGGCTCCGGGTAAAATGAATATTTATGAAGAGCATCCTTTCAAAGTGATTTTGGATTATGCCCATAACCCGGCTGCAGTGAAAGCCATTTCCGAGTTGGTCAGTCGCCTTGAAGTTGCAGGAAAACGGATTGCTGTTTTGTCTGCTCCCGGTGACAGACGAGATGAAGATATTCAAGAAATTGCGAAAAATGCGTCATCCCATTTTGATTATTTTATCTGCAAAGCAGATGACAATCGGCGTGGACGGGACAATAAAGAAGTGCCACTCATCATGGAAAAAGCACTTATTGAATCAGGCATTGATGCGAAAAATATAGATGTGATTTCGGACGAACAAGATGCAGTAACTCAAGCTTTAGGCATGGGATCCGAAGGAGATTTGGTTCTCATTTTGGGGGATGAGATTACACGTTGTTGGAAACAGATTATTCACTTTGATTCAGGAAATGGAAACTCAAATAAATCATCAACTCCAAGTAAGCTTCAGGATTTTCCGTCAGAAGAGTTGGATTTTTCTTTGGATGAAGGACAAACCATTATTTCCGATGAACGTGGCGTCCGATTAGCCAAAGAAGAATCAGATTAATACATGGTTAAATGAAAATCCTTGATTCCAGACGAATCACCGGTCCCAGTTTTTTTACTGAAAAACCCGGTGCAATGATAGACGTGACTGTGCCAACAGAAAAATCGAATGATGTAATTGCTGAATGGGAATTGTCTGTCCGCACATTTTTGAATGGGTTTGGCTGGACGAATGAAATTACACAATATCGCAAATATAAAGGGAGTGTTAGTTTATTTATGAGTGCTCCCATTGATGCACTTTATTCTGCTTGTGATGTGAATGAAACGGCTTTTCAATTTTCAATTTTAAAAAATTTAAATTCGTTCGATGTCGAATTAAAGCGGCTAAAAAAATTGATTGATGAAGAATCTGACCCAGCTATTTTAAAATTAAAAAATGTCGCAAAAAAACATGGCGTCAAATTCTTACAATCCGATGATATTATTTCTGTAGGAACAGGCACAGGATGTCGGGCCTTCCGTGTTGATAAAATACCAAAACCATCAGATATTGACTGGAGCTCTATTCATGATATTCCCATTGGTTTGATTACAGGCACGAACGGAAAATCTACCAGCGTTCGTCTGATGGAATCTATTTTGTTTGAAGCCGGAATTACTTCCGGTGCATCCAGCACTGATGGCATTCGCGTCGCACGAAAAACAGTAGAAAGTGGAGATTATTCCGGTCCAGAGGGTGCCAGATCCACATTGAGAAATCCACAAGTAGAAATGGCTGTTTTGGAAGTTGCCCGTGGGGGAATGCTCCGGCGTGGACTTCCTGTAAGAAACGTGGATGCAGCACTCATCACAAATATTGCGAACGACCATTTTGGAGATTATGGCGTAAATTCCATTTCAGAAATGGCCACAACAAAATTCATTGTGAGTAAAGGTTTGAAAGATGAAGGAATACTTATTTTGAACGCTGACGATAATGCTATCATTGAAAATTCAAAAAATTGCTCAAAATCAATTTGCTGGTTTAGTTTGAATTCAAATAATCCGAGATTGCTTGCTCATATTCATAAAGGTGGCATGGGAGCATATTTAGATGATGATAAACTCATTTTTGTGAACAATAAAAAGAAAATAAAACTCATGCATATCCATGATATTCCCATTACAATGAAAGGAATCGCCCGTTATAATATATCCAATAGTTTAGGTGCACTTTGTTTGGCTAAAGCGATTCATATTGAGAATAAATTCATTATTAATGGATTAAAAAACTTTACCAGTTCATTTGAGAATAATCCGGGACGGTGCAACTATTTTGAGAAAAAAGGTATTTCCATTCTTTTGGATTTTGCCCACAATCCCCATGGATTAAGTGCCTTACTTGAATTAGCAAATCATTTTCCAGCCAAACGAAAACTCATTCTTTTGAGTCAAGCTGGGGACAGAAGTAATGCAGATATTGAAAATTTAGTCCAAAAAGCAATGGCATTAAATCCTGCCCAAGTTCACATTGCAGATGTAGCGGAAAATTATCAGCGTGGACGAAATCCAGGTGAAATAATTCAGGTTTTTAAAAATGCATTTTTGTCTTCAGGCCTAACGGAAAAATATATTGATACTTTTTCTAGTTTTTCGGCAGGGGTAAAGGGGTCGCTTGAATGGGCAGAAGAAGGTGATTTTTTACTCTTGTTGGTATTGGATGATTTGATTGAATCAAAGAAAATGATAGATGATTTTGAATAATATAAAACCAAAAATTGTGATTCACGGTGGATATGGGTCATTTGAAGGAATGAATGATACCAGAAAAGCTGTTCATGAGTCATTGACCAAAATTGTTAATAAAGCTTATGCAGTATTATTGCAAAAAAATGCAAAAACAGCGGTGGTAGAAGCGGTAAAATTGATGGAGGATGACCCCTTATATAATGCCGGAACAGGGTCTCGAATCCAGGCTGACGGAAAAATTCGTATGTCCGCATCATTCATGCATGGAAATGCACTGAGATTTTCCGGTATCATTAATATTCAAAATATACAAAATCCCATTGAAGTTGCACAAAATTTGCAAAATGAGCATTATCCTATTATTGCCTGTAATCATTCAAATTACGGCCAAGACATATGGAACCTTCCACATTATAATCCGGAGACAGAGCATCGGCGAAAAGAATATGAATCCAGGAGAAAAGGGAAAACTGGAACAGTGGGTGCCGTTGCTATTGATATAAATGGAAATATTGTGGCAGGAACGTCCACGGGTGGCATTGGCAATGAAACACCGGGACGCGTCGGTGATTCACCTACAGTAGCAGGAAATTATGCTTCAAAGAATGCCGGAGTTTCTGTAACGGGAATTGGTGAAGAAATCGTCAATCTTTCAGTTGCATCTCGCATTGTATCGCTCGTTGATGAAGAAATAAATTTGAATGATGCCGTTCAATCGGTAATGGCTCGTGCCAAAGAAAATAAATATAATTTCGGAATCATATCATTAGACCGGTTTGGAAATTGTATTGTAGAAAAAACAACGGAAGAAATTTATTACGCTTCAAGCGATGGACAGGCTCAAACATTTTATCATTAACGTTTAAACTTTTTGATACAAGTTTGCACCTTATATTGAATATAAATTAATTCCAGATAAAACCCCATCGTGAAACGGGGTCTTATCGTCAGAAAGAAATGGTATCTTTCAACTGCGGGGTGGACGTTACACTCAAAGAACCCTTTTTGCAATAAAGATTAACCTTTAAGCAGGAACTGCGTGAATTTCATAATCTACTTTCAGGGTCTCTCGTAATACGTTAATAATATGAGTTAGGTTATTCATGGAAGGGTTTCCATTGACCGTCAACATTCTATGAAGGCTTTTGCTGTTTTTTTGTGTTTTGTCAGAAAGTTTTTCAAATCCAATCGTTGCATTGACTAAATCTCTTAAAACAAGTCTTGCTGTTTCTGGCTCATCATTCAAGATGAGTGAAATGGCTTCATCTAATAGATGTTGTGCAAAATCGGAATCCTGATTCAGTCTGTCCTGAATTGTATCTCTATAATCTTTTGTAAAGTTTGCCATAATTAATCCTCACTATTTTTATGTTGTTTGTATTCTTGATGTAATTTAATAGCCTGTCCAATATCTCTTACTTGGCTGTTTTTTGTACCACCACCAAACAGAATAATTAGTTTGTTTCCATCTTTAGCCAAATAAATCCTGTATCCGGGACCCCAATTTATTTTGTATTCCCCGATTCCTTTAAACCATTTAACATTTGATAGATTACCAGTTTCCATTCGTGATAGCGCAACAGAAACTTTTGCAGCTGCATGAGAATTCAGTTTATTAAACCATTTACTAAAAGGACTTGTACCATTCTCAGCAATATATTCTCTAATTATCATAAGGGAAGGTAACATAAAAGTTACTATACATTCAATTGAATTATTGTATTATTAATGATAAAATAAAAACACTCAGTTAACCAAGGATTCACTGAGTGTTACGTCGGGAAACGTTAGCGGGATGGACGTTACACTCAAAGAACTCTTTTTACCGTTGGTGTCTCTTTTTGAGTGAAATTATTTTTTTGACTAATCAATAATTGATTGTAGTGCGTTGTAATTACATGTAAATTCCTATAAGTACAAAAGGTAAATAATGAAGAAACTAATCAATATAAGAATGGATGAAAATATTTTGGCTGATTTGGATCACTACGGAAGTGTTTTGGAAAGGACACGAACCTATTTGATTGAAAAAGCAGTCACCGCCTATTTCGACACTTTAGATGAAATGATTTCCGATCAAAGGATTGATGATGTAAAAAGTGGCCGCACGAAAGTCATGTCATTGGAAGAAGTGGCAATGAAATTAAAATTGGCTGATGTATAAAATCATTGTATCGGATGATGCTTTTAAGGAACTTTCTCAATTAGATAAAAAAAACAAGCAATTAGTTTACAATAAGCTCAAGCTGTTGGAATCTGGGCAGTTTTCGGGTGATAAGCCGTTAAAAGGAAAACATAAAGGGAAATTCAGAAAAAGAGCGGGGAATTATCGGGTTGTTTACTTAAAAGAAAATAATATTTTACTTATTACTGTTATTCGAATTGCTCATAGAAAAGAAGTATATTAATTGAAGATAAAAAGCCCTCTTTCGAGGGCTTCTTTATTGCGGGACCGACGAGACTCGAACTCGCGACCTCCGGCTTGACAGGAAAAAGACCTGCAATTTACACTCCCGTAACTCCTAGTATATAACGAGATACGGCGACATGGTTTTCTCAAAATAAAAAAGTCTGGTAAATAACAGGTGGTTGGGACAGTTGAATTGCTGTCAGACTTATCCTGTCGAATGCTGGAATCTACTGTCAAGTACTGTCGTACCATTTTGGGTGTGATGATATAGAATAAGAAAGGGTGTAGGCTCGCTTGGTGATTCCATTGCCGTATTTGGACGATTTGAGTTTTCTGTGAGATAAAGTATTTATGATCTGGGGGAAGGCCGTAATAGGTTTGCTTATGCAGTTGATATAAAAAGTAGAGACTTTAGTAGCATAACTGATAGTGAGATAATCCACGCTATGAAAAGACTTGGGTTTAAAACACCCAATTAAGAGGGGGCGTAAGGTTTTTTGTGTAAACGGCATTTTTCATTTTAGTCTAAGTGAGCCATTCTATCTTCAAACATGATTGAGAATTGGTTCATAGCATTATGCCAATTTTGAATTGGCATGGTCCATTTTTTAGCTGCATTTCGCAAGGCCAAATATAAGATTTGGGTCATGACTAGTTTAGCGGTTTATTTCGAAAGTTTTCGAGTAGTTTTTGGTAGATATTTCCATGCCTGTAATTGAACCTAAACTCACTTTCTTTCAAATGAAAATAGAACGCATTTTTATGGATTCCACGATATTTAGAAAGCCTAGTTTTCGCGTACCCCCAAAAGCTCTCAATCCCATTAATATGTGCTCTTCCTCTAACAAATTCATTCTTTCCATGATGAACCCTAAAATGTTTTTTGTATCTCAAATCTACCAATCCGTTATAACCTCTCCAGCCATCTGAATGAATAACTGTTTCCATATCTACACGCCCTCGTATGATATCCTGAAGTGTCTTCCGACTGGCATTTGGGACGATTTCAGTATAAACTTTACCTCTCCGTTTCAATATTCCAAACACAATTGTTTTTCCACTGGCACCACGGCCACGTTTGCCTTTGACTCTTTTTGCACCAAAATAGCTTTCATCTATTTCAACCTCACCGCCAAGGGGAGACTCAATCTCGCAAAGTTCTGCAATTCTAGTCCGAATAATCTTAAGATAGCGATTAACAGTATTCCGATTAAGATGGGAAATTTCACTAATTTGAATGGCGTCAAGATCCAGCGAAAACAGCTTAACCAATTGTCTAAGTTTCTTCTCGGAAATATGAGAACGCCTAGCATACTTGTTTCTCATTGTCATATAAGAACTTACAGCCTTTTATCTTATGCATTCTAGTCATGACCCTAAGATTTTAAAGATGGCGTCGTCATTAGGAAAAGATCCCCTGGTTTTTGTGACTTTTCTTAAACTCATATTGAGAGACTCTATGGCATTGGTGGTGTAAATCACTTTTCTGATATCTTTAGAATAATCAAAGAATGTTGATAGATTTGTCCAGTTATCTCTCCATGACTTACTTACCCTGGGGTGAGTCTTATCCCACTTATCAGCAAAGGTCTTTAAAGCATCATCAGCTTCTTCTCTGGTGCTTGCCCGGTAAATGGTCTTTAAATCAGTTGCCATCTCTTTTCGCTGCTTCCATGAAACATATTTTAAACTGTTGCGAACCATGTGAACAATACAAAGCTGCACTTGTGTATCTGGATACACAGTTGCAATGGCATCAGGAAACCCCCTTTAAGCCATCTACTGAAGCAATGAATATATCTTCAAGACCACGGTTCTTTAACTCATTGAGAACCGAAAGCCAGAACTTAGCACCTTCATCTTTTGAAATCCACATCCCCAGGACTTCTTTTAAACCATCCGTATTAATCCCAATAGCGAGATAGACAGCTTTATTCATGATATGACCTTCATGTCTACCTTTTATCCGTATGGCATCTAAATACACAATCGGATACAATGGATCTAGTGGACGGCTCTGCCATTCCCGCACTTCACCCAAAACAGCATCTGTAACAGTAGAAATAAACGTAGGAGAGACTTCTACACCGTAGATGTCTTCTAGGTGGGCTTGGATATCACGGGTGGTCATACCACGAGAATACATGGCGATGATTTTATCATCAAATCCATCAAATCGTCTGTGATGTTTGGGAATCAGTTGCGGTTCAAACTGCCCATCTCTATCTCGGGGAATGGCGATTGTCATCTCTCCATTTTTACCGCGAATCGTTTTGGATGTTTTTCCGTTCCTTGAGTTGGATGTGGTTTTACCTATAGGAGAATGTTTGGAATATCCTAAATGGTCTGTCAGCTCACCTTCTAAGGCGCGCGCTACTAATGATTTTGTTAGCTGTTTCAAAAGACCGCCTTCACCTAAAATATCTTCCGGGCTATTGCACTCTTTTAATAACTCGTCTAGCAGTTCTTCTTTTCTGGTCATTTTGCTTTCCTTTCTTTGTTTTTATCTTAAGCATTTTAACCGTTTACACAAAATTCTTTATACCCCCTTATAAAAAGGCAGCTCCAAATACGCCAGCAGAATCGCCTAACTTATTCCTCAAAATTGGTGTATTTATATTGTCACCGAATGCTGATTTATAAACAGCTTTAACACCTTCTGTATATAAAAAATCAATATTAGAAAGGCCACCACCGATAATAATGGCGTTTGGATCAAGTATGTCGATAATATGAGCCAATGCTTTTCCAAAATTTGAAATAAAATAATTTTTCCATTTTGGATATTTAAGATATAGTTTATTTTTGATAATCGTGGAAACCGTTTCATCATGATTCGAAAGTCTTTTCCATTCTTTTGTAAGAGCAGGACCACTGATATACATTTCTGTGCATCCTTGATTTCCACAATAACAATCTCGACCATTTTGATATAAAACGTGATGTCCCCATTCGCCAGCAGTAAAGTTGGGGCCACGATGTAGTTTCCCATTCAAAACGACTCCACCACCCACACCTGTTCCCATAATAACACCAAAAACAACACCAAAATCTTTCCCTGCCCCTAGCGTTGCTTCAGCGAGGGCAAAACAATTTGCGTCATTTTCAAGTATAACAGGGAGTTTGAACTTATTTTCTAAATCAGTTTGTAAAGGTTTCCCAATAAGGCAGAGTGTGTTGCTATTTTTCATTACGCCTGTTGAAGGGTCAATGACTCCAGGTGTTCCAATACCAATTTTTTTGATATCTTGGGCATTTTGTAATAAGTCATTACCCAATGTGGTAATACTATCAATGATTGCTTCATACCCTTTTTCTCTATTCGTTGGGACACGTTTCCTCTTGATGATAGTGCCATCTTCATCGATAAGCACAGCTTCTATTTTTGTACCACCTAGGTCTATACCAAGTTTATGCATCCACAAACTCGGTATATGAAAAATTAAAAAAGTAAATTTGAATTAACTGTATTTGCATTTTGTATTTAAATTAGGGTCATGACTAGTTTAGCGGTTTATTTCGAAAGATTTCGAGTAATATTTGGTAGATATTTTCATGCCTGTAATTGAACCTAAACTCACTTTCTTTTAAATGAAAATAGAACGCATTTTTATTGATTCCACGATATTTAGAAAGCCTGGTTTTGGCATAACCCCAAAAGCTCTCAATCCCATTAATATGTGCTCGTCCTCTAGCAAATTCGTTCTTCCCATGATGAACTCTAAAATGTTTTTTGTATCCCAAATCTACCAAACCGTTATAACCTCTCCAGCCATCTGAATGAATAACTGTTTCCATATCTACACGCCCTCGAATGATATCCTGAAGTGTCTTCCGACTAGCATTTGGGACAATTTCAGTATAAACTTTACCTTTCCGTTTCAATATTCCAAACACAATTGTTTTACCGCTAGCACCACGGCCACGTTTGCCTTTGACTCTTTTTGCACCAAAGTAACTTTCATCTATTTCAACCTCACCGCTAAGGGGAGATTCAATCTCGCAAAGTTCTGCAATTCTAGTCCGAATAATCTTAAGATAGCGATTAACAGTATTCCGGTTAAGATGGGAAAGTTTACTGATTTGAATGGCGTCAAGATCCAAAGAAAACAGCTTAACCAACTGTCTAAATTTCTTCTCAGAAATATGGGAACGCCTAACATACTTGTTTCTCATTGTCATATAAGAACTTACAGACTTTTGTCTTATGCATTCTAGTCATGACCCTTAAATTATTTTAAGAACAAAAAAGGGGAAGTCAATAAACTTCCCCTTTTTATTATGTAGATTGAAAATGCTATTTAAGCAAAGTCATCTTTTTAGTTTGGTAAAAATATGCCCCAGCATCTAATTCATAGATATAAACACCGCTAGCTACTTTATTTCCAGTCATGTCTTTTCCATTCCATTTGACATCATACGTTCCAGGTTTTGCATATCCATTGTGAACCGTTGCAACTTTCACACCCAGTAAGTTATAAACATTCAAAGATACTTCAGCACCAAAGGGTAAAGTAAATGTGAATGAAGTTGTTGGGTTAAATGGATTCGGATAATTGTCACTAAGAGAGAAACGTAGAGGGGTTAAGCCTGTTTCATTCTCATCAATAGCAAGATTAGAGGTATTTGTATCAAAATCCCAAGCATTATACTTAAAGGGATTAATAGATCCCCAATACGATGCGATGGTTGGATTTGACACATCAATATTCTCGATATGGTTTAATCCATAGCCTGATTCATTATCTCCACCTCTAAGGCCAAATTTAAACTCTTGTCCCAACGTTGCGGTGCTTGCATAGGTAACTTGAATACTGTAAACACTGTCACCAGCCACAGCATCACCATTTAAGCCGTCATCATGCATTTGTTTTTCAGTTGTTGAAAACAAAGTGCCACCCCAAGTGGTCCATGAGTCGCCTGACAAAGGTTCAGAACCAGGACCATTAATCCATGGCCCCCAACCCAAAACGCTATCAGCATCATTCACATGTGTTGTCCCTTGAATATCAAAAAGCGTATCGCCGGACATGACTTGATAATAAGCAGGACGCACATCAACTGAGTATGTAACAGTTAATTCTGATCCAATTTGATCTGTGTTTCTAAAGATAGGCATTCTACGTCGATCAACATTTGAATTCACTTCGTCATTTACAGCATAGGCATTCGCATCGCTTGCACCGTATAGAGTATGAAACCTACGTTCTGCAAGACTAACATCACTTCCAGCATGTTCGAAATTGAAATAAGTTTCGCGATATTCGGATCCATTTTTAATACGATAATATTGATAAAACAATCCAGCTTCCAAATCAACAGGAAGGGCATCTAGAGTCAATGAATAAGTATATTGAAATGGAACTTGTGCTAAGGTATCAATTGTTACCGATTCAGCTGTACCACCATATCCATATTTTACAATCAATGTATCGCCTAAAACAAATCCATTGCCGGCAACGGCATTTGAAAGATCTGTTGTTAACGTAAATGGTGTTAGAGTAGCATTACTTGCAAAAGGCTCTGGACCTTGATCGTTCCAATAAACCCATTGAATCGTTGTATCTTGATTGATAGTAAGGGCTCGATTATTTGATTCATCTGTTCCCCATGCACCTAATGTGTACTTGAATTCATGGTTAGCAGCATGTGTCTGAATATGTATATTCCAATAATCAGAATCTCCCTCTTGAGTTAGCATAGAAGAACCTGGATCCCATCCTTGAAATGAACCTGCAACATATACCGATTGGGTACCAGGGTCAAAATCGGTATGTTGGCTCATATTAATACGAAAATATACATCAACGGAATCACTTGGAGTGTAAGGAGGATTGTTATTGTCAGGACCTCTTCCAAGATAATCCATATCAATAACCATATCGTCATTTCCGACTGTTAAAGAGCGATTGCTTCCTTGATAGTCAGCGCCAGGAATATCATTTTCCCAATAGTCAGAAGTTGTGCCATCCAAATTCAAGATTTGTGCTCCGTACTTATATTCGTAATCACCAGGTGCTAATTGAATGGTTAAGGACCAATAGTCACCACCATCGCTCACTAAATTTGTTCCAGCTCCCCATTGGGTTACAGTTCCACGCAAATCGACTCCAGAGGTAGAATCAACGATTCCATGGACTCTAGAAGAATTTACGCGAAAGGTAATATTGGTACTACCAGGTGCAGGTAAGGTAAATGATAGGGTCTGGGCATCATCGTTCGCCACAGTAAATTGCCAATTTCCATCAATCCAATTTCCATCACCTTCAACTCCCCATTCCCAAGTGTTTGTGCCACCATCGCTTACGAATGCAATTGTTGCTTCCCAGATCCCATCACCATCAGAATCAGTCATGGCAGTTGTTCCACCACTCCAACCTGAATCAAAATTACCGCTAGCATCCCATGATCCTTTGACGCCAAAACTGGAATAGGCATTAGGATTTGCTGTTGCATCCACTTGAAATGTGACTTGCGCGGCAAATAGAAATGACATTGAAATTAATACGAATGGTATTAACGCTTTTTTCATTGCTGTACTCCCTTATTTTTGTTTGTATTTACGAATCGAATGAACGATTCATATTAGTCACTCATGTATGAGTCACTAATAATTTACATATAAAAAGTAACAGTAAAAAAGGAAATTAGTTATCGAGTGAATTAAAAATCGATTGAAATATCGATTTGAGAAATAAGACCAAAATAACCAAATTCTTGGATTGAGTAGTTAATTCCGATAGCCATTCCTGCTGTAAATAGTTTTGTTCCTACGCCCAATGTAAATCCTTCCATACTATCGGGATTGCCAAGATTCCTATAGCCACATCGCAAAAAAACCCTTTCTGAAAATGAAGATTGCAATCCAAGATGAATCGTTTCTACATCATCACTAGGAATAAAGGCATCTGTTAGCAAGGTCATCTTATATGTAGGATTTGAAATTATATCGCTACTAAGCCCCACACGAAAGAAGAGAGGAAGTGGCCAATTATCTGTTTTCATTTTTGCCACTAAGGTTTCATTATGTCCTTCATGATTTGGGTCTAAGTCTATTTTTTTGTAAAGATCTTTACCATCCATCGCCATATCAGAGCCCCAATTAGAGACGCTCATTCCGATTTTAAATTTTTCATTAGTAGTTCGATATAATAGACCTACATCTGTCGCCAGCGCACTTGCCCTTTCATTGTGAATACGTTGATAAATATATTTTAAGGTTCCGCCTAAGGAAAAACGATCTGTCAGGTTTTGTGCATAAGCAATACCAGTAACAATATCTGATGCAGACCAATAAAGGCCAGTACCATCCTGATTATTTAAATCTGTTATCTCTTCACTTCCATAATCTAAATGATTAATGAAAAACCCCATTGCACTTTGTGAATTCAAAATAAACACGCTTGAAATAAAATTAATATGTGTATCTACAATCCAATTTGTTTTAGAGAGTAATATTTGACTATTATCTAATTGGGCAATCGCACCAGGATTTATATAAAGGACAGATGCATCAAAAGCATGAGAGGTAATAGCACCACTTAGCCCCACGGAACTTGCCCCTACATTAATCCCTAAAAAAGGTGCCGCAGAAGTGCCCACTTTACTTTGAGCAGAAATTAATTGTAGAAATATTAAGAGTCGAATGATATAGGTATACTTCATTTAATCACCGCAAATTTCCCTGAAGATTGTCCACCCATTTCAGACTCAACTACATAGAAATAAACGCCATACGCAATATTCAAATTTTCTTTTGTTTTGAGATTCCAAGTGATGGTGCCATCAAACATGTTTTCATTTGGATTGAGTGTATTTATATGTTGCCCTCTTGAAGAATAAATATGAATAAAGGCATCATTTGGAACATTCTTAAAAAAGATTTTTCGTTCACCTCGACCACTTACTATGCCTGGTGGAAGGGGAGACTCAAATTCATGTGCAGAAAAATATGGATTTGGCACCACTCGCACATTATTGATATTGTTTTTAGCCAATGTTTCATCTATCTGTGGTTGGGGTGCGGTAAAGGTAAAAGTATCTCCCTTTCTAAATGGTTTTACCATGGAAATAAAAAGAGAGTCTCCATCGCCATAATTAAAGGTCAAGGAATCAGCATGTGATTGCCGCAATGTAAAGGTCACAGACCAAGTGTAATGATAGATGTCATTACTATCTTTTTCAAAAAAGTAAAGAATATCCAAGTTATCAAGGATGCCTGTTCTTCCGCCATCAACAAACATATAATTTACAGTTTCATTTGATGTTTGATTGAAAACTCTAAAATTAGTTGGGTTCCCGGGGCTAGGTAAAGGGTAATTATCGGATAGACCAAAAGCTAAGTCATCCGAAAAAACAATCACATAATCACTTGGACTTTTCTGTGCATATAGATTGAGAGAGGGAAAATCCTGCGTACCAACAGTAAAGAAATATGTAGAATCTCCGTCATTCTTTTTCCAAGAAGCCTCATTTTCAGTTGTCCACCAATAGGTCAAAGAATCGACTGCCTGAATGGTCCAATCATTATTAAAGTGAATACGTAATCCATCAAAAATATCCGAATCTATTGCCTCGGGAACATAAGGTGTTTCAGAAGGATTGGTCCAAATCGTATTATGTATGTATGGATTTTTATAAATTGGGTAATAATTATAGATAAGGGTATGTTCATCATTCCCTAATGATTCTAAATTTGTTGCACGTAGTTTGCCATTTTCAAAATCGATATAATAGTCATCAAAATCTATTTCAACTCCATGACTATTTTTTAGGCTAAAATAAGAATCATTCAAAATATTTTTATGGGGAAAAACAGTATAAAGAGTATCCTCGGGGGTAAAGATAAATTGAGTAGGCGTTACGGTTTGTACATTGTAATAGCTTGTGATGGCCGGAAATTCCTGCTCGTCTAAATAATCTATATTGTTTTCGCCTTTATCTGGAACGCCATTACCGTTAGCATCATCATCGATTGTCCAATCCCCATCATTATCAATACTATCAGTTACAGTATCTAAAAAATCAATCAGATAAGCGAAGCCTGTTAAATTTTGTTCATCCATAATTTCGATTGAAATTTGGCCTGTTCCAATATTTTGATTTCCAGCTGAGATTAATATAGAATCATTTAAAGAATAGCCAGCTGTTTGACTCGTGGGTGTGATAACAGCTGTATTCTTGTCTGTGAATATTTCGCCACTGGGTAAAACAGTAATAAATTTAGAATTTTCTGCAGGGAATATGTCTATATCAGACTCACCACGGTCATAAGCCACGATTGAATAGTAATAATTTCGTCCATTATCCACATCTTCATCAATGAAACTATGAACCAGACCTGAATTGCCACCGAGATAATAACTGTAGCCTTGTGTTTCTTGGAATAAAATATTAGATGGATAAAAATAGCCTTCAATCTCATCATCCAAATCAAATTGTGCGATGGGAGAATAACCTTCAATAATTCCATGAGCATTTGTGACATTTCGAACATCATTAAAATTATAATCTGTGGCTCTATAAAGTTTGTATCCTTGAAAATCTTTCACCTTGGTAATAGGATCTACACTACTTTCTGATACACGATCCCAGTAAAGTGTTATTTTCTCGTCGCCAGGCACTGCCGTCAGAGTTGGCTTTATTGGCGGGGGGGGGAAACGATAATTATTGTTGTAGATATTTTGAACTGTTCGTTTATTATTGATGAGTTCTTCTAAATCTTTGCCATACACGAGTGCAACACTAAAACGCTCTGTTTGTCCTGCCCTGAGTGGAAAAAAACCAGATCCATAAATAAAATCACCATCTTCCCCGGCAATGGGAACGCCATTCTGAATTGAGCTGGGTGTATCAAAAAAACCAGGTTTAAGCTTTTCCCATAATTGCTCATCATGTTTCATAGGATAATCACCAGCTGGTGTAAAATAGTCAAAGCTGGTTAATCCAATTTGATCAGACTCGTCAACATCAGTTTCATCAAAATTTGGTTCACCATGGGTTGGCTGTCCATCATTCTCCCCAATATCTTGCGTATCAGGGATGCCATCCGCTCCAATATCATCGTATTCCATATCCCAATCGCCATCATTGTCAATGTTATCATCACGTGCTTCGTCAATAAGAGGATTGTCTATTCCTAAGCCCGAAATATAATCTATATAGGCACGTGGGTTAATAATATCAAAGAGAATCGTTCCATTCTGATCAACACGTCTTTGTCGATAATGGAGAAAATAATTTTCATCAATCAATCCATCCAAATCATTATCAATTCCGTCGAAGGCATTTATATTCGCCCCTTCAATATTATTTGATAATTCAATTGGGTTTCCCTCAGAAAGATAAGTTTCTCCTGGAATTATTAGGATTTTTTCTCCTCCAGTAATTACTTCAACCGTATCTAAATCTGGGATAGTATATTCAGTTCGTAGATAATCTGAGTCGATTAAAATAACTATTTGACCAACATTGATTAGGGTAGAATCAAAATTACTTTCTTCAAATAGTGGAGCAAAAGGGGCACCTTCAAGCTCTTGGTAATCGCCATCGTTATCAATACCGTCAAAAGGATTCCCAGGACTCTCAAGAAAAGCATATCCCACCATGCCAACATCGCCATCCCATTTTGGATTTCGGCTCACATCATTGTCAAAATCACCCGTGTAAGTGATATCATCGTTGACATCAAAAAAAGACCAATCATCATCATATTCGCCACGATCTTCTGTGGAAGTAACGCCGATATAGGTACCAACTAACATACCAAAAACAGCTTTCTTATAATCTGTTGTACTTTCATTTTTTACTTCGTAAACCCAAAAAATACAATCTTGAGCCAAAAATTGTTGCCATTGCATTCCACGAACAGCCATCTTCAATCCCAATCCATTTCGACTCAAATTGAGACTATCTGGATGAAAGGCAACACCTAAATTATTATATTGTGAATGATTAAATTCTTCATCATTATTATCATCCATCAAAAAATAACTTTCTTGTTGAATATTTTGAATATCTTTCCCGAAATAACCGTTCCATTTTCCTGACCAACCTGAATCGTCAGATTCATTCAATTTATCTGGCCAATATGGCGGCCATGTATTTGGATCTGTGCTGATGGCAACCCGTTCTTGCGTCTCATTTAAATAGCCTGAAACAGGCTCAAATCCCCAAAACTTCCCAGTAGGTGATTCTTCAAACCCACCTAAGTTTGGACGGTCTGCTGGGGTTACAACCACGGAATGAAAAGTAAGTGGATTTCCACTGGTATCATTCGCGCTGACTTCTACGCCGATTATCGGACTCACATCACCAATATATCCATTGTTGTCGTTAATCCACGCTCCTCGTGGTCCTTTGCTACCTGGTTGTCCAACGACACCCCAGTTGCCAAAGACCGTTCTAACTAAATTACCATTATGAATTCCCGTTCTACGATATTCTCGCCCAGATGATTGTTGAGAGAAGAGGAAGCCGCTCAAGAATAGGAAAAGTAGCGTTTGATATGAACTTATTTTTTGTTTAAAAATCATAATTTATTCCAAGTTCAACTCGTCTAGGTTGAGAATAAAAAGTTTCATTATTAAACCAATCCGAAATGCTATTTATTGCCTCAGATGGGTTTGTTTTTAATGCGCGCGTAATTTGAACGGTTTCGTTTGCTCGTCCTGAATCATTATACACATTATTATGATTCAAATGGTCGAAAAGATTTTTTACACGGAAAAATACCGTTAATGATTCTCCGAAAATATTCACTTGATAATAACTTCTAAAATCCACATTCCATGTGATGGGTTTTCGAGAAGAATTTACAATAAGAGTACTTATGTCATCCGTTGATTCTGGCGTATATGGTAGACCAGAACCCAATTGAGCGATTAAACTTCCGCCCCATATTTTTTGTGAATACATCATGGCTAAACTCAAAGTGTGCGTTTGATCCCAATTGAGAGGAATAAGATGAATTTCTGGCAATTTTCCTCCTGTGATAGATGCACGAGCTTGTTCAGGATCAGATGCAGTTCCTCTTGCAATTTGATATGTATAATTAATATCACCATTCCAGCCATAAAGGTTGTTAATTTTAAAATTCATAACAATACCTCGAATATATGCAAAATCTGAATTTTCGAATCGACTATATTTTGCTGAGCCACCAAATATAATGATTTCTTCTGCTCGTGTTCCTGTTAAATCTCGAATATCTCGAAAATACCCTGTAATGTCTAGTGTGATAAAATGATTTAGTTGTTGCTGTAATCCCAATTCGCCACTAATCGTTTTTTCAGGACGAAGATTTGGATTCCCAACTACACCAACATTTCCTGTGCCTTGCCCTAAATCGTAATCAGGGTTTTGATATAATAATTCAAAACGTGGGATTTGGAAAAAATGTCCATAAGAAAAATGGAATACACCTCGGTCAGATATTGGAAAAGAAAAACCAATCCGCGGACTGATTTTCCATTTTGCATCTGTATTTTTGTACCAATAAGCTTGGCGATCCAATAAATTAACAGCAGGTTCACCATCATCTTGGACACCATTCTCATTCAAATCATGGTATCTGTTTTCAGGACGGATTGGATTATAAATACTAGGATCAGACGGGTCAATTGGGATTTTTACTTTAGGGTCAAAATAATCAAAACGCACACCAGCATTAATGATTAAATCATCATATTCTATTTTATCTTGGATATAAGTGCTCATTTCATAGGGTCTGTTCTCGTAAGAACTTGCATGGATTGTTGAATCAGGTAAAATACGTGGATTAATTAGATATCCACCATCGATTAGAGGATTAATTGCAATCTTGTTTTCAGGCGCTTGCAAATTAATATTCTCATATTGCAAATCATGTTGTCGGAACTCAAATCCAAATTTCATTAAATGACGATGGGTGTATTGACTTGTTAAATCAAATTTGGCAGTTGTCGTTTTTGTCTGTCTTGAAAATAAGTTATTATTGGTTCCACCTGTTTTGAAACTATAAGGTTCCGTAACACCAAAATCACTGTGAATAAGCAATCCCTGGTCTTCTTCAGAATAAGTTTCGTGAAAATACGATTTATTAAAATGGGTAAAACTGAGTGTATAAAAAGACCGTTCATTCAATGAATGATGTAATTGTAGAAGATGGGTTAAGCCCATTCTATATCTTGTGAGATTTCCATCCGGATTTAATTTGTAAGCTCGGTCATAATCTTGGTAAGTAACTCGGTCGCTTAAGATATTATATTTTAGTTTTAAAAGAGGTGAGAATTTATAAATTAATTTTAATTGAGTATATTTTTTAAAATTCCACTCCATTGGTACATAAGCCTCATTCCCAATGTGACCTTGATGAGTATTGCGAACGATTTGAAGTGTCGAATCGATTTTTTGGGTAATATCCAGACTGGAATATCCTTGAGACTCAAGATAGTTTTGGGTAAGCAAAGAATCAATTTCGTAATTACTTCCAAGCACATAGGGAAAAGATTGTCCATTCTCAACTTGGAGTAAAACGGAATAGGAAGCAGGATCAAAAATACGATGCCCTTCATAGGGTCCTTGGTAATAGATTTGTCTAGCACTTCCTTGGAAAAACAATTTACCTGGAAGAATATTGCCATAAATATTTGCTTCATAATTTTGAGTTGTAAGCGGATTAAAGGCGTTTATATTCCAAAACAGTCCTTGGTGCGAAGATAGAAAATCTCCAGCATAAAGGCTCAAACTTCCTCCAAATTCATCTTGCCCATCCAAAGTAACAATATTTACGATTCCTGACATAGCTTGACCGTATTCCGCATTAAATGCGCCTGAAATGACTTGCATTTCACTCACGGAATTTTTATTAATATCCACAACCGTTTCTCCATTATAGACATCGGTTACAGGCACACCATCTATCCAATATGCAACCTCGCCACTACGACCTCCTCTCAAATGACCGTTTACATATCCAGCTTGTAGTTCTAATGCTTCAGATATTTCTGTTATCGGCAATTTTTCAAAGTCATCGGCAGTAACAATAGATGTGGAAGCAGTTAAGTCTTTTTGAATAATTTTCTTTTTGGCAATAACCGTTACTTCTTGACCTTGTAATGTTTCCTGGGAAAGGTGAAAATCAACTTCAGTGGTAAAATCAATTTCCACTGATACTTCTGTTTGCCGCAGGATTCCATACCCGAGCATAGATGCTTTTATTACATAGGTTCCGGGAGGAATGTTTAGAATATAATAGGAACCATCCATATTTGATGCGGCGCCTAAACCAAGGTTTTCCACAATTATATTACATCCAATTAGTGGCTCCCCTGTCTCTTTGCCTAAGACAGACCCCGATATTTTGCCTGTTGTTCCAGCGCTAAGGAATGAAGCGATAAGGAATGAAAATATAAAATTTTTGATATGTTTAATGTCGTAACTCATGTATGAGTGTCGAAATATACAGCAAATTTATTTTGATTGAAAAGAGGAATAATAATGGGGATATGCCCTTTAAATAAATGTGCAACACATTGGCAAATTACTTAGATATTTCGGTAATAAAAGATGATATTTTAAAAAGAAAATAGTAACGCGTATTCTAGTTACGCTTAAATTAATTAAACGAAATTTTAGGAATTATGAAAGAAATCATCGAAATACTTCAAGAATATGGCCTTTCTTCGAATGCAGCTAAAACCTATATAACATTATTAAAATCAAACCCTGCAACAGGGTATGAAATATCATCAATTTCAGGAATTCCCCGTTCAGCAATCTATCCCATTTTAAATAAATTATTAAATTTGGGAATAATTAATTCTGTGGGTGATTCCCCCAAAAAATATATTCCCTTGGCCCCATCATCTCTTATTGAACATTTTAATCATACTCATCAAGATCGTGTTGGAAAGCTACAATCCTTATTAGAAAATATGGAAACGGATGAAGAAGCTTTTGATTTTTGGCATTTACATGGACATTCAAATATGATTACAAAATGTCGAGAATTAATTGGGAATGCAAAAGAAAAACTTTTTTTGAGTGCATGGGAACGAGAAATTAATCTGCTTTCCTCTGAATTGAAAAAAGCAGAAGAAAATGGAATCGAATTAACAGTATTTACATTTTGTAAGTTAGATATATCATTTAATAATGTAGTTAGCTATGAATTAGATGAAAGAAAATTAAGAGAAGTATGGCGGCCGAAGTTAATTTTAGTTACTGATCAGAAATCTACTGTAATGGGAAGTGCGCGAGAAACTGAAGATTGTCGTTCTATTTTTACACAAAATGAAGCCATTACTGAAATCGCAACAAATCATATTGTTTTAGATATAACTTTAGCAGGTCAAAGATTAAAATTTGATCCAAATCCCATTGTAAAAAGAATCCTGAAAAACCCTGATCTTAATTTAGATCACCTTATCGATTAGTTCGCCAAAAATCATTATAGTTTTTCAATCTAATTTTATTTAACTTGGATAGTAACTCTGAATAGAGTTACCAATCTTATTCAACAGATAAAAAATATTTTATCTAAACTATTGGTAAAATTGTATAAATAGATTGCAAAATAAATGAGGCAAAAAATTAAAACACATGGTGTACTCCTACATATAACTTCTTTACCAGGGCGATATGGTATAGGAGAAATAGGTCAAGAAGCATATGATTTCATTGACTCTCTTGAAGCCATGGGACAAAATTTGTGGCAAATATTACCAACAGTTGATACAGGACTTGGCGCTTCACCCTATATGGCAATTTCAGCCTTTGCGAATAATCCGAGTTTAATTAGTTTTGATCTATTAATAAAAGATGGTCTGTTAGATGAAAATGAATTAAGCTATTTTTCAAATTGCCTAAAGCATCAAGTGGAATATGATAAGATTCTTCCTGAAAGACTGAAAGTATTAGATGATGTGGCGAGTCAATTTTTTGATAAAGCATCGACAAAACATCTGAATGAATTTCAATCATATTGTGATGAAAACCAATATTGGTTGAACGATTATGCTCTATTTGTTGCACTCAAAAGCCAACAAGGGTATAAAGATTGGAGTGAATGGACTGCTCCCATTTCCTTTCGTGAAAATGATGAACTCATTAAGGCAGAAGTTCAATTAGAATACGAAATACTAAATGCAAAAATATTACAGTATCTTTTTGAAAATCAATGGAGACAATTAAAAAAATATGCAAGAAAAAAAGGAATACAGCTTGTTGGAGATGTGCCTATTTATATTGCATATGATAGTGTTGACGTATGGTCAAATCCAAATTTATTTAAGTTAGATAAAGATGGAAAAATGGTTGCCCAGGCCGGATGTCCGCCCGATTATTTTCAACTTACTGGACAAATTTGGGGAAACCCTTTATATGATTGGGATGCGCACAAACAAGATGATTATCAGTGGTGGATATTGCGCTTAGGAAAAATTTTTGAAATGGTAGATATAGTGAGGATTGACCACTTTAATGGATTTGTTAAATATTGGGAAATTCCAATTGACGCAGAAACAGCCAAACCTGGGGAATGGATAAAAGGTCCGAATGAGCATTTATTAAGGAAAATCCATCAAGCTTTCCACGATAAAATTATCATTGCGGAAGATTTAGGTGAAGCGAACGAATTGGCAAAAGTATTGAGAGAAAAGTATAATATACCAGGAATGGAAATTGTTCAGTTTACATTGGAAGAAGCTCTTGAGAAAGAAATAAGCCCAACATTCGAGCAATATCCTCGAAATAGTGTCGTCTATACAGGAACCCATGATAATGATACAATTATCGGTTGGTATGATCGTTTTGCTTTAGCTGAAAAGAATGACATTAAATTAAGCATTCTCCAAGAAAATTTTGGGGATAATCGAGATGATTTTCATTGGAAAATGATATCTTTTGCATATAATTCAGATGCGAAAATAGTAATCGTTCCATTGCAAGATATCTTGGGATTAGATTCATCTGCTCGCATGAATACGCCAGGGACTATCAAAGGAAATTGGAGATGGAGATTCACAGAAAAAATGTTAACTCATAGTATGATTAAGCAAATGAAAGAATTAACGCTAAGTACAAATAGGATCACTTTCTAAATGTCAGATTATTCAAAAATAGATATTGCATATTTTTCGGCAGAAATTGGAATTTCATCAAGTTTACCAACATATAGTGGTGGGCTTGGCGTTTTAGCGGGTGACCATATCAAAGCAGCCGGTGATTTGGGATTGAATATGTGCGCAATCACATTGCTTTATAGAGAAGGGTATTACAAACAACGCATTGATGAGGAAGGAATTCAATCCGAGACCTATCCTCAATTTGATCCTCATCCCATGTTAATAAAAACAGATGTAGCATTTACCTTACGTTTAAGAGATCGAGATGTATGGATACAAGTCTATCAATTTAATTATGAAGGGCAGGATGGACATTGTGTTCCTATTTATTTTTTGGATACAGATTTTGAAGAGAATTATGAAGATGATAGAATCATTACAAAGCGGTTATATTCTGGCGATAAAGATCATCGCATTCTTCAGGAAGCCATTTTAGGATTTGGTGGTGCTCAGTTATTGCAAAAATTAGGGCTTGATAAAATTAAAACATATCACATGAATGAAGGACATTGTTCATTTTTAGTTTTACATCTTCTGGAGAAATACCAAGGTGATATTGAGAAAGTAAAGGATAGGTGCCATTTTACAACACACACACCAGTATCTGCAGGACATGATCATTTTGCAGAATCACGAGTTAGGAAATTATTAAAAGGATTATTACCCGAGCACTTAAAACTCCCATCCTTAATTCAAGATGGTAGGCTTCATATGACAGAATTAGGATTATATTTTAGCCGGACTGCGAATGGAGTTTCAGCATTGCATGGACAAGTGGCTCAAGCGCAGTTTCCTTGGATGAATATTGGCTCTATTACCAATGGCGTTCATCATTCCTATTGGATGGGGAGTCCTTTCAAAAGATTATTTGACGAATATTTTCCTGATTGGCGAAAAAATCCTAAAGCATTATTGGATATAGATTTAATTCCGGATAATGTATTAATGGATGCACATCAAAATCGGAAAAATTATCTATTGGGCTATGTAAATTCTCAGTTAGGAAAGACTTTGGATGCAGAAACTTTGACCATTGGATTTGCGCGTCGTGCGGCGACATATAAACGAGCTCAACTTTTATTTCATGACATGGAAAAATTTGAATATATCGGTCGAAAAGAAATCCAGATTATATTTTCAGGGAAAGCGCATCCTAATGACAAGGAAGGAAAGGAGCTTATTCGCCAAATTGTTGAAAAATCTAAAATGATGTTTGGGAAAGTAAAAATTGTTTTTCTTGAAAATTATAATATGTGGTTAGGACGAATGATAACATCTGGTGTTGATGTTTGGCTCAATACACCTTTGCGTCCCAACGAAGCATCTGGAACGAGTGGCATGAAGGCAACTTTGAATGGCGTTCCCAACTTATCCGTCTTAGATGGGTGGTGGGCTGAAGGATGTGAAGATGGGATTAATGGTTGGGCGGTAGGAGATCCTAATATTCCGAACGATGAAAATGATGCCAAACATCTATATAGAGTATTAGAGAATGAAGTCATTCCGATATTTTATGAAAATCGTTCTAAGTGGATTTCCATAATGAAAGCATCCATTAAAACGGGTGTAAATTTCACAGCCCATCGAATGATTACTGAATATAATAAAGTATATTATCAAGGAGTAAAAAATGAGTCAAATTGATTATATCATCGTCGTTGTTTATTTATTAGCGATTGTCATTGTCGGGTTGGTGATGCAAAAAAAAGCATCCCAAGGAATCGATTCTTTTTTTCTTGGTAATCGAAAATTACCATGGTGGGTTTTAGGAGCATCTGGAATGGCTTCTAATACAGATATTGCAGGAACGATGATAAATACAGCATTTATTTATGCTTTAGGCACCAAAGGGTTTTTTATTGAAATTCGTGGTGGTGTTACCTTGATTATGGCGTTCTTGATGATTTTTATGGGAAAATGGAATCGTCGCGCACAGGTGATGACACAAGCAGAGTGGATGCATTTTCGTTTTGGAAAAGGGAAAGAAGGGGACATAGCAAGAATTATATCAGCGATTTCGTCCATTATTATGACGGTTGCTATGGTTACTTATTTTGTGATTGGAGCAGGGAAATTTGTTGGTGATTTTCTTGGGATTGAGCCAATTTTTGCTTCGATGCTTATGATTGTTTTAGCCATGACTTATACGATTGCTAGTGGATTATATGGCGTGGTTTGGACTGACGTTTTTCAAGGCGTATTCATTTTTGGTGTCATTATTTATATTTCAGTATTAGCCATGAAAACAGTTACACTTCCTGATGAATTTTTCGTCTCTGTTCCCATGTTTGATGGCTCCTTTATGAGTATAAAAACAAGCTTAGCGGAGTGGTCACGAATAACCCCGCCGAGTGAGATGAATATGCCCGAAGGTTCAACATTTTCTATTTATAATCTATTTGGTATTGCCATTATGTTCTATCTATTCAAAGTAACTTTGGAAGGAGCCAGTGGTGCTGGTGGGTATATGATTCAAAGATATTTTGCTGCGAAAAGTGATAGAGAAGCTGGATTATTATCCCTGTTTTGGACAGCCCTTTTAGCCTTTCGATGGCCATTAATTGTATCTTTCGCCATGCTAGGCATTTATCATGGAATTGAAACCGGAACAGTTATTGCCGACCCTGAACTTGTCTTACCAACCGTGATAAAGAATTATATTCCTGTTGGGGTAAAAGGATTTTTGATTGCAGGGCTCATGGCAGCCGCAATGTCCACATTTGATTCTACGGTAAATGCGGGAGCTGCTTATTGGGTCAAAGATTTATATCAAACTTATCTTCGTCCTAATGCGAGCGAAAAATCTTTAATGTTTCAAAGTCGATTAGCCTCTTTAGTGATTGTTTTACTTGCACTTTTATTTAGCCTAACGATTACAAATATTAATGAAATTTGGGGCTGGATTACTATGGGAATTGGTGCTGGAATGTTTATCCCGCAAGTGATTCGTTGGTATTGGTGGAGATTTAATGGATATGGGTTTGCCATGGGGACAGTGGTTGGATTAATTGCAGCAGTCATGACAAAAGCTTTTGGGGGACCGATTGCAGAATATAATTCATTTCTTATTGCCAGTGGTGCTTCGTTAGTTGGGTGTATTTTAGGAACTTATTTTACACCAGCGACTGAAGAGGCCGTATTGTCAAATTTTTATAAAACTACCCGTCCGTTCGGATTTTGGGGTTCAGTTAGAAATGAAATCCCTAAAGATACGATGACGCAAATTAATGCGGAAAACAATCGAGATTTGATTGCCATATTTTTTGCTGTCCCGTGGCAAGTTGTCTTATTCTTAACTGGAATGATGATTGTAATGAAACAATGGTCAAATGCGATTAATCTATTTGGTTTGTTTATTCTACTTTCTGTGGGATTATATTGGTTTTGGTTTAGGCATCTATCTAAAGAGGTAAAAGTGCAATGATAAAAAACAGCACCCTCTTGCTTTATCTCTTCTCCTTAGCTGTGGCCCAAACACTTGATGTAACATTTCGATATATTCAATCGCCAGGAGAAGAATTCGTTCGCGTATTTGTCCCTGGAACCATGCCATCAGATGATGCGGATGATTGGGGACCGAATTCTGGGGGAGTAATAAGTCCTACAGCACCTAGCCAGTTAATTTACGATGAAAATATTCAAGCTTTCAAAAGAACTTATTCTTTGGATATTGGAGAGTTACATTATTATAAATTTCATTTTCATTTTAATGAATCTGGCTCGAGCGGACAATGGATTCCTGACCCGTTAAACCCTGAAATAACCACAGATGGCTGGGAAAATTCTATTTTAAACGTATCGGATCCCTTATTTTTTCAGTCCGTTAGACACTTAGATGCAAATGAGATGGTTGATGGAATGAGTGTGGGCATATTTACTCAAGATTCTGTTGAATCCATAACATATATAGTAAGTAATGATACTTTAGATGGGTTAACACATATAAATGAAGACAATATATTTTATGTTGAATTGAGTCCGCCCATTCAAATATTTGAAGCATTTCAAATAAAAACGGTCATAAATGGAATAGAATATATAATTCTAGATTATCCATCCATAACAGTAATTGAAGAACCATTGCCTGAAGGATTAAGGCAGGGACCTAATTTTGTGAATGGTGAAATGGTCCTAGTTGTATTTGCTCCAAGCCAACCTGTAATGCAGGTAATCATAACTGAACCAGATGAAACAGGCTCAGCTTCAAATGCCATTGTCATGAAAAAAGCGACCGATGAAGAAGATATTTGGTGGATTGATCTTGATTTACCGAATGGATCCTATGAATATGAATATTTATTAATGAATGGAGTAAGATTGCCTGACCCATTAACTCGACGATTAATAAACGGTAAAACTCGAATTGAAATTGGGAGTGGAGGAATTTCAACAGCAGATGATTATACTTGGCAATCGAATAATTTTGTTCGTCCTAATTTAGATACTTTGATTATTTATGAAATGCATATTGATGACTTTTCTGCAAATGGAAGCGGATTTGGGTCATTTCAATCTGTCGTGGCTAAATTAGATTATTTAAAAAGTGTAGGGATAAATGCAATCGAACTCATGCCTGTTACGGAATTCCCTGGAAATATGTCCTGGGGATATAATCCAGAGCTAATGTCAGCAGTTGAAGCATCTTATGGCACACCAGAAGAGTTTAAAATTTTAATTGACGAAGCACATCAACGAGGGATAGCCATCATTTTAGATTTAGTGTGGAATCATGCCACTTCCTCAACACCTCTCTGGAAAATTCAACCCAATACGAATTTAAATCCCTATTTTAAAAATTCGAATGATTTAAACCCAAATGAAACTGAAGGAACTTGGGGTATGTTAGATTTTGATCATTTTAATGAAAAGACCATTGAATATATCAATGAAGTTCATCGTATTTGGCTTGAAGAATATAGAATTGACGGATTTCGATTTGATGCAACTCGGTATGTTGGATGGGACTTTAATGTACCTCAATATGGTTTAATTGCTTGGACAAACGCCATTTATGAAATGGATTCTACGGTATACCAAATTGCAGAACATTTACCTTCTGACCCATGGTTAGTGGAAAATACCATGTTGACTTCTAGTTGGCATGATAGCTTTCACGACAAATTAAAAGACCATATTTTTTCAAGTTTAGCAAGTTCATCTGCCATGCATCAAATTATTGGACTTCATGAATATTCAAATAATGGAACACCTTATTCAAATCGAACACAGGCCGTGAAATATATGGTATCCCATGACGAACAATCTTTAATTCAGGAAATGGTGGCTTTTCATGGAGAGCCACTGAGCAATGCAAGAGAAATTGATAAATTTTATGCCACATTACTTTTTACGGCTCAGGGCATTCCTATGATATGGCAAGGACAGGAAATTGGATTTCAATCTGGCTGGCTAGATGATAATGGAAATGGTAATTGGGATGAAGAAAAGTTAGGCTATCGTCCCATGGACTGGTCACTTTTGAATACAGAAGAAGGACAATCCCATCTCGATTATTATTCAAAATTAGCAAAATTGAGAACGGAAAATCCAGCATTTTCTAAAGGGACTTTTTATGAATTAGAAAATTATACTACTGAACGAGTGATTGTTTATGGATATAAAGATGAATCATCAAATAATAATAATGACCAAGTTATTGTTATTGCCAATTTTTCTAGTTTAGAGAGGACAATTCAAAATATTCCATTTTTGTCAACGGGAAATTGGTACAATGTATTTGAACCTGAAAATGATATATTTTTAGAAAATGATTATTATCCAGAATATACAATGTCACCTAATTCTGCTATTATTTTCACAAATTATGAGTGGCAATTAACAGTAAAACCAGAACCTTTGCCAAAAGAATTCTTAACGCTAAAATCCTTTCCAAATCCATTTAATGGTAAAATTCAATTTCAATTAGAAGGGAAAATACAAAATGATGGGTTGATCGATATTTATGATGTTATGGGGCGAAAAGTTAAATCAATTGGTTTGAATCAAAATATTACCGGAAAAACGAGTTTCAATTGGGATGGAAAATCAGAAAATGGGAGTCAATTAAGTAGTGGATTATATATTGTTAGGGTTAAAACTCAGACACAATTGATATCTCAAAAAATACTATATTTGAAATAAATCGTTATTTCTGAATTAAAATAATTCCTGAACTGGGTGGTATAATGAGCTCACCTTTTACTGACTTTATTCCAGATTTTGAGGTCAATTCTCCATTAGCAAGCAATAACCATTCACCCTTAGGTAAATCAATAGCAATAGATTGATTTGCATTAGCATTAATATAAATAGCAATTTTGTTTTGAATAAAATAAGCTAAGGCTGTTTCAGATAAAATTTGGAAATTAATTTCGGCATCCTTAGCATTTCGCAATTCAGGAATTCCATTTCGAAGGCCAATCATTCCCTGATAATAAGCAAAAAGTTCGGCATTCATTTCTTTTCCATTCCAATTTACCCAATTGGTTTCATTATCTTTATTGTAGGCGTTTCTATCCATTTTTCCAATATCTAGGTCCAGTGCATCAGATTCGGCGATAATTTGAGAATGAGCCCATTCTTGTCCTTGATGTATTAAAGGAATTCCTTGACTCGTCATTAAAATAAAAACCCCTAATTTATTCATTTGAAGCTGTCTTTTATTGAGTCGAATATGTTCCATTGGATTGGTAATTATCTCATCTTTACGATTAATTCCAAGAGATAAGCGTAAATAATCATTAAAACAATAATCGTCGTGAACTTCCAAAAAATTAATGCTATGTTCAGGATTTTGATAAATATCTGGCGTTCCGTTAATGAGCGATTTCACATTTTCTATCGTTTCATTATGGCGAAATTCGCCAAAAAGAAATCCTTTTTCATCAAAACGATGTAAATCACCCCGGAGAACATCCCGAAAATGAGCATTAAACGAACCCCAGTCTAAATGTGAAAATTCCTTTTCTCGATTATCCCAAGCTTCACCATAAATAATAACATTCGGATTTACAGAGCGAAGTTCATTGATAATGATCTGAGCCGTTTCTGATGAAAGTAGGTGGGCTTGGTCAAAGCGAAATCCATCAATGTGATATTCTGTCATCCAATACTTAAGACTTTCAATAATATAGTTTTGAACGGGTTTTTGGTCCGTTGCTAATATATTCCCACAACATTGACTTAAATAATTCCCATCATCGTCTAATTTAAAATAAATAGATTTATCAATATACTTTAGGGGATGCCAATCATAATTTGAGACATGATTAACCACCACATCAAGAATGATTGAAATATTTTCATGGTGTAAAGCTTTAACCATTTCTTTCATTTCAGTTACAGCTAAGCCTTGTTTTCCATTCCACTCATTCGGTTTATTTGTCCCGTCTGAAGCGTAATAACTTTCGGGCGCCATATAAAAAGTTGGCATATATCCCCAATGATTTCGTTCGTATGGATTCCAATCATTCAGCATACCACCTGCTTCTTTTTTGTATGGAATCTCAACATTTGCATAATCCCATAGGGGTAGAAATTGGACAGCATTAACACCTAAAGATTTTAAATGTTCAATACCACCTTTTTGACCTTTTTCAATAAATCCTTTGTAAGAGCCTAAAGCAGAAGCATTTGAACTTGGATGGATTGTCATGTCTCGCACATGGGCTTCATAAATGATTAAATCACTTTTGGGAATATTGAGCCAAGTATCACCTTGCCAATCGAATTCATCGTTTATGACAAGGGATTTTGCAATGTGCCGCCAAGAATTTTGAGTGATACTCGCTTTTGAATAGGGGTCAGCCACAATAACATTTGAATCGTTCAATGGACCAGATAATCGATAGCCGTACATTGTTCCAATTCCTGCATTCTTCAGCTTATACGACCAATCACCTGCATCGAACTTCATCATGGCATATTCTGTCCCAGATTCAGCTTCTGGTTTATCAAAAATAACAAGATGGACGGTTAAAGCATTCGGTGCGAACAGTTTGAAATTAATCCCTTTATCTTGAAGGAAGGCACCATAAGATAAGATTGTTTTTTTATCATCAGGTTTCATACAGGAACTCATTAAGGTTAGGAGACTCAGTAATATGATTGTTTTTTTCATAGTGTTATTCGATAATTTGTTATTAACTCTAAAAAGAGTTACTAAATTACACATTATGATTCGTGTAAAAAAGATTCTCCCTATACTATTTTTTCTTCTCAATATTTCATGTCAAAATCGCCAAGAAGAGACTTTACTTCATCCTATTCCTATCCTGAAAGTAAACGAGGGTGAATTGCAAGAAATCGATTTGTCAAAATATTATATAGGAAATAATTTAAGTATTTCTCTAGTGAACTCAGTAAATGGGATAAGATTTAATGCGCCAAAATTATATATTGATTCCCGTCAGATGGATGCTGGTTTATTTCCCATATCGATGAATGTGAATGGTCAATTAATTCAAATATATATTCAATGCAATTCAAGAGAAAAACATACATTCTCGTATGAATCAAGTTCAGCCAAATCGGTGGTAGTGATGGGCCCGTTCAATGATTGGTCTCGAACTTCCCTGTCCTTACATAAGAATGGAAATATCTTTTCACGTGCCGTATTTTTAAATCCAAAAAAGCATGAATATAAATTTGTGGTTGATGGTGTTGAAAAAATTGATCCAAACAATCCTGTATTTATATCTAATAATATTGGAGGATTTAATTCTATTTTAGATTTAAGTGGCGCGAAAGAATCGGAACCAGGAATTTTAATAAAAAATACACAAAAAGGGTCTTGGTTGTATTATGATTATATTCCGCCAGAAGATGGAGCAATGCCTGTTGAATGGATTATTACCTTAGATAATACAAAGTTACATCCTGATATAATCGATTTTTTGCCTCAAGGTGGGTTGCGAATAAATATCGCCAATATGAGAAATGGCTTATTGCGTATCTTTGGTATGGATACCAAAAAGCGAATCTTCTTAGAAAACCAAACGATACTTCGCAAGGGAAAACCCTTATCTACTGAAATCGATGATTGGCATTTTTCTGTGATTTACAATGTGATGGTGGATCGATTTTTTGATGGAGAGGAAAAGAACAATCATCCAATTAAAGACCCAAAACTTCATTCATTAGCAAACTTTTTTGGGGGTGATTTACAGGGAATTAATCAAAAAATAGAAGAAGGGTATTTTGACGATTTAAATGTGTCTGCTCTTTGGATTTCCCCTTTGCAAACTCAACCTGATAGTAGTTGGATTGAATGGATTGAACCTCACCGTTCTTTTTCTGGCTATCATGGGTATTGGCCCATTAAGGCTCGAGAAATTGATGCTCGATATGGCACACCAGAAGCCTTGAAACGCCTGATTTCTTTAAGTCATAATTCTCAGCAAAAAGTTTTGTTAGATTTTGTTTCAAATCATGTTCATCAAGACCATCAATATTATCAAGAGCATCCTGATTGGTTTGGAGATGTTGATTTACCGAACGGAGAAAAAAATATTCGTAATTGGAGTAAAGAAACTCAATTGACGACTTGGTTTGATGAATTTATTCCATCCTTTGATTTTTCCTCATCTCCTGAGGCGATAGATCAAATTGTGTCCGATGCGATTTGGTGGATGGATGAATATAACTTAGATGGATTTCGACAAGATGCGGTTAAGCATGTGCCTCATATTTTTTGGCGGACATTAGCACAAAATATACAAAAAGCTTTTCCAGAAAAGTCATTTTATCAAATTGGGGAAACATTTGGATCTGACGCATTAATTGGGTCCTATGTAAATCCATCTGAATTGGATGCGCAATTTAATTTTAGTATTTATTTTAATGTCCGCAGTTTGTTTAGTTCGGACAATACAAATTTTTCCGATTTAAAGAATATTATTTTGGAGAATCAGAAATCGTTTGGTCCAATTCATCTTATGGGAAATATTACGAGCAGTCATGACCAATTTCGATTTGCGGGGTATGCGGATGGACAAATAAATATGAGCGATAATGGAATTGCCCGATCTTTTGAAAATCCTGTGGGAGAAATTCAGCAATTATCTACCTATAAAAAATTGGCTAATTTTCATGCGTTTAATTTAAGTCAACCCGGAATTCCCATCATTTATTATGGTGAAGAAATTGCGTTGATGGGGGAGGGAGACCCAGGAAATCGACGAATGATGAATTTTGATTTGAATAATTACCAAATTGAATTGAAGAAAATCTTTTCTGACTTAAATGCTTTGAGACAAAAGTATCCTTCATTGGCATTGGGGGACCAAGTCATTATAAAAAATGAAGGTCCCATTTTAGTCATATTAAAAAAATATTTTGATGAAACAATACTCATTGGAATAAATAATAGCCCTGATTCAAAACAAGTAAATATTGAGCATCCGATAAAGATGAATTCAATCAAATTATTATTTGGAAGTGGAAATTATGTTATAAATAATAAAAAAATATCTTTAACTATTCCTCCTTATAGCAGTGTGTTTTATTTAGGCGATAGGGTTCGTTGATGTGGAATTCGAATTTTTCCATTTTTTACTGAGTTGTATCAATCGCCATTAAAGTGGCCAGGTTATTTACCATTAGATGAAAAACCATGAATTATAATTAACCCATTTAGTTGCCCATTTATTATTTATCGAGTATTGAATTCTTATTAAAAAAGACACAAGTAAAGGTACCGTTTCCAGCCCCCAGTATTATTATAACACGTTCAATTATAAATTTTCGTATAACAGAGTTCAGCGAGTATCCTTATCAAAAAATGTTCGGTATATGAACGGTGGTTGTGGAAAAACTGACCATTTCTGTCCATTTCTGTCCATTTCTGTCCAAATAGAAATGATGAAAATGGACAAAGAAAAACCCCGAGTTCTCGACGAGAAAACGGGGTTTATAAGGAGCGGGACCGACGAGACTCGAACTCGCGACCTCCGGCTTGACAGGCCGGCGTTCTAACCAACTGAACTACGATCCCAAAAATCTTTATTTTCTAAAAGCAAGCTTAAGAATTTACGAATCAATCTTGCTTCATTCTTCTGTATGCAGAGCGTTCCCTGCCCGACTACG
>Ga0257122_1000213_pt1 | contig 60134 bp, 54 predicted proteins | sample SI106_120metaG_FD_190146 | JGI IMG/M metagenome (GOLD analysis project Ga0257122, IMG submission 190146) | Marine microbial communities from Saanich Inlet, British Columbia, Canada - SI106_120 | ecosystem: Environmental > Aquatic > Marine > Inlet | place: Canada: British Columbia | collected... | reverse complement strand
ACCGCGCCGAAGACGACGGCGGGAAATACGGCGAGTGCGGAATAGAATCGTTTCAGGGTGATAAGCCCCATCAAACCGTAGGTGGGCGCGCGTACCATGGTGACCAGGAAGAATACGGCGAGAAGGTTGCCCCTGAATGCCTCGCGTTTCATGCCGCTGAGGCGATAGTAGATGATGAGGGGGGGACCGCCCGTACCGAAGAGCCCGGCTAATAATCCCGACATCGATCCCATAAAGGTCGACGCCCATCCTGGCCATTTGATCGCGGTCCCCTTGGGTAGCAGAAGAAATGCGATTCCGACGAGGATCAAAAAACCTCCGAGAATCGCGAGTACGATCATCGGCTTTCCCCATTGCAGGATATAGCCTCCGCAAGGGATGCCGATGGCGATGCCCAGGCATAGCTGCAGGACGCCCTGCCAAGAGATGATCTTCCTACGGCGAAAGACGGTGATCGTTTCTAGCGGCAAGTTGACGAGAAGTAATAAGACGACGGAACTTTGCAGGTCGTCGGGGATCATGTGGGCGAGGCTGCCGATGGCGATCAGACCCGAGCCAAAACCAAATAGAAAATAGACGGTTTCGGCGATGACTAGCACCAACGCGCTGAGGAGATAGAGCGAGAGGGTATTAAAGATCGTATTTGCAAAAAGCCAAGCTAGCAAAACGAAGGCCGCGTCTGACTACTTATCGTAGCGTTTCTGCAATTTACGATAGAGGCTGGGATTCGCTTTGCCGAACGCCGAGATTTGGAACGTTTTGCAGAGCGATTCTCCGGGGCCGGTGCATAGCTGCGGCAGGGTTTTCGCGATTCGTTTGACCAGGGCCTTCGGCTTTGCGGCGTTGGTGCCGACCACCGCCAGGGTTAAGCCCGGCAAGGGTTGGGATGTAACGAGTGGCACCAGCTTGACCGGCAGTTTGAGTTCGCTGAGATGTTTGTAGGCCTTTTCGTCGACGATAGTCGCATCGGCTTGGCCCCGCGCGACTTTGCGCAATCCTTTGAGCGGCCGATAGGTTTGTTTGAGGACGAAATGGTCTTTGACCTTCACCTTGCCGCCGAGCACCAATTTTTCCAGGAAGACAGGTGCTGATGTGAAGGGGGAAATCAGGGTTTTTCCCTTGAGGTCGGCGAGGGTTTTGTAGCTGCCTTCGCGAACCAGGAGATAATACCTTTTGGAATCGGCCGCGCCCATATGGGCGATGGGGGCGAGCTTCCAGCTTTTTTTGAATCGCAGATAGGTCGTCAGATCCAACGCGGCGATGGTGGGCTTGCTTTCCGCCATATAGCTTTCGCATTGGGGGCGCCGACTCTGGTAGACGCCTTTGAGGGAGCCTTTATCCCAGCCGGCGGTTTTTTCGATCTGTAGAACAAACTGCTCCACCACTGGCTGCGCTTGGGCTGCGGTTCCGGGACCACCGACATTGCAGATCAGCAGGGCTTGAACAGTTGTAGCAGCGAGTCCGATCACCCATTCCTCACTTTCCGCTCGACCGATTGAATCGCCGCCCCAAAAGAAAGTGGTGACGATGCAGATTAAGACGGCACCGATAGTGCCTCTATTCATCTCTACCTGCAATTGGCAAATTTCGCAATTCTTCTGCCATCTTGGGTCGTGGTGCCGGCGAATTCCTGCCGGTGGATCCCCTCGCCGCTAAGGTCTTGCGGCCGAGCGGCGGCCGGGGATATGCTCTAGCCCATGAGTGAACTAGCTGAGCCGGCATGTGCCGATTGCATCGCTTTTGCCGTAGAAGGTCGGGATAAGTCGGGTCGGGTCAACGGAATTTGTAATTTTCGGCCCGAATTGCCGCCCATTGCTGAAGATTTTCAAATATGTGACAGCTACAAGGTTCGTAAAAGTCGGGAAGGTAAAGTCCGACCGGTCGCCCCCGTAGCCCAACCTCGTCGGGCGCGTGCGCCACGTTCGCCGCGCTCGGTAGGGGCATCGGGGGGCAACGCTGCAGTGCCTTCGGTGAGTACACGTCGCACGCTGAAAAATCCCACCCTTGGTGATACCTCAGGAGACATTACAGTGGATCGAAATGGTTTGAAGCAGGCGTTACGGGAGATCCTCGAAGAGGAAACCATGTACGGTTATAGCGAGCTGGGCCAACGTTGGCAGGGCGGTACGATCGTTCTCAAACCGCAGGACGACGGCCTACAGCCCAAAGAAGTGCCGATGGAAACCTTCTTCAACAAAATCGTCATGGTTCGCGACCGTCTGCGTGTTTTGGAAGCGAAGATCAACGGCAACGACAAGATGTCGTCACAAGAAAAAGTGGAGCTTCAGCAATACGTATCTCGCTGCTACGGCTCGCTAACCACCTTCAACGTGCTCTTCGAAAATAAGTCGGACCAGTTCAGCTCCAAATAGCGGGTGCCCATTTTCTGCACCGGCTATTGTGCTTTCGCCCCCCAAAACACGCGCAAAATCGCAGGCAGCAATAGCGTCGACGTGGCCAAACATGCGCCCACGCCTAAAAGAAGTAGCGTGCCTAGCGACGCCGCGCCTTGATGCTGGGCGAGTGTGAGAGAGCCGAAGCCGGCCATAGTTGTCGCGGCGGAAAGAAATATCGCCATCCCCGTATGCTGAACCACATGGGTGATCTCCGCTTCTCCCTGTTGACGGAACCGATGGAGAATATGCACCCCTGACGCGACCCCAATTCCGGCGATCAACGGGAAGGCGATGATATTGGCGAAGTTGTATTGCATTTCGAGTACGCTCATTCCCCCCCACATCAAGATCAAACCGACACCCAAGGGAATCATCGCGAGCAAAGTAAATTTGATACTGCGAAAGTCGATCAGTAAAAAGATGAAGAGCGCCGCGAGCGTCAGCAAAGAAGCGGTTTGAAAGCCGCTTTCGATGATTACGCCGTTTTCCCAATGCGTCACGGGAAAACCTGTAACCGCAGGGTCGACGGTGCGCAATTCTGCGATGAAGCGTTTCATGAAGGGCTTCGCCCAAATCGGTTCGGACGGATAGACGTAAAGCGCGTAGCTTCCATCGCGGAACATTCGTTCGCGCATACCCGCTGGCAAACCAGAGATCAGTTCTTTTGTAGACAGCGGCTTTTCGATGTCGAGATGGGCCTTGAAGAGTTTGAGCCCTTGGCCGAAACCGTCGAAGATTTCCCGTTGGACCCCCGCAAGGTGTTTCTGGGCGAGTGCAGGCGGCGTTTTCTTCAAGGTTTCGCGCAGGCGTCTAATCGCCTTAGCGGGATGGCCAAGGTAGATCGCCGCGGGATGACTGGCCTGCTTGGCCGCAAACTGGGCGTCTTCAAAACTATCTGCGAGGTCACGCAAATTGTCATCGAGGGCTTTGAGGTCCACCGGGGGCAGCCGATCGAGCCCTTCGGCTTCGGTCCAATCGGGTAATGTCTGCCCGATGATCGCCTTTAGCGGTTTGAGAATTTTCAGCTTTTCCGCTTGGTCGGTGGGAATAAATGACGCGAGCGATTCGACGCGCCCCACCGTGGGCAATTTCTCCAACAGCGCGGCTTTCTTTTTCGCTTCTTCCAGGCTCGCGCATTGAATGGCGGCGACCTCGCCGGAAAAGTCGGTTTTCTCGGAAAGCAATTTCATGCCGTCGACGGAAGGACGGTCGCGAGGCAGTAGCGCGAGGTAGTCGTAAGACCAGGGCACATTTGAAGCCTGCCAGAGCATGAGACCACTGATCAACACGCCGGAAACCAGAAGCACGACCCGTAGCCGAATGATGGCCTTGGGCAGGGCACTCAGTTCTTCCAACCGATGGCGGGGCTTGGGGACTTTTTGTAATCCTTTGATCAAAACAACGGCTGCTGGTCCGATGGTGATGGTGGCCAAAAGCGCCAGCACCAATCCCACAGCGCTAATGATACCCATTTCGGAGAAGCCTTTGAACTCGTTCACGGCAAGTGCGGCAAAGGCGCCAGCAGTGGTGAGTGCACCGGTGAGAATGCCGGGTCCGGCGCGGGTAATCGCTGTCTTCAAAGCGACGTTTGAATCTTCACCTCGATGTCTCGCTTCGTTGTAGCGCGCGATAAGGTGCACGGCGAAATCGATGCCCAGGCCCAATACGGTAGCGATGAAGGCGGACGTCATCATATTCAAACCGCCGAAGGCGAAATGAACAAAGGCCAGGGTGCAGATCAAAGAAAGGCCGAGGGGGAAGAGCCCCAAGAGGCCCTGGCGAATGGAGCGGAAGCCAAAGATGAAAAGCACGAGTACGCCGATGGTGGCGACGCCTGAGGTGAGTGGCAGATCGTGCGAGAGCGCCTTCTTTTCGTCGGCGACTAATGCGGGCAACCCCGTGAGCGTGACGCGTAGATCCTTTTTGCAGTCGCTTTGGGTGTCGCAAGCTTTGTTGATCGCTTGGATCGCTTTTCGTGCGTGTGCCTCGACGTAATTGACGAATGGAATGATCGCGGTGGGTTCATCAGAATCATTGACGGGCCGAACCACCGCCACCAAGAGAGAACCATCGTGGCCGCTGAAATAGCCTTTGCTATCGATGCCAGCCTTTTTACCGTCGCTAGCAAGCCCTTCGATAAGCGATTGATGCAGCGGAGTGGAATTTTCTTTGCCGCGGACGCGCGTATCGATTTCGTCGAACACCTTGCCCAGCAGGGTCATGACCATTTCGGCCCGCTTGGCAGCCTCGCCCGTGGGACCGGCCTCGCCCGAGCGTTTTTCCAATTCGCCAGCCATGGCGCCTACGAAATCGGCAAGACCCTTCATCTTGATAATACTATCCAAACCGAATTTATCGCTTTGGAGTGCTTTGGTGACGTTCTTGACGTCGAGCGCTGGGAGAAAGAAGAGGGCGCGTTCTTTCATCTTTGTGAGGTCAAGTCGACCGAGAACGTCCCGGACGCAGCCCGCGGCGTTGTTGGTTTCCAACGTTTTGCAGTTGCCAGCGTTTTTTTGGGCGGGTAGGGCGCTGCCCAGTTTGTCGATAACTTGGCGGCGGCTTTCTTTCTCGCCGCCTTCCACCATGACGAAAAGCAAATTGGGTGAACCAAAGCGCTTGAGGAAATTGCGGAAGCGCTTCTGATGGATATTGTCGTACATCATGCTGGAATGACCAGCGAGGACCTGTAGTCGGGGCAATACGGTGGCGCAGAGCGCCGCGAGGATCAGCCCTACGATGAGGGTCGCCCGTGGTCGGCTGATGACAAAATCAGCTAGGCGGTTGAGTATTCGATCACGCATCGTTTTGGTTAACCGTCGCCATCTAATCGTCTGAGCAACTCAGAACGTGGGGCGAAACTACCCCATCCACCCATGCAAATCATCTCTTTGTTCGGTCCATTATTCCGGCAAGGGAACGGCGATTTCTTCCCCTTCACGGGACGCTTTTACGTTGTTATGAAATTCGCTGGCCTCTTCGGTAAAGCGGCGAATATCCTTGCCTTCGTATCGTGGACTGAAATGAAAGAGCCGTAGTTTCTCAACCTGCGCTTCGGTCGCGGCCTTAGCGGCTTGACCCGCGGTCATATGCTTTTTCGCTGCTGCATCTTCGGCGTGTTCTTCGAGGAACATGGTTTCGATGAAGGCGAGGTCGGCTTCTTTCAGGATGGGCTGCATCTTCGGTGTAATCTGCGTATCGGTAATATAGGCCACACGACGTCCGCGTCTTTTATCGCCCACGACCTGTTCTGCCTGGATCACCTCGCCCGAGGGGAGTGTCACCGCTTCACCTTGTTGTAGTTTGCCGAAGAGGGGGCCCGGTGGCACGCCCAGGTTTTGGGCGGATTCGAGATCAAATTTGCCCGGCCGCTCGTGTTCGACGAGGCGGTAACCGAGACAGAACACCGAATGGTCGAGGGGATGCCAACTCAGCGTGAGGTTTTCGTCTTCGTAGGCGACAGTGGTCGGATCATTGCGGTCGTATTGGCGGACCTCGATGGGGTATTGGATATGCATCGCGAGGTCTTTGCGAACGTTGCGGATGAAGCGGGCCAAGCCGGGGGGGCCGAGAATCACCAACTTTTCCGGTTCGGGCATTTGGCCGCGCAACATCAACAGACCGGGTAAGCCCAAGACGTGGTCTGCGTGGAGGTGGCTGATGGAAATCACCCGTAGGGAACGCAGGCCCAAATGTAGTTTTTTATAGGGTATCTGGGTGCCTTCGCCGGCATCGAAAAGATAGATGCTACCGGCCATGCGCACGGCGAGTGACGTCAAAAAGCGGTAGGGCATGGGCATCATGCCGCCTGTACCCAAAACAAAACAATCCATGGCTAGATCATTGCCCCGGACAAGCCCCTGGGGTCAAGTGGGGGGCTAGCGAGAATTCCTTCGAGACTGGAACGCTAGCTAATATCCAACGCGCGCCGGTGGCGTTGCGAGAGCAGGTGGGCCACGCGTGCCTCGGCCTCCTCAAATTTGCTGCGGATCCCGCTGAGTCGGTCGGCCTGTTCATCAAGATCCGATTGTAGCGATTCCATGCGTTGGAGTTGCTCATCGAGAGCGATATCGAGCCGTACCAACGCCGTCTGCAATTTCGTGCTGATTCTTGGCATGTCGTAATCGTAAGGGCCATTACCCAGCCGGGCAAATTCTCGACCCAAAAAGGGGACGGTCCTAGCTTTTTACCTTTTTCCGATACTCGGACATCGCTTCAGCCCTCAGCGGCGGTTCGGTACACAGGCCGACAAGAAGGCCAATGAACTTAGTGGTTTAGGGGGGGGCAGGTGCTAGCCGAGGAACGCGAGATGGTCGGTTTGTCGGATGGCCTTGAAGCCTGAGTCGTCGGCGAGGATATCGACGGTTCGTTTTGGATCGAGGCGAAACGCTTGATGAAGGATTTGTTCCGCTTCCTCCAAGCGTTCTTGGGTGACGTAGACCATCGCTAGATTGTATAGGGCATTGAGATAGCCGGCGTCGACGCGCAGCGCGCGTTTGAGGCATTCCTCGCCGCGTTCGAGGTTTCCGCTACAGACGTAGGCCAAACCGAGGCTTGACCAAGTTGTGGGGGAGTCCTCGTCGATTTCCAGGGCTTCGAGGAAGAATGCAATCGCCCGATCAAAATCTTCCATCTTGGCTAGAATATTGCCGAGAGTGACGTGAAGACCGGGATAGTCGGGAACTGTCTCAAGTAGTTGCTGCAGAACGCAAAGGGCCTCGTCGCCTTCGCCTTGCTCGTAGTAGGCGATGCCGAGATTAAAGGTAGCAACGGCATTGGTGGGATCGCGCTCGAGTGCCTGGTGATAAACCTCTATGGCGCGCGTTAGGCTGCCCAAGCGCCCGAGGACCACACCGAAATTCACGCAGGGCCCGGACCAATTGGGGGCCAAATCCATCGCACGTTTGAAAGAAAAGCTCGCGCGTTCAAAGTCGCCAATTTGCCCCTGGATGATGCCTTCCATGTTGTAGGTGCGCGCCATGCCGTAGCGGGCCGCATCGTCGGTGGCGTGCAGGTCGAGTACCTGGCCAAAAGCGGCTCGTGCTTCCAAAAAAGAACCGCCTTCCAACAGTAATTCCCCACGAATAACTTGAAGCTCGGGGGCTTGCGGATGGTGGGCGAGTGCTTGGTGGATTACATCGAAAGCTCTTTCGGGTTGCTTAAGGTGGAGGCCGAGGAGTCGGCTGTAGGCTGCCGCTGCGGCAAGGCTCTGTGGCCGTTTGCTGTGGACAGAATGTAGCAGTCGTTCTGCGTCGCTGAGCAGACCTTGCCGTAGCCTTTCACGTCCCAAGACAAGCTGGACTTCCGGTTCGTTGGGATTACTTTGGTAGGCACGTTCGAAGAAGCGGAGGCCCTTGTCGTAGTGGCCCACCCGCACCTCTTCCATGCCTCGCTGAAGATCCGCTTTCCAAGAAATTAATTCGGTCGTCATTGGTCTAAGGCGAAGGTAACATTGCGTAGATCGGCGGTCAACGCGTGGCTAGGCACCGCACAAGTCTTGACCCTTCAGGCGACAGTGATACCTTAGGCAAAGGAGAAAACCTGATGAGCAATGGTCGCATCGTTCTTCATATTGCAGGTCCTGATCACCCCGGCGTTACATCCACTCTCGCCCAGATCCTCGCCGAGGAAAAAGCGGCGCTGATCGATATCGGACAATCCGTGTTGCACGGCTATTTGGTATTGTCGGCTATCGTTCAAATTCCGGCGACGTCCCTCGCGCTACGACGGATCCTCTTTGCCGTTGCTGAGCAGGGTTTGCGTATGGAAGCCATGCCCCTTGGCCCCGAGGATGCGGACCAAGTTCAGGAACCCAGGCCGCCGTCCTTTTGCGTTACGTTGCTGGGTGATCTCAGAAGTGGCAGTGCGTTTGCGGGCTTGAGCGACTTTCTAGCCGAGCGCCGAATGAATATTCGAGGGATCCGCACGATAAGCGATGATTTCGAGGGTATCGAGCTGATTGCGGATCTTCCCCAAGATGAAGACGCGAGTGATGCCCACCTCGCTCAACTGCGGGGAGATATCCTGCGTTTGGCGGGTACCCTTTCGGTCGATGTTGCCGTGCAGCGAGATGATCTTTTCCGGCGCAACAAGCGCCTGGTATGCATGGACGTCGACTCCACCTTTGTTCAGGCGGAGGTGATCAACGAACTCGCCGCACTCGTGGGCTGCGAAGCTGAGGTAGCTGAAATTACCGAGCGTGCCATGCGCGGCGAGCTGGATTTTGAACAAGCATTGGGTGAACGGGTCAAACTGCTGAAGGGCCTGCCCATTGAAAAAGCAAAATCCGTTATCGATCAAATCGAGCTGACGCCCGGCGCCGGTCAATTCGTTCGTACTCTAAAGAGTTTGGGCTATCGGGTTGGTCTGGTTAGCGGAGGTTTCGACTTTTTCGTCGATGAATTGAAGGCACGCTTTGGTTTAGATTTCGCCTTTGCCAATGAGCTGGAAGTCGTTGACGGTAAACTGTCAGGAAAAGTGCAGGGCACGGTACTCGACGCGTCACGAAAGGCGCAGCTGCTCAAGGATATGGCGAAGGTCTATAAGTGTCGGCTGCAACAGACTATCGCTATTGGCGACGGTGCAAACGATATCCATATGCTGCAAACGGCGGGTATGGGAATTTCGTACCATGGAAAACCCCGCCTACAGGAAATCGCGGATATGAGTCTCAATCATCATTCGAGCATGGAAAAACTCCTGCTTCTGATGGGTTATCACGCTGGCGATCTCAAAGTACTCACCGACGGAAACCGACTTGGCTGAGGACCGACCACTCGCCGCAGTAATCTTCGACCTCGATGGTACCCTCCTCGATACCTTGGCAGATCTCACCGATGCCGTGAATTTTGGTTTGGAAAAACTGTCGGCGCCGCCCCGTACCGAAAAAGAGATCGAGTCCTTTATCGGTGATGGCGCCCCTATTCTCATCAGCCAGGCGTTGCCCGAAGATTCGCCAGATGAGGCTCGGGTTCAGGCCTGCCTCAAGCAGATGATGGCGTTCTACGGGGAAAACTGGGCTCAGAAAACGCGGCCCTATGAGGGGATTCCCGAGGTTCTTCAGGCTTACGCATCCAAGAATATTCCGATGGCGGTGCTTTCCAACAAGCCCGACGAATTTGTTGCCGATATGGTCGACCGTTTCTTTCCGTCGAAACCCTTTTCACATGCCTGGGGTATCCGGGGGGATGGCATCAAAAAGCCAGACCCCACGGTGGCGCTCGAAATAGCGGCAGCCTGGCGGTTGCCTGTCGATGCAATCGCTTTCGTAGGCGATAGTGCGATCGATATCGAAACAGCGCGTGCTGCGAAGATGTTGAAAGTGGCTGTGACTTGGGGCTTTCGTCGGGCGGAGGCCCTTCGCGAATACCAGCCAGATCGTCTTTTCGAAAAGGCTAGCGACCTATTGACACTCTTCAGCTAAGCGCGACCCAGATCAAAGCGGCGAGCGAAAAGCTAGACATTCCCAAGACCACTTGAAACATGGGCTCTCGCAGGGAGATCAATCGTTTCATTTGTGGGGCATTGTTCATACTGCAAGCGTTCATCTTTACCTCCAATACGTATCGGTCGAATAAACTACAATACCCGTGCCAATGATCCGAAGAGATATTCCTCCGCATATCAGGTGTTTGCGCCGGCACGCGCCGGCTGAGGAAGGATGGCCACACTGACTGTGTGCCCCGAGCCACACCGGCGCTAGTTAACGGCGATTGGCCTCGGCTTCCATTTCTCTGTCGAGGTCTCGCTGTTTTACAGCATTTCGCTTGTCGTGTTGGTGCTTTCCTTTTGCCAAGCCCAGTTCGACTTTCACGCGGCCTTTACGGAAATAGAGTTCTAAGGGAACCAGTGTGAATCCTCTTTCGTTGAGTTTGATATCTAGCCGGTCGATTTCGCGTCGGTGCATCAATAGCTTTCGGGGGCGCTTTGCCGTGTGGTTGTAGAAAGAGGCGTTGGGGTAGGGGGAAATATGGGCGTTGAGGAGGTGTATTTCCCGGTTGCGGATTTCGGCGTGCGCGTCGGTGAGATTGGCGAGTCCCTCTCGGAGCGACTTCACTTCCGATCCTTGCAACACCAGGCCCGCTTCGACGCGGTCTTCGATAAAATAGTCCCGGAGAGCGCGTTTGTTGCGGCAGATCACCCGTCGATCGGGATCGGCCTTCTGCTTTTTCTTCGGACGCGCCATACGTGACTATGCCATGGCCACGGTATACACGTCGCGAACAATCTGACTAATTTCCGGCTAGCTGCCGCTGCGCACCGGGGGTGGCGCGACTACGGTGGCGTCACGCTCAGGGCCAATAGGTGCACTTTGGCAGCTCCAGCCTCACGCAACGCTCGACAACATGAAGCCATGGTCGCCCCCGTGGTCATCACATCATCGAGAAGCAGTACATTCTTCCCATTTACGAATTCAGGACGCGCGGTAAATGCGCCGACCATATTCTCGTGCCGCTGTCGGACGTTGAGCCGCGTCTGGCTAGGCGTATCCTCCACCCTCCAAAGGGCGTTGCAGTCAAACTTTCGCCGCAGGCGCCTAGCGAAAGGTGCCGCGATGAGTGCCGACTGATTGAATCCTCGGGATTTCAGCCGGCGTACGTGCAGCGGAACCGGTATGACGAGTTCAACCGCGCCGTAGCATTCCTTGCGTTCAGCCGCTAGCAACGACTCGAGGGGGGTCGCGACATAAGAGAGTTTGGCGTATTTTAGACGTGCAATGGCAGACGCCAATTCCCCCCCATAAAGGTAGGGCGCGTAAATCGAGTCAGCTAGCTTACCGTTGTGGGCGAAGGCCGGGAGGTGAAGATCGGCCGGCCGGCTGGCTACGAGACTTTGCTGGCAAAGCGAACAGAATGGAGCGCAAGCGTGGTTTCCGCAACTTCCGCAACGCGGCGGGACAACCCAATCGAGCAATGAACAAAGCCAATTCCGGAATGCAAAAGTGTCACCCATCGAAAGGGTTATCGGGTATGTGCAACCGAATGTTGCGCGCCAAATGTTGGTTGTTGGAGAAAATAATGTTAGCAGGATGCCAATGCGGATTCGGAATGTCTTTGGAATGTGGATAAGTATCGTCAGCATCGGCATGGCCACGTGTTCTAAGCCGCCGCCCCCAAAGGTAAAACCCGCGCCAGAGGTAACACTCAAGCGCTGTGGAAAGAATACCCACGCACCCACGAGGAAAGAACCCGCAGCCGACGAGGCCGCGGCTTTCTTAGATGAGACAACGTGTGCCGGCGAAAAGCCCGCTGTCGCAAAGCCCCCTAACCGTTGATTTGCCCCCGCAGAGATGCGACGATCTGCGCCGACGGGAGAAACGCCCAACGACCCTTCCGTCATTTGATATTCGTACGTGCCGCCGCAAAAAGGGGCATCTTGAGGTAAGAGATGGCAACCAAGAAGAAGACAGCATCCACGAAAAAGAAAGCTCCAGCTAAGAAGAAGGCACCTGCCAAGAAGAAGGCGCCCGCTAAGAAGAAAGCTCCGGCTAAAAAGAAGGCGCCTACCAAGAAGAAGGCGCCTGCCAAGAAGAAGGCGCCTGCCAAGAAGAAGGCTCCGGCCAAGAAGAAGGCTCCGGCTAAGAAGAAAGCTCCGGCTAAGAAGAAAGCTCCGGCTAAGAAGAAGGCTCCGGCTAAGAAGAAGGCGCCTGCCAAGAAGAAAGCTCCGGCTAAGAAGAAAGCTCCTGCTAAGAAGAAAGCTCCTGCTAAGAAGAAGGCGCCAGCCAAGAAGAAAGCGCCTGCTAAGAAGAAGGCGCCTGCTAAGAAGAAAGCTCCGGCTAAGAAGAAAGCTCCGGCTAAGAAGAAAGCTCCGGCTAAGAAGAAAGCTCCGGCTAAGAAGAAAGCTCCGGCCAAGAAGAAAGCTCCGGCTAAGAAGAAAGCTCTCAGTTCGTCGTCGGCTCCGGTGGGTGGTGCATCCGATGCTCGAAATGCGAGTTTGGGTGAAGTGGATGAAAACAGGATCGTCCTGTTAGCGAAAGATCCCCGTTCGCTCTTCTGTCATTGGTCCCTTTCCGAGGATTTCAAAGCGGCCGCGCGTGCGGCGGGTGGGCAGGTCCTGTGCCTGCGCCTCTTCGACGTAACCGAGCGGGAGAAAAGCCAGGGACAAGCGATTTTGGTGCAAGAGCGCTATTGCAGCGAACTCGAAAACCGCTGCTTCCTCAACAGCTCCGGCCCTGGTCGCTTCTATCGGGTTGAAATCGGCTATCGCGGCCAGGATGATTGGTTGCCGCTAGCCCGCTCCGGAACCGTGCAGATGCCACAGGCCACGATTACCGAGCACAGTCACGATATCTTCGTTTCCATCGATGCAGATCAATGCCTCACCGCCCAGGGGGCGACGCTATCGGCCCAAGAGAGCGAAGGCACCTCTCCCCATGGTCCCACCGCAGGCAGCACGAGTCCGCGGCCGTTGGTGATTTACACAGGGGAGATACCCTCCGTGGGTTCGGTTGCCGGTAGCTTGGCGCAACGAGACGAAGTCCTGGGGGTCAACCGCCCATTCGGCGAAGGCTCTCATACCCAAGGTAGCGGCCATATCCAAGGTAGCGGCCATATCCAAGGTAGCGGTCATATCCAAGGCAGTGGTCATATCCAAGGTAGCGGCCATATCCAAGGCAGTGGTCATATCCAAGGTAGCGGCCATATCGCCGGTAGCAAACGCCCGTAGACAAAAGACGTAAAGGACACGCCATGGTCAAAGGTCATCTCGCGCTGGTGTTGCATGCGCATTTGCCCTTTGTGCGTCATCCCGAACATCCATTCTTCCTCGAGGAAGAATGGCTTTACGAGGCGATAACCGAAACCTATCTCCCCCTACTCGACTGTTTTGAAAAGCTCGCCTCGGACGGTGTCCCTTTTCGTCTAACCCTTTCGCTCAGCCCGACGTTATTGGCGATGTTGGGAGATGATCTTCTTCGCCGACGTTACGAGCGGCATTTGGAACACCTGCGTGCGTTAGTTGAGCGGGAGATCGCACGCACGAAGCGTGATGCGAAGGTTCAGAAGGTTGCTCTACACTATCGGGAACAGCTGAGCCGTGCCGACCAGATGTGGCAACACCTCGCAGGCAACCTCCCGGCGGCCTTTGCGCGCTTACAGCGACAAGGGTATTTGGATATCCTCACTTGCGCGGCGACTCATGGCTATTTGCCTCTGATGCGCAATCATCCGGCCGCGGTTCGTGCGCAGATCAGAACAGCCGTTCAACAGCACAAGCAAGTCATCGGTGTGGCGCCAACGGGTATCTGGCTACCCGAATGCGGCTACTATCCTGGGTTGGATGCGATTCTTGCCGAGGAAGGTTTGCGTTATTTTGTGGCTGACGCACACGCGGTGCATTTTTCCCGGCCTCGGCCCCGAAACGGCACCTATGCGCCGGTCTTTTGCGCGGGCAGTGGGGTCGCTTTATTTCCCCGCGACCATCAGACGTCTGTGCAGGTTTGGAGTCGCCGACAGGGTTATCCAGGAGACCCCGCGTATAGGGAGTTCTATCGCGATATTGGTTTTGATCTACCGATGGAAGCCCTGGCCAATTATCTTCAACCGCCAGGGATGCGTAAGCATACCGGAATCAAATATCATCGTATTACGGGCAGCACGTCAGCCAAGGAAACCTATTGCGTCGACCTCGCCAAGGAAAAAGCCGCTGAACATGCTGCGAACTTCATGTTCAATCGGGAAAAGCAGATCGAACATCACCACGACGTTTTGGAGCGTGACGCTTTGGTTGTCGCGCCATACGATGCCGAACTCTTCGGCCATTGGTGGTATGAGGGGCCGTGGTGGATCGACTATTTCTGCCGCAAGAGCGCCTACGACCAATCGAGCTATCGTCTGACGCACCTCCGCGAATACCTCGCCAAATATTCAACCCAGCAGTTGGTGCAACCGGCCGAGTCCAGTTGGGGGGAAGGGGGATATAATGCGGTTTGGCTGGATGACAATAATAGCTGGATCTACCCTAAGTTACACCGTGCCGCGGGGCAGATGATTCGACTGGCGCAGGAATATCCAGAGGCGACCGGTTGGCAGCAACGGGCGCTCAATCAGGCCGCCCGGGAGCTTATGCTGGCTCAGGCTAGCGATTGGGCCTTTATGATCTACACAGATACCACCGTAGACTACGCCACGGAGCGGACCGAGTCGCATCTATCGAATTTCGATGAGCTCAGAACGATGATAGAGGCTGGTGGGGGAGTTGGGTCGTTGGACCCGATCTGCATTAGCCGGCTGGAGGCGAAAAATAACCTCTTTGCAGCGATGGATTATCGCGTATACGGCGAATGAGCCGATTAAGATCCTCCCGGTTGGTCGAGATCGTCGTCTGGCCCTTTTCTCCAGTGGACAAGAATGCGTGATCCCTCGTAAAATTCCCAAACGATGAGCGATAATTGTCAGCAGTTGGTTGAGCAGGCCCGTTTGGCGCCCACCATGGTCGAACGCCGGAAAGCCTTCATTGCGCTGGTTACTTCCGCTGACTGGCAAAATGCGTTGGACCCGGACGTTGTGAGCCAACAGGGCGATAGGTCGGGCGATGATTTCCTCGCCGATTGGATGTCGTTTCAACAGATCGCACCATCCATTGCCGCTTCCGAAGAAAAGATCCAGCGTTGCTTGGAACTCGTGGAAGAACGCTTCGCGGTAGATCTGCTATTGGCACTGGCCATCGAAATGGGCGACCGCCTCGCCGAGATGGCCCTGGCGCATCTGCGTACTGCAAAAGGCTATCGCGGAACGCTTCTGCAAAAAGTCATTTATGCGGCCGACCCCAATTGGGTTCGCCGCAGCGAGGCCAAACGTATTATCCAACGTCAGCTGCGGCGTCCGGATTTGGCGCGCATCGAATTGATGAATTGGTTGGCGGCAGCCGGAAACCTAGGCGACTTCATCGAAGACATTCGAGAATGTCTGCCGGAAACCTATGGTGAGTGGGGCGCGTTGGGCAAAGCCAATCTCCACGACGATGAGATGATCGATCAAGCCTTGGCACTGTTGCCGCAGGTGCCGGGCGCCCTCGCGTACTTGCTCAGGCTCGATCCCATGCCCCCAGCCGCTGCGCCACGTATGTTCGCTTCCGCCCGCGGCGAATGGGTGGTCGCCGCATTGGAAACGGCCATCCTTGAAGGGTTGCACCATGAGGAGATTATTCCGTTGGCCGAAATCGCAGTACGCCTCGGTGGCGTAGCGATGGCTACCGCCTATGCTTGGATTTCCAACGCGCAGTTGAGCACGGTCTTGCTCGATCTCTTGAAGGGGAGTTTGCGGCGCGATGGCGAACGTGTTGCCGAAGCGCTTTGGGTCAGAAGAGAAAGCCATTCCGGCGACCGTGCATTAGCGGATGGGCGCCAAGGTCGTATTCCCAAACCCATGGACGCCGCTGCGTTGATCCGCGAAATACAGGGCGACAAAGCGGTGGAGTTAGTAGAGGAAATACTAACGGAACCGCGCGAGCAGCTTATGGAAGCAATTCTTCGACCGCTCTGCGCCACGAACCAGCAGGCCGCTCGTACGGTTATTTCGCTTACGAATAACGAAAACCCGAAGGTCGCCGAAAGAGCGCAATCCGCCCGCGCCTGGAAAGACGTTCTCTGGCCCGCCTAGCGCATTCTAGCTACTAAGACAGAGGGTTATCGATGTCGGCGTCGATGGGCAATTCAGCCGGTGGCTGCCACTGCTTTTCCACCATTTGTTTGACGAATACATCGAGCTTGTTGTACGGGATTTCGATGTTGTGCTTGTTCAGTGCCTTGTAGATCCGTGTGTTGACCAAATCGACCACTTCGTCGCGATAGAAGGGGTCATCGATCCACACCATCAAACTGAAGCGCAAACCGGATTCACCCATCGCCTGAAAACGCACCCGGGGGCTGGGCTCTGAGCAGATATGGTCAGCGTCGGCACAGGTGAGTAAGACCTCGCGGACAAGATCGATATCGCTGCCATAGGCCACGTCAACCGATACGGGGACGCGGGCTTTCGGTTCGGGGCCGCCCGTTTCGTTGACAATTTGGGAATTGCCGAGCAACGCGTTGGGGATCGTGATTTCGATATCGTCACGGGTAAGAATTCGCGTGGACCGAATGCCGATCATGGTTACGCGCCCGCGCATATCATCGAGCATGATGAAGTCGCCTACTTCGTAGGGGGCATCGGCGAGAATGAAGATGCCAGCGAAGAGATTGGCCAGACTATCTTTGGCTGCAAAACCGAGGACCACACCGAGGACACCGGCCGAGGCGAGCCAACCAGTGACGTTGATCTTCCAGGATAGGAAGACAAAATAGACGCCAACACCGATGCCGACGATCTTCACCAACATTTCGAAGACCGGCAGCGTTCGCGGCTGAACAAGGTTGACGCCCGGTTTACGGCTTAAGGAACGGAAGACAGCTGAGCCAAGGCGCATGGAGGCAATGGTCCAGACGAGTACCGCGAGCGATTTAAGAACGGCATAGATCAGATAGGAAACGCTCGCTTTGACTGCCAACGTTTCGGTGGCATAGCCCAAACCGACACAGATGATACTGACGAAAAGCGGACGGCGGATTGCCGTTACGACGAGGTCGTCGAGATCGGTTTTGGTTTTACCGGCCAAGACAACGAAGGTGCGGCGAAAGATATATTCGCCTAGGAATGCTGCCCCGATGGAGCCGGCAACGACCACCAAAGCGCGCACTACCCCGTAGGACCAAAGCGTCGCCAGATGACCTAAGAATGCGTCCATTTCCACCCCTGTAATAAGAGCCCGATTCTGCCCGAAGATGGACGTTCAGACAAGCGGGCGCCGGTAACGGGGGGCCGTCCAGGTCGAAGTTAGCGGGTGACCATCCCCAGCGTCTTTACACCGGCGCCGCGGCTGATATCCATCAGCTTAACGGCGAGGCCGTAGTTGGCGTCGTCGTCGATGCGTACAAAGAGCACCTTCTTTTCCCTTTGGGCGAAGATGGAATGGACGCGGCTGGCGAGTTTGCTTTCGACGACGGGAAGATCGGCGAGGGAGATCTGGCCGCCCTTCTTTACATGCAAGATGACCTGTTGCGCAGCGATATCAGCCGTCACCTCTTCATCGGCCTTGCGTGGGATGGATACGTCGATTTCCTTGATCACCAAGGGGGTAAGCACCATAAAGATGATCAGAAGCACCAAAACCACATCGACAAATGGCGTGACATTGATTTCGCTCTTGGGGCCCCCGCGGCCGCCGCCGGTATCCATACCCATTATTGAGCCGCCTTTTTCGTCTGCGTGGAAAGGGCCACGCCTGACGCACCCGCCCGCTGTGCTATTTCCATGACTTCTCGCACGGCTTTAAAATCAAGCCGTGCATCGCCATTGATAAATACCGGAGGTGCCGGCTGACGCTGAAGTAGACGGCCGAGCTGTTGTTCCAAACGCGGTGGCGTCAGCTGGTCTTGGCCCAAAAAGAGCACGCCATCTCTGCGAACCGAAATGATGATTTGATCGCCGGTATCTTTCTTTTCGGCGTGGTTCTGGGCCAACGGCAAGACGACGTCGATGCCCCGCTGGAGAAGTGGGGTAACCACCATGAAGATGATCAAGAGTACCAGCACGACGTCCACAAAGGGCGTCACATTGATCTCGCTACGCACCGCCCCCGAAGCATTCGTGGGCTGATGCGCGAGGCGTTTGCGCCGCGTGCGTCGCCGGTTGGCGTTCTGTCGTTTGCTATCAGTCGACATGCTAAATACTACTTCGTTCCTTCTGCTTCGTATCCCGTGCGCAACACGTAGGAAACCACTTCTCCCGAAACATCGTCGATATCGACAACCATTTCATCCACCCGGTTGGTCAAATAGTTGAATAGGGCAACCGCCGGAATTGCCACAAAGAGTCCGAGGCCCGTGGCCACCAAGGCTTCGGCGATATCGCCGGATACGGCCGCTAACCCGCCCGAACCCGAGGTAGACATGGACGTAAACGCTTTGATGATACCCACCACCGTGCCGAAGAGTCCGACGAACGGCGCTGTAGACCCGATGGTAGCCAGGCCACTCATGCCGCGCTTCAGCTGGGAAACCTCGCGCTGCCTTACCCGTTCCAAGCTACGGTCGAGGGCCTCTACAACATCGATGCCCTGCCGGCCCTTTTTCAGTTCAGCGATGCCTTCGACGTAGGTTTCGCTGCCCGCGGATACCACTTTGGCTACGGGGCTTTGGGGGAACGCTCGCGCTGCTTCGCCTGCGGAAGATAGACCTTCGCCGGTGAGCAGCTCGCGGAGCTTTCCCACATAGGCCAACGATTCCTTCTTTGCGCTGGAAAAGCGGCGCATTCTTTCGACGACCAGGCCCAGGGAATAGACCGACATGAGCGATAGGAGCACAAAAACCCCTTTGCCGATGAAGCCCGCTTCATGCCAGATTTCGATTAGACTAAAGGACATCGCAACGTTCTCCTTATGAGAGCTTAAAAACGAATCGCACCGGGAAACAGACCGGCATCGATTCGCCATCAACCGTATAGGGTCTATAACGCCAAGTTTTTACCTTGGAGAGCACTTCGGCATTCATCACGGGAATGCCTTTAAGAACCTTGGTCAGGCCTTCGTTGACCCGACCGTTTTCTTGTAGACAGAGTTTCACGATCACAACGCCCTCCACCTTTGCGCGGCGCGCCGATGAAAGGTATTGGGGCATCGAACCAGAGATCTTGTTCTTTTCCACCACCTGCCGACGTACAAATACCGGCTTTTTCACGGCGGGCTTTTTCTTCGGTGCCGGCGCATTGGGCAAACCACCCACCACACCGCCTTTGACGCCGCCCTTCTGTCCGCCTTCGACGCCGCCTTCGACTTCTTTGTCGTCCTCCGCCGGGTCTTCCTTGGCCCAGCTAGGCTTTTTCGCCGGTGGCGTTTTCACCTTGGGCTTTGGCTTTTCCGTCGGCGGCTGGATCTCTTCCGGCTTAGGTTTTTCGACCACGGGCTTCGGCCGGGTCTTCACCACGCGCTTTTTGCGGGCAGGCGGCGGAGGCGGTGGTGGCGGTGGTGGCGGTGGCGGAGCCGTGAAGAAGGTGACCATCACCTGGGGTTCGGGGAGCTCTTCTACATAAAAGAGGGAAAAGAAAATGAGCAGGGCGATACCGCCGCCGTGTAGGCCGACGGAAAGCAGGGTCGATACGAGGCGACTATGCCGGGGCTTCTGATCGAGTTTTAGATAGGACTCGAACATCGGCTATTTCTTCTTCCCGCTGAGTTTCAGGGCCTGCTCATAGAGTTGCTGGGCTTTCTTCAGGTCGATGGCCTTGGCGGCCTCGTCTTCGTGGCCCAGCGCGCGCTGGCGGTAGAGCAGGTTGCTATACGTCAAGGCTTCGACATAGTCGGCCTTGAGTCGTAGGGCCTCGCCCAAGGCGCGTAGGCCGCGGTCGGCGATGCGGATACGTTCGACGCCCACCACGCCCTTATTCTTATGCAAATGCTGCCAGCAGAGCGTACCGACCAAATAGAGGGGCTTGGCAGCTTGTGGCGTGAGCGTGGCGCGCTTTTCGTACCATTTCAGGGCATCTTCGAAACGGTTGGCGCGAGAACTCACCATGCCCAAGGCGCTGATGATTTCCAAATCCTTGGGATGTTTTTCGTGGCGTTTACCTAGGAAATCCAACGCACCGTCGAAACGTTCAGCGTCCAATAAGACCTGTAAATAGTATTTCCGCCCCCGGCGATCGCTCGGCTTTAGGGCGATATAGCGTGAGAACGCTTTCAGGGCTTTATCCGTATACGCATCGGCATTCTTGGTGTCGTCGCCGTTGGAGCCGTTAGAACCATTATTGGCCAATGCCATGGCTGCATAACCCAAATGGAGCTGAAGTGTGGCGAAACTCTCATCGAGCTGAGAGGCTTCTTCGAATTTAGCCAAGGCGGCTTTGAGCTTGCCGCTTTTGTAGAAGGCGTTACCCTCTTTGATCAACGCGCGCGAGTTGACCTTGTCGCAAGCGGCGAATGACAGCAGCAGGGCTATGGAAAGGAAAAGGCGCAACTAACGGCTTTTCCTGGACCGGCGTGTCCCCAAGAGGAAAAGGGCAAAGAGAAGTAGGGTCAAAGATGCTGCACCCGAAGCCGAGCCCGAAGCGATGTGGCAGCCGAGACTATAGTCGTCGTCGCAGCTATTGCCTTGGCCGTCTTCGTCGTCGTCTTGCTGCAGCGAATTGACCACCGAGGGGCAATTATCTTCCGCATTCGCAACGCCGTCGGCATCGAAATCGTCGCAGGCGTCGCCCTTTTCGTCATTGTTAGAATCGATTTGATCCAAGTTGGCGACTTTGGGGCAGTTGTCGAAAGCGTTGACCAGGCCGTCACCGTCGTAGTCTTTTTCGCCATCCTTTTTCTTGGCTTCTTCGCGGACTTGTTCGCTGACCTTGAAAAGATCGATGCGGTCCACCAAGACGGGGCCGCTTAGGCTGCCGGCTGTGTCATCTGCGACGGGGATCAGCGTCAGTTTGTTGAAGGTTGCATTCCAGGTATTCTTGCAGGAATCAACCCAGCCTTCGCTATCCGTTCCCTGACCGCTGCAATATAGGCCGCAAAGCGTGGTGCTGGAGGCTTTGTCTTGGCAGTCGGCTTTCTGCAATAGCTCGTCGGTACAGGAATTATACCAGCCTTCATTTTCCGTCTCGTCGAATTTGCATTGAGCGATACAGCCTTTGCATTTGGCGGCGAGGAAGGTCTCGTGTGGCGGGTGCACCGTGACGGTATGTTTCTTTCCGTCGGCGTAGATCGGCAGGTCTACGCTGACCTGCCCGGCGTCGCTATCTAGGATGAATTTGCCCGTCACGAGCTTGGCACCACCTTCTTTGGGCAGCGGCATGGTCAGCACGACTTGCAACGCGTCGAAATGGGCTGCTTGTACTTTGATGCTGTCGTTGGCGATGGCAGACGAGGCATTATTGAGGACCATTTTGATAGCCCCGTCGGACAGGCTGAGGTCTTCGGCTAAATCGACGCCGACCCAACCTTCCAATTCCGTTTCGCCGCTCCAGTCGTTGCGTCCGCCCCATTCCCAGAGGCTGGCGTCCACCTTGAGGTCGACGGTATTGCTGTTGCGCATCCGATGCCCTGTAACCGTGTAAAGGTGCCGTGAAAACTGGCGGCGGTAGCGGTTCAGTCGGTCGAGCTTTTCCTGGGTGAGTGCGTCGGCATCTTTGAGGAGGAAGGCGAAGAGCTGCGTGTTGATCTTGTACGAGTCTTTATAGTCGGGGAAACGCTCGCCTACGGCGGCGATGATATTTTCGAATTTGATTTCACGCTTTACGCCGGTGGCCCGTACATAGGACGGCGACTGCACGATGTCGGCGGCGTAGGGGGCGCAAGATCCATCCGTGCGGTAGTAGGGGGGATCGAGGCAAAGGTCGAAGCTTTGTAGACAAAGATCAAAATCATCCGCACAGGTTTTACCTCCGGCGATACTCATTGTCGCGCAATCCGCTGCAATGGCGTCGAGCTGCTTCTGCGTCGGCGTGCAGGTCTGTACAGAGGTATCGATCAAGTAGGCTGAGGGAACGTCTTCCGGTGGAATCAACCCCCAAAGGTAGAGGTCGAGAGGCCGCGTACCGCGCATGGCCGGAATGGAATAGAACGTGCCATTGCCTTCGTCGCGCCAGTTGGCGCCGTACATCAATTCACCGTAGGTACTATGATAAAACGACCAGTGGGCGCCGCCGGCACCGATCAGACTGGGGTTGATATAGCCCGTGTCGGGGTCGAGGTATTTGATGAAACAGCAAACATCATGTTCGGTTTCATGGGAGAGAATATTGAGCGGATAGACATCGGTAGGATCGAATAGTTCGTCGTCCGTCCAGTCAGCAAGTGACCAAAGGTTGACGATGGCATGCAGCGCTTGGCCTTCGGGGGGCGGCGCGTAAAAGCCTTTGCCGATGCCCTTTACGGGGTTGTACTGGGTTTGCCCATTGCCGAGTTCCGTATGCCAGGCGAGAGGGCACCCTTGTTCGCTGTCTACGGGAACGGCGGAACTACTGGACATCTTGAAATCGGAAATGAAGACAAAATTCTGAAAACGTTGTCCGGCTTGGGGCACGAATTCGAGCAGGGTATTGATCAGTGAATTCCAGCCACCGGGCACTGCGGCATAGGCTTCCGTTTCTACCGGGTCGCGGCTGCAGCGACCGGCGCGGCTGAATTCACTGTTGGCCAAGATGATGGCCAAATCACCGAGTTGGCAGAATCCTGTACTCTTCAACGACGCGATACAGCTGGTTAGGCTGTCTTCGGCTTGGAGTGTAATGGGTGGGTCGGCGAGGAAGAACTTAGCGTCTTTAGGTAGGGCGTTGGGGACAAGATCGATCTTGGGGCCTTCGCAGCCCTTTTCCATCGCCCTGACGCGCAGGTCTTTGAGCTTCGCGCTATCCTTAAGCTGAATGACAGGCCGGGAATAGGCCAAAGTAGATGACAGCAAAATGCTGAGGGTCAGTATCGTTAGTCTAGGCATTTGCAACTCCTAATACCTATAGCGCAGGCCGAAGCGGACGCTGAAAGGACTCTGGCGGTTGAGCGTGTCGCCAAATTGGGTGGCGGCCCCTGCCGCGAGGACCCGTTGTTCGTACACGGTGGCGGTACGGAGGTTCAGGGCGTTGAAGACTTCACCCACCAGATCGATATTTTGTTTGGAACCGAAGAGCCACCCCGTGAGCTCGTCTAGTTTGTAGCTCACCTTGAGGTTGATCGCCAGGCGCGCCGGCGTGCGCAATTCTTCGTCGTCGTCAGGGGTAGAAAGGTCGTTGGGATTGTAACCTCGCGGGGCTCGGCGGTCGCTATAATCATTGAAGAAACTGTTAAAATAGAGCTTGTCGTAGGGCGTTCCCGTGCCGAACCAGAGGCTGCCGCCTAAGGTCAAGGAACGCCAACGGTACCAACCGCTGACCTTGACCACGTGGCGGCGGTCTTCCGGCAAAAAGCCATCGGCGAATTTGTTTTGGCGGGGACGGTCCATGAAGACCGAAGCAAACGATTCAGAAACCGTTCCCTCATAACGTGACCAGGTATAGGAGGCTTTCATCTGCCAGTTGCCGATAAATTTACGGGCGAATAGCGTCAGGCCGACATAACGCCGCTGGGCCTCTTCTGGGGTTTCCAGGTCGAAGATAAATTCGGATTTGCCGTTGCGAAATCCCAAAGCATCATCGCCGGCTTCATTCCAAATCACGTTGGTTTCGACATCTTCCCATTGGTTGTTGAATTGGCGGTATTGGAAATCGAAACCGGTGGAAAAGCCGCTGAACCATTCCCGCTCGACGCCGACATTGAATTCATGCACGCGGGGAATGGTGAGGGCGTCGGGGTTGAATTTGTCGATCGCCTTGCCGTCTTCGTCGAAGCCGGGGCCTTGGTTCTTACCCACCGTACGGGTTTGGCCACCGACGCGGCAGCTTTGGCTATAGGTTCCCGTATCCTCGTCATAGTTGCAGCGATACGAGATCAGGTCTTGGCCGATGAAGCGGGCGATGGATAGAAAGCCCACATCGACGTATTGGTTATAGCCACCGCGAACGACGGTTTTGCCATCATCGAAAAGATCCCAGGCGAAATTGAGATGCGCCGTGGCGGTGACGAAGTTGGTAATTGTTTCCCCTTCGGGATTGATGTTGTTGCCAAAATGCAGGGCAACACCGGGAATTAGGCGGAAACGATCGTAGTTGGGCAGTTGCCAGGTATCCTGCAAGAAGGCGATCAATTTGTTTCCCGACACGCTGGTATTCAGAGGGGCTTGCAGGCATTTCTTTGCGTCGTATTTATTGGATGTGGGATCGCAGGCCGATACCTCATCGAATTCGAGGAAATATTGGGTGAGCGAATAGGGCTGTCCGAATTGGGTATTGTAGACCGCGTTGCCCGTATACGCTTCGGTAGAAGTGTTGATTAGATGGTTATAACGAATACCGGCTTTGAATTCGTGTTTGCCCAGGGCACGCAGAAAATACGTTGCATCGGAATTGACGCTGATGCGAAAGCGATCATCGGTTAGCAAGCGGTCGTAGTTGCGCTGTTCGACACCCGTGCCGATATCCGTGATTCTGGAAACGTCGTTGATGCCCGATTCGGGAAAAATCCGTAGTCCGCCCCAGCTAAAGCTGAGCTGCGTCTTGACGAAGAGGTTATCCGTAGCGAGCCATTCCCAGGCCAAGGTGCCCAAGGCACCGGCTTGGTTCTGGTGGCCTTCCGCATCGGGTACGATGGTGATCCGTTGGTCGCCATTGGCAATACTGGCAGGCGCCGTTTGAGCCCAGAATACGATTTTATGTTTTTGATGGGGCTGCCAGGTCAGTTTGCCGAAGAACTTTCCGCCCAAATAACGGCGAGAGGGATGGTCTGGCAAAGTGCCGTTGGGATCCGGGGGCAAGGTGCTGGTCGACTCGTTGAGCTCGAAGGAGGTATAGAACCAGAGTTTATCTTTGACGATCGGCCCACCGACGTTGAGATTCACGTCTAATTTGCGAAGGGTGCCGCCCAATTCTTCGGCGCGTTTGATCGTCAAAGCGTCGCCGGCGTAGTAGACGCTGGCATCTAGCTCGTATCTATTGGAGCCAGATTTCGTGACCATATTGATCACGCCGCCGGGTGTATCCGAATGTTCGGGGCCCATACCGCCGGTGAGAATATTGATATCGGACATTGCATCGAAGTTGAAGTTGGTACCAAAGGTATGGGTAACGGGATCAGTGGTATCTACGCCGTCAACGAGATAGGTGTTGTTGAAATAGGCGCCGCCCGAAACGCTGGGGTTACCACCATCGCGTTGGGTAACGGATGCGGTTTGTCCCGCCACCGCTTGGAAGCTCCGGCTGGTGGTGGGGACACTTTCTAGATATTCATCCGAAAGACTTTCGCCCGTGGTCGATTTTGTGACATCGACCACCGGGCGGGCGGTGATGACGTAGGTTTCCCCTGTGGCGGAAGCTGACTTTTCGACCTTTTGGCCGCCTTTGCCGTCCTTGCCCGACTTTGCGTCTTTGGGGTCATCGCCTGTCTTGGTTTCCGTTTTCGCGGGTGTCTTGACGACTTTGACCGGTGCACGATCGAGTAGAATATCGAGCGTTGCGGTTTTGCCCACGCTGACGCGCAATTCCTTGCGCACTCCGGCAAGAAAGCCCTTCTTCTGCACGACGACTTTGAACACGCCGGGGATCAAAGCGATGAAGCGAAAGGCGCCCTCGGCATCGGTTTTGGCTTTGCGCGAACCACCGATTTGCGTTGGCGACGAGGCGACGACACTGGCGCCCGCCATGGGCATACCCTCGTCGTCATAAACCGTGCCTTCGATGCGTCCGGTTCGCGACTGGGCGTTGGCAACATGGGGGAGCAGCAAAGCGAAGGCGGTGATTAGACCGCCATAAATACGAAGGCGTCTCATGGCTGGACCTCTTCATCTTTCTTTCCGAGCCATTCGGCGCGGTCATCGGGGGGCCAGCAATAATCGAATTCCATACACGTATGGCGGTATTTCTTATCGTCTTCGTCTTCGTCTTTTTCCGTTTCCGTGGGGGCCAGGCAATACGTATTGCCTTGACCGAAAACGGGTTCCTCGCAGACTTGGTTTTCCCCGCGACAGTCCGATTGGCCGTCGCAGCGGTCGAAGGTAGAAAGCGTGCAATATTCATTGCAACCATCGCCGTTGTCGTTTTTGCCGTCGTCGCAGGTTTCATTGAAATCGAGTTTACCGTCGCCGCAAGTGGGGGAAACGCATTCGGCCAACAACGCCTCTTGGTCGCCAGCGCGAGAATTACAACGTTTGATGCAAACACCGTTGGGGCGGTTGGGGTTGGTTTGTCTGAGCGAAAAGCACTGGGTCTTCGGTGATGAGCCGCAGCGCGTATCGGTATCGGGATCAGGGTTTTCGTCGGTATGGCTCGAATTGCAGGCGTTGAAGCAGAAGTTCTTGTCTCGTACGCGCAATCCGACGCAAACGAGCGCCGTGCCATCGGGGCCGCCTTTGGGATCGCATTCCACGACGCCGCGGCGGCATTCTTCACCCACGCGGGCGAAGGGGGGACTGCAGTATCCTTGTTCAATGCTGCACTTCAAAGGGGCGTCGACTTTGCCGCCGGTACCGGCGCAATCCGCGTCGGTTTTGCAGGCGGGGATGGTGCCGCGTACCGCCAGATTATGCAGTTTGCTGCTTGTGACGAGTGGCAAGCCTTTCGTTTTGGCTTCGGCAACGGAGCGCAGATCGGTAAATTCATGGTCCTTATCGACAAGCACACTGATTTCCCGCACCAGCGGGCTATAGCCAGTAGCACCCGGTAGATTTTCCGTTAGCACAAGGTGGCGTTCCGGCAAGATGAAAACCTTGTCGTCGGTATCAAAGCTCAACTCACGGCGAATGAAGTAGGCATCGGCCACGTCGGGAACTGTTTTCGTCGTTAGATTGCTCGCCCCGTCGCCCATGAGCGCCTTGGCCCCTTCCATGAAATAGCAAAACGCCTTTAGGCGCTTGTACCAGAGCTGTACTTTGGGAAAGGGTCGATCGGGATCTGCGATGCCTTTGAGCAATTTTGCATCCGCGTCGACGATGGGACAGTTGATGATGGTATCGGTTTCGTAGATGAGGAGACGCGATTCCTTGAGGGTCTCGAAGGATTTGACGCTATCGAGTTTGAGGGCGCCTACTTCGATGGGGTCGGTGCAGCGATCTTCAATACAAACCTGATCGTCGCTGCAGCTCGCATTCATCTGACAGGTATCTTTTAGTGAAGGCAACGTGGCGAGTGCTTCGATGGCTTTCTGATCGACACTGCCTTTAACCCGCACTTTATGAACGCGCCAAAACGGCGAATAGCCCCGTCGCGTGGGAATGATATTCACCACGGGGTGCCAGCCGACGAGCCGGCTACCGTCTTTGCTTAGACGGTAAAGGGGTTGCCCGTTTTCGTCGTAGAAGAAATAGATCGGATTAACGGGGATGGTTTCGCCGACGCGGTCCACTTCGCCGAGGTAATAGTATTCAACCTTTTCATTCGGCGAGACAAAACCGTATACAGGCGCGATTTCTCCCTTCAACACCGGCTGGTTGGGGCGAATCGCCCCGTCGGGTACAGCGCCGGTGCCGGCATCGTAGATGACCAAGCCCGCGGGTTCGTCGAAAACCTTGAAGCTATCGCAGCCACCCAGCGTCAACGTTAGAGCGAGCGACAAACTACAGAATAAAAAAGAATGGGAATTCGGTTTAAGCATCGTTGTTTTTCTATTGTTGGTTTTGGGGATAGCGGAGCTATTCGACATCGGGATTGACTCCCTCGTCTAGGAAGCGAACGACCGAGGCGTTATGAAAAACCTGCGGGGAGGTTTCCTCGATTCGGGGATCGACAAAATCTTCAATAGGGAACAGATCGCCGTACGATGAGAGTTCGCCCTTCTTATAGTCACTAGGAACGGTGACCTTCCAAACCTTGGAAAGCGGGCTGTAGTCATTTTGCCCGGGGCCATAGCGGAAGATATTATTCTGAGGTACCGCGATACCGGTAACCAGGTCGGCACCGCTATACGTACTTGCTTGCAGCGTATAGACTTCGGCCGGAATAACGCGGATTTCTTTTCGCGAACCGGTTACCGTTTGGGCCACGCTTTTGGGTTGAGGCAGGCCATCTGTAGAATACAAGGCATCGGAGCCTTCCATGGTGATACAGAAAGCGCTCTGGTTGCGGTACCAGAGTCGCAATTTACGATACCTCGCCATCACCGTCGCACTGCTTTGCTGCAAGCTCGCTTCGGCACCGATGAGCGGGCAATTGAGTACGGCGCCCGAATATTCCAATTCGAAATCGGCGCGCAAGAGCGTGGCGCGGGATTTGATATCGTTGGTTTTGTAGTCGCCGCTCGGCTTGACCCAAACGATTTCGAAGAAATCCGAATATTCGGCCTGAAAGGGTAGGCGGTCGATGATGGGGCGTTGGTCGAAATCGGGCTCGCCCGAGGGTTTCTTCCAGACGTACATCGCTTGTACGGGCATGCCGGGAAATTTATCGTAGCTGGGGAACCAGTCGGTATCGCCCGGCACGAAGGATGGCTCAAAGAGATAGTATTCCACGCGCTTAGCGTCGATGTAGCCCCGGCGCAGGGAAATTTCTGCGTGCCGTTCGAAGGGAATTTCGCTGGGCAGTATGGCGCCTTCGTCTTCGTCGATCAGAGGCGTACAGCCCCCCGTGAAGATTATGGCGCTGAATAGCGCGATGGAAAGTAGCCCGAGCCTGCACTGGCTTTGGACGTCATTGGGGTCCCGCCGCATCGAAAACCTCCTCCTGAACCCATTCCACCCGATATGAGGGAACTGGTGAACGAATGGGGGGTTTTACAATTATTTTGGAGCGTACAGCAAGGCCCGTCTCTTGAATGAATGAAGGATCTTGGGTTAACCTGCGGCCTATCGAGGATCGGTTGCTTTTTCGGCAATACCCACACGATTTGAGGAGTCACCCATGAGCGAAAAACTCTCAGTCTGTCAGGCCCTAGCGTCAATGATCCGTAGCCACGGCGAACCCAGCGAAGAAGAGGTGATCTTTGTCGCCAACGCCGCCATGGAATTGGGTCTGGAAGTTGAAGACAACCGCAAAGTTCGTGAGGTTTTCGAAGAAGGCGGCGACTACGAGGCTTTCATCAGCGGTATCAGCGACCGAGAGCTACGGCTTTATCTCTTTCGCCGGGTCGTCGCTGCGACGCTCATCGACGAGCAAATCAACGAAGCGGAACTGGCTTTTATCGACAAAACCGCCAAATCCTTCGGTTACGGTGAAAAGGCCGTTGGAGATTTTCTCGGCTGGATGAAAGATGGCATCGAATGGGAAAAACGCGGTGCCGACATCTTCGCCCGACTCTAATTCGAATTCCGCTTCGAGTTCCGTGCCGGCCACGAAAAAGCCCGACTGGCTCAAGGTAAAATTACCCGGGCGCGGCGAGTATTACGACCTGCGCCGGCGTCTCAAGGGGCTACGTCTAACCACCGTCTGCGAAGAAGCCCGCTGTCCTAACCTTGCGGAATGTTGGCAAGGAGGCACGGCCACGTTCATGATCATGGGCGAGGTTTGCACACGGGCTTGTCGGTTTTGCGATGTAAAAAGCGGCAAGCCTCCCGCGGTGCCGGAAGCAGATGAACCCCAACGCATTCGCGAAGCCGTGGCTGCCATGGCGTTGCGCTACCTGGTGATCACCTCGGTCGACCGGGACGATCTTCCCGACGGTGGTGCAGACCATTTTCGGCGTGTGGTCCAAGAACTCACTGCGGCCTATCCGGAACTGATGATCGAATTGCTTACGCCAGACTTTGGCGGCGACCAGGCGAGTCTTGATGTGGTCTGCAATAGTGGCGCTCACGTTTTGGGCCACAATATGGAGACGGTGCGCCGTATGACCCGCGAGGTACGCGATGCGCGCTGCGATTATGATACGTCTCTCGGTGTTCTGGCTTCCTATCGTAAATTCAACAGCAAGCTGCTTGTGAAATCATCGTTGCTGTTGGGGATCGGTGAGGAGGAGGCGGAGATCGTAGATACCCTCAAAGACCTACGAAATGTAGGCGTCGATTGGGTTACCTTCGGTCAATACCTCAGGCCCACCCGCAAACACGCCGAAGTTCACCGCTATCTGCCCCCTGAAGAATTCGAAAGCCTCGCTGAAAAAGCGCGTGCCCTGGGTTTTCCCTTGGTGACAGCGGGGCCTTTGGTTCGCAGTTCTTATCGGGCGGGTGAACAGGACGCGCAATCTCTCTATTCGAGTCGCGGCTAAAACTCGATTTGATTTAACCCGACTGGACGACGAATTCCCGCACGACGACGACCTTGCGGGTATCGGGATCGATGAGGAAACTGCGTCCTCGGCCGACGGAAGCGTCGAGATGCATCAGATACCAAACATCGATGGTCCAACTTTGGTATTCGGTTTCGCATGGGGGCGTCCAACTGACGGCTTCTAAATCACCCAAATAATCGGGACGGCTCTTCGCTTCCTGCAATACTTGTTTGAACTCATCGGATTTTCGGGTCGTTTGAACGGCGGTGCGCGAATAGATATGGGAAATATCGCGGCGCCAGGTACTCGCTAGGCGTAGTTCCGAAAGGTCGCCGTCATGAGTCACGTTGCCTTCGTAGAGTTCGTCGGCGGTGAGGCCCGCGTAGTCGGGAACATCAAATTCGGGGTATTTGTCGCGTGCCTGAATCTGACGACCACGCGCGGCCAATTCCGCTTCACCCGCCCGCAGGCTAACCTGCGAGTAGTAGGCGCATACGCGTAGGATCGCACTCTTGGAGGGCAACCGGTGGTCCCAATCCAATACGGAAAGCACGCCTGCGTATTCGTTGCTGCCATAGGGGACGAGAGGGGGGATGCTGCTGCGCAGGCGTTCTAGCTCCGGTTCCTTTTCAGCGATATTCTGATAGGCCACGCGAGGATGCCGCAGCATTCGCGCGATGACGGTTTCGGAATCGATCTGAATCGGCGCGGCGCTCATGGTCTCCCAATGGTTGTCATATGGATCTCATAAATCGGCCGCGTAGCCAAGCGACCGGTCGGTTCATCTTGTCACAGACCGCAGCGTTCGCCGATAATTTCGGCTAACAAAGGATGGACACCGAAGGGTTCCACGATGCGATATGCAACATGGGGGTATTTCGCCGCAGCCTTCGCTAAGTGTTCGGGAATGCTCTCTTTTACGTGACGCCCAGCCGCGAGAAGATAGGGAAAGACCACGATAGCCTCCGCTCCTTTTTCGACACAATAATCGAATCCTGCGGCGATGTCGGGCGCGCAGAGCTCCATATGGGCCCAACCGACAATAGGATTGTTGGCCTCGTCTGGGTCGTCAGGGTTGTCGGAGCGTTTTTGTCGCAGCATTTCGGCCATGATTTCAAGCTGTGCATTGGCTTCCATCAGGCGGCTTCCATGGTCGATCAGCAAAATCGCTTCTTTCATGATGGGCGTGAGCATAGCATCTCTTTGCCGCCCATTTGCAAGGGCTGGTGCTGCAAGTGAGCCGTTGGGACCATCTGCCGGAAGAGGGGCGAATAAATGCTAGCAGTTGACAATTCCGCTACTTTCCATAGTATCGCCGCCACATGAGTCGCGAAGATCAAATAGAATTTCAGGGTGTAGTCACCGAAGTACTAGCGGGTGGCTTCTTTAGGGTTGAGACCGAAGCTGGTCATATGGTTTTGGCCCACATCGCCGGCAAGATGCGGCGGTTTCGTATTCGCGTTGTTTTGGGAGATCAGGTGACGGTAGCCGTTTCGCCTTACGACCCAACCCGAGGCCGCATTATTCAGCGCGTTCGCTAGCACGTCAGCACCGTCGTCTCTTTTTCAGTTACAATTTCAGCCTTGGCCATTCAGTGGCTAACGGGTTCGTTTGTGTCGTCATTTGCGGCGCCGCCCTTCCGTTTGCGTGCGGAAAGAATTTCGCAATGTCGGGCATAGAATAGCACGGCACCGTAAAGCGCGACCAAGACGGCAAGACAGACGTAAATTGCGAAGGGCGAGCGCGACAGGCAGATCCACGCTAGAGGGATCCCCGTTAGAGCCAGCCAAGCATAGAGTGTGGCAACCGGGCCATGCTTCTTTCCAGCGATAATCAGCCGTTGATAAGCGTGGCTGCGATGGGCCTTCAGTACATTTTCCCCTTTGAGTGCTCTGCGAACGATGGTCGTGGCGCCGTCGAGAAGAAAAGGCCACAGCAGAAGTGCCCCACAAAGCACCAGAAGGGAAAAGGAATGGTCGATTGTGCGACTGTGAATCGCCAAGAAAGGAAGTTGCGCGAAACTAAAACCCAAAAATGCGCTGCCGACATCACCCATGAAGATTTTGGCGGGCGACCAATTATGCAGAAGAAAGCCGAGACTCGATGCAGCCAATAAGAGCCCCGCGCCCTGAACGAGTTCGCTGCCGATATGCCGGCCGATTAGGATCCAACCGACGGCGGCAATGACAGCTTGGGCCCCGGCAATGCCATCGATACCATCCATGAAGTTGTAGATATTCGTCACACCTACAATCCAAATGACGGCGAGCAAAATGCCGAAATATCCGATCGGCAAAACGAATTGAGCCGTGAATTCGATTTCGGTTGGATAGCCGCTGAAATATACGCTGACCAAGGCCATGGCCACATGGCCCGCGAGTCGTAGCACCGAAGGAAGCGGTCGCAAGTCGTCGACCAAGCTTATCACTGCAATGCATAGGGCGGAACAAAGGTAGCCAGCCAGGTAAGCGGGAAAAGGGGACGCGTCGAGTAGGGCGGAAACGAAAAGGCCCGTGAGCGTCAACACGACGATGACCGCACCGCCTCCACGCGGCGTTTTTCCTTGGTGTGAGCTTCTCTCGTTGGAGATATCGTAGACATCGAAACGATGAGCGAGCGTGATGGTAAGCCGCACCCCCAAATAGGAGAGCAGCAGGACCGCTAATCCAACGATGGGATTTGCCGCTAGCATCGGCCCATTTTTTTCGTCATTTGGTCAAGACTTGCCTGGAGGTCGTATTGGGGGACGAAGCCGAGTTCCCGCTGGATCTTTTCCGATGAGTAGAATGCAGATCCCATCAGTTTTTCTAGAGCATCTGAATCGAAAACAAACCGCCTTTTGCGCAGCCCGCCGATAAGGTCGCCGCTCTTCGCAAGAAGCTTCAGCAGAGGCAGCGGAATGGTCCAGCGTGGTCTATTTTTCCCTAGGGTTGTCGTGATAGCGCGGGTGATTTCCTCGGTAGCATAGCTTCGTCCGTCGTTGACGATATAGATCTGACCCTTCGCCTGGGGTGAAAACGTGGCCAAACGAAAGGCTCGCGCTACGTCTTCGACATGAACCATGGACCGGCGATTATGAAATGCGGGCAGTGGGGGGAAGCGACCGGCATCGATGGCACGGATCATTTTGGACATATTGCCCTTTGCCCCACCCCCGTAGACCATGCACAAACGCAACACCACACCATGGTCTACATAGCCGCCTTTCAGGACGAGCTTTTCAGCCGCCAGCTTGGAACGGCCGTAAGGGGTTTGGGGCGTTGTCGGCGCGGTTTCGTCAAGCGGCACGTCAGCGGCCTCTCCCATGGCCTTGATGGTGCTGGCGAGGGTAAATCTCGGAACCCTTGCATTTTGCGCGGCCTCCAGCAGACGGCGCGTCGTCTCCATATTTGCTCGGAAATAGCTGGCTTCCTCGGCGGCAAATTCCGCTAAGGCGTGGGCCTTCCCCGCCAAATGGATGATGGCGTCTATATCCGGGGTGATGACCTGTTCCAGTCCATCGTCGAGCAAGTCCATGGCGATCGATTCGTCGGCCGACGAACGCCCTTGGCGGTCGATGCCCCTTACCCAATAGCCGGCTTGTTTCAACTGATCGCAGAGCACGCCTCCAATAAATCCGCTGGCTCCCGTGACCACCACCCTTTTTTTGTCTTCAGGCTGTTGGCCGGCGGCGCTGCTCATTTGATATTCTCCCCCTTTTCGAGAATATCGCAAAGGGCGGAACAGAGCCTTTCCTTATTCAACGACCGATCTACCAAGGCCTTGGCTCGTTCTCCCTTTTCCTGGAGATCTGTGGCATCACAGTTGGCGATTTCATCAAAGAGCGCGGCTAGACGCTGCACCTCTCCGTGTCCAACCCGCCAACCGATATCGTGCTCTTTTAAATGGTCGCCGATATGGCAATGCTGTGGCCCGAGGAGCAGGACGGGTTTGGCCAAAGCCATGGTGCTGTAGAATTTACAGGGATGGACGCAGCCGACCATTTCATTGCCCATGGATACGAGATGCACGTCTGCTGCAGAGAGAGAGTATTTGATCTTTTCCAAAGGCTGATAGGGCAGCGATAGAATATTCTTGGAGTTGTTTTGGACGATAAAATCTTCGACGGCCTTCTTGCCCACCCCTCCGCCAACGAAAACGAAATGCAGGTTGTCGCTATTGCCAGCTGATCGCTGCAGGAGGCTGGCGTCCAGTGCGGTTTGGAGCGGATGCACCATGCTGTGATTGCCGCTATACATGATCACGCGCTTACCCCTTAGGCCGTGCTCGTCTAGAAAGGGGTTTTCTTCCGGGCTTACGGGCTGAAGAAAGTCGGCGAGGGGCCACGGAGGAATGATCGATAGTTTGTCGCTGATATCCAATTTTCGTTGAATTCGTTCGGCCATGAAACGGTCGAGGACGACCACCTGGTCGGCTTTGTCGAGGAGTTGGCGGTTGAAGAAGTCGAATGCGCGCACGGGTAGAGCATCTTTGCGCATCTGTCCCGATGCGACGATTTGATCGGGGTTGAGGTCCATCAGCCAAAAGGTGGTTGGTAGCTGGCGCATGGCTTTGAGTGCCAAAGCACTGAGACTCGAGATGGTGGGGATCGTCGTGACGAGAAGTCGGTCCGCGTCGCTGAACAGTCCACGTAGAATACTCTGTGCCACTAACGAGAGCTGCCCCGCTAGGCGATGGGAGATCTTTTCCTTACCAAATGAGGAAAAGGGCAATCGGTAGACTTCGACGCCACGCAGAGTTTCTCGGCGAACGAACTTTTTTTTGGGGTCGTCGTAATCCCGGTTGGAGGTCAATACGCGGACCTTCCACCCCCGCGCGACCATTTCCTCGCAAGCTTGAGAGACGTATTGTCCCACGGCGGCCGCATCCGGAGGATAAACCTGACTAATGGCCAATAGGGATTTGGGGCTCATCGGGATCGACTCACAGGCCGCATATTACCATAGGAGTTAGAGGAGCGGAAAATGCGTGGTGGGCGCCCGCCATGCCGTTTGGGCTTCCACTTTGAAGCCAAGGCCGAGGAGAAAATCCTCCTGCCAGTGCTTTCCGATCAATTGCAAACCAATGGGGAGACCCTTGCCGTCGTAGCCCACGGGGACGCTGAGTGCCGGGTGTCCGGTGAAATTTGAGGGAAAGGCGAAGCGCATCAATTCCGTGGTTAGGCTCAGGTCTGACCAGCCGTTCTTCAATCCCCCCGCGGGTATTTCGGGGGCTGTTATTGCGGTTGTTGGTGTGGCGATAACATCGGCCAGGGCGAATGCTTGATCGAAGACGGCCAAGGCCTCGGTGCGTAAACGCTGGGCCTTGATGTAATATTCGGGAGCAAAGCTGCGGGCGAGATAAAGTGATGCTTGGGTCGCGGGGCTGAGCTCTTCCCAATGTTCGCGATGGTTGAGCAAACTCGTGCACATTTCACTGAGGATGCTAACCGCGTGCGCGACCCTCATTTGGTCGAGCTTGGGAATCGTAATGTCCACGATTTTGGCGCCGCTCTGAACGAGGCCGTCCAAGCTTTGTTCGCAGGCGCTGACGACTTCTTGGTCCGCGTGTTGAAACCACTCCCGGTAAACGCCGATTTTCAAACCCTCGACGTTTTGAAGGGGCAGTGGGTCGGTTGAAAAGGCGGGTTGGTGTAGGGAATGGGCGTCGAGAGGATCGGGTCCCGCAATGGCATAATAGGCCAAAGCAACGTCCGCCATTGATAACCCTAGCGGGCCAACATGGGCCACGCTCCAGCACAGGGGCGCGGCTCCGAATTCACTGATACGGCCGAAGGTGGCTTTCAGTCCGGCGAGTCCGCAGAGTGCTGCAGGTATTCTGATGGAACCCCCACCATCGGCCCCCAGCGCGACGGGACATAGACCGGCTGCCACGGCTGAGGCAGAACCGCTGGAACTGCCTCCCGGATCGTGTTGCACATTGTAAGGGTTTCGCGCCGCACCCCACCGGCTATTATAGCCAGATGGGTTGATGCCGATTTCATGCATATTGGCTTTACCGATCAGAATCGCGCCGGCTTGGCGTAAGCGCGCCACGACGGTGGCATCGGTACCGGCGGGTTCACCACCCCAAAACCGGGTGCCCACGCTTGTGCCGTAGGGTGTCATATCCAACTCATCTTTGACCGCGATCGGAACACCCTCAAGGACGCTCCGCGCTTGCCCCGCTTCGAGCCGCCGGCGGGACTCTGTAGCCTGTTGTAGCAGGTCGTCGCGATTCCATTGAGCCATGGCATTGAGAGGAGCGTCGCCACGTTGGGATGATTCGATCGCCGAGAGGACGCGGTTGGCCACGGTCACCGGATTGGTTTCACCGTTGCGGTAGGCCCGGGCGAAGTCGAGGGTCGTGGCTTTTTTTACCCGGGCATCATTGGTCGGAGGTGAGCCGGGTTGGGCCAGCGTTGACCACCAGGATAGATCTTGTAGCGAATCTTCGGGCGAGTCTTTGGGCAAATCTGGGTTGCCCTCGCCCTTTGCCGGGTCGCATTGCGTCTTTTCGCCAGCGTCTCGCACGGGCAAAAAGGTCGGCGCCGCTTCGGGCTTCAGGTCGGAAAGTTGAGAGATTCCCCCGTCCGCCAATAGCTTCTTGGCCAGGACGGAACGACTGAGTGGATTCCTCAGTGCCCCCGCGAGAGCCCTAAGACCGAGACCGGATAATTTGGGGAGGTTTACGGATTTCAGATCATATTCGCTCATGGCCAATAGTCATCTCTGTTCGGCTGGGGATGCAATAGAGAATCGCGGGCAGGAGAACAGCGCGGCGATTTTTTGAAGTTAGCGCAGAACTAGTTGCACGTGCTGGAAAAATCCAGCTGATAGGCGGCACCGCTATCGACGGCCTGTCCGCCCTTTCCCTGGCTATGGGGCACCACGATCTTACAGATGCCCTCCGTGATATTTCCCGAGTCGTCCGTGGCGCGCCATTTCGCGCTATAGACGCGGCCGTCGCTTCCACCCTGGCGTTCGGAGCGGAGAGCGAGGTTTTGACAGTCGGTGAATTGCACGTCGCTGGAGGTGTTGCCATCACCCTGGCCGTTTTCACCTTCATCGCTGGTTAGCGAAATGAAGGCGATGTCCAGATCATCGTCGCAGGCATCTTCGACTTTGACGCAGTCGTCAATATTCACCGTATGAAATTTATGGTTGGGTGGCCAAAGCTCCACAACGCTATTCGACGTGATGACAGGTGGTTGGGTATCTTCTAATTCGAGGGTGGCCGAACAATACGGGGAATGGACGCCGTCGCCATCCGCGTCGGCCTGGGCGTTGACTTGATACGTGCCCGCTTTGACAAAGATCGACTGTTCGAGCTTCAGGCCAAGGTCCTGGCAGACAGTGTCCTGGGCTTGGACATAAAGGTCCACCAACGACTGGGTGCCGCATTCTAGGTTCAACGTTTGGCCGCAAAGCCACGCATTGTTGGGTGGTAAAACACCGGTGTCCAAACAGATCGGCTGAACTTTCAGACCTTGGTGATTCGAAGGCGTCGGTTGACCTGGGCAATCTTCCGCCGTGAAGCCGAAGCCCGTGATGGCGGCCAGGATAAGTGCAGATTTGCAGGCCTTAGTGAATCTGTTGAAACGAGTCATCTTCTTCCTCATCTTCCCCGAAGAAACCGAGGGCTCTTCCTTTTCCCATTAGCGTAATTGAGAGAAAGGTCAAGCCGGTCGTAGGAGTTTGGGGCGTGTGGGCATAAAAAAACGGCGTGCCTTTCGACACGCCGTTTGGTGTGGGTGAACGATGGGGATTGAACCCACGACAACCGAGGCCACAACCCGGTGCTCTACCAGCTGAGCTACGCCCACCACAAACTACCGACCGCTTCTACACCAATCGGGTCCGCCAATCTAGACCAAAATGGCTTCAGTACGCCTGGCAGGATTCGAACCTGCGACCACCGGCTTAGAAGGCCGATGCTCTATCCAGCTGAGCTACAGGCGCTCATTGGGGAATCACGGGGTTACGTCGTTTCAAAACGCCGCTGACCACCGGCTTTATGCCCCTCATCACATAGGTTGTCACATATGTACGCGGATTTCTCAATCCCCGGCAGAGTGAGATTTGAACTTAGCTGGCTTTTAGCTCGGAGGCGACGCTTGCGCAGCAAGATAAAAGGGAAAATAGCTCCTCTGGCGATGCGTCCGTGGCGTCGAAGGCGAGCTCGGCCAGGGGTATGGGCCAGCCATCGTCCAGGGGCTGGGCGCGATAGAGCACCCCTTCACCGGGCCAAAGGCCCAATTGACCGTGGATCGTTGTTTCCAGACGCGACCGTAGCTGGGGGGATTCAGCTAATTCGAGGAAGCGGTTGCGGTCGTTACCCGATAGCACACGCAATTCGAATGGCCCGTCCAAGGTAACCTTGGTGCCGCGGCCCCCGCGCAGGCGATGCCCTTTGCTGGCGTCTCGTCGTGTCAGCATCGCGGGGGGATCTTGGCTCGGAGGATGCCCGACGGAAACCTCCAATTCGCTCACCATCCCGGGGCGATAGAGTATTCGCAACGCATACGGCAACTGCTGCTGGAACCCTGTAATACGGCAGATGATCGTCTCGCGTTCTCGGATGACGACCACATTTTTTTCCGTGGCAACGTCCTCCGAACATTCGAGGAGTCTTCCGGCAAAGACGCGCCAGGCCGATTCATCAATGGGGGCATGTTTCGCGGCGCCGGCCTTTTCCAATTGCTCGCGACGCTGATTGATCGAGATAAAGACGATGGCTGCTAATCCCGTGAGCGAGAGCAACAACCGCTGGGCATGCTCCAGCTGAAAGCCGGAGAGTCCGATGAAGAAGAGCCCGATGGCAATGCCACGACTGAACCCGCCGCGATGGAGCAAAATGGCCACGGTGATGGTGAAGAAGAAGGTGGCCAGGAGATAGAACGCCCCTTGGAAACCGGGTGGCGGGAGATTCAGCCGAAAACCGTAATAGACGATTTGCGCCGCAACCGGGTAGTTAGCCCACATCAGGGTTGCCAGCAAACCGGTGAAAAAGATCGCGATGCTGAGTGGAAGAACCCGCTTGAAATTGGTCCACCGCGGAAACGGCGCGAAGAAAAGGAATGCCGCGAAGGCACCCACTACGGCCATCTGCTCGCCTGTTTCAAAGAGGCGGTTGGGTAAATCGCCGTAGGCTCCCTGGGGAGCGAGCTGGGGCATCTGCCTGCTAAATAGCCAGTAGCAATGCAGGAGCAGCGGAATGCTCATATAGAAGAGTCCCAGTTTGTTGCGTAGGTCCAGATCTTGGCGCAGCGCGAGGAGCAGTATTCCCAGGACGACGAATCCAAAACTCAGGTTGAGGTAGGGGGCGAGGCTCGGCGGCAGGCCGATGAGGTCTACGGCCGCGAGCGGAAGGAAGATGGCAACGCCGATGGTCAGAAAAAAGCGCGTGAAGAGGCCGATGTCTTTTGTCTGCCAAAGTAGCCGAGCCATGGTCCAGCTGAAGGCCGCCAGCGCCAGGATACCCGAGAGGTAGAAAAAGAACGTGCCGCTTCGCTCCATGGTTAGCCAAACCCAGGAGTCGCTCATACGTCGGCCGACGAGAGGAATTCCCGTGCGGTGCAGAATCAGCTCGAAGAGCGCCGCGAAGCAGAGGAGCATCAAGATGGAGATACGCGAAAGAGCAGCCATTTGCCGCATCATACCCCAAGGCTGCCGGCCCATTGGTAAAAACCACTGAGATTTTTATGGGTCCGGGCGTGGCGGTGGTAGTTTTACAGAAGGAGGCTTCCGCTGCGCGTTTTACTCACGATATCCTTGGTTCTCTGCGTCATTGTAAACACGGCGTTGGCTACGGCTGGGCCAGAGGGACCGCTGATCGTGATTGACCCAGGGCATGGGGGAGAGAACCGTGGCGCGTGGGGGCAGAAACTCGGGCGTTGGGAAAAAGAACTGACCCTGATTATGGCCCGGCTGGTCGCCGAAGAGATCAAGGTACTGATGCCGGGGGCTAAAATCGTTCTGACGCGAAAGAGAGACCGCGGACTTTCCCTGGCGCAGCGTGGTCAGATAGCGAACTCTCTCGGTGCAGATCTCTTTCTCAGCGTGCACTACAACGCTTGTGAGAATCATAGCCAACGAGGCTACGAGACGTATTTTCTCCCGGCGGCGCATTTTCGCCGCGAAACCGACCGTATGGCGTTGGAGCAACGATGGCGGCTTCCGGCCTCTATTGCCTCAGAGCCCCAAGCGGGTTCGGGCCGAGAAGATACTTCCGAGATAGTCGCTCAGCTTCGTCGGCAGGGGGTGCACGCGCAATCCTACCTGCTAGCCGATAAGGTTCAACGCGCACTTCGTCGGCTTCGTGGCAAGAAGGGAGACCGAGGTGTTCGTCAGGCGCCTTTCGACGTGCTTTACGGATTGAAGATGGCCGGGGCTTTGGTCGAGCTCGGTTTTATCGATCATGCCCAGGAAGGGCCCGAGTTGGCCAACCCCATTGGCCAACGGGCTATGGCCCGAAGTTTGGCGCAGTCCCTTGCTGACTATTGGGCCCAGACAACGGAAAAATCGATCAGCCAAAATTGAATCGCATTGGCTATGGGCCGCTTTGAGGGTACCTTACCGGCCATGCGAATAGATGGCCGAAAAAACGACGAACTACGACCGATCAAGATTACGAGTGGATACCAAGAGGGCCCCCATGGGTCCGTGTTGATCCAGTGGGGCAACACGTGGGTGATCTGCGCCGCCTCGGTGGATGAGTCGGTTCCACCGTTTCGCCTCAAGAGTGGGGGCGGTTGGATTACGGGCGAATACAACATGCTGCCTTCCTCCACATCACCGCGGAAATCGAGGCGCCAAGGTGGGCGGGAAAAAGAGATCCAGCGACTCATCGGCCGTGGCCTACGGGCAGCGGTTGATATGTCGCTATTGGGACCACGCACCATCACCCTCGATTGCGATGTGGTTCAGGCCGACGGAGGAACCCGGGTTGCGTCGTTGACGGGCGCATATATCGCGATGGCATTGGCCATCAGCCGCCTGCAAAAGGACGGGCTGCTGGAAAAGAGTCCCATCGTTCATCCCGTGGCTGCAGCCAGTATCGGTATCGTAGACGGGGCAGCACTTTTGGATTTGCCCTACGAAGAGGACTCACGGGCCGAAGTGGATATGAATGTGGTGATGACCGGTGCGGGAGATCTCGTCGAGATTCAGGGAACCGCGGAAGGGGCGCCTTTCAGCCGCAGCCAATTGAATTCCCTTTGTGATTTGGCTTGGGCGGGAATCGAAAAATTGGTCGCGCTTCAGCAACGAGTACTCAGTGCTCACGATGAAGGGCAACGGGAAGTCAGTCTGTGAGCCCCAAAGTAAAACTGATCTTCGCCACCAAGAACCGCGGCAAATTGGCCGAGTTGAAAACGCTTCTTCCCCTCGAGGGACTCGAGATTCTCTGTCTGGATGATCTTCCCAGTTATCCAGAGGTGGAAGAAACTGGGGAGACTTTTTCCGCCAACGCCTGCCTCAAGGCTCTGGCTGCCATGGAGGTGCATGGCATACCAGCGTTGGCTGACGACAGCGGCCTAGAGGTAGATGCGCTGGATGGTGCCCCCGGGGTCCGCTCTGCACGCTATGCGGGTCCAGATGCAAACGATGAAGACCGCTACCGAAAGCTGTTGCAGGAAATGCAGGGGGTTGCGGAGCCACAGCGAAGTGCTCGGTTTCGCTGCGCCTTGGCTTTCGCAGATCCGCAAGGTTCCAAAGAACCGCGGGTTTTCGAGGGGCGTTGTGAAGGCGTCATCATTCGCGAACCACAGGGGAAAGGCGGGTTCGGCTACGATCCCGTTTTCCTCGTCCCGGCTGAGCAAAAGACCTTCGCTGAACTTCCGTCTGAAGCCAAAAATAGGATCAGCCACCGAGGCCAGGCCATGAAAGCCTTTGCCCAATGGTTTGAAAGCCATATGAAGGCCGAGGGATAGCCACCCAGACTTACCCAGGGAATATCGTGAAAATATTGGGCCCACATGGGAAGTTGGCTATTGCCAGCATGGCCCTCCCTGATCATAATGGGGCCCAATTTAATACCGGGGTGTAGCGCAGCCTGGCTAGCGCGCCTGCTTTGGGAGCAGGATGTCGGAGGTTCGAATCCTCTCACCCCGAACGCAGTTGAGAAAGGGACGAAGGAAACTTCGTCCCTTTTCTTTTTTCAACGCTTGCTCTTCTCGGTTCTAGGGTTGGTCGGTTGTGGGGGTAGGTGCCGGCTTGGGTGTCGGCTTAGGTGCCGGCTTAGGAGCTGGCTTGATTTCCTCAACGGGCTTAGGCGCGGGTTTCGGCGCCGGCTTGGATTCTTCAACGGGCTTAGGCGCGGGTTTCGGCGCCGGCTTGGGTTCTGGGGCTGGGGCCGGCGCGGGTTTCGGAGCTGGAGCTGGCGCAGGTTTCGGAGCCGGTGCAACTTTGCCCATGGCCCGTTCCAGTTCCAGAACATTGCGACGGGCCAACGCGGCGCGCGAGCCACCGGGATGGGCGCGTAAATACGCCTTGTAGTAGTCCAGGGCCTTTTGCTTGTTTCCCATCGCCTTGTAGGCTTCGGCCATTCCGATCATCGCGTCGCCAAATGCGGGTGCCATATTCATCGCCTGGCGGAAGCGCCTGATAGCGCTGGCATAGCGGTGAAGATCGAGTTGGCAGAAAGCCATACCGGTTACGGCTTCGACGCCCTTGGGGTTTTTCTTCAGGGCCGATTCATAAGCGCCTAGCGCCTTCATCGTTCGGCCCCGTTTGCTGTGTTTATCCCCTAATTTGACGAAACAGGTGTAGCTGGCACATTCCGGTTTTGCTGCTTTCGGTGGCTTCTTCTGGGGGGTGGTCTTCTTGGTCGGTGGGCTCGGTGTTTTTTTTGTGCTCACCGTTTTCGTCGGAGTTGTCTTTGTCGCTATCTTGGGTGAGGGAAGGGTCTTAGAGGGCGGTTTATTTGCGCCCGTCGTGGTCTGACCGGTATTTGTCTTCGTTTGGGGCCCCGCCACCTCGATGGCTTTGATCAGCGCTTTCGCTACTTCATGGTTCTTATTTTGTTGCAGAACCAGGAGGGCAAATTTCTTCGCCTCATCATTTTTGCCGGCCCGCAAATGTAGCAGGCTCAGCGCTGTTGCTGCGCGCAGAAGGTTCTTTTGCTTATAGGCTCTGGCTTTGTGCAGAGCTTCCTTCAATACGACAACGGCCTTGGCCTGGTCGCCGTTGACGGCCCAAAATGCGCCTTCTACGTAGTAGGTTTCGGGATCATCTGGCCGAGCCTTGCGTGCACGCTCCAATAGCCCCAAGACGGAGCTTGCGCTCTTTTTAGAGACGCGGTTGTAGTCGGCCATGGCTCGATTTGTGCCGGAGTTTTGCGGCGCTTCCTTCAACGCTGCTTCGGCCAACGGCTTAGCGACCCCTAGATGGCTTTCCGCCTGCTGGCGAAGTTCCTTTATCCGCGTTTCGAATGCCGAAGAAGCCGCAGTATCGCCCGGTACGTTCTTTGCCGGTGCGGCTTTCGCCGGTGAGTTCTTCGCCGGTGCCTTTGTATCGGGGGCGTCTTTCGGAGTCTTTTGGGCGGGCTGTTGGCGTTCCAACAGTTCGGCCTGATCGCGTAATTGCTGGGCGAGGGTTGTGTGGACTTCAGCCCGGGCGGCCTGGGCGAGCGCACCTGTTGAGGTCTTGAGCTGTGCGTCGGCGAGGCGCAGGCTTTCCTGATCGTCTTGGAGGAAAAGCTGCCGACCTTTTTTGTACGATTCGCTGACTTCTTCTTTGCTGCTGAAAAGTCCCGCGAGTAACCCGGTCTTCCAGAGCGCAAACGCCCCGCCAGCGAGGGCGATAAGGAAGAAGATGACGACCGCCGCCGTTTTGCCGGAGCCTTTACGGGTAATTGCTTCGAGATCTCCCGTCATGGTGCCGGTGGAGATATTCGAACCCCCACCTTCCCAGGCGGCACCCTGGTCCACCTTTTTGAATTGGGTTTGGCTCATGGAAAAGCGTTTGCTTTCCTCGTTGGTGGCGAATTGGCGCTCGCCATTCGCAAAGGCCGGTTCTGCAGCGCCTGTGGGCGTCGCTCGCAGAGGGCCGCTTCCGGAGCCATTTTGTCGGTCCGCTTGAATTGCGGCGTCGACCACTTGAAAGAAGGAGGAAAATTCGGCGATTTCACCGAGCCGTTTCCAGTTTTCCCCCCCCCTTGATATTTGGTCCTCACGATCGATCTGGCGGTTGACGATCGATTGTTGCAGGGTCGGCAGATCTTCGAAATCGATCTCTTCGCCCTCCCGGGTGCGCACGCGCCACAGTTGAGCGGAGCGTTGCGCTACGGGTTCGACGTCAACAACCTGCCGTTTCCGAACTTTGAACGTGAATTCACAGTTGGTGCATTTTACGGTAACGCCCGCTTCATCGACGCGCGCGTCGTCGAATTCGTATTCCGTCTTGCAATTGGGGCAGGTTATATCCATGGATGACGATCCGGAGACGATGATCCGGCAACTTGGAGATCTTGGCCCCTGTTCTATGGAATTGCAAGCAATTCCAACCATATACTAATCTCTGAGCAGCACTTTCTGCACCGGTCCAATCCGTTAGTAAGATCGCCTCAGCGCCGTTGAGAAACTGACAGTTGGCGCAATCGGCCATCAGAAATTCGACGTTGGCGGTATGGCGAATCCCCTATAGGCGCATATTGTCGCGAGGTTAGACAGGTCTGCCACAACTGCAAATATGGCATTGGGATTGCAAAACCCCGGGGTCATAAGGGGTGTACGATATGCTGTTAGACGTCCAAGGAAGTGCCGAACAAGCCGGAATGCTCAAGTTGGTTTATGACTACGTCTACATCAATGAAGTCGCCCAATTCGGGGTTGAGCCTTCACCCCGGGAGGCAAGGCGGCTTTCGATGACAGCGGCCCTGCTGCAGGGAGATCCCGGCGGGCCGCGCCGGAAACATCGCCGCTTATCCTCTCTTTTCCGTGGCCGAATCAAGGGTGCTTGGGGCAGCGTCGCTGCGACCGTACTCAATGTCTCGGGTGGCGGCTTCTTTCTGCTGGCGAATACGGATCTCGCTGTGGATAGTCGCCTGATGGTGATGGTCAGCAACGGGGATATTCGGTACGAATTTCCCGTTCGCGTTCGGCGAGCGCTAACGCTCGGTGGAGCCAAAGGCTACGGGGTGGCGTTCGACGGCGTCCCTTTGGAAATACGCCGAGGACATCAAAATCGATCGCTGGATCATGACGTCGGCGAAACTAACCAAGGAGACGATCTCCCTTCCGTGGCCATCGCTGTATAGCGTTTTCCCTTTCGCCCTATTTTCCGCCCGCGAGAATGTACATCACCATCGCGCTGCGGCGTACCTTCTTGTCCTTATCCCTCAAACTGCTGGTCTTTGCGACCTGTCTGGTCCAAGCATTTCCCACACGCGCCAGGCCACGTAGTGCCGCGGCGCGGACCGCAGGGGATTTATCACACATGGTGGTGCGGATGAGATGCGGAGCGACCTTGCTGTTGGCCAACAGTGAAAGGGCTTCTGCTGCATCTTGTCGGGCCGATGCGTCTTCAACTCTGAGTTGGGGGAGCAGATCGTCGACACTTACCTTTTCGATGATGAGATATTTGCGGGCTGTGAGGCGAACCTTTTCGCTCTTGTCGTCTTTGGCGGACATTCGAAGTGCACGTTCACTGTCGCCGCTAGCCATGAGGACCAAAGCCCAAGCTGCGGCCAATCGCACAGATTCGTCTTTATCCTTGATCAGCAATCGAATCAGGTTGGTGACGGCGGTTTCAGCACCGGCAATGCCCAGGGCGATCGAGGCATCCGCTCGCCAGATCGGATCTTTGTCGGTTGTCTTCATCACAAGGCGGTTGGGATCTTTGTAGAACTTACGCCATTGCTTGAGGCGTTCACGTTTTTTGAAATGGGTGTCGACCAGCTTTCGTATCTCGGGGGCAGCATCGGCACCCATCAGCCGGAGTGCCTGATCTGCTTCTTTGCTGTCAAAATTGCTTAGCGCTTTGACGACTGCGACGCGTACACGTTTATCCTTATCCTTCATCGCAGTCTTCAGTGCGGGAACGCCTCCGGGGTAGACGGCCTGTCCGAGGGCACGCGCGGCCAGAATACGTTGGGTCGCGTCGGTTGCGCCGAGTTGCTTGACCAACACGGCGATCTTTTTTCGCAAACCCATCAGGATAGAACGCGTTGTCTTCTGCAGGCCCGGGTCGGTCTCCAAAACAGCGGAAGCCCGCAAGGCGGTGAGTACGGACGTATCGTGCATGCGGCTCAAGGCGTCGGCCGCGGCTTTTCGCACCAGCAGGTTATCGTCGCTGAGCAGGGTACAGGACATGGGGTCGATGGCGCGCCAGTTGGTGAATCGGGATAATTCGCCAAGTGCTGCGATGCGAAGCGCTGGATTAGTCGAGGAAAGGGCGGCGATTCTTTTCTTTAGCAGGCTTTTTCCGATGGGCGTAGATGGTTCGAGCAAGTCTCGGATTTCGGCGCGGATTGTCGCGTTGGCATCCTTTTCGGCCAGCTGTTGCATGGCGGCCAGGGCATTCGCGTCATCGAATTTGCTCAGCTCTTTGGCGACTAGGAATCGAACCGACGGATCGCCGTCGGCGGTTGCTTTGATGAGAGCAGGAATCGCTTTGGCACCGTTAAGCGTGGCGATGGCCGTTGCGCATCGACTGCGAACTCTCGCCGAGGGATCGCTCACGAGGTGCTTTTCTGCGAGAGCGATGGCTTTGGCATTCTTATCCGAAATAATCGATTCAATCGCCCACAGGCGAGCGTCACCCGAGGGAAGAGCCAAGGTTTTTTGCAGGACTGCCAGGCTCGCCTTACCTTTTGGAGCACGGAATGGAGCGGCCTTGAGCGGAAGCTTCGCCGGCTGCATACGCTTTGAATATTTTCGCAAGGCTGTTTGGGCAGCTTGCCTAATCTCCGCGTTGGGGTCGGCCTTTTCGGCCAAGAGCAATAATCCCTTCGCTTCGGGTGTTTTTATCTTGGCGATGGCCGCGAGTGCCGAAGTACGAATACTCGGTTCTGGATCTTCGCGAAGGGCTTTGGCCAACGGCTGGATAATGCGGGGGTCGTTGATCCCCGCGATCTCGTTCAACGCATTTTGCCGCTTTGCGACCTCGGGCGTATTGCTCAAGGCCGTCGAGGCTTGCTCGAGTTTCCATTCTAGGGCGGCGAGCTGGGCTAGGGTGAGTTTCTTCTTCTTTTTCCCTTTGGCATCCACCGCGGTGGATAGGCAGAGAAAAATGGACAACAAAACGAAAAATCTCGATCGATATAAGCGCACTGCATCTCCTCGCATCTAGCGGGTCCTAGGCCGCCAGAACACTAGAATCCTCCGCCCATAAATGCAAGCGTTGGGCGTATTTAGACGTTGGACCGGCTACGTGCAGGCCTTGAGGCAGCTGGCGAGGGCTTCGTCCGCTCGACGAAAACACTGCTGCCGGCCTTCACGGTCAGTCGCGGGCCGTGTACGACAGTTTTCGTAGGCCGTGGCTTTGGCCAAATAGCAGGCACGCTTGCATTTGGCGCCGCGTTCCACCGGTGGAGCCGCGAACGAAAGCAACGGCAGCGCGAAGAGCAGAAAAACGATCCTAATGAGGGTTGATTTGAAAATCATGGTCTACAACGTTTGTTTCTGGGTCATAGGGCTTGCCGGCGTTTGTTCCCCGGTGCGTGGTGCGCCGGTCGCCTTTCGTGGCGTCGTCTGTCCCTTGTTGAGATCTTCCTGATACACGACCGAAGGTTTCTTCACGTATTCCTTGGTCGGTTCCTTCAGTTTTCCCTTTAGCCGGCCTTCCAGAACGTTCACCGGCAGCGGGGGGGTCAATTCATAGTAATAGCCGCGGGTGTGGAGGCTGATATGAAATTCCTCACCCCTGTGTTCGAAACGGTGGTTGTAGGCCAATTTCGACTGGCCTTTGCGTTCGAAGTTCCGATGCCTTAGTACGAAGGAAAAGAGGCGAACCGCCTGGAAATTGAGTAGGCGATGACAGCCATGAGAAAACGCCCGTCGGAGAATGCTCATATAGTTGACGCTACCGTGCATACGGATACCGTTGTCTCGGCCTCGCTTGGTTACATGGAAAGCGGCAACCAAGCCATAGGCTGAGGCATAACCCGGGCCGAAGGTACTTTGTCCGACAACGCGTTGGCTTTTGCCCGCCACAGAGCGGTATTTGACCAGGTCTGAGGGCGGCGTGTTGGGTGGAGGAACCCATACGGGGCCGGCGACGACATGCTTCCAGACTCGTGGTCCCACATCCGACATCTTATATTTATAATACTCCTGTCCATTGCGCATTTCCGCATTCCAACCGCCGATGGTCGTTCGCCACGACACCAAGGGAATGCGCTGCTTTTGATAGGTCAGAAAGACAGTGGCCTTGGGCAAGCGTTCGCGCCTTTGTGAAATACGTTTTCCTTTTTCGTTGAAAGGAAGATCGTAAAATACATCGCCGCGATCGACCTCGACCGAAAGGTCCATATGTGAACTATAGTAGGCGGGGGTCTTTGGCAGAGGCAATGCGATGATGAAGCGTTTGAAGTCGTCGGCCTGATGCCCTTTGATGAATGCGAGCCCTTTTTCGGCGTCGTCAAGGCCCATATGAGCGACGGCGGCTTCGCCGAATTCTTTCACCAGGTTTCGGAGTTTGTGTTTCTTCCCGGCTTCATCTTTCCAGGTTGCCTTGGATGATCCGTCTTCGAGAATCCCAGCGGCACTAAGGGTACGTTCGATGATCAATCTTCTTAGCGACTGATAGTTGTTTTCGCGGGCCGAACGGCCTAGCGCTTCGGCCGTATTTTGAAAGATCATGCCCCAGCCGTAGATATTATGCTTTCGCTCGAATTGTTTGAGCGCACCGCGGATGCCCCAATTGATATGCCCTACGGATGCTTTGCGTGGCCGTCGCGCGTACATACCTTCACAGACCATGCGCTTTTTCATCTCTTCAATGGCGAGGTGTCGCCAGTGGTACCTTCGGTATTTCTTGGCGATCTTTTTGTACGCTGACTTTTCTTCCAACGCTTCAAGATCTTTAGCGCCGCTTTTTCTAAGTGCTTTTTTGAAAGCGTCTCGGGCCTTACGATAGCGCTTTAGCTCGCGGCGGCTGGAGCCCGGATCAACGACCCTTACCGGTCCGTGGTAATCCTTGAAGAGTTCGTAGTTCAACTTGCCAAAACATTCCTGCTCTTCGTCGCGGAGGAACCGTCGCTTTAGAACGCTGAGGGTCGGCGGTATACCGAATACTTCATGGTAATTATGTTGACGGGAACTCAGTTTGGCGCCGTCGACGTTGATTCGGTCGTTGGCCAACTCCACGTAGTTATGCATATACGCGTTGGGCTTGTGATCGTCTTTGCCTGGACTTTGATCCCAGAAGATATAGGGAACCCAGTCATCGCTGAGGTCGACCAGTGTGAGTCCCAGAGATCGGGCTTCATCGAGATCGATACTTCGTCGGGTCCCGTCGACATAGGCCCAAACCCGGCGCTCCTTGGGGACCTGGTCTGCGGGGGTTAACTTGGGTCCAGCGGGTGAACTCTTTTGGGAGCTGCTGAGTTGGGGTTGGTCTTTGCTGCTAGATGGCGTATTCGCCTTCTTCGCGCCGCCGGTTCCTTGGGCGCTCGCGCAGCCGAGACCGGAAATAGCTACCGCGGTGAAGACTGAGAGAAGTTGCCGCATTCAATAGACCTCTATAGATATGGGTGACACCATCTTGGAGCTTGGGTCAAATTGCTGTGAGCGGGTTCGCTCGCAGTGAATCGACTTCCATGCTCTGCCAATGCGTAATATATAGCATTAACGGGCAGTCTCAGCGAATGTCGTTTCAGCGAGGAAGCGAAGTGTCGTCACATCATACAGATATCGTAACTATCGGGAATGTCGTCATTGGGGGCGGGCGTCCGCCGGTCATCCAATCGATGACCAATACGGATACATCGGATATTTCCGCTACGGTAAAGCAGGTGGCGGAATTGGCTGAGGCCGGATCTGAATTGGTACGCCTCACGATCAATGACGAACCCGCGGCCAAGGCGCTGCCTGAAATTCATCGACGTCTAAAGGACCGGGGCATCGACGTGCCGCTGGTGGGCGATTTCCATTTTAATGGGCATCAGCTGCTACGCAGCTTTCCTCTGATGGCCAAGGCCTTGGCCAAATACCGTATCAATCCGGGCAATGTTGGGCCGGGGCGTAGTCACGACGCAAATTTCGAGACCATGATCGACGTCGCTAAATCCGAGGATAAGGCCGTTCGTATCGGCGTCAATTGGGGTTCACTGGATCAACAGCTTCTTCGAGAATTGATGGATGAAAACGCCCAACATTCGGCGCCGCTCAGCGCTCACGAAGTGATGCTTGAAGCGCTGGTTTCGTCGGCGTTGCGGAGTGCCGAAGCGGCGGAGGGACATGGCCTTGCGTCGAATCGTCTGCTGCTCAGTGCGAAGGTTTCCAATCCGGTGGATCTTTGGTGGGTTTACGAATCGCTGGCCGAGCGCTGTGATTATGCGCTGCATCTAGGCCTTACGGAGGCGGGCATGGGCAGTCGCGGCATTGTTGCCAGTACGGCGGCCGTCGCGCCGCTTCTGGCCAAGGGAATCGGCGATACCTTGCGGGTTTCTCTGACGCCAGAACCGGGGGCCGACCGTTGCTTGGAAGTCGAGGTGGCTCAGCAGATCGTACAGGCTCTGGGTCTGCGTTCATTCGCCCCTACGGTGACGGCGTGTCCCGGCTGTGGTCGTACAACGTCTACCCGTTTTCAGGAGCTTGCCAAAAAGGTTGAAGAAGATTTGCGACAAAATCTGAATCGCTGGCGGGCGGAATTTCCCGGCGTCGAGAACCTAAAAGTCGCTGTGATGGGATGCGTGGTCAATGGCCCCGGTGAATCCAAACATGCAGATATCGGCATCAGCCTGCCGGGCAATGCAGAAGCCCCCAAGGCCCCCGTCTTCATCGATGGAAAGCTCCATACCACGCTCGAAGGCGACAACATGGCCGAGGATTTCTCAGCATTACTCCGTTCCTACGTCGAGAAAAGATTCCGCCCAGCGTAGAAATACGGAAGACACCGAATGCCATCGCTAACCTTTTTCGTAGAACTCTCGGGTCAGCCCTTATACGCGTTACTTCAGCGCCCTGATTTGATCGCTGGATTGAAGCGTTTGAATGCGGGCGTGGCCATGGCGATGATCGATCTCTGTCCCGACCGGCTTGCTGCTATTCGGCTTCTCGTCGAGGCAGAGATTCCGGTTCATGCCTGGCTGGTCTTGCCAGAGGAAGAGGGCTACTGGTTCACGGCGGATAATGCCCCCTTGGCGGTGAAGCGTTATCACGAGGTTCACGCTTGGATTCAACGGCACGGCCTTTCTATCGACACCCTCGGTCTCGACGTGGAAACACCGCATCAGGATTCGGTCGCCCTGTTGGAAATGGGTCGGCAGGCTTTGTGGTCGTTGATTTCTCGAAGGCGGTCACCCCAAACGATCGCCGAGGCGGCCGTCGGCTATGGGGACTTGGTCGAGGAGATCAAAAAGGACGGGTATCAGGTAGAAAGCTATCAATTCCCACTTATCCTCGATGAAAGGCGCGCGCAGACCGATCTGCTACAGCGCATCTTCGGCATGGTCGATATTCGTGTTCAACGTGAAGTGATCATGCTCTACGAATCGCTCCTACCGCCTTTCCTCGGTGAGCTTTTGATCGACGCCTATGGAGACGACAGCCAGGCGATTGGTGTGGGTTTGACGGGCGGCGGCGTGGGTTTTGTGCAGCAGGTTTTTGGTCGCCAAAACCTCGGCCTCGACAAACTCTGCGATGCCCTCGCTCGGGCGTCTCGTTACACCGACGATCTTTATATCTTTTCGCTGGAAGGCTGCGTCGACGCCGGCTACTTCGAGGCTTTGAGCCACCGAAATTGGAGAGCCACCCCCGCTCGCGCGTCTGCCTTCAAGCGCCTTTTGCCACCAGCACGGTCTCTATTTCACAGTCTGCTGGCTGGTTTCGCGTTCTTCGATCGTCGGCTGCCGTAGGAGGCACGGGCTTTTCCTTCTGTCTTCCTTTTGATAGGGGAGGTCGTGGCGGCGAGAGCGTAGGACCGTTTGGCGTGATGGCGGTTGTGGCTCGCGCAGGCAAAGGGATGTTAATGACAGAATCAGCGGCAATCATCTGTTTACGATTTAGAGCGGCACTGACGGGGAAATACGTGCTTGCCGTGGGAGTCGTGCTTACGGCTTGTGCGCCTACCCCCGCGCCTATTTGTGCGAAGGCTATTGTGCGGCCACCTATGACGGTGGCGCCCGTCTCATTGTCTGGGATCTGCGCAGAGGCATCGATCGTTGTCAGGCCAGAGAAGGGATCGCATCAATACGGGTTGGACCCCATTGAGACGCAACGCCTTATCTTGTTGAGCCGGACATTCCGCACGGCACTAGTCAAGGCAGAGCCGACTCTGGCCACCCTTCGGTATCAAATTACGCGGGCCGGCAAGAGTGGGATCTTGCGGTTGAGAGCCGGTGAAAGAAACGAGAAATTAGCCATGCGGGCGTGTGAGGTGTTGACTCGCATCGCGGTTGGAAAGGGTGACGCTGTGACGGAAAGTGATATCGCCGCGAAATCCTGGCTAGCCGAGCAGCGCAAATCCCAGCAGAAACGGCAGGTCCATGCAGATCGTAAACTAGAGGCGTTTCGTAAAGAACACGATCTCATCGCGCTTTCAGTGGCGGATCTCATCTCACTAAGGAGCGACACGCTGAAACGGCTCATGAGCACCAAGTCGAAAGGCCTTAAAGGAAAACGCGGTCTCGTCATCCAAGAGGCAATCAGAACGTCTAGGTCAGAGCTCTTTCGGCTTAGCCGCCTAGAAAGCCTGCACAAACGGCTCAAACGACAAGCGGACGTTGAAACGCAACTACTCGCCGAAATAGTAAAACGCGAAGGCACCCTGGGAATTGAAAGCCTCAAAGACCGTCGCCTCCTCCTCTTGGAGCGCTGTGCGCCCATAGAGTGTAAATAGATAATCCAAGCCGGCGGGAGTCTTGGTCAGGTAGGTAGCTCAAGGCCCACTGCGGCGTTGCCGACCTTTGCGCCTTCTTCGATATTGAGCATGCGTACGCGTCCCGAGGCGACGAGTTTTTCATTGTCGTCGCGGATTTCGACTTGCCATACCTGTGTGCGTCGTCCGCGCGTGAGTGGCAACGCCACCCCACGAATCTTCCCGCTGCGCACGGCGCGGATGAAGGAGGTCGAGTTTTCCACCCCCACCGTGGCCATTCCCAGGGGAAGGGCGTTTAAGGCGGCGCCCGTGGAGCAGAGTGTTTCGATCATCGTGCAATAGAGGCCGCCGTGGATCAGTCCGTAGGGCTGCATGAGGTCGGGACGAACATCGATCTCTCCGACCACTTCATCGGTGGTGGCCAAGACGAAGCGTAAGCCGATCAGCTTGTTCAGGCCGCTTGATTGGGCGTTCAGATTCTCGCTGTAGTCCACGGATTTTTCGATTTTTTTCATTGGGTACCCCTCTGATCTTCCTTTGGCCGCACAGAAATATCTTATTGCGTATATATTATCGGCTTTCAATATTCTTGTGATCGAGCCGTGATGCGGATCTAGACGGTGAAATGGATCCATTTCTGGCGCGAATACTTCAGGTGCGGAGAAATCGAGCCATGTCGTGTGGTTTCCAGCACTTAAGGCGGTTTTCCGCCGTGCTTCTCTCGATTTCTGCAGTGATCTCGCAGAAGATCCAATTTTGCGCTTGACTTCATCGCTCTGGTGGGCCAAATCTCTGGCACCTGCATGTTTTGCTGGAAAGGTTCTGGCAAAGACGCAGGGTCCATGTGCGGCCGGTACAATGGTCGCCAACGAGGAGTAGTTCTTTGGAAAAGGGTACAGTAAAGTGGTTCAATGACTCCAAAGGCTTCGGTTTCATCTCTCGCGAGAGCGGACCGGACGTCTTTGTACACCAATCGGCGATTCAGGCAGAGGGATTTCGATCTCTCTCCGAAGGCGATTCAGTTGAATTTGAGGTAGAGCAGGGTCAGAAAGGCCCCGCGGCTGCCAATGTTCGCCGCAGCTAATCTCCGGTAAAGAAAACCAGAGGAATGATTGGGCGGGTCGCAAGACCCGCCCTTTTTTTTGTGCCCGCGGCTTGTCGCTCTTTCGTCTAGAACCAGGCCGCAAGACGGGAAGACCTGAGTTGTGTTAGAAGGTGGTGGGCCGCAGATCCCGTTGCGCAATGCATTGAAGCACGTACGGAAACCCATTGCTGCCCCAGAGGAGACCGATGGCTCGAAAGCCTAACTACAACTTTGAAAAACGCCAAAAAGAAACAGCGAAAGCAAAAAAGAAGGCCGAGAAGTTGGCCCGCAAGCGCCTGAAAAAGGAAGGCGGCCAGGTTGACGATCGCGTTGCGGACGAGCCTGGCAACGATGAGGCTGCTGCCGAACCGGCACCGGACCTCACGCCAACACCCTGACGTAGGGCGCGTTATTCCAAATCTTGTCGGCAGCGATCACGTCATCGCAGCAGCCGAGTGAATAACGTCGCAGTCCTGCTGGTATAGGGGGAAAGCGCTGCGATGAGAGAATCTGGGTTCGTTTCGCGATACGTCGATGCAAAGCGCCAACCTACCTAAAGTTTCGATTTCCCTCTGGGCGGTGGCTCTCGTCATGAGCCTTGGGGCTTGTACGTCTGATGCACCGAAGAATGCCGCTCACTCCGCAAACCTGCTTCGAGGGCGGATGCCGCTACAATCTTCAGGCGTCGTTCATCCTGAGCGGATTACGGATGGGGTAGAGCCGGCGCCAGGAGATCCTTGGCGAACCGATCTAACAGCGGTTTTTGCTACGCGGTCAGCGGCGGCCATTTACGACCTCACCGAGCCCACAACCATCTCAGCCATCTACCTCAACGGCGACAACAACGACCGCTACGACATTCAGGGCAGTCTCGACAATCGCATCTATTTCGGTATTTGGACGGCCAACCCCGTTGCCCCGAATGGCATGCGCATGCGTCATAAGGCGGGGCTCAAAAAGACGGCGCGTTATCTGAGAATTACGATCAACAGGGGGGACTCCCACTACAGCCTAGGGGAGCTGGCTGTATTCGCGAATACGCCTAGCGTGTGGCCGCCGCCATTTCAACGCGGCAAGGGCGTCTCCGCCTTCGAAAAGCTCACCAGAGGCATGATCTTCTTCGTCGGTGGCATGGTCTTGTTCGTGGTTTTCAGCGATCGGAGAATCCCGGCCTGGCTGCTGCTTCTGGTGGCGAGTATTCCCGTGGTCGCCTTCATTTACACCTTAGGCCCCGTTAGACAGCTCTGGCCCATCGACCAACGCGGTATAAATGCGCTCCGTTTCTTTGTCGCTATCGGAGCGGCTCTCACCCTGTGCCGATTCCTCTATAAACCTAAACTTTGCCGAAAATGGCCGGCGCTTGTTGCTCTGGCGGTATTCGGTATCTTGGGTGCTTTGGCATTCTATAATTTAGGCAGACCCCAATTTCATAACGCACGCGAGGGAAAGCCAAGCTACGTTCATACCTACGATACGCGGGTCTATTTTCCCGTCGCCAAGTATTTTGACGAATTGGGATACGATGGCGTCTACTGGGCGAGCCTTCTAACCTATGTCGAGGGCAAAAACCGCCCGCTCTCTTCCATCGGGCATGTTCTCGTTCGGGATCTGCGAAACAATCAGATGGTTCATGCCAGGGATGTTTTGGAGGAGATCAAGCGGGTCAAGACACGCTTTAGCGAAAAAAGGTGGAAAGCTCTCAAAGAAGACATGCGCTGGTTTTGGCGCAGTATGGGAAGTGGGGGCTATCTCGGCAGTCTTAGAGATCATGGCGGCAACGCCACGCCAGTTTGGCTATTTTTTGCCAACGCCATGTGGCGTTTCTCACCAGCGAGCGAAACACTCCTTCTGGTCACGGGTCTCATCGACCCCGCCTTATTGATCCTACTCTTCATCGTCATTGGTCGCGTCTATGGTTTGCGAACGGCATTGGTTTCGCTCGTGATCTTTGGTGCAACCGATTTTCCCATGCTCGGTTCGAATTGGGGTGGGGCGACCATGCGATTCACGTGGATCGTCTTCATCGGTTTCGGGGCCTGTGCTTTCAAACGGCGCCATTTCGCGCTAGGAGGTGCTCTGTTGGCTCTAGGGGCCTTGATGCGCGCATTTCCCGTTGTTGCGGTTTTGGCGTTCGCCCTTCCCGGAGTTTGGGCCATCGCTACCGCATTACGCCAGCGCCAAGCACTGAGTGTCGCTCTGCGTGACGTTTCCCTTCGCCCCCTCTATCGCGCAACTGCGGCGACAGTAGCTCTCTCCCTCGCACTCTTTCTCGCGGTAGGAGCATTCTTTTCCTTTTCAAATTCGTGGGGAGGTTGGAGCGAGAAGATCTCGATTCACGCGACGAAACCAAATGTGAACCATGTTGGCTTGCGTACCGTTATTGGCTACCACCCCGATACTGTCGCACGCAAAGTGCTACAGCAAAAACACCCCGAGCCTTGGGTTCAGTGGCAGAAGCTACAATTGTCGACGGTGGAGGCGCGCAAGCCGATTCTTTATCTGGCTACGCTTTTCTTTTTCGCGTTGATCGTGATCGCCACCCGAGGGGTACGGCTCGATCAAGCGGCGCTATTGGGCACGATGTTGATTCCGATTTTCTTCTATCCGGCTAATTATTATTGCCACTATATCTTTCTTCTACCGCTTCTCGTCGATGACAACGAAACCGATGGTAAGCTTTGGTTGTGGACCAACCTTTGGCTTCTGGCATTCTGCGCGGCCCAATATGCTTCGGTTTACCTCTGGACCGATGAGCGTTTCGTACTACAGAGCGCGCTTCTTTTAATCACCTATCTAGCGATCCTCGTACCGTTTGTCAGAAGAGCACTGTTTCAGTCCAAGTCGCCACCGAGTAATACCGCTCCCTCGTACTGCCAATCGTAGGTGAGCCGGCCGTCGCCGTAGAAGATCAAGGTGCGAATATCATCCTCTCGCGAATCGACGGTGAGGCAGTCGGAAAGGCAAATATTCTGGCCCGCCACGTCGTAAATCTCCGCGCCATGCATGAGACGCATCAGGCGTGTTCCCTTGTCGCGGACCCAGTTGGTCATTTTTGAAAAGACCGCACCGTCGACACCGTGGTCGGCGACATATTGACTGGCTGCATCGTTTTGGGTCGCTGCTTCCGGTTTGCGCAACGGACGTAAAGTCAGTTGTTCGATCTTCGTTCGCTTACAAAAATCCAAAACCTCTTCTAGCCGCTGGGGTGTATCGACGCAGCCGTTTTGGGCCATAACGCATAGCCTTAGAGAAAAGCCAAGACCGTGCAGAAATTCGGCTGTTTCTGAAAGCTCGGGATAGTCGGCGTTGTAGACCTGGGCGTTCTTCTTTGAATCGATATCGACCACAGAAAGGGCGATGGTATTCAGGCCCAGCGCATGCCAATTTCTCAACGTATCTACATTCAGCTTCTTCGCCTTGCCTTCGCCGTCGCGTGCGAGCCAACCGAGTTCGAGGCCGTTGGTCTGCAATTCGATGAAGGGAAACGAATTGGCAAAGAGTTCGAGGTATTCGCTGATCTCGCCGGGGTAGAGCGTTGGTTCGCCCTTGCCGGTGATCAACACTGTGGTGCTCCCACCGAGTTTGGCGAGCGCCATGGCTTTTCGCAGATTGCGCCGGTTGATTTCTCTATTGCCAGGTAGTTCATCGAACCCCGTCATTCGAGAGACACAAAAGGGGCATTTTGCGTTGCAGGCACGCGTGCCCACGACGACGCTGAAGGTTTGAATTTGCATCGCTTCACCTTTAGGGGTATTCGCAGCCACCCTGGACGCACGGTACCGGCCCGGAGCCTGCACCGTAGAAACCGCAGGAGCGATCGCAGGCGCCGCAGTTGTACAGGTCGTTCAGGAGATCCACGCAGACACCGCTACAATTTGTCAGGCCCGGTGGACATTGGCAGAGGCCACCGCCGCAGGTTTGACCCGCGGCGCAACTGTAGTCGCAGCGCCCGCAGTTATGGGGATCTAGGTGGGTGTTGGTACAGACACTGCCGCAAAAAATCTCGCTTGGTCCGCAAGGCGTCAAGCCGTCGTAAGGTGCCAGACCAATGTCACCGATACGATCTTCTTTTCCACCATCCCTCGAATTGTTCGTTCCAAGATCGCTGAAGGCATTGACACCGAGTCGGTCACCCGCGCAGGTTAGGCTGATCACACCACAAGCCATCGTCAATGTGAGCAACATCTTCATGGCGCAGCTCTCCTCACAGCCTAGTGGTAGCTGAGAAACGGAATCTTGTAAAAAGCGAAATCGGTCATATTTCTCACTAAATAGACTTTTTGGTCAATTTGGCTCGGGAGTCGCTGGGAATCCGCGGGTTCACGGTCGGATCGACCGTTGGATTCAGACACCATATTCAATGTTGATAATGGTTACGGTGGTTAGGCCTTTGGGCCGGCGAACCCTTACTTCGTCGCCTTTCGCTTTGCCTAGCAACGCCCGCGCCATGGGGGAATCTACGCTGATCCGCTGAGTCTTGAGGTCGTATTCATCGGGACCAGCGATCTGCCACCGCGATTCTTCACCATCCTCGTTTTCGATGGTTACCCACGCACCGAAAAAGACGCGTCCGGCCTGAGCCGCCGAGGGTTCAACCACTTCAAGTTCATCCAAGCGCTTGCTGAGGAAACGAAGACGGCGATCGATTTCTCGGAGGCGCTTTTTGCCATAAATATACTCTGCGTTTTCGGAACGGTCACCCAGCGCCGCAGCCTCGGATACTTCCTGGGTGACCTTGGGCCGCTCTACCTTCCAGAGTTGCTGCAATTCGTCGTTGAGTGCCTTGTGGCCTGTGGGCGTGATGTATTGGGTGCTGCTACCCGAAGCGGATTTGGTCGGTCCTTTGGCCTTGCGGGGCTTCATCGACCATCGAGACATCTATCTACTCAAAGCAGCCGGTGTAGAAAGTCATTAGAGGCGGGGTGATGACCGTATCACCAGCCTTCCCTATGTGGCTATTCACCTGTCCGTGCGAAAGCTGTAGACCGTCGACTTCGGTTACCTCTATCTGAGCATCGGTCAGCTTCTTGGAAAACGCCGCGTTGATGGTTCTTCGTAACTCAGCGCCACGGATAACGAGAAGAATCGGAGAAATTCCCTTGCCCGCCGCCACATGCGTGATGGGTGATGCCTGCGTCCAAACCGCTTCATCCGAGCCGAACGCGTTGACGTATAATTCGGTGGAGGCCGCGTCGGCTCCGTCAAGCCGGGTGGGGAGATCATAGGCGGCCGTATCGATGGACGCGGTACAGCGGATGAGGCCCAGCGACTTTCCTTCCGCTTCAAGGTAGCTTTGGTCGGTGGCCACAAGGCTCACCAGGTGCGCTCCAGCTGAATGGCCCAACAGGGCGATGCGGCTCGGGTCACCACCGTAGGCATGAATGCGATCCGCGATTTCCTTCAGTGCCTTGGCGACATCCTGGGGATGAATCGGAAACTTCACCCGTTCCAAATTGCTCGTGTTGGCGGGATTGGGGGAAAGGCGGTAGTTGATGGACACAAGAACATATCCTGCGTCGTTGAAGAGCTTGATCTTATCGTCCAGACCGTTTCCCTTATCCCCTGCGGCCCAGCCGCCGCCGTGCACCCAAACAATGACGGGAACGGATTCACACGAATTGGTTCGGGCCGGTGAATAGATATCGAGGCTGAGCAGGTTGGCGTTCACGCCCTGAATCTTGTTGTATGGCACGTCCACCTTTGTCGAGGCTTCAACGGGTGGGCAATCGGCGAGGTCGGGCGCCAAAGCATCCGAGCTATCGATTTCTTGGATATCCTCGACCGCAACACTGTCCACGGCCGCGTCGTTGGTGATAAAGGCATCGACCGTAGCGGGCTGATCTGAGCAGGCCGCCCCCAAAAGGCCCATGGCGATCAGAATCGGCCCGACTCGCCGCCGAGGGGTTTGAAATAGGTGCATAAGGTAATCTCCGAGCCTCTAGTGTACATGACTTT
>Ga0257122_1000211_pt1 | contig 60355 bp, 40 predicted proteins | sample SI106_120metaG_FD_190146 | JGI IMG/M metagenome (GOLD analysis project Ga0257122, IMG submission 190146) | Marine microbial communities from Saanich Inlet, British Columbia, Canada - SI106_120 | ecosystem: Environmental > Aquatic > Marine > Inlet | place: Canada: British Columbia | collected... | reverse complement strand
ATTTCGTAAAGAACTACCATCTCCTTCAAATCCGTTAGCACGAACGCGACCGGAGGCATCTAGCTGAAACACAACTTCATTTCCCTTGCCAAGAAGAAGAATTTTGGTTGTATTCTGCTGATCTCCTACAGATCGACTCAATCCCAACTGTAGCTCGGGACCAAAAAGTCCTAATGCGGAGGTTGTGAAAAACTTTCCTCTTCTCGATAAAAAGTATCCTGAAGTCTCCATACTCTTGAGCAATCTGGCCAGATAAGCCTGAGAATCGAAATATTGAAGTCGACGGGACAGCTTGGAAATTTCCTTTGTAATCTCTTGAAAGGAATCGCTATTCCCCTGATTTAATGCGACTTCAGGAGATATTTTAGATGGCGGACCTGCCCATAACCCAGGCAGAGTTATGACAAAAGTTGCCCATAAGAGGAGTTTTTTCTTCATATATGAATATAAATTGGGATTATAGCGAACCATTGGAAGAAGGAAAAGTTACTTCTTCCAAGAGAGAGAGATACTGTCTTTCGAATTCCTCGCTAACCTTATCCCAGGAATATCTCTCGCTCCGACTCCGACACTCCTGGGACATAGTTGATCTCTGTGTTTCTGAAAGGCCTGCCAGGGCTCTATATCCCTCTAGTACCCTCGACATATCATCAAAGGGAACCTCTAGACCGGTGGTATGCTGAGTCACGAATGATTGGAAGGAGGGGATCTGGTTAAGCAAGAGCAAACAACCCGCTGACATTGCCTCTACAACTGATATTCCGAAGCCTTCAAATTGACTCGCCGAAACGAAGATGCCAGCACGCTGGTAGGCAGAGACAAGATCCTCTCTGGAAATTTGACCGAGAAAACTTACTGATTTCTCTAATTTTCTGGCTGAGACTTGCTTTAATAAACCTTCCTTCATGGGACCATCACCTACGATCTCCAAGTGAATTCCCGGGTTCTCCACGCGAAGTGCTTGGATGAGTTTCAGTAAAATTTCTATTCGTTTGTGAGAATACAATCCTCCCACGAAAAGCAATCGATCAGGGTCAGGACATTTAGGTTCCAGGATTCGTAGATCTTCGAGGTGGGCACCGTTTTCCAATACCACCAAGCGCTCACAAACCGTCTCAAAAATTCTGGCATCCTCGTGGGAGCAGGCCATCACCAAATCTACTTTTCTTAAAAAAGCGCGTGTTCGTGTCCGAAACCATAGGTTCTTGACCCAGTTCCAATTCTTGCTATGGAAAAATCCACCATGAGTGGAAAGGACCAGGGGACACGAACCAGTTGCTGGATATTTCTTCTCTCTTAGAGAGACTATTTCTTCCAGAAAGCCATCCGTTCCATGAATGTGAATCAGATCATAATTTTCAATCAGACTCACCTGAAGTTCGGGAATGAACCAGGGGCCAAGGTGACGCGCGCCTACGCGGCGAACAACGCATTTCCCCCACCTGGTCTCAATCTCCTCCACTGGACTAAAAAGATCAGAGGTACTCAGAGAGTGGTCCAGGGTCAAAACTTCCACGTGGTGACCCAACCTGAGGAGATGAGCGGAAAGATGCATCACAAATTCCTCCATGCCGCCCACACACGGGTAAAACTGCCTTACTACCTGCAAAACCCTCATACCAGATTTTCGTTTTGGGAGAGGAAGAAGCGAGGATTTTGAAGCTCCGCCGGAGAAAACTGAAATCCAATCCTTCCACCTTAAGGAACTCTTTGCAATAAGATAGGGTACGGCCAGGAGGAGGGCACCTTTCCAATAGTAAAAAGAATGCACCCATGGATAAACAAGAACCACCACTAGAAGCATCGGAATCTCGGCGGGTTTTAACCGAAATCCGCGGAGTAGTAACGCCCCCAGTACACCGTACATAATTCCCAGGAAAAAGGACAATCCGGGAATGAGTGTGACCACACCTACTAACACCCCCAGCACCAGCAGATCACTCAGGGCTCCCCTGAGCTGAAAAGTGCCTAACTTCCCCTTCTTTAGAGCAGAACCTATCCATCTCCTCCCCTCAGGATTCTTAACCAGGAAATATGCTTCAAAATAGTACTTTCGAGCATCCTTAATTAAGAACCAGGGATCGGCTCCGTCACCAGGATGCGTGGCAATGAGATTTTGAGAGAAGAGAATAACCCCGGTGGAAAGCATTCGTAGTCCGAGGTCGGTATCCTCCCGGAAATGAATTCCAGACGGGTGGAAATACTTCTCGTCAAATCCACCCAGTCGAAGGAAGACTTCCTTTCGATACAGGACGTTTCCGGAACCAAACCCCTTACTAAAATTCTTCCGGGCCGGATGTCTTTCCAGGGGACCCTGCACCGAGTTCACTATTGTAGTTCCCTCAATCCCCACAATATCTTCATCTAGCTTTAACTCACCCAGGTTCTTGAAGTAGTCCCCATCCAGGATCAAGTCATCATCTAGAAAAAGAATCCAGATACTCTCCGCCCGGGCAGCTTTAGCCCCCAGGTTTCGAGAATAAGATGGACCCGCATTAAAATGGTTCCGTAAGATTTTTATGGAATCTCCAAAGCCGGGATCGTCCAGATCAATTTCGGGATGGGAATGATCATCGACTACGATCACTTCCGCAGAAATCTTTACCCCTTGGAGGGCCGCATGAACAGAGTCTAATAATCTGTGCAGCGCATGAGGACGATTTCTACCAGGAATCACGACAGACAGGGAAGTGATGTACGTCACGTACTCTCCTTGCACCCAGGATGAAGGTCCTGAGACTCAAGACGCATCATTTTTAAGAGGAAGAAGAACAAGAAGCTCATGATTTGAACCTTAAATACCGGTTCAAAGAAACTGGTCAAAAAATATGCTCCTACCATTCCACAGAAGAGCTCATAGAATATTCTTCTCCTATGATCATAATCTCCTCCCTTTTGTGACAAGTTCCCAAATCTTCGCAGGGAATTCAAGACAAGAAGAATCACACAGAAGGCAAAACACAAGAAGGCTACAGCCCCTATGAGACCGGTTTCAGCCAATAATCCTGTATAGAATCCATCCGCGTCTTCAAATCTGGTGAGAACAGGATAAAGACCAAGCCCGATCCCTTCGAAGGGATTCTCCAGAAAGACTTTAACCGCCTCTCTATAGTTTTCGAGTCTACCCAGCGTGGATCGAATATTATAAAGAATGACCGGATCATTGGACCCTGAAAAAAGATAGAAAGCACTTACAATTCTATAATAGATATCTTGAGGCAGCAGCTTCAATCCAAGTCCCAGGCAAAGTGGTATTCCCAGAATCGTGAGCGGAATTTTCATCGCCGATTGACGGTCTTTGGCCCAGGAGGTAAAGCGAATCAAAAGAAAGATCAAAAAGGCCACACCCAGGAGAAAAATTCCATTCCTGGAGAGAGCCAATTTTAAGCTTAATAGGTTAATCAAACCGCTTAATACGCACAGGATTCTAAACCCCGTATGATTGAATCGAACCCATCCCATAATCACCAGTAAGATCATTGTTCCTGAAAACATGCTCAATACCAGGGAATCTTCGAAGGTACCCGGTACGCCCAGTCGGATGGTGACTTCACCATCCAAAACATCCGGGAAAGTGAAGTCATTCAATTTCTGCCACAGGGCCACGAGACCCACTGCACACGAGGAACTGAAAAGTACCCCTAAGAAACTGAGAAGTTCTTTCTCCCGGAATCTATCCATGACCCAATAGGTCAGAAAAAAATTCACACAATAGGATATTAGATCACGAAAGGATATTTCAGGTTGGGGAGACCGAATTGACAGAGCAAATAAGATCAGGAGAAATAGGAGACTGGAAAGGAGTACAGAATCCCACCGATCCCGATGTTGTTGTGCAAATCCGTGTGACAGATTCCAGCAGCCAACCATCACCATCAAAGCATCAAACCAATCTAAATTTCTACCCCAGATTTCCAGCCCCTGGGTGGGAAAAAGCGGCATGAACAGCGCCAGAAAAACAAAGATTGAAAACTTAGCCCGGCCCGCCCAGAGATTAGGGAGAAAGAAGGCCAGGAAAAAGGAGAGAACAAGCCCAAAAACTCCTGTAAAATAGACTAGTGTTGCTACCAGAATAATGAGAAGCAGAAAGAGTACAATCCATCTGCCTGAAGGGGGTGACCAGGCAATCATTCCTCTCCAGTCCGGATTTTTGAACTAAAGTCTAAAACTTCATCAACCACTTTCTCCCACGACCACTTCCAGCCTTTTCCATTTACGTTTTCCAACATCTTGGTACGTAGCGCTCTATCTTTGGCCAGACGGACGATATAAATCGCAAGCTCTACCGGGGACTCGAAAAAGAAACCTGTTTTCCCTTCCTCAATCATTTCCAGATTCCCTCCCCTTCGAGTTGCCAGGGTGATTAGTCCGCCCTGGAAAATCCCCTCTGCAAGAGCTAGTGAAGATCCCTCATAATAGGAGGAATTAATCTGAACATGAGCATGGGAAAGCTCTTCAGCCACCTTGTAGGCACTAACATCACCGAGGTAGCGAACACCCTCTTCTTCGGGGAAGCAGCCCCTGGGGCCGAGAACAAGCAGTTCTATGTTCTGCACCTTTTCCCTGGCCAGACGAAAACCTTTTAATATCCAGGAAAACCGCTTTACTTTGTCACTGGTCCTACCGCAAAAGATCAGCTTCAATTGCTTCTTTGAGTAATAACTACTGACTCTCTCCTTCTCTAAACCACCACCAGAAGAGATAAGCCTCAGAGGTCCCCTGTATCCCATCCACCGAATTTCTCGACAAGCCCAGGAACTTACACCAATTATTCCGTCTTTACCCTCAAGAGAACGGCGCTCCAGGAGGAGCCAGTTCCAGAACCGGGGATGAATCCAAAGCCACGGTCTCATCAGTAAATTTCCGAGGATGGTTCCATGAAAGGTGTGTAGGAAGATCTCAGCCTTCGGCAGAGGGCTACTTCCATAGATGGCATGTGTCAGGCAAAGATCATACGTGTTCTGGTCTTTGAGGATAGCGTCCAGGGGATGAACTGAGATTGATTCCTCATCCAATAGAGTGTCGGTATAGAGAGTGACATCTGCGTGTTCTGAAAGAGCTCTGGCGAAGGAAAGAATGTAGCGCTCTACCCCGCCGGTCCTGTTTAGCTGGTATGGAGCAATGAGAACCACATGCATGTTTAACTACTGGATTCCGGAAAGAATGGCTTCACGCTCATCCGCATCAAAGTGAGCTTCAAGGAGAGCTAAATACTCACTGCGATAGTACTCTTTTAAACTCAGGTACCGATTCAAGGCAAAGGACACCTCCTCCAAGAAGAGGTCTTGAGCCAGGGGGCTTCTTAAATAATTGAGATCAGTAAGAAAGGCAATCAGAGTTTCAAAGTAAATAGAGTAGTAGTAGTAGTTCTTAGGATCTAGCTCACAGGCCTTTCGCATATGCTCTACATAAGCCCTGTAACCGTTTTCTGAACTATGGAGTTTAGCTCCTGTTTTTTCAAGATTAGCCCACCAGTAATGAACCTCAGGGTTTCTGGGAAAGAAGTTTGATGAGGTCTGAAACTGTTCCCTTCCCATCAAAAGGTCTTCTTGACTCCCCTTTTTCAAATAGCGCTGCAGAAATGCCCGTCCAAGATAGAAATGGGCCAGATCAGATCGGGGTTCAAGTTTGACCCAGGCCTTGAACACGGGTATTGCTTTCTGCGCGTTTCCAGACTCAAGAAGTCGGGTCCCAACCTCCTTGAGATTTTCTCTTTCCAGTAATCCCAGGGAGAACGAACCGAAGCCTGCCAATAAAATTAAAAAACCTAAAAATCGAATCATCCTTCCTATCATATATACCCAAAAAGAAGCCATTTGTCCGAATTCTCATCCGCGATGAGCTTATTTTGGTCATGAACCTGCAAAGGGAATAGATTCTTGGATTCAAGGAGAAACGTAGCTCATGAATCGAGGACCTTGAAAGAAGGCTTGTGAATCAGAAGCCCTATCAGGCTCCCTTGAACTCCACAAACCCATCCCCGAGTTCTATATTCTGCAACTTCACGGGAATCAATTCCATCAAGGGGAATCGATTGAGGTTCAGGACAGGATTAATTCGATTCACAATAGAACCGGTGACAAACCCTGGGATTTTAAAAGCATTAAGCCTGACGGAGTTAGTTCGAAAATCAACGGTTCTTTTGGCCTGATTTACGACAAATCTGCCTTCCGTTTTCACTCGGGCACTGAAAAATCTATTTTTGATCCGTCCTGAGAAAAGCATGCGGTCCTCAGTCAGTTCAATTTTGGGCCCTCCAAGATTAATGCGTTTTTGATTGGCAGTTAGATAGGTGTTGATGTCTTCTTCATCCAGACGTAGGGAAAACTTCACCTGACCAACGGTGGTAACCTTGAGCTTTCCTTCGCTCATCAGTTTATCAACGTCAAATTTTAGATTTGATACTTTCAATCTTCCTCGACGTATGTTCAGGTTTTCCAGGCCCTGTATGGAGCTATCTCGAAAGACAATCTCCATGAGCTCGAATTTTCCCCTTACAATATCCTGATGGCGGGTTGGATAGAACCTTACCCTGACATCCTTCTGCGCTATCAGGTATTCCTGGAGCCCCTTTCGAAACGCATTCTTGATTTCTTTGACTCCGTAAACTCTAAAAGCACTGGAAATTTGTGGCTCTGAATGAGAATAAAGATCCACATCCAACTTACTTTTCGCGGAGACTGCAGGGACCAGAGAAAGAGCTATGAGAAGGGGGAGGAACCGAATCATACCCAAAACATCGTACAAAAGTATTTAGGTTTTAATACTTTTTGTACGTTTTTGTACTCATCTGAGCTTTTGACTACTAACAATGGAGATAATGAATAAGGTGGATGCGACCAGAAAAATGACTTGAATCAAGAATTCCGTAAGACTGATTCGTTCAGGATACTTTGCTATGGTTGTCAGGCGAGACTTACCCTTCATATAGCGCTGAATCTCGTTTTCCATCTTCTGCATTTCTTGATAAAAATCTTTCAGTGGTTCCTTGGGTGGAATTACCTTGGTTGGGGGAGACATGGGTGGTGCCTGTTGAACCCCTGGCGCGGTTTTCTGGCCTTCGAGCCTTCCCTTCGGGGCTGGAAAAGGAGAGATTGAACTCTTGGATCGAGTTTCCTGGGCACGCTCTCTCCAGCGGGCATAATCATACTCTTCGTATTCCAGGGAACCAGGAGTGGACTTTCCCATAGCTGAAGAATCAGTGGGAGGATTGGTCGGTACCTTACCAGTCTCCTCTAGAATCCTTTGCAAATAGCCATGGAGTTCCGGCACATCGTATCCATGCTTTTTAGCCAACTTAAAATATCTTTGTGCTGTATCAAAATCACCGGACTGAAAATATCCACGGGCCATATCAAAGAAGAACACAGCATTCGCTGGAAATTCAGTATGAGAAGGATCTGGCTTTGGAGGAGGTTCCTTAGTTTTTGGCTTCAAAATTTCTGTGATTAGATTATCCTTTTGGTTCTTTCGTCTGGTCTTAGTTGTTACCCGCCTGGGAGCTGAGCTGGATGGCTCCATAGATGCCTTAGGCTTAGCACCCCTGACAATCTTTTTGGCAGGAGCAGAGGAAGCAGTTGCGATTTGACGTCTTTTTTTCAAGTGAGACCGAACAGGCTGTGGTTTCGACGCCATCGCGGCTTTAGCTGCTTGGATATCCTCAAAAACGATATCCGCTGCCCTTCGTCCTTTCTTAAAGGAACGGTTAATGATTCGAGCTACAGAAATACCCCCATTGTTGACATACAACCCAGATAATCCATCCAGAATCAGGTCCCGGTGTCCTCGGTGGCCAGTAGCAATGACCGCCTTATCTTCAAGCTTAAATCCCACCTGGTACTTACCCACGTAATTTCGTTCGAATAATTCAGGTATTTTCCCCCGTGGATTAGACTTCACACCGTGAAAATAATCTTCCATAAAGCGCGTAACCGCTTTCTCATCCACCGTGGAGAAAACCTCCAGAACCAGAGTTTCTTCCGGGGCAGAATCCAAATCCATTGCTTTACTGTCTCCACGATCAAATCCATCTAGAAGAAAATAAAACTTCTGATACTTCTTTGACTTGCTGTATTTGGGGGGATAGACCAGCTGAAACCCTGGCATCTCAAGGTTAAAGTTTTCACTAAACCTCGGTTTTGACACCTCTACAGATCGTGCGGCATTTGCCTTAGAAGAAACCTCTGCAACGATTTTCTCTTTTTGTGCTTTTGTGGAAGTCGACTCTTTCAGGGGCTGGTCTTTGGAAGCCTGTTTTCTTCTCTGCTTAAACTTCCTGGCCAACTCTTTAGCCCTTTCCCGCCAGGAAGAGCTTGGATTTCTTTTGGCCATCTTTACCTGGCTTCTAGCACCAGGGCTTGATGCGGCTGTTTCTTGTCCTCCTGTTTTTTTCGCGATTCTTGATTCAAATCCAGATACAGATGGGCGCTTTCGTATAGGACGTGACAAATTTTCTGGGTTCCCTTCATCATTCACCGGCCAAAGCATCACATGCATAAGCTGGGGCTGGGAAGTACTCGATGATTTTTCAGCCGATACGAGACGAGTTGGTAAAACTCCACCGTGCCTTTGTTTTTGAGCTTCGGCCAAAGCATAAACCCTACGGTGAAATTCCAGCATAAGCTCAGCAAAGACCTCGTCTAGAAATTTACGGTTGTAACCGGAAAAATCCTTGTTTCTAGCATTTCTAATCCGGTAACGACGCTCAAACCTACGATTCAGTTCGAAAAACCTCTCACCGGTATATGTGTTTAGACCAAACAATGTAATCTCAAGGTTTAGCAGTAAATGTTTTCTATCTTTTTGGTAAGAGTAGTGATTAACTTTTCCGCCTAAGACCGCTTCTATGAGATGAAAATTCCCCAGTCTTCTCAGGGTGGCCGAATTCTGATAGTTCAGCTTTCGAGAAAAGTCTGCCATTGCTTCAGGGGTATCAACCAACTCAATGTGAGGCAGGGATCTCAAAACATCATGGAGATAGAGCCCGAGGTTTTTGGCATCATCCGCAAGGACATTCTCTCCAGGCTCCAAAGCGATTAGTACAGACCTTAAGGGAGCTTGCAACATTGGAATTGGCCCTGCGGACTTCCCTCTATGAGAGCAGCCTGAGCCAAAGAAAAGAGATAGAGCACTCACCCCTATTAAGAAAAAGCGGACTAAGCCTGCCAAAACCCTTTTAGATTCCTGGGTAGCACTATACATTCGCACAAAAAGTTAAATCGACAAGATGTTCTTGTCATATTAAGTGATTTGAACGCCATGTTCAATGGTGGTTGAAAGGAAGAAGGAAGAAGAGAGGTTCCATTCGCATCCTCTGACCTGGACAAACTTCTACTCATTTGTATAATGGGTACGCTATGCCATTTACGATGAAACTTACATATGTCGTCCTATTTTTGGTGCCACTCGCTATCCTTTTGTTCTACATTTTAGGCCTACCGTTTTTGACGCTGTGGGCTGGCGAAGACGCACAAGTCGAAGTTAAAGCCGATGAACTGGATGAAGTCGAAGAGGATACCCTCGGGGGTGTAAGGATTCGACAGGCTAGTGCTGAGTAGATTTGCAATCCGAAGTTGATGGAATGGCTTCGTAAAAATTCCATCACCAATACTTGCTGACGATGAGTTAGCCATGGCTGCCTAAGAGTGCATGCCACGTCAGTTCCAGAGTTCACCGGGCTTTGGAAATCTGGCGTCGATCTTCCGGTGTATACCGATCAGGGGTCCACCTCCTGTGAGATGAATAATCAGGTGGATAAGCCGTGGCTGGTTTGCCAGTGGACAGGTCATGGCCGACAATTAAACACTGAATATGATTGTAGACGGTTTATTTGAATCTTGTACCTGGACGGGAGTTCGATTCTCCCCACCTCCATAAAAAAAAACCGCCCAAAGTAAGGGCGGTTTTTTTTAACTCACTGTTAAAGCCGGGGATGCCCCCTCAGAAACCACCCTCAGTAAGGGCGGTTTTTTTAACTCACTATTAAGGCTGGGGATAGCCCCTCAGAAGACCAACCATAACACCTATTACATCTACCTCCCCATGGATTCGAATGGGTTCCATCGTTGCGTTTGCAGGTTGAAGACGGATGTGATCCTTTTCCTGGTAATACTTTTTTAGCGTCATGGCGCCCTCGTAACACACCACCGCTACCTGCCCGTTTTGGGCATAAGAAGACTCCTCAATCAAAATTAAATCCCCATTTAGTATGTGCTCCTCCACCATGGAGTCACCCCGGACTTCCAGGGCAAATACCGGCTCTCGGTTGCGCAGGATTCCCTCCGGAAGGACTACTTCATCGAATTGTTCAAAAACCTCTACTAGTAGACCTGCCGGAACCACACCACGCAGGGGAATGGAGCGAGCGGAAGAAGGGGTATTTTTCAGTAGGTGAATGCTTCGTTTTTGCTTATGAGAACGACGGATATACCCCTTTTTTTCCAGTGCCTGAAGATGCTGAATCACGGTGGAGTTTGCCGAATACCCAAATCGCTTCTGAATCTCCACAGTCTGGGGAGTCATACCGCGCTCATTCTCATAGGAGCAGATATACTGGTAGATCTCTTCTTGCCTTGCTGACAACTTCATCACCCCTCCAGGATCATTCCCATCAAGAAGAGAATAACCGAGACAGTACCGAGACAACAAGAGTTTGATAGTTGAATGAATGGAGTCCTGGCTAAATCAACCGAATTCAAGTGCTGATTTTCTTGTATTCAACTAGTCAAAGACAAGGTCTGAAAGAGGTCGGGAGCAACAGGTTAAAATGAATCCCGCCTCTTGATCATCATCACTGAGTCCATCAGTAGATTCCGACTCAACCTTTCCGGACTGCATTTTAACTTTGCACGTACCGCAACTACCACTACGACAGGAGAAGTCGATTTCAACTCCTTCTTCTTCAGCTACATCCAGAATATAGTCATCGGCTCCACATTTAATCGCTCTACTGCTAGATTTGAACAAGATGGTGTGGTCGAATTCTTTCCTGGATGCGGTCTTGGTTGTAGCTTTTGTATCCTCCTGCGGCTTTTGATCTGGATTTAAAATCGTAGGACTTCCCGATTCTCCGACTGACTTGACCCTGTCTGACTTTCGGTCTGCTGAAGAAGTCTTTCTCGAATCCTCTTTCGTCTTGCCCTTACTTCCTCCAAAACTCTCTTCATGATAGTTTTGCAGGGGAAATCCAAGCTCATCGAACAGCGTTTTCACTGAGTCCATAAACTCCTCGGGGCCGCAGCAATATACCGAACGTTTTAGAAAGTCAGGACAACCTAATTCAAGCAGTTTTTCAGAGACTCTCCCCGTATAACCCATCCAACCTTCACCAGGAGATGGACGGGTACAAGTAACCAGATATCTGAAATTTGACCGCTGCACAGTCATTAACTCCAGTTCCTTCTGAAAAATAAGGTCGCTTGCGGCTCTGGCGCTATATAAAAAAACAACGTCGCAATCTGCATTTAGATCATGTAGCCAACGGCTCATAGACATACAGGGGGTAATCCCGCTTCCCCCAGCCAGAAACAAAATTTTCCTCAGGGGAGAAGTCAAACAGGTAAATTTTCCATTGGGTCCCCTCCCCTTCAAGCTGTCTCCAATTTTTAAATGATCATGAAGCCAATTAGAAACTAATCCGCCAGGCACTCTCTTCACAGTAATTGAAATTGCATGGGGTCTGGAAGGAGAAGAAGAAATGGTATATGAGCGCAGGATCCGCTTGGAATCAATTTCTAGCTCAAGGGTTATAAATTGACCGGGTTTGTAGCCAAACAAGACTGGAGAAGATCCTCGAAAGACAAAGGTTTTAACATCGTGAGTCTCCTGGACAATGTTGACTACTCGCAATTCAATTTTCCCCCTGGTCCAGGTGTCCGTAGCAGTCTCGCTGAAGATCTTAGGGGCTATCGGGGTGGAATCAGTTTGAAGGCTTGGTTGCTCTTTGGATCTCGGTATTTGCTGGTCATCTAGAGAACCATTAAGCGAATTTTCAACCAGACCTTTTTGAGAAATACCTGATGATTTCTTAGCGTCATCAATTGCCGGTAAGCTTTGTAGGTTCACCTTAAATTCCTCGTAAGCCTCCAGGCTTGGAGTAGTCAGTGATCCAAACAGGGAAGATTTGGACGCGGAAGCGATACGTTTTGAAAGGAAAAGCAAGTCCTGGATTAATAACGTACTTTCAACCTCAGTCAAGCTGCCCAGAAGAGACTGAATATCATTTATCACGTTTCCCTTAAATTCCTCCGAGGATTTGGATTTCACATGGTCTTTCCAAAACTGGGAATAGCCTTCTCTTGTCCGGGGAAGGGCAGAACGTAAGGAATTACTTTTGCACCAATTCTCATTTCCAAGCATTTCTTGAAAGGTATTTGCCTCCTTGACGCTAATCTGAGAACCGGTCTCAGCAATCTGAACAAAAATATCAAATGGGATTTTTACCAGGGCTTCAAATTTTTCCATATCGCGTTAAACTTCCAATTTCAACCAGTACTTTCTTGAAATTAGCCTACCGAAGCAACCATTTTCTGTAGCCTCTCACAAACCGTAATTAAGATACTCTTCCCAATATAAGATTCCTGCTCGATGTAATGATGGAGCAGATCTCCCTTAACAACTATTAAAATGGCATAGTCAGAAGAGATTTTAATAGAAGCTGATCGCTTTTGATAGGTCAAAACACCTAGTTCTCCAATCACTTCTCCGGCTGAAATCTTGCCTACTATTTTCTCATGATTTCCAGTGTCTACAACAGCCTGAGCAGCACCCTCCTGGAGTACATACATATCCTGGGCTGGCTCACCTCTATGGAAAAGCGGAGCACCTGCGACGTAACGCCTTACTTCGACATCACGGGCCAGGTTCGGCAACATACTTACAGGTATATTTTGAAACATTGGGACCCTGCTGAGCATCAGTACCTTACTCATGGTTGGGACAGGCTCGACGGTAAACTCTTGATCTTCAGTAAGGCTACCCATCTGAAGAACTATTTCTGGATCCATCTTTGAGTTGCCGAGGTAAAAACCATTTCCATCCCCCAACTTAAAACTCTGTGAAAAGAGATGATTTTTCTCTATGGAAGTTCCCAGCAGGCTGCCAAGGTCCTTTACCCAAAATTCATCGTTATGTTCGTAAATCAGCACATGTTGTTGAGAAACGGAAGGATGAGATAAAACAAGATCATTCTCTCTGCCGGCCCCAATCTTGATGTGGTTCTTCGTGAATTCAACAATTTTTGGAGAAGCGCCCTTGATGATTACTTTCAGACTAAGCCTCGTCTTAGTTTGGGCTGGGGCAAATTCACCACAGACAAAATTCGCTGTCTCCTTCTTCAGCCAATGAAGACTAGAGGAGTTCATCAAAAGATGCTGAGCTAATTCCTTCGCTCTCTCGGGTCTAAATACACTTAAAGCTGAAAGGGCAATTGAACTAATACCAGGGTCTGTTTCTACAGAAATGTCTTCTAATATTTGAAGGGGCTGCTTTTGGTTGCGTATGACATCGGAAAACCCAAAGTTTAGGACCGCCACTTTATCTTCGGGGCTATCTGAAGAATTCCGGGGCTTCAATTTCATTTGCAGAGCCTTAAAAACTTCTGTCTTCAGCCTGTTTTGAACTGAATCCACAATACTTTCTCTTTGGTCTGAATCCAATATGGAGGCTACTGTTTGACCATCCATTAGAAAAAGAGACTGTGCTACTTTAATCTGATTATCAATATTCTTGATCGAAGGAATCAGATGCAACAATTCGATACAAACTCTTCTGGCGCGAAGTTCTAACTCTTTATCGATGAGTTCCAGATTTTCATTCTCAGACTCACGGTACAACTCCATAAGTGAGGACTGCTGAGAGGCAATGTCCAAAAGGCTGCTGAGAGCATTATTACACTTTCTCAGGGTCTCCTCGTCGCCACCCAAAAACTTATTCAGTATTTCCTTACATTTTTCGGAGTCAATATTGTAGAGACTTCGCAGCTTTTGAATTTCAGAGACCACCAAACTCTGGGCCTCTACAAGTAATTCACCCCTCTCATGCCCTACCTCAAGACCCTCTTCCTGCAATAGGCCTGCCATCTTTAGTGCAGCCAGGGATCGCTTAGAAAGTTCGCTGATTATTGGTACCAGGTCACCGATCAGGACTCTTTCATATTGCAGCGAAGAATCCACGTTTGAAGGAGCCTCCTCCACCAGGAATAGTCTTCTAACATCCACCTGATCACAAGAAGTGAGTACCTTCTTCAGATGACTTACCCTGATTGCAAGTACTGCTCGGGCCTTATTCAACAAACCTCGATGAACTTCGGATATGGAAGAATTGCCCTTACCAGGTCCCGGAAGAATTTCCAGTGCGTCAACAAGGGGCGCTTCATAAATTTCGGCCAAACGCAGTATCTCTTCTCGTTGATGCGCATTTACGTCTCCAACAAGGACTATAAAACCTTCTGTTGAAAGGGCCAAACTCATGGTGAATAATTCCAAGTCCTTTTCTTCCGGAAGATTTTCACCTCTGTATTCATTTTCCTTGGAAGGTTCACCAATAACCAATAGATCTTCAGCTGAGGCACTATAATCACGCATAGTGCTCTTGATTAAGGCCTCCACACTTTCTCGAAAGCTCCTCAGGCGCAATCGATCTCCCTCTTCACCAAACCTGTCTAAATCCAGAAAACTTGCATCTTCAACACCTAGCTCCAGTAGAATTTCTCCGTGCTCGGCATCGCTAACACCTATTTGATCGCGTATTTCCCGTAGAGTTTCTAAACTTTGAGCGGGATTGGATTTACCTGATTCAATGAACTCTCGTAAAAGACCCTTGTAAATTTCTCTTCGTTTTCCGTGCGAAAAGCTTGGTAAGGTTTTGGCGAGAACATATATTTCATCTACTTTTAAATCATCTAAAGAGCGACCTTCCAAAACCTGGCTAAAGTCAAAATCTACATTCTTCAATTGTTTTAGGAGGCTCTTGACGATGGACTCACGCTTGTACAGATCCTTGCTTCTTGAGAGAACCTGCCACAGCCAGACGGTACTCATGAAAACAACCAGAAACTGTAGGAGAGATCTTAGCCAAAACGGATAACTTGATAGGACTGGATAAGCCCCAACTAAATAAAATATGTTTACTGAAAGAAAGGAGATTGTGCAAAAAATCTGGTGTTGAGCCATGGATTGATCATTTTTTCCAGGGTGAACCGTTATCTTTTTGTGAATTCGCTCCACCATGGTCCAGAACAGATATCCTGCTAAAACAAAACCTGATAGGACAAGCGGAACTGCTAGTATCCTGGGAACTAACTCCAATCCAGGTATCCAATAAAAGTCCTGGTGAAATCCATGTCTATACAATATGGCGAATAAGTCGGACTCTCTCGTCCAATCGCCAGAGAAGTAGTAATTCCAAGATCCTGAATAAAGCCAGAAATAGGCATAGAATCCGAGAATCAGTCCGAAGTAACCGTAATAAGTCAGCTTACGCCCAGGCGACTCAATTTGCTGCCAATATTGTTTTTCAAGGTCTATATCAGGGCAGCCCTGTGTACATCCGACACAGGCGCTGACCTCGGTCTTATAGGGGCTGATGGTGCGACACATGGATTTGGATAGGTTTGTTTGACTATCGTAGGCCCTACTTTCCAACAAGCCGCCAGGTTCGGAATAGATCTTTTGAACGGGTGCCAGGGGGCAGAAATAGTGGCACCATGTTTTGCCACCAAAGTAAAAACCTATAGAAACCGCAGACAGAATCAAGACCAGGAAAAAAATTCCTAAAGCAATACTCTCAGAGTTGATTAGAAGGATTCGAAGACATAGGCCTACGAACAAGATTCCAAACTGAACCATCCAATGATTTCTGGCCAACCATGAACCGGGGTGAATCAAATGTAGATTTCTATCCACCATCCCCGTTTTTGAATTAAAACGCGTCTTTACCAACTGGATGCCAAGGTTTCGGGGAATCTGCATCAGTGCTGATAGAGGGCAGATTCTGCGCCACGCCTCATGCCCAAAGATCATTAGAAATACTGGAACTAAGGGAATCGCAATCGACCAAAAAACCGTTTTCCCATTGAATGCGAAGAAGGATTCCAGCGGGTTATAGAAAAGAGAGAAAATAACCACAAACCAGCCACACACAAGTGCCCAGCGGACCAGGGAAATATTTCTTTCTGAAAAATTGGCAAACATAGATCTATTCTCAAATTTTGAATCTAGCCTACGACATCGTTAAGTCTCAAACCAGATCTCCCGGCTAGAGAGAGTTATCGCAACAGGTTAAACACCAAATCTCTGCTATCTTCCTTCCTATATTTTCCTGGGTCCAAATAAATCCTATGTTCCCTTAAGTTTCTCACCCGAGGGTTCTGATTCGATTAATTTCTGAATTTGTTCATCATATTCTTGAATCAGGCGTATCCAGCTAAAGCGCTCCACTTGCCGCACCAGTTCCGTCTGCAGCCCTGAAATTTTCTCAGGGAACCTTAGCAGCCCTTCCAACCTGGATTCCAATTCAATTTCATCCTGATAGAGACACATTTTGTGAAGTCTGGTATTCAGGAGTTCTGGATAAGCAAGACGATCTGGAAGAACTGGAAAACAGCCATGAAAAATAGCCTCCACGACACTGATTCCAAAATTCTCCTGGATGGCACAACTCACCACAATATCTCCTGTCGCCAGCCAGCCCAGGTACTCTTGCCTACTTTGTACAAATCCAAATTGCAGAATCTGGTCCCCGAACTCCTTCTTTGAATCTAGAAAAACTTTGGGCTGTGCCTGAAAGTTCTGACCTAGAACTACAAGTGAAAATTCCACTCCCTTCTGCTTTAGTTTTTTCATTACTGAAAAGAAAACCTCAGGGCATTTATCAAATTCCCAACGATGGTTCCAGACAACTAATGGAGGACCCTTTGAGAGCTTTTTAGGCTCGATACCCTCGACACCTAGCTCTACTCCCGGATACAGAACCGCACTTTTTTCAAGCAATTCTTGAACGACCCAGCGAGGCCGGTGATCCGGCATCATTTGAATGAGCGCTTGAACTCTTTCAAAGAAGAGGTCGCGGTGAAATTCAGAGTTAAACAATACTTTACTTGCGCACAAGGCAGAAGAAAGCTCTGTGAATCCAAACTGCACATCGAAACTCTCGCTTGCAGGAAGTGGATAAGTTAGTTGACTCTCATGAAAATAAAGGATCGCCGGTGGACAGGCAGATCCCCATAACGCTTTAAGGTCCGCGAGGCTCAAAAGGTCAGTTACGACCATCGCCGCATAGATACCCGGATCAGGAACCTTCCTTGCAAAATGTAAAGCCGCGCCCCGCATTCTCCATTTCCAAAAACGCATAGGGAGTGTAAAAAGATCGAATTCAAATCGAGAATGGCGACAGAGGCCTTCAGCAAATTGGCGGTGGGAGCCGCCATGAAAGGACTCAAGAAAGAGTATCCGTATCATAGGGCATCCGGTAAGGAACAGACCATGATATGATCTGAACAATTATCTACAACCTCACAATAGCCAATAACCCCCAGAGAGGAGCTAAAATGGCCCTGGTAAAACTTCAGTGTGTACAGTATGGAAATTACTACATTAATCCGGAAAATATCACTTTTATAAGCTGCGGGGAAGAGGGAAAGGGAGAAGATGGAACCACGTCACAACAGATTTTCATTCATTTTCGAGGAGGAGTAGAATCGGTAATGATCATGGTTGCTGACCAGGAAGAGGCCATAAAAGCACTTGATTCTTGATCAAGGCACGCTTCACAAGGGTTTCATCCATGTCTGTCAGCGCTATCCTAGATCTTTTAAAGAAGCATTACGAACGGGAAGCTCAAGATCGAGCAGACACCCAGAGTCCCTCAAAGGTTTATCCTAAAGAAATCCAAAACCTCGATAAAGAGGCATCCGAATGGGCATTCGGATGTGCCAATCTACACTCACATTTAGATCGCGAAGAAGTGGATGGCAAGGCAGTTCTCGACTTTGGCTGCGGAGCCGGAACCGATATGATCTATCTGCGCCATCTCTTTGAACCCAGGGAGGTTCTTGGAATCGATCTGGCATCTTCGATGATCAAAAAGGCAAACAAGCTCTTCCAAGATCGGGGATTCGCCAATCTACGTGCGGAAAAACTATCCCTTTTTGAGATTCCAGAAACAAAAAAGTTTGATCTCATCCTCTCCAACGCCGTCATTCACCTCAATCCCGAAAAAGATAAGGTCTTTCAACACCTGTACAAGATCAGCTCAAACAGATCCGTCATGATCCTCTCTGATTTCGTGGTTAGCAAGCCTCTTCCCCAATCCTTAAAGCAGCACTATCAAACTTCCAAGGGACTCTTTCTATTCGGAGGACTAATCCCTATGGAAGAATATATTTCCTTAATTCATAGGACCGGGTTTGAGGAAGTGGATCGGATGGAACTTCTTGAGTTTTCTCCACACCAGGAGATTCGTACGATGCTGGACCACGAGGATGTTCCCGCAAGTGAGTGGAAAGATTTGGACCAGACCAAATTTCACATTCTCGTTGTGCGCTGCAAAAAGAGAGTAGAGCACGAGTCCATAGCTTTCCGGTGCGAATCCTGTGAGCACATTAATTCCATGCCTTTCTACCGTTCCCTGAACCTGGAAATTCACCGTAACCTGGGTACCCAACTTCTCGAAGGCAGCCTGAATCAGGGAATATGTTCAGAATGCTCCTTCGAGCAGATACCAGCACCATTCCAGGTACATGACATGAAAAGGCAAAAAATGTGCTTCCTGTTCCCTCGGGAGTATGATGTACAAGAAGGACGGTTGCGTTCGGATATTCTCGAGCCCTGCCAAAAAAGGCTACCAGACTATGAGATGGATCTTTGCTTTTCTTTTTCTGATTTCAAGCAGTTTCTCTCAGGGGCCTGAGACCCTCACTTTCTCCTACCGAGACCTAAACGGTAGGGAAGGCAAATTTCCTATTCATGGAAAACAGGTTCTTCTTTCATTTCTCAATAAAGAGTCCTCCAGCGTTCTAGAAAAATGGCTTGGTTCACTTCCTTTAGAGGAACTAAAAAGAAGACAAATAGTATTTCTTAACATCCTTTTCCCCGGTGGCATCTTCTTCATGATTCCCAAGAAGAAAGCCCGATATTCACTGGGCATAAAAGTCAACCAGGAAGTCGCCAACTATCTAAAGTTCTCGTCTGAGGTAGAACGCGAAATTTATGATTCCCTTGATATCAGATGGGTCCCTGATTTCGATCGAAAAATTTTTGGACAGTTTGGCTTAAATTCCAAGCAGTCCCATTTTCTCCTCTTTAACGAAACGGGAACCATCCAGGGGATCTACGAGGGTTTCACCCACATGCAAAAAGTGGATTTTTTATCCAAACTCAGCTCCCGTAAAGAAAAAAAGCAGGAGACCTCAGTCAAGAGCCAGAACAAACTATCTACCGAGTAAGTTGGATGGTCTTCCCGGGCACTTTGAGAAAACGCTAATGCTCCCATTGGTTCCAGTAGTTCCTAAAGAGAATATCTTTAGGTACAATGGTGCCCTTTTAAATCAGGTCTTCTTGGGGAAGATGTGAATGAGGAGAACAAAATGGCGGATGAGACAGCAAAAAAAGCCACCCAGTCTGGGGACTTTAAACGAGATATTGTGGATTTAATGCTCGATTCTCAAGAGTACCGAGCTCTTATTTTTCATATTGCCTCTATTCCATCAGAAGAACGGCTGAAACTAGAACGCCCCCAAATCCTGGAGAAGAGCTGGGATTCCCTTATAGATGGCAATAACGCCGACTATGCTGTTTTAAACTACTATGTAAGAAAGGGAATTCTAAAGGTCTGATTTAAAATCTATGAAAGTAGCCAATTCAAGTATAGAACTGATCGGTGAGACCCCGATCCAAATTCTTCACAAACTCACCGGAACCCAATGTGCCCAGATCTGGGCAAAACTCGAATTTAACTCTCCTGGTTCCTCAGTTAAGGATCGAATTGCCCTGTTTATGCTCAAAGAAGCCCTGAGTGCGGGACTCATAGGGCCTGGTGGAACGGTAATTGAAGCCACAGCAGGCAATACAGGAGTCGGATTGGCCGTAGTTTGTGCCTCCATGGGATATGATTTTATCTGCATAATGCCCGCAAAGTTTTCCATCGAAAAGCAAAAGGTTGTCGAATTTTTAGGAGGCAAGGTTCTAAGGACTCCCACAGAAGAGGCCATGCAGGGTGCTTTAGATCTGGCTTATCAAATCCAGAGTGAAAAAGAAAATTCGTGGGTTGTGAACCAATTTCAGAACCTTTCCAATCCCCAATGTCATTATGAGTCCACTGGCCCTGAAATCTGGGAGCAGACCGAGGGAAGGGTTACTCATATTGCTATCGGCGCGGGAACGGGCGGGAGCTTCACGGGTATTGCCCGGTATCTCAAGGAAAAGAACCCCCAGCTCAAAGCCTATGTCGTGGAACCCGAAGGCTCGGTAATCGGAGGGGGAGAAAAGGGCGATCACTGGGTAGAGGGTATTGGCAACTCCTTCATTCCCGGAACCCTGGACATGGAGCTGTCCGATGGAGTTATTACTGTTTCAGATGAAGACTCCAAAAAAATCATCAAGGAACTGGCGGCCAAGGAGCAGCTTCTGGTGGGCGGTTCTAGTGGTGCAAATGTATTTGCGGCGCTTCTTCTCGCAAGAGATCTCGACCCATCAAAGATCGTAGTAACCCTCATACCTGACCGGCTTGAGCGATATATTAGCAAAGGAATTCTAGACCTATGAGCCGTCTCGCAACCAGGGTCATCCATGAGGGTTACAAACCTGAACCCTTAGCAGGTTGTGTGTCCCCTCCGATCTATCTCTCCACAACCTATGCACAAGAAAGCGTGGGGGAACACAAAGGGTTTGAATACGCACGCTCCAATAATCCCAATCGGGAAATCTTGGAAAAAAATATCAGCGCGTTAGAGAATGCAGTGGGCTCCTGTGCCTTTTCTACCGGCATGGCCGCTATCTCTACACTTGTTCTCTCCCTGGAAAAAGGATCCCATATCATTGTCTCTTCCAATGTATATGGAGGAACTTATAGAGTCTTCACGAAGGTCTTTCAAAATCATGGCCTTGAATTCAGCTTCGTCTCCACGAAAGAACTGGAGACTATTCAAAGCAGCCTTCGCCCAAATACACGCCTGATCTTCGTGGAAACACCAACCAATCCACTGATGGAGATCACAGATATTCAGGCTATTGCTCACTTTGCTCATGAGAATGGGATCCAGCTTTGCGTGGACAACACTTTCATGACACCTATCTTTCAGCGTCCGCTGGAACTGGGTGCTGACTTTGTCATCCATTCAGCAACAAAGTATCTCGGTGGACATTCCGATGTTTTAGGCGGACTCATTTGCTTAAAAAACAAAGAAGACTATGAAACCCTGAAGTTCCTTCAGAAGTCTGTGGGGAACGTACTCGCTCCCTTTGATTCCTGGCTGATTCTCAGGGGTATCAGGACTCTCGATGTTCGTATGCAGGCTCATGAAAGAAACGCCAATAAAGTAGTTAACTTTCTCGATGGGCATTGCGGAGTTGAAAAAATTTACTATCCCGGGGTAGAAAATCACCCGAATCGGGAAGTAGGATTGCGACAGAGTTCCGGGTATGGAGGAATGATCTCATTCGAATTGAAGAATCCTGATCGATTGGATCAATTCCTTAAACGACTGGAGATTTTTACCCTGGCCGAAAGCCTGGGAGCAGTGGAATCCCTTGTTTGTATCCCTGCTTTAATGACCCATGCCTCAGTACCCGCTGAGGAGAGGGTCAAACTGGGTATAAAAGATACACTCATTAGACTTTCAATCGGTATCGAAGACCCTAAAGATCTCATTGAGGATCTGGATAAGGCTCTAAAAGAATAGGAGAATCAACATGGCAGAAGAGACTGAGGAAAAAAACCAGAAAAACAGTGACGAAAAACCAGTAGACTTACTAGTTCGCACCCTCAAGACACGCAGAGTCTTGCTTAGTGAAGACGTTAACTCAAAATCAGCACGTAAAATCATTGATCAACTCTTCTTATTGGAGCAGGACGATCCGGATTCTCCCATCTATTTCTTTATCAACTCTCCCGGAGGAGAAGTTACTTCCGGCATGGCTATTTACGATGTGATGGAGTTTCTCAAGCCTAAAATTTATACGATCGGCTGCGGTCTCGTAGCATCTATTGCCGCAATAATTCATCTACAGCCTGAAAAGGATGCCCGTCTCTCCCTGCCTAACGCAGAGTTTCTTCTTCATCAGCCCCTTGGGGGGATGCAGGGCTCAGCATCAGATCTGGAGATCCACGCCAACCATATTTTAAGAACCAGAACTCAACTCAATGACCTGATTTCTAATAAGAGTGGGCAATCTCTGGATGAGGTAGAAAAGAGCACGAAGCGGGACTTCTGGATGACTGCAAGACAAGCTCTGGAATGGGGCCTGGTGGGTAATATTATTGCCCGTGCCGAAGATCTTCCTGGGAAAGAATAGTCAGATTCCCTTCAGGGCTTCTTCCTTGACCCTGATTTGCTCTTTCAACTCTTCATATCTTTTCAGGGCCTGCTTTTGACCTCGCTCCACTTTTACCCGAATATCTGGAGGAAATTGTTCTTTGTTGAGAATCTCTGCGGAGAGCTCTTTAAAGTCCTTTAACACGGTTAACTTTTCCCGATCACCATCTGCCCTCTCCAGCCGGTCTTTCAGCTTCATCCCCATTTTCATGACTTCACGTGCCTTTTGAATCTGGGTCTCCGTGAGATCTTTAGAGTACTTCTGCAAAAATTCATCAAGCATATCTTCGTTCAAGTCCAGCGCAGCAAGTTTATCAAGATCCGTAGAAGGCCCCTTGGGAGCTAATTCCTGAAGGATCTCCTGAAATTGAAGAGCGAAGAATATTTGAAACTGCGTATCCGCCAAAGAGAGAGCCTTTGCAAGATCTCTACGGGAATCGGAAAACCAACCCATCCATCTATGCAAAAATCCCGATTGGTAATACAGCCAAAAGGACTTTTCTTCACGAAGCTTTTCCCTGCAGTATTCAATTGCAATTACCACATAATAGGTTAGCTTTTTCGGGGGAGTGTCTCCACTGGGCGCAAGACTGCCAAAGATTTCCTGATTCATCTCAGGATAAAGTTTGAGCATTGGAAAGAGGACCTCGATGATCATCTCCTTCTTAGTCTGGGTGTGAAGTTTCCGTGCCAGGGTCAGTGAAATCTCCTTTCCGCGCTCAAAGAAAGGCTGAATTTCAGGTAAATAACTAGATGCCTGACCTGGATCTGCCGCGATAATGTAGGCAAATTCGTCCATAGACTCACCATATCTCTGAGACTCAAAAAAAATTTTACCGCTCCAAAAATGGTACTGCAGAGGTTCCGTGTCATCCTCCAACAACAATGTAACCACTTCTTCAGCCTCATCCCATTTTCTATCCTCAATCAGCGAAGGCACCAATTCTTTAAGCTCCTCAATCTCCATTAATTCATACTCAGCCCCATCTTCTTCAACAGTAAGATCAGGCTCAGACTCCTTCGGTATGGAAGCAAGCTGCTGATTGGATTCAGGTTTATTGGATGCTTTCGGTTCTTGATCACTCCCTGAACAACCCTGGCACATAACTAGAATTATTAGGGGAAAGGTAAAAAAAAATTTAAGTCTTGGAGCAAAAGAAGGATCGGGACCCATCTAAAAAACCACCGATCGCGATAAGCCCATAAACATCACATATGCGATCCGCAACAGGATCACTCCCAGAATGAAAGCCAAAAGAATTAAGAACTGACCAAATTCCCTGCGACCCAGCAGCCTTTCAGCTTCTTCTGAATCCTGCCGAGAAATCTTATAGAAGCTATAAATGCTTCCAAGCACCATAACAACACCTAAGAGAAGATAGATATATTTAAAAGGAGCAATCATAGCGGAAAAGTATAGTGGAATTCCCTGTTTGCCACAAACAACAGACCAAATTCTTACCGATAAATCCCTGATTTCATCGGAGAGTTCGGCAAAAGCCTTACAATTTCCTTTGAACCAAGGCTTTTTTTGTGATACATTCCATGAGATTAGGTCCAAAAAAGGCTCCGTTTCATGAACGACGACGTTCTGAGGGAGATTCGTGAACATTTAGCACGAATCGAGCAACTCTCTGCCCACTATATCGATAGGGTACAACAGAATATTAGCGAGCAGGAAACACGCCAGCTCGAAGATGCGCTTACCCAACTCCCTAAGCAAGAGCGCTTGGAAAGGGCTGACCTATATTTTAATAGGGCAGAGCAACTCTTTTACCAGGGAGATCTTCACAAAGCTAAGGCAGAATTTCGCAAAGTAGTTCTTGCCGACCCAGATCACAAGCAAGCAATTCTTAACCTTGCGAACCTCTCCAGCCTGGCCAGAGAATTTGATGAAGCGATCCTCGGGTTGAAGCACTGCCTGAAAATAGACCCCGAGTATGGTTTTGCCCAGCAGTGGATCCTACTCCAGTACCGCTTCATGTATGCGAATCATGCTTCTGGCATGGAAATGCTTCAAAGAGTACTCACAAGACTGGAACAACGCTTTTCTGAAGATTCTAACGGCCCCTGTGACGGCTACGCACTTGCCATGGGCTATCTCCTCTTCGATACCGGTGAAGCCATTGAAAGCCGAATCTCTAGAGCCAAAAAGATCATACTCAAGGAAATAGAGGATAAACCTTCCAATCCATTTCTTAGATGGGCGCTTAAGTACGCTTGCCTTCATCCAGCCGCCGGCGTACCGTCCAAAAAAGATTTAAAAAATGCTATCGAAGCCTGCGAGATAGCAGTTGAAGCGGGCTCCTTTCTGGATCAGGCCTATTTTGAACTAGCCGAATCCCTGGAGATACAGGCAGGCTTCCATGCACCCAAAAAATCCATTTCCCAGGCTCAAGAATTTTATGAAAAGTCCTTGGAGGTTAACTCCTCCCACATAGACTCATTGATTCGCCTGGCCACGATTCAAGAAGGCCAGTTTCAATACTATGATGCCCTGAACTACCTTCAAAGGGCAGTGGAACATGATCCATTTCATACCTACGCCCTCTCGAAACTTGGGCGACTCTATCGGCAGACCCGTTTTTACGATAAAGCCCTTAGTGTACTTAACCGGTTCTTGGAGATAGCAGGAACCTTCGGCTGCAACCCTTACCTCAATATTTTGTCTTCCGCGGAGGAGGGATATCTAGATCTACTGGATATCCGCCAGGAACTTGCTCTCACTTTTGAGGCCTCCCACAAAATTGAGGATGCCCTTTCTCAATACAAAATCATCCTCAAGGAAAAACCGGACATAATCCAGGCCGGCGAAAAATATATAGACCTCTATTTTTGGAAATACAGAAATGCCGAGAACGCAGAACATGAGTTTGAAGGACTGATTAAACACTATAAGGAAGTGTGCTTCTTTGACCCTGGAAATGCGGTATTGTCCTACCTTTTGGGCTATGCTTACTATCGTTTCCATGAGGCTTTTTCCTATAAAGAAGAAGTTCTCACCAGGGCAATCCAACAGTTTGAAAAAGCTACTCGCACCGATGCGACCCTCAAAGAGGCATACTTTTCCCTCAAAGAACTCTACCTCGAAACAACTTTCCGCCAACAACATTCTGACGCATTGGATAAAGCTTTTAAATGTACTCAAGGAATTTTGGAACGTCTTCCTGATAATGCGCTTTGCTACTACCATCATGGGGAAGTTCTTGAAGCAAAAGATGAACTTGAAGCTGCCAGCAACCACTTCCACAAAGCCATTGAAATTGACCCAGATCTTACTTCTGCTTATTCCAGATTATCCAGAATCCATCACCGACAGGGGGATTATGACAAGGCTATAGAAATCTGCAACGAAATCTTGAGACGGCTTCCGAATGATGCCTGGGCTCATCATGAACTTGGACAGGTGTTTTATCTAAAGGGAGAGTACAAAAAGGCGTTGAATGAACTAACACACGCCATAGAGTTGGACTCAGGTTTCGTAAAAAGCTATTCCCTCATGGGGCAAATTTTTTATGAGCAAAGCAATTATGATAAAGCGCTTCCCCAGTATTTGAAGATTCTGGATCATGACCAAAGACATCAGCTAGCCCTTTTACGGTGCGGACATCTCTATAACCTACTGGAGCAGTATTCTGATTCGAGAACTTACCTGGATCGCCTTCTCAAAATAGATCCTGACGATTCAAGAGGAATTCTTGAGTATGGGCATACCTTTTTTCATGAGGAAAAGCTAGATGAAGCTATCAGTAAATACCGACGGGTTCTGGCTCTTGATCCAAAAAATTTATTAGCTCGCTACAACCTCTCAAGAATTTTTTCAAAGCAGGAGAAACTTGAGGACCAGGAAAATGAGCTAAGAGACCTCATTCAGCTTTCCCCCCAACACCTTAAGGGATTGCTCGACCTTGGTGATTTATATGTACTCAGAGATCGCGTTTATGAGGCTGAAGAGCTTTATTCCAAAGCTCGGGAGCATTTCCCCGATTCTCTTGATGTATTGTTTCGTCTGGCTCGCGTTTATGACTCACAGGCTATGCTTGAGAAGATGAATGACATCCTCTACCAGATTCTGGAGCTTGACCCCCAGAACTACCAGGCCACCTACCTTCTGGCTCGCGGCTATGAACAGAGAAAGTTTTTTGAGAAGGCTTATCAGCATTATCAAAATGCTCATAAGATGAATCCCAAGGACATCGAAATTTTATTCTCCCTTGGAAATCTTGATTTTCAGCAAAACCAACTCCAGCAAGCGGAAGAATACTTTAAGAAAGTTCTCAAAGGGGACTTTCATCATGTCCCCAGTTTGAAGCGGCTTGGTCAGACCAAGTACCAGACCCATGAATACAAGGATTCCATTACCTTTTTCAAGAGAGCCAGCGAGAAAGATCCCAACGACTTTGAAACTCACTATCTCATGGGCCGATGCTATTTCGAACTCGGGCTGCTAGATAAAGCCAAAGACACCTTTTACACCGCTCTGGACTTAGCGCCAAATCACTTGGAATCCAATCGTGCCCTGGGACAGCTTTTCCTCAAAGAAACAAACTTTGAAGCCGCCAGTGACTATTTAGAAAAGGCCAGTCAACTCAGTCCGGATGATACCGTTTTACATATTACCCTTGGTAATTGCTTCAATGAATTGGATCAGTTAAACGATGCCATTGAGCAGTACAACATTGCCCTTCAACTGGAACCTCAGAACGCTCAGATTTTTTACGCACTCGGACTGACCCACAAAAAGGAAGGAAATCTAGACGCCTCCATTCAGAAGCTCCGTCGAAGTATTGAACTTGATCCGTCTGTACCTGAGGTGTATTTCGAACTTGGAAAAATCTTCATAAACAAAGGCAGACTTGATCTGGCTATAGATAATTTTCAGACCGCCGTAGCTTATCAACCTGGGAATTGTATTTTTCGCTATCATCTTGGCCGTGCATATGTCAGCCAGGGCTCAATGGCTGACGCTGTTGACGAATTCAAGGAAGCGATTATTCTCGATCCCACTCATGTGGATTCCATCATGGAGCTTGGTCACTATTACACAACGATAGATCTTTACGACCAGGCTATCGAGCGCTATAAGCGGGCCACTGAACTAAGTCCAAGCCACCCCGAAGCGAATCTTCAACTTGGGAAATTATATTTGAAAACTGGCCAATACGCTGACGCAAACCGTCAATTCAAGATTTGCCTCCCCCTTCTCCCTGAATCCGGTGAACTCCTTTTCCAGTTGGGATTAACCTTTTTCAAAACAAATCAGCTTGAGTCTGCTTTAGATTATTTTAGGAAATCTACTACTCTTGATAGCGACCTACCTGAAGCTCAGTACTATAGCGCCCGGGTTTATGCGTTGAAGGACCAAATTCCGGTTGCGATCCAAAGCATGAAAGAAGCATTAACTCTCGATGAAGATAATCCTGAATTCCACCGTTTTCTCGCTGAGTGCTTTGAGCGGCACAATGATACCAACGAGTCCATCGAACACTATGAAAAGGCCCTCAATCTAAATCCCAACTTATTGGACATAATTTATCGACTTGGTAATAAGTACAAGCTGGTCAATAATCACGTTGCGATCATTCGTCTATACGAGAAGGCGATTAAACAAACCCCGACTAATGCGCTGTACTACTTTGAACTTGGTGAGGCATATCGTAGAGAAAACAGGCTGGACAAGGCCATAAAATCCTACGAGAGAGCCCTCAGACTCAACTCGGAATTCATTGAAGCCATCTACTCCCTGGGGGGAATTTTTGAGACACGCGACCAGTTTACCCGTTTAATCTCCCTATATGAAGAAGCGATCAAATCCTACCCAACCAACGTTCGAGCACATTTTGAACTGGGTAAATCTTATGCTCGCAAAGAACAGTACAAAAAGGCCATTAAGACCTTTCGCAAAGTGATTCAACTTGATTCTCAGCACAAGCAAGTCTTCGTGGAACTTGGAGACATTTTGATGTCCACTGAGAACCTTGACCAAGCTCAAAAGGCCTTTGAGAGAGCCTGTGAGTTAACTCCGGAATCTGCTGAGGCACATTATAAACTGGCACGGGTTTATGAGGCTAAAGGATATTCTGAGGATTCTACAAAAGAGTACAATCTTGCCAAGGACCTACAAGGATCTAATGCGGAGATTTATTTCAAACTTGGTATGAGTGCATTTCAAAAGGCAAGCTATCATCAAGCGCTTGCTGAGTTCGAAAAAGCCCTGGAAATAGACCCCAATGATCCACAGGTTTATTACCAGATTGGACTTTCTCAATTGTATATAGGAGCGTTTCCCCAGGCTATTGATCATTTTCAGAAGGCTGAAAGTCTAAAGCCGGACTCGGAAGAATATTCATACTACCTGGCCAGAGCTCATTTTAAGAACCGGGAATATGCCACGACACTAAAGATCCTAAAGAAGCTAAGTGACAGCCCTCGCTGGACCCGCGAAAGTTCTATTCTCGTAGGAGACACCTACGTGGAAATCGGGGAGCATCAAAATGCTATTGAAGCATTTCAGAATGCACTAAATCTTGATGAAAATGACCTGGAGGTTCTGGAAAAACTCTCCTCCGTCTTCCAGGTACAGGAGCGCTGGGAAGATGCGTTGGAGGCTTACCGAAGACTCCTTAAGCGCCAACCCGAGAATACTGAACTCTACGTTCTCGTAGGTGACCTGGCAACAAAGATCTTTAGCTATGATACCGCTATCGAACATTATCAAGCCGCCCATCGGAGAGAATCCGACAACCTTGCCTATGCCATGAAGCTGGCAGATGTCTATTTTCGCGTAGAACATTTTGAACAATGCAAGAACATTTATGAGGAACTGGTACAGAGCTATCCCCATAATGTCGAAGTTCGAATCCGCCTGGGTGAATCCTATAAGGCTCTGGAACTGGAATTTGAGGCCATTACTCAATTTAGAGAAGCCTACAAAATCTCCCCGAATAATCTCGAAGTTCTCCTGGTTCTTGGTACTGATTACTACAAAAAGGGAATCATTGATAAAGCCCTCGATCATTTCGAGAGTATTTTGCAGCAAGTACCACAGCATGTGGAAACCCTGCGTAAAGTAGGAACTATCTACCAGGAAAAAAATCTTTACGACCAGGCTATCGGATATTTCTCGCGAGTGCTGGAAGTAGAGGGGACCGACCGAGAAGCCCTCGAACGCCTCCAGGATATTTATGGAAGATTGGAGAATCACACCGACCAAATCTCCATGCTGCTTCGCCTGGAACAGCTTGAATCTGGTAGTGAAAATTATCTCCTGGCAATAGCGGATTGCTATTTCAAATTGATGAATTATGGCAGAACAGAAGAGTACGCCCTAAAGGTCCTTGACCTAAAGGAGTCCCAGCAGACCGCTCTCAACTTACTTTGTCTTGTGTATATGAAGCAGGAAAACTACCGGTCTGCCATCCTTTACCTGGAAAGAAATCTCAAGCAGAATCCTGAGCGAATTGATCTCTACCTGGATCTTTTTAAGGCAAACTTTGAAAGAAACGAAAAGGAAAAGGCCGGAAAATATATTGTCCAAGCACTCTCTATGGAAGCAGAAAATTTAGAAGTGCTCCAGACCGCCCTCTATTATTACCGCGAAATCGGAAATCTCTCCAAACAAACTGAAATCTGCGATCGGTTACTCTCCCTCAAGCCGGATGATTATGCATTTAAGAGGCAGATGGGCAAGCTGCTCATGGAACAAAAGATGTATAAGGAGGCTAGCGATCTTATCAGGGATTTACTTAGCCACACTCCCAATGATCCTGAGTTACTGGTCTCCCAGGCCAAAATCTATACTCTTCAAGGCCTTCCCTCAAAGGCTGTAATTCAGTTACAACAGGTTCTTTCCTCCGACCCCAACAATTCGATGGCGCACTTTGAGCTTGGCAGAACCTTCCATGCTCAAAAAGAGTGGAATAAAGCTGTCGTGGAGTTTAAAAAGGCAGTAAATCTAGGTATCGATGATCCAGCGGCATTTGTGGAGTTGGGAGAAATTTACGCCGCCAAAGGCTTCTTTGAATACGCACTTGAAGTCTATCAAAAGGCTGCCGTACTTGATAAAGACAATATTCGCAATCATATGGAGATTGCTGAAATTTATTTCAAGCTAAATATGCCTGAGAAAGCTCTTTATGAGTATGAGTCTCTGCTTGAAAAACAGCCCTCAAACATCCATTTGAATCTGCGTCTTGCCCAGGTCTACCAGGCTAACCAAATGTTCAAAGAATCCATTGGATTACTTGAACATCTCTTTGAGGAAAACCAGGAGAATACAGAAATTCTCTATGAACTGGGAAAAACTCATCTCTATATGAATGAGAAAGAACAGGCACGGGAATATTTTGAGAGAACCATAGAGCTGGAACCTTCACATATGCGCTCCCAGGTTGAGCTCTCAGTGCTAGACTCCAAAAAAGATCCTCAGGCCGCAATTCAAACACTCAAGAAGATGATCCAGCAGTCTCCAGCCGAAGACTCTTTCGTTTATCTCTCACGAGTTTATATTGAAAATAATATGATTGATCAGGCTGTCGCTGATTTTAAGGTTCTCACAAAGACTCATCCAGATAGCGCTCCCACATTTTCTGAGCTAGGTAAGCTTTACACCATCCTATCCAAAGCATTCAACAACGATGAGAAGATGCGTCAGAGCGGGCTGGACGCTTTGAATAAAGCCGTCTCCCTGGATGAGAATTACTCCCTGGCATATTTTTATCTTGGTGAGAGCTATTACCTTGCCGACAACCTGGATGCTTCCCTGGTCCATTTGAAAAAGGCTTATCAACTGGATCCGCAAAATTTAGAGATTAAAGAATTTCTTAATTCAGTTGAGAATCAAAAGATCGATATTGAAATCCGCTCCAAGCTCGAAGAAGCCAAGACATACCTGGGAAGAGGAATGGATCAGAATGCTATCATCGAGTATGAGGCTATTTTGGAACTCTCCCCATTTCATGACGAGGCAAATTTTGATCTGGCATCCATCTACCTAAAGCAAGAGAACCTTGAACTTGCCCGCAAACATCTCCAGAATTCGGTAGAAAAGAGCCCGGACTACTTGCAGGCTTACTATGAATTAGCCCGAGTTCATAGAATGGAATCTAATCTCAATCAGGCTGAACTGGAACTTAACAAGGTATTAATTCGAAGGCCTGATGACTTTGAAGCCAATCTCTTGATGGGAGTCATTTTGAGTGAAGCTGGAGAAATTTCCGAGTCCGCCATTTACCTTCAAAAATCTATTGAAATTAATCCCTCCTCGGCTAAGCCCTATTTCGAAATGGGCAAGATGTTCTTAACCATCGGAGAAATTGATCAAACCAAGTATTTTTACGAGAAATGCTACAAGATGGATTCCAGCATCCAGGAAGTAAGTGATTTCTTTGTCCAGCTTGATCAAAAGGAAACTCAAGCCAGGCTAGATCGCTTACTCACCCACGCAAAAGAGGCTGAGGAACGTGGTGATTCTTTAGGTGCCAAAACTTTTTACGAAGATATACTTGGTATCCAGCCCAGCCAGTTTTACGCAAGATATCGGTCCGGGGAAATCAATGAGGAACTGGGTAAACTTGGAGAAGCGGCATTCGACTATCAACAGGCTTATGTTCAGTATGAAGATCAGAAAGCTAAGTTCCCGGCTTTACCGGTGAAACTTGGAAGAGTCCTTGCCAATCTTCACCGACCCGCGGAAGCAATTCCAGTCCTGCGTCATGCCTTGGAGATTGAACCTGGCAATGAAGACCTCCACTTTACCTTGATAGAGCAATATAAGGATCATTTCTCGCAAACTGGGGAGGGGGAGTTTGATGGAGTTGCTGCTGACATGGTGATTTCTGAATACCAGAAAAAGGCTAAAGATAATCCCAATTCCCATGTTGGCTGGATTTCTCTCGGATTCTGTTACAGGGTCAATTTGACAGGTGCCGCCGAATTGGAACCAGTCCATGAAGCGGGAATTGAAGCCTACCAAAAAGCCCATTCACTTGAGCCTCAAAATGAACACGCCCTTTATCAGCTAGGACTTCTGCATCATTTTACTGGAAAAATCGCGCGGGCTAAGGAGTTTCTGAAAACACTGATCGACCTCAACCACAAGTACCTCAAGGCTTACGAGCGCCTGGCACGTATTTACTCGGATAGTAAGGAATTTCAAGAAGGTATTGATTGCCTGCGCAAGCTGATCCGTCTTGATCCAGATAATGGGGAACATCGAATCGCCTTGTGTGATTTCCTTAAAGAGGTTGCAGAGGCTGATCCTGAAAAGGAAAAGCTATTTGCCCAGTATAAGCGCGAATATACTCATGCCGTTGAGGAAAACCCCGATAACTTCATGGCCCACTTTGATCATGGGTATGCCTTGCTCACACTCAACTCCAGCCTATCCCTTGGTGAACATGAGTCCAGCATGGCTATCAGTGAATTCAAAAATGCGATCTCAAAAGAACCAGGAAATCCCTGGGGCTACTGGGGACTCAAGCGAGTCTACAACAAAGAATCCATCGCCGGAAAACCACGCTATCAGGAGGCCATTGACATTGCCAAGAAGGCCCTTGATCAGGCTCCAAACTTGGCCCGCTCTTATCTCGAACTAGCTAACGCACTCAATGAAGACTACGAAACTAACCGTAAAGGCGAAGCTCTTGATAACTATAAGAAGGCCGCGATTCTTGATCCTGACTCCATTGAAACTTTCTTTAAACTGGCCTCAATCTGCAGGATTCGAAACCAGTTTGATGAAGCCGTGCGCTATTACCAGATGGTGATAGAACTAGATCCCACTACAGGCTATGCAAAAGATGCGCGGCGGTCCCTCATCCACATCGAGAAGTCTCGGGCCGACATCGGCTAGAGTTCTTATTTTGCCCCAATTTCCCGCAACAAAGTCATACAAAAACATTCATCAATAGTCCAAAAACATCGATAGATTCTTAAAGAGACTCTAAAGTTGATGTAGATGGGGTCCGGATCGGTGTTTTTGCTGTCAAATTCTCTCAATCCCCTTAAAATAACGGCTCCATGACCCAAAACAAGATCTTTTTATCTCACCTTGGATGCGCCAAAAATATGGTGGATTCAGAAATCTTTTTATCCCATTTTCTTCGTCTTGGATTTGAGGAGACTGAGGAATCTGACGAAGCTGACCTTGTCTTGATCAATACTTGTGGATTTATACAGTCTGCCAAAGAGCAATCCATCGACACGATCCTTGAGCACATCAAAAGAAAGGAAGTTCGTGTAGTTGTCGCTGGATGCCTCTATCAAAGATATAAGTCACTCAGCACTCAGATACCCGAAGTAGACGGCTGGCTAAAGAATAACCAATGGGAGGAAGTCAAATCCCTGGTCGAAGGTCTTGGATTCCAGGGGAAACCAGTCGAAACACCTTTTGATCCCTATTCCCGAGTCCTTTATGAAAAGGGCCCCCACGCCTATCTACGGATCTCTGAGGGCTGCAATAAAACCTGTACCTTTTGCGCTATTCCTAAGTTCAAGGGAAAAATGTCATCAAGGACCATAGAATCTCTCGTGGAAGAATCCACCAATCTAATCAAGAAAGGTATACGCGAAATTAACGTTGTATCCCAGGATACCTGTAACTATGGGGTGGATCTCTATGGCTCAGCAGCTGGCGGAAGGCATCTAATGAGACTGCTCAAAGAGCTGGAGAAACTTGATGTGGCCAGAATTCGCCTACTCTATCTCTACCCTCTTTGGCTCTCAGAAGAATTTTATGAGTATATGGCCGCCTCAGATAAAATTTGTAATTACATAGATATGCCTTTACAGCACTCTAACCGCGAGGTTTTGAGAGCCATGAAGCGTCCGGGTGATACAGGGAGGTACCTCAAGGAACTACAGAAGATACGCTCTATCATTCCCGATGTGAGCCTACGCTCCACTTTCCTGGTGGGATTTCCGGGGGAAACTGAAGAACAATTCCAAGAGCTTGTCTCCTTCGTGAGAAATGCGGGACTGGAATGGATGGGGGCATTTACTTACTCGAAAGAAGAGGGAACCACCGCGTTCGAACTGAGCACAAGAGTTCACCATAAGACCAGGGAGCGAAGAAAAAGAGAATTGATTCAGGCCTATGAAGAAACCAGGTATAAGCAGCCATCCCGTGTAGGAAAGAGTGAATTGGTTCTCATGGAAGAAAAAATCGATGGGACCTGGATTGGCAGAACCCAACATCAAGCTCCCGAGGTGGATGGAGTCACTTACGTATCTCTTCAGAGTGCCCAGCCTGGAGATTACATACCAGTGACAATTAAAGCTGAGGAAGGTTTTGATCTTCTGGCAAAGGCATACCAATAGGAGTGCGGATGGGTTCAGAATCCTGTGAGCAAGTTACCGTTGAAATTGATGCGATAGACCATCTCCTCGAAGATGCCTTTTGCTTCATACAGGTAATGTTTATGGATCCCTGGAATTATGGATATGCGGTAGATTCTCTCAGACTGACTCACTGGATCCTTTCACTGGATAACCTCCTCGCCATAGAGCTTCCAGAGGAGTTTTTGGAAATTGAAACACTACTCGCCAAAGAACGCTCCTTTCGTAACATTTCGCGAACAATTGCCAATAGCAGAACTCTCCAAGAACAATCCCTCTCCCTGCTTCTTTTGCTTCTTTCCCAGGTAGACCCCTCCAATATCACGCAAAGGGAAGGCTTAGAAAATTTACAAAATTTCGCCTATTCGAAACTTCTCTTCGGCCCCTGGTTTCAAAACTCCACTCCACAATCCTCAATTCCAGTCAATGCAGTTCTAAGAATGCGTCTGTTTAACCCGATCCACCTATTTCGCTGGAAACTCGGCATGGAATTTCACGCCACAGAGAGATCCATTAAAGTCGGCTCTCAATGGGTTCCTGATCTTCAAGCGATATGTGAGCTCAATGATCTGATACGGATGGAGAGTCTCCCCCTTCGTTGCGGCTATCAACCGGTAACCCATCTCATACCCCTGGGCTCTCAAACCCTGAGACCTATTGATTCACTCCATGACTTTTATGAGGTCCTGGTAAATCCCGCTCGTACTTTCCGGTCTCCCGCGCCCTTTCATCCCAGTGTGATCCGCTGTGTACAATCTATACTGGGTCTTGATCTAGCTAAAATAAGCGCTGAACAATCCAAGTTCACGCGGCTCATGGAACACTTGAATGAGTCTAGCTCCTATATTGGGCGAAAACACCTCTACGCGGACCCCTTGATGCTGGGACATCCCTTTCTTCCAGGGCAGATCACAACCTTTGATGAACCAGTCTTTCTCAACTCCAGTTTTCGATCCCGTTCTGGAAGTTCCACAAAGCTGCAGCCATGGGAAAGTCTTTTCCGAGGATTGGCAAATCTCCCCAGCCTACTCAATAAGTTAGGTCCGGATGAAATCTACGGCCTATACCAAGAAATCCGCTTGACTTCAAAAGATAAGCTGGTATCTCTTTCACAACAGTTAAATACAAGTATTACCCAAGAGAACTTAAGTCCAGAAAATCCTAGAATTTCCAAAGTAAAGGTCCAACCCATGTCTATTCGCCGCAAAGCCGAATTGATGCGTAAAAAGCGCGAGACAAATATTCGCTATAACTATCCCCTGAGTTCCCCTCTGAACTCTTTTGATGAATCAAACAAAGATTACGAAGAGGAGCCATTTCTAACCAATGAGCTCCTTCTCTCAATCTTCGACTCTGAAGAGTGGATGAACAATCCATCCGGATTTTTTTTATTAGCAAAAAGACTCATCATGGCTGCTGATAAGGAGCAAAAATCCTCTCTGCCGGATCTTGAAAATCTTGAAAAACTCTTCCAAGAAGCCGCCGACTCCAAATCCGATAAACCCATTGAAGATGTCCTGAAATCCTGTATGACCATCTCTGAAAATCTTGATGAGGACAAACTCAAGAAACTGGTAGCAGTCTCAAAGGACCTTCCGGTTATCCACCAGGTATTCAGCAATGAATTCTATTCCTCCGAGGCCAGAAGACTCATTCGCGAACAGAAGTGGGATCTCCTACCAAAAAAGGAGAGGGCTGAACTAGGTACCCAGGCAAGGAAGAAACATGTCCAGAAACTTGCCGCAGTTAAATTAGATCAATTTTTGAAGAAAGATTTAATGTCGCCAAACGAAATAAAAACGCTTAGCAAACTAACCGTTGATCTACTGGAACAGCTTATCCACTTTCTGCAGAATCAAAGTGAATCACACCCTGTAATAAAAACGTTAAAATCTGATCTTTCAAAGATCCATTCTAGACATGAAGATCGATTAAAACGTAGAGTAGAAGGTATGGATTCAGACTTTGTTTTGGAATGCCAGATTTGGCTCCAATCCCTATGCACATACCTTCACGCCAAGAATTCAGAATCCTATTTTAGTGTAATGCAAAACATTGAGGATCTATTTCAAACGGTCTGGAAAAAGGTCGAACAAAACCTACTGACCGACCTGGTAGTATGAGTCGGCAGAAGAGTCCCGCACAACAACAACGCGAACAGATTAAAAGTGTAGACGAGAAACTTGGTGATTTTCTTCAAGACCAGGGATTTGATAAGTCTGCTGACCTTAATTTACCCAGTCTAAGCCCTGAGGAGTATCGCCTAATAAGGGAAAAGCTCAATTCAGAGGAGAAGACCAGGTCGCAGGAATCTCCACTGCCGATCGGCAGCCGCACCCTAGACCTGACCCGTGAGGAAGAAGACATCCTCATTGAATACCGACGAAAATTCAATGAAAACCGGAATCAACAATCAAACAGTCGAATCTTCACGGATGAGGACCTCATCCATGCCCTGGTTTTCACCATAATAAAGAAATCTAAGGACCCCCATGATGTTCACTCTCTCGAAGAGATCCGCCAGTTTTTTGAAAAAATATAGACCTACTTATTCAAAATCCTCGACTTGAATCACAAGAAGAACAATGAAATCTCACACCTTGCTGGAAGTCTCCAAGATAACCGGAATCAAGCTGAATGCTTTGCGTTATCACCTCAGGAAGCTTGAACCACTTTTTGAACATCTAAAGCGGGATCGGTACAATAGATTTCGGCTCATGTCCCATGACATTCAGAGGCTTCAGCAAATTCATGATATGAAAAATCAGGGGTATGACTACGCTGAGATAAAGATCCGCCTGGGAGGAGACTCCGCTAACCTTCAAACTAAGGACTCCACGGACACTCAGTCCTCTACACGACTTCATAAAATGGAGAGAGCACTAGAAACCCAGCATCAATCAATTCAACAGTTAGAACAGAAAATGAACTCGTTGGAAGAGAGGCTGGAAATGCTGGTAGATATGCATACAAAGTTGATCCTGGAAATCCCATGATCAGTCGCGCTTTTAATTGTTTTTAACTCGTTTTAAACACTCTTAAACTTCGCCCCCTTCTGGCCTCTTGGATCTGACAGTCCGTACGCCCTTCAAAAAAGGCGTGTGATATACTGTTTTTCTCTCTACGGACAGGGGAAAATTCTCATGATGGAGAATGGACAGGAATACGTTACAATTCAAGAAGCATGCGAACTTCTAGGATGCGGACGAACGAAAATATATACCTATTACCTCAACCAGGAATTACTGGAAGTTAAACGCAAGGTAGGGAACCGTTCTTTCCTGCTAAAAATGGATGTCCTTTCTGTAAGAGACTCTGAGTCTGGTAACGAACCGAATGTTCCGTCTCAGCTAAATACCCACGATTCCCCAAAAAAAACTGAACTTTCCAGTGAATCCGATAGACTAAGTTCCAAAGGATCCTCTGAGATTCTTCTCCCTCCACGCTGGAAAAGCCCCCAGGATTCTGAAAAGCAGATCGTGACCGAATACCTCAGCGAGCTAAAACAAAGAATTCACCAGCTAGAACACTCCCTCTCAGAAAAGGATCAGTTACTCACCCAATATAAGTCCAAATTACTAAATACTGTCCCTTTGGTCGAATACTCTGAAAAGGTAAAGGCGAAGGACCAGGATCTCAAAAATAAAGAGCAGAAACTTCAGGAACAGGAAGAAGCACTCAAACTATCCGAACAAAGAACTGTTCAGCTCGAACATAAGAACGAAGAAATTCAACAGGTCCAGGAAGACATAAGTCAGAAACTTAACAAAACCTTACAAATAGCCCTGGCCTTCCAGACTCGGCTAGATGCGGAAGAACAGCGCAAGCGTACCCTTGAAAAGCTGCAGCAACGCTGGGAAGAACTTCAAAAACAATTGGATAGATGCGGATTCTTTGACTTCTCAAAAAAGCGCATCCTGCGCGAAGAACTGGAACAAGTTTTAAAGACACTGCGCCTTTTTCACTAAAGGGTACCAACCCGCTTAATCTTCCCCGCTGTAAATTTGATCATAGTAGAACTCTGCCATGAGTACCTTGTGAATATAACGCCTTGTTTCTGGAAAACTAATTCTCTTCAAGAATTGAGCATCTCCAGGATCGTTCTGATTCCAGCGCATCACTTTTCGGGGACCGGCGTTGTAGGCTGCTAAAGCCTGGTGTTTTTTACCCTTAAAACGACGTAGAAGCTCTCCTAAAAAGAAAATTCCCAGCCGAATATTCAAGGACTCGTTGAAGAGATCCTCCTTGGAAACCTTGTTAACGGCTAGCTTTACCCCCTTTTTCTTTAGTTTCTTCACGAGGATCCCAGCAGTGGAAGGCAATACCTGCATCAGCCCGCATGCCCCTGCTGATGAAACAATATCTCTTTTGAAATGTGACTCCTCACGCATGACCGCATAAGCCAGATGCTCTCCCAGTCCATACTGTTCGGACCAGATTTTAACCTGGTTTAAGAATGGCTTTGGATACTGAATTTGAGAGATGGGAACACCCAGAAAGGACTCCAGGCGGTCCTGGTGAAAGTCATTGAGCAGCAAACGGGCAAAGTAGCGAACATTATAATAGTCCTGAATCTCAATCATGCAGCGAACCCGCATCAAGAATAAGAGCATTTGAATTTTTCTGGCAGTCGCCTTCCCATCCAAACGCCTGGATCTAAACATGGTCAAAAAGGGCTCTAATAATGCGGCACACCGCTCCAAAGTAGGGTGTTCATATGCATCGGGCATGGATAGTGACTTAAGAATATCCAACCGAAATAATCTCCCCATACACTTTTCAAAGGTTTGATTTGCACGAAAATAATCCTTTGAATCGAACAGATCGAACGCTTTCTCGAACAGTTCCAGGAATTCTGGTCCCTGGTTTAAGGCCTTCTTTGCAAGTTTGGAGAGTCTAAGTTTCCTGCCCGCTGGGAGAGTTCGAGGTGGAGGTAGCTGCACAAACCCTGACGTGACTAAGAAGCGGTCTAGCTCTGCTTCGCTATGATTTTGAAATAAGGATGACTGAAGTTCTTTTTCAAAAGGCTGAATCAGCCTTCCCCAAATAACAAAAAAAAGGTAGACCGCAGTCAATGCTGACAAGAAAATCCAGGGAGAAGAGCCTCTTTGTTTGAAAACCTGAAGACAAGGTGACCTGGATTCAACCAAGGCTTCATTCACCAGACTTGGGAAGCTTTAAGCGAAATAATGAACCCTCACCTTCCAAAGACTCCACTGAAATTTCACCGCCCACATCTCTGAGCATCGAGTACACAAAAAACAGTCCAAGCCCATGTCCTTTCTCCGAATCCAATCCCAGGTCTGCTTTACCCGTAAAAAATGGAGTGAAGAGACTATTCAAATCTGTCTGGGAAATTCCTTTGCCGGTATCCCGGATTTCCAGGATTTCAAAAGAAGTGTCCCCGCCAACAACACTAATATCAATAGTTCCAAATTCAGAAATCGCGTGAACAGAGTTAGTTAGAAGATCAAGGAGAATCTTTTTCATCATATCTGATGGAACATTGACCTTCCCGTGTGATTGAAAGCTGGTATTACAGACTATTCCACGGCGGGTTAGTTCGGTCTCTAGTAAACTCACCACATTCATTACCGAAACGATTAGATCTGATGATCGATTCGGGGTCTTATCCTCACAGGCGAAATTATGGAGTCGATTAACAATGGATAGCCCTTTATCGACAGCCTCCTCAACGGCCGTCACGAATCGAGGCTCGCAACTCTTGTCTTTGCGGTAGAGTTCCAAATAGCCCGATAAAGATCCAAGCATTCCATTAAACTCATGGGCAATCCCCGTTGATAGAAGTGCGATACTGCGAAGATTGTTATCCCAACCTTGCCTCTGTTCCAAACTCTTTACATGAGTTATATCCTTGAAGACTCCAAAAACTATCGGCGGAGAATCCTCAGCAGTCTCGGGACAGTTCAGCGTGAAACCCATCCACATCGGCTTTCCATCTATGTCCGCAAAGGAAAACTCAGCCCTGTCCACGGATTTGGAGTCAAAGGCTTCCGTCACCGCTGCCCTTAAATTGGCGAGAGTGGGATGATCAAGGAGATCCTCGCTGGATAAGCCCTGTCCACAAAGCCTTTCAAAGCACTTATTCCCGTAGGCATTGAGATAGGTGATCGCGAGATTTGAATTCGCCAGAAAAATACCCGAAGAGAGTGAATCAAGGAGCTGATAAAGCCTCGTATCCCTCTCTTCTCCAATCATTGTATTCGCAAGTTCAGACGTTTCGGTCATAGGTCCCTCCCTGGCCCTATTATACCGAAAATCAAACAGAATACCCGTTTGTAGGTTCCTGACCAAAATTAGCTCGCCGCAGGTAAGCCAAGGAATCGACAGATTCCTGGTTTGTCCGGGAATCCGGGCAAACCAAATACGATTGGGCATATATCCCGCAAAACTTGTTTGCTAAGTATATAATTGAATTCCATGAAATTCTTACTGATATTGGCAGAGTCCGAAGACGCAGTTCTAACGCCCTTATCTAAGCTGCAGCAATATTGTGAAACCGCGTTACTGGAGAGCGGAGATCCGGTAGATACTATTGTACAGGGAGAAGAGCCCTATGCAATTCTATACTTTGACAGCTTTGGAGGAGAGCACGAGTCGCATTTAAAAACCCTGCGCCAAATCTACCCTGGGATTCCGTCCATCTTTTTGCATGATCTTCCGGGAAGAATTTCCAAGAGATCTAACCTCGAACCGCTCGTTCACGCATTTCTCTCAGACGTGCCCCCTATTTCTATTCTTTGGGAAATCATTGAAACACATGCGAATCGATTAAAAACCAGACCTGTACCCAGAACATCTGTACCTGAAGACCTTCTTTCAAACCAGGTTGACTCCCCTCTTATGCAGCGGATTTTGAAAATGGCCTCCAAGGTTGCACCAACCGATGCCACCATTTTGATTTCAGGAGAGAGCGGGACCGGTAAGGAGGTCTTGGCAAAATGGATCCATTTAAGATCTTCCAGAAAAAATAAGCCCTTCATTGCTGTCAATTGCGGAGCCATTCCTGAAAATCTGTTGGAATCCGAACTCTTTGGTCATAAAAAGGGAGCGTTTACAGGGGCGGATAAAGATAAACAGGGACTGTTTGACGCCGCCCACCATGGGACTATACTTTTGGATGAAATTGGAGAGATGCCTTTGACTCTTCAAGTAAAGCTTTTGAGGGTCCTTCAGGATCGTCGCATCAGGCCAGTGGGAGGAATCGATGATATTCCGGTAAATGTTCGAGTCGTTGGCGCCACCAACAAGAATCTCAAAAACCTCGTGATGGAAGGTTTGTTCCGTGAAGATTTATTCTATCGCTTCAATGTTGTCCCTTTAACCCTCCCACCCTTGCGTGAACGCAAGGAAACCCTGAGAAAACTTATCGATGAATTCTTCCTCGAGTTCACCCAAAAATACAGAAGAGTTCTGAGGCAAATCTCACCCTCAACCTTAAATATCCTGATGAACTATCCCTATCCAGGAAACATTCGGGAGCTTCAAAACATCTTGGAATTCGCGGTAATCATGTGTGAGTCCAACACAATCCAACCCCAGGATCTTCCAGCGGAACTCCACCGGGACGCGCCTTTAAATCTTTTGCCCGCGCCTGAATCGGTGAACCAGCTTCCCGTAGAAACCCTGCATGACTTCCTAAAGCTTTGCTATAACCTTGAGACCCCGACCATAGAAGATGCTGAACGAGTCCTGATCATGGAAAGAATGGATATGTTTATGGAGAATCAAAAACAGGTCGCGGAGTCTCTTGGAATATCCCGTACCTCGCTGTGGAGAAAGCTTAAGGAATATAAGCTCGCAAAGGGAGAGCCTTCCTCCTGAGTCTAACAATTTATCCTCCTTTGAGTTTAGTTCTGTCGCTCTTTACACAAGGGCCGCGAAAAGCTCCTCCCGGGCTCTCAGCGCAATCCTATTACTGATCGATCTCAAGGAGGTGAAACCTCCGATAATATCCATACTTCGAACCTTTCTCTTTGCTTTTGTGCTCCTGCTACAGACTGAGGGTTACTTCAGGCCATCGGACAATCCAAGGTTCAGAAAATCTGCCTCCATACATGCTCATACCGCCAAACTAATGTTGGATCGGAAGCGCTATGCGGTAGCCATTGAGGAGCTAAAGAAAGCTCTTCACGCACAACCCAAGAGCCGCGGGCTGGCAGTCAAACTAAGTGAACTCTATTATCGCAAAGAGGAATATTCAAAAGCACTGGAACTCTTGCTGCCCCTACAGGCTCTTTCAACACGCAAGCACAACATCTATTTATATCTCGGACTGATCTATGATAGATCTCAGGAATACAGAAAGGCTTACATCTACTACAAGAAAGCCTTTAAGTTAGACCCGACTCTTTACCGTGCAAGATTGAAGATAGCTCAACTCTTTATTCAAAGAGGACTGTATTTCGACGCAGCCACACATCTTAAGAATCTCCTGGAAATCAATCCGGACTACAAGCCCGCTAAGGTGGAATTCGATTTAACTCTTCGGTTGATTAAGGAAAATGAGCACAACATCTTTCGGCGGGGCAACCTGGTCATTACCTTTCCAGACTACAATCTAATTCGAGATATCGAAGAATGGTATCCGTACCTGCAAGAGAAAATTTACTATATGCAAAACGCATTGGGCGTCTACAACCAAATCGTTTGGATAAAAATAGTAGATAAAATTCCTACCCATGCCTCCCCCCCAGCTCTTTTCCGGACTATGGAAGACAAAATCTATCTCACTATTGACACGCTCAAGAGAAAATATACAAGTCTATTCAGCCATGAATTGACCTACCTGCTGACACACCGAATAGGAGTTCGTAAAGCCCCTCCATGGCTCCTGGAAGGCCTTGCCCTATATTTTGGGAAGCCTAACCTACTTAAACATATGAGCTTGAGACGAGTAAGGGCCGGGCTGGAACTCCTGAATGAAGAGTTTTTCCCTGACAAACGCTACCTTCACTTTCACAAACTTACGCAGCGGGAGAAAGAAAATTTATTTCATGCGTTCTTAATCGTGAAATACTTTGTGCTTCAATACGGGTGGGATAATGTTCAGAAGTTAGTGAAGAGATTCAGAGAAGGAAAATACACAACTGCGGAAGCTATCTGGGATGTTCTACACATTCCCATGGATAAGCTATCCTCCGATTTCGATGTGTATGTCATCACCCAACACTTCTTCAAGTCCTGAAAGAACGATCTTGAGATTCTTTCCTTGATCAAACATCCCCTGGACTTTACACAATCCCCTTAGCGCCATCTGTCTGGACCGATCAGAGTCTTGAACTGCTCTTAACAATGACCGTCCAAGCTCCTCCGCACTCCCTCTTTGTGACAGGTATCCGGTGATTCCATCTTCGATGATTTCCGGGATTCCTCCAGTTCGAAATGCACACACGGGTATACCGTATTCGAAGGCTTCCAGGATCACCATTCCAAGGCCTTCAACCAAAGATGGAACCATAACAAGATCAATATATGGATATTCCTTGCGCATATTGCGAAATCCATGAAAATTTACCCTGGTTTGCAATCCGAGTCGTTTCACTTTCAATTCCAGTTCATGGCGTAGTGGCCCCTCTCCAAAAATATTCAGCCTGAGAGAAGGCTCTTGCTCAACAGCCCAATGAAAAGCATCAATACCGTGGATCTGACCCTTGAGCGGTACCAGGTTTCCAATCATCGCAACCTCGCGAATGGGAATAGTCCGGGGATATATTCTTTGAACAGGTTCAAGGGGGTAATAAGCGGTTCGTATTCGATCTCTTGGGACGCCCAGCCGAACCAACTGCCCAGCAATGTCGTTAGACACAGCAATCACCCGCCTGGCCGATGAAATTCCCAAAAGGTCTTGTTCATCAATCCAGGCCGGGCGGCCCATGCCCAATCCATGGCACATATGTACGAAGGGAATTCCTTCCTTACTCGCTGCGAGAGCACCAAATCCGCCATGCGTGAGAAGTAAATTCTGAGGTCCATGAGCATAGCTTCTCAGATATTTTCGTATAGCCTGAAGCGCCCAGGGATTTCGGTAAAAAGTAGACTCTACCATTCGGTATTGGATGCCCAACCTAAAGAGCTGTTCAAGTAGGCCCGGACTATGTTTCATCCAGCTCCTCTCCTGAGAAAGCAAAATAGATTGGGATCTTAGTTTCGAATCTAATCCCTTAATCAAGGCTAAAATCCCTTCCGCCGAGCCATAATTAAAAATCTGAGATAAATGCAAAAGATTCATAGGTCAATATCCTATACACAAAAGCAATCAGTATACCCGTTGTAGGTTCATAACCAAAATGAGCTAATCGCTGATAAGCAAAGGAATCGACAGATCCCTGGTTTAGCTGGGAATCCAGTCAAACTACATAGGATTGGGCACATTTCAACCTCAATTAGGTAGATACCGATATGCAACCCGCTTGTCTAAGTGTAGGGTCATACCGGACAATGGTTCTTATCGAGTGAACCTTTGAATCAAAAGCTCTCGATTCGGGTGAGATTTCGGACAATTGATTTTATTTTGTGTATATACTCATGAATCTGGAAGGTAATGCCGATAATCGATAAGGGATCATCCACGCCTTTCCATCTCAAGGAGACCTATCCTATGAAAGTGGCATTTGTTGTACCGCCCTCAAAGTTTCTTCTCAATGAATATGTATATCCATCTCTTGGTATTCTGTACGTAGCAGCTGCAGCAAGAGAAGCCGGATATGAGGTTCAGGCTATGATTCCAGAAGTAGCTGAGCTGAGCAAGCCAATTGATGCGGATGTTATCTGTGTGACAGGCACAACTCCCCAATATGACGGTATGGCGGATGTAGCCCGTGCAAATCAAGGTAAACGCTTAATTGCTGGAGGTCCTCACGCCTCAGCGGACCCAACCAGTCTCACCGAGATAGGATACGATACTGTAATTCTAGGGGAAGGAGAAGAGGCCATTGTAGAAGCTTTGCAGGGCCGACGCGGAGTCTTCGCCAGTTCACGGATTAAGCAACTTGATTCTCTGGCACTTCCCGCCAGGGATTTGATTCCCATGGAAAGATATTCCTATGATCTTGAAGGGCATCGGTCCACCTACATCATGGCTAATCGTGGCTGTTCGTGGAAATGCGGATTTTGTTCGAAACCCTGGGACAAAGACAAAGTTACACGTCGAACCGTGGATAACGTCATTGAGGAAGTTATCTATCTCAGAGATTCACAAGGATTTAGCGGGGTCATGTTTTTTGATGATGTCTTTACGATGAACGTAAAATGGCTCACTGAGTTTTGCGAGAAAATCAAGCCGACTGGAATGGTGTGGAGATGTTTCCTGAGATCCGACACAGCGTCAGTTGCCAAACTACAGATGATGAAAGATGCAGGCTGCATTGAAGTAGGAGTCGGAGTTGAATCGGGATCCAATAAGATTTTAAAGATCATCAATAAAGGCGAAACCGTAGAAGCCAATACCCGAGCCCGAGAATATTGCGGGGAGGTTGGAATTCGCTTCAAAACTTTCTTCATCATTGGGCTTCCGGGAGAAAACTATGAAACCGCTGATGAAACGAAACAATGGATCATCAACAATAAGCCTGATGGATATTCCCTTTTCGTTTTCGTCCCACTACCTGGAGCCCCTATTTATGAGGCTATCAAGAGAAATACGGGCGAATACGATTATGTTCTGGATATTCCCGACTATCGTCACCGCTATTGGGGTGGGATCATGACCGATCAGATGTCACCTGGTCACACAAGTGCTTTATCACGTCAAGAAATTGTCCGGGTTAGAAATGAAATCGCTGAAGATTTGGGGCGATTTGGTATTGCAGATCGAAATAACATCCTGGGTGAAAACTTCCAGGAGGGAAATCTCTACAATACTGACGTTCGAACTGTAGCCTAGAAGCAGTTTTTTAGAGATTACCTAGAAGGAATCCAGTAGACTTCTATAATAGCGGTGGGTCTGATCAAGGGCAGAGTTGAAATCTCCTTCCTCGAAGACAAAATCCTTCTTTAACCTGGAAATATCCGCTCGAGAATGACGAATATCGCCCGGTCGCGGCTCTGTATGGTTCATGTTCAAATCCTGTCGATCAGATTTCTTGAGGATGTTTTGGGCCAGGGAATTGATCTCCATTGATGTACCAGAGCCTAGATTGTAGACACCGTCCATATTTCCCTTCACAGCCTGTAGATAGTACCTGACCACTTGTTCAACAAATACAAAGTCACGGGTCTGCTTCCCGTCACCATGTACACCCAGGTCTTCCCCTAAGAGGGCTTTGTGAAAGAAAATAGGAATCACAGAAGCATAAGCGCTGCGAAGGGACTGAAACGGTCCAAAAATATTGAACATTCTAAATGCTACAAAAGGAATGCGATGTTCCAGGTGGTTCATATACAGCAGGTGTTCACCCGAGAGTTTTGAAAGACCATAGGGACTCTTTGGCATAGGAAGCTGACTTTCTTCTTGAACACTAGCTCCATCTCCATACACAGCCGCGGAGGACGCAAAGATGATTTTACGAATCCGGTGCTGCTTTGCATACTCAAGCAAATGTAACACCGCATGTACATTTGAGATTTCGCAACGTACCGGATCTGTTTGAGATTCCACCACCGAGGTCATCGCTGCCAGGTGAAAGACATAATCGACCGGAGAAAGGTCCTTCCAGGTTGCGAGATCTCCGACATCACCACGGCGAAACTCTACACCTGTGGGAATATTTTCTTCAAAGCCGGTAGAAAGGTCATCTATAACCAGGACCCTGGCGCCTTCTGACTGCAGCAAGCGAACCAGGTTACAGCCTACAAAGCCAGCCCCTCCAGTGACAATAACATTCATAGTTGGCCTTTGAGAAACATCGTCACTCTGTCGAACACATCCACAATTCGTGAAGGAGGGTTTACTCCCCAGTCTCCAGCAATTATGCCATAAAAATCGTGATTGACCCCATCTGGACCCGTATCATTTTCCGAAAGAAACAAGGGTCCGGCATGAATTTTACCAGCACAACGATAATCCAAATTTCCGATGTAAAGAAGAAAATCCGGAGCCACTGCAGCGCAGCGGCGATATAGCTCCTTAGCAGGAATCAGCTTCATGGAAATACTGGTGGTCCTGGCAGTTTCCTGAAGGTCTTGATTCAGCTCTTCAAACAGAGTTGATATGGAGTCAACGATCCCCTCAGGCTCTCTTCCCCTCTTATTTACGTATATTCTTCCACAATAACCACCGTCGGCCCACAGACGGGTCTTGGACCAGTCCACATCTGCGCTTTGGAGAATCGACCCTTCTGGAACGGCTTTCTTGAGTACCAGATATCCCTTTTTGATTAAGAAGTCTTGGAGACAAAAAACTCCCAGGAGACTCTTTGCTCCATGATCAGACATGATGAGCGGTCGAAATCCTTGTTCCTTAGCGAGTTGATACCAGGACTTTAATCTTGTGTCGAGGAGCCGGTAGTAATCACGAAAAAAAATCTCGAATTCCTCATTGGGTTCGTAACCGGGATGGTCCCTGAAAACATGTTTCCAGAACGCGTGATTAATCCTATCGGACCCTATAATCACTGCCATAAAAAACTGAACGTCTTTTTGAAGATATTTTAGAATCACTCGGTGCTTCTGGTCTAACATCTCCTTTAACTCGGTCATTAGCTCTGATTTTAATTCCGTTCTATAGCCACTAACATCAAAGAGATAGTCATACCCTGCCTCTTCCAGAAACTCAGCCCCATCCCCAGGGGGTTCAATCCAACGGGCCTGAAGGTCTGGAGTGAGGATTCCACTCACCAAAGTTCCAGCAATTTTACTGGGGGGATAGGTTTGGGGAACCCCAAGCACAAACGCCTTTTCCCCTTCTTCGACCTGATCCCAAATCCGTGGATACTTGATTCTTTTGGAAGAGGATATCTCATATTCCAGATAGCCTCTGCTGCTGCGATTACGAAAACCATAGGTACCCAACTCGCCAGGGTCCTTACCGGTTGTAACTACCGACCAGGCCGGCACCGTGATGGGCGGATCACAGGAAAGAATCTCTTGAAGAAGGCCTTTCTGATCAAGAGAGATTAAAAAGGGGAAGGAGTCAGGCATAGCCCTGATCAATGCCAGTGGGAGAGAATCTACTCCAAAGATAGCTACCCGATTTGGTTTATAACACATCGTTGAAAACTTTTTAGGTACTCAATTGAGTACGTAATAAACAAGGTTCACCGCGAATTTTTCAGCCAGATTTCTTACTTGCGGCGGATCCTTATGGACCGGGTAATCTTCTAGTCCGTCCCCTATATCTGAGCTGTAAGAATAGAACAAAATCATCCGGCCTTCATGAAACATAGCAAATCCCTGGGCCGGGTCCCCCTCGTGTTCATGAATCTTGGGCAAGCCTTTTAATTTATAAAAAGATTGATAGATCTCATGACTGGAAGAAAGGGGTGAAAGCTTCTTTTCAGGAAAAACCTTGCGGATATTTCTACGAAAATAGGTGTCCATACCAAAGTTGTCATCAACCCACAGAAACCCGCCGGAGAGTAGGTATCTGCGCAAAGTATCCGCTTCCAAATCTGTAAAATTGATATTCCCATGCCCGGTAGCGTAAATCAGGGGGACCTGCCAGGTGCTTTCATCTCTTAAATTGACCACGGACTCAGAAGACTTAATCTTCATTCCAAGTCGTGACCGAAGAAGCCTGAGCCAATTTGGAATTGAGGTTGGATTAGCATACCAATCTCCCCCTCCGGAATACTTTAAACGACCGATTCCAAAATCACGCCCAAAGGAGGGTGTGAGTAGAAGTAGAGCTAGAATAAGAGCGACCTGAGTTCGAATTGTCAGCATATTTCCTTTCCCTGCAACCTATTCTAGCATTGTAGAGGAAAACACTGGCTGAGCTTTCCAACAAGAAAACCGTATATTCTATGAATACAGCTGAATTCAAAACCATTTTAAGAACATCGAGTACTCCATGGACCTGAAAACAGGCCAGGTGTTGAGTGATCTGCTATAGATCCCATCAAAGGACAAATCTCATTGGTTCTCATCCCTGAGGATCTCTTCGAGCAAATCTACGGTATCATCACTAGCGCGAGTTACTACTACAGGAATTGTCTCTGTGAAGTCAGGTCCGGTTCCATGAAGGACGAACGAGAGTTTCATCAGGTAATCCCCGGGGGGAACTCTACGCTTGAAGACTACCTTCCAATCTCTCTTAAATCCCTTTGAATCTAGTGCTTGTCTCCCCAGGGTTTTCCAAATTTTTCCGGTAAATCCGCTCTGTGGATCTTGATGCTTGAGCAGGATCGTAACCTCACCGCCCAGAACCGGTGGAACCACGCTGAACCCAAATTCCTGGTGAATCGACTCAAAGTGCACCGGAGTGGGAACTGTAAGTAGTCTCGGATGCCTGCTGGAATAGTATTGAACCTCCTGTTTACTCTCACAGGTAGCATCAATTCCATTGGAATCGACAACTCTCAGGAGTCCACGGAATACCCCGGGAAGATCATATCCATTTAGTGATATGGTTTCGCGCGAACGAAGAGAACTCTTTTTTTTGCTGCGACCTTTCTGACCCTTAAGTTCATAATGCCTTTTAATCTTTCCGAGTCCCCCTTTGACCACAGATCTGAGCTGCACTGGAGTGGACTCATAAAGCCCCATAGGAGGTCCAATAGACAGAGTGCATTTCAGGGGTTCCACGCGAAAATGATAATTCGAAGTCGTTTTATTACCGTCTCCATCAATCGCAAACACATGTAATAAATAAGACCTCCGGTTCTGATCAAGAGGCAACTTCAGCAAGAGAGGTTTCTTCTTCCAATCAAGATAGACCGGTTTTTGGTCATTAAGAACATAACCGCATTGAATCACGCTTGCACGGTTGTCTTCGAAAACCAGGGAAAGCTCAGAATACTGCCTTGGAGAGAGTATTTTAAAGGTATCCTTTTCAAGACCAATGAGTTGAATCTTTGGAGGAACTCTCTCTTCCAAACTCCTCTCTCGCTTTTGCCCATTTACAAATTCAAATTCCTGTCGAAAATAGCGTCGATTCGCGCTAGCGCCATAAAGGGTCAGGCGATTGGTTCTCAAATCAAAGGTTACTTTTCCAGAAAAGTAACCATTTTTGACCTCTAAAAACTCTACCTCCTTCTCATTCACGAGCACTTTGACCTCGGTCACGCTCAAATCACTGATCAAGCCTTCCAATAAAACCTCATCAGACCTGACTTCTACACCCGGTTCCGGCGAAATCAAGGTTACCTGAATTTCATCGCAATAGAGGACACCCGAACCAAAAGCGATTAAAAAAATATTAAAAATCCAGCTCTTCAAAATTGCCATATTGCCTACCATTGTCTCATAGGATCCATTACGTATGTTAATGTCTGTATTTGTTTGTATTGGCCCTCCATGTGTTTGTGCCGTCCGAATTTGATTCGATTTACAAAGTTTTGTCCATTGGTTGCAGTTTGTACTCAAAAACGACAAAATTTATATAAAATTGGTTGTTTTTGTTATAATAGTTCTTTAAAATGGCGATATAACAATAACTGAACACCACAAACAGTTGGTGTTTGTAATCTAGAATTTGTGAACAAAAGATTGATCTCAAAGGACAGGCGGCATGAAGTTTAAGATCAACAGGTTCCCGATTTACGGCCTGAGTATTAAGACTGGAAAGATTGAAAAATTCTCTAAAAAAGAGGATGCCTTAAAGTTTTTCGAAGGAAAACACGAGGATAAAAAATCAATCCCTATTCGTCATAAGAAGCCACAGACTCCTCCTGTTTATGTTGGCTACCCATTGGACAACAGTTCGGACTCAGTTTCGAACATTCCCATCTCAGAATCAGAATAATTCCACTCCGGAATTTCCTGGAACACCCTATATCGAAAAGTGATCGGTATACCTGTTGCAGGTTCATGGTTCAGATGAGCAGAGGGGAATTAAAGATTCCTGGATTGAATTCGATAGCGGACAATCCCAGAGCATTTGGACCACATTCCACGATCCTGGTGGAAACTTAGCATGCGCGGCTAATTGCTAATTTTCTTTGCAAAAAAGGGGAGGATTCTTTGGAGAGCTTCTCTAAACTCCCTGATACTATTCAATTCAAAGCAATTTCAAAAAGTCGAAAACTTTGAAGAAGGAATAGAGTAGGAAAAAACTGACTCCCACTGAAGAGACCAGCACAGCTAGTAAACCTAAAACATCCATACTACCGTTGATATCGGAAATTCCCAGGAATTCTTAAGACTTTTCGAAAGAATTATTCTGAAGGGGTGAACTCAATATTCGTGTTCCTCTCCCGGAAATCTTAAGCTGTGAACATCTTCAACAAAGCTTTTCACTGCTGAAGACATAACTTGTGACAATCTTGCGTATTTTTTCATGAATTTTGGCTTATATCCCTCGTGAAAGCCCATCATATCATGAAAAATTAAAGATTGCCCATCTACCAGGTGACCAGCACCCTGCCCAATGACGGGGATCTTGAGACGCTCAGACACGATTCGACCCAGTTCAGAAGGAACACACTCAAGCATCAGTGCGAACACTCCTATTTTTTCGAGTTTTAAGGACATATCGATAATGCGATCCCAATCTTTATCTCGATCTGCTTCTGTGATAGGTAACCCACCCAGCTTATCGAAGAAGCTGCCCTTGAGACCGATATGACCCATGAGCGGAAGTCCAGCTTTCACAATCGCCTCGACACAAGGGAAGAAATCCTCTCCTCCCTCTAGCTTCAGAGCCTGGGCCCCTCCTACTTCCATAAGAATCGTAGCATTCTTAACGGCTTCCTCCGGACCCAATTCATAGGCGCTGTAGGGAAGGTCTGCCACAATCAAAGCATTCTGAACAGCTCTGCGAACAATCTTTGTGTAATAAACAATGTCGCCAATGGCAACTGAAAATACATCCGATTCACCATGAATATGCTTACCGAGGGAGTCTCCAATAAGGATACAATGGACTCCAACCTCATCTACCAGCCTCGCGGAATAAAAATCCGGAACGCTTAACATGGTTATTTTCTTTGCAGATTTTTTCAGTTCCGATAGTTCCGCGATTTCCACTTGGCAGCCTCCTTTTTCTCCGCTTTCTGGAAAAATGGGGGTCAATGTATTCCTTTCGGAAGAGACTGTCAATGGAGTGAAAAATTTGGGATTGGAAGTCGTATATGGAAACAGGTGCCATCTCCGGGTATGGAGGTACATTTCACCTCGCCCTGGTGCCTCTCAACCGCGTCTCTCACAACCAGGAGTCCCAGACCGGTACCTTCCTTCTTCGTGGTGAAGAACTCATCAAAGACTTTTTGCGGCTCCTCCACCCCAGGACCATCATCCTGGACGGTTAAATGAAGATCTGAGCCCAAGACCTTTCCAGTTATTCGTATCCTTACCAATTCATCTACCGCAGCCTCGCTTGAATTTCTCAACAGGTTCTCCAGCATTCGATAGATGAGATCGTGATTTCCTTCTATACGCACTGGTTCTACATCCACGGTCAATTCCATGTTTCCCAGATCTTCCTGACCCAAAATTTCGGCAATAATGTCTTCTATCAGAATGATTTGGTCAAAGGGAAGGCTCTCCTTTCCAAAGACTAAAAGCGATGCAACAGTATGATCGATCCTTTTGATTTCCTTACCCATTTTTGAAAGAAGGTCCTGAGACTCCAAATCTCCCTCGTACATCTCACGCATCTCTTGCAATTGCAATCCAAGGATCCCCAGCGGATTCCGAACATCATGGGCTACACCTGCTGCCAGGGAACCAAATTGGGCCAATCTGCGGCTCCTTTCCGATTCTTCCTCTAGAGTTAGAAGTCTCTTTATCAAACCCCTGGCAAGAATCAGTACAGCGGAAAGCAGAGCCAGGAAAAAGAAGAATCCCAGGCTTAAAAAGTTTTCTTGAAGCCGGATTACCTGGGAGAAGGGAACAGCGAACACAGCCACTATAAAACCAACCTGCTCCCCCCCTAGCTGAACCACTTTGTGCCTATGAAAGAAAGAGTCGGGAAGCTCCAGCTTCAGGGGATTGGAATGATTCTCCTCAAAGAAAACACGGGAAACTTCGGTTCCCAGTAAAATTTTACCGATGGAATCAACCAAGACCAGAGATTTGAGTTCAAATCCACGTTCAATTCTTGATAATTCGCGGTAAAAGTGATTCCACACCAGTTCAGAACGAGCTTCGTTTTGAAAGAGACTTGGAAAAAGTTCGTGCCTTAGGAGGGTCTGTTCGAATTCTTCAAAGGATTTTCGAACCCTTTGCCTTGCAAAATCCTCAAGGAACGTACCTGTACGATTTACCAGGTAGAGGTGAAATCCTTCAAAGGATAGGAAAAGAAGACTAGAAAAGAGAAAGAAGATGAGGAAGACATTGCGATTCTTCCGATCCATTCCCTAGCCCATTTTCTGGTGAAGCTCCATCCATTGATCAATCAGGAAAAAAATTCGATTTTTTTCGAACTTTTGTAATTGGTCCTTTTCCTTCATCGCTTCCAAGGTCTTAGCACTTTTTGATGGGGATTTTAACTGCTTAAGACTCACCGGTAAATTGCTAAGCGGCGTTCTCATGGAATGGACTGAACTATTTACAAAGATCACCAGAAACAGAATACCCAATATACGTATAGTCATATCCCACCTCCTATCTAGTCCATCGAACGGTTGAGGGGGTATTAGTTCTAGTTTTAGGAAAGATTTTTCAAGAATCTCAAATAATTGAGCTTAAAGTCGGCTCAACTCACTGGCCCAAAAAAATCCTAGTACGGGATCTTTTAGGTTTTGGGCATGCTTAAGGGCTTCTTCCTTTAGCGATTGAGCTTCTTCAAGGGAGAGTTTTGAAGGCACGCTAAGCTTTTCCTGGGCATCCTTGAGGAATCTAAGAATTCCAGATTGATCAAGAGTCTCTCCAATCTGTGAGGCATTGGATCCTAATCCCTGGGTGGAATGATTGTTGACCATAGAAGTTGGAGGTACGAATTCTGTCTGTATGGCGGGCTCTATCACGGGCAACTCTTCCACAGCCCGGGTCAGGTCCTTGTGAAAAGGATCTTGGATTCCAGGATCAAGGGATTGATGCACTGGAGGAACAACCCTTTCAGTCGGAGTTGCATATCCTCCGGCACCTGGAGTTGCCAGACTTCCTCTGACCCCTCCCCTCATCAAGGTGGCAAGTTTTGAGTCTAAAAGCTCCTCAATCCTACGCTCTAGCCTTCCTACGTCAAATTGTGAGGATGATGGGGACCCACCGCTCCCCTCCTTGAGACTTAGCGATATTCCCTGCCCAACAACATTGTCTGGATCAAGAGATAAGAGTTGATTCAGAAAACCGGATAATTGGTCCACTCTTTTCATTCTTTGCAAAAGCAGAACAATACGCTCCATTGTTTTTACGGGTTCTTCTGTCTGGGAGAGGCCCTGCTTATACTGTTCTAACGCGGCCTCCAATGAACCTTGCGCTTCAAGAATTTCGGCACGCATGAGCACTAAATTTGATTCCAAACCATATTTTTCTTCTATTTGTTTAAGGAGTTCCAACACCCGAACATGCTGGTCCAGCGACCGGTAAATCTCAGCACCAACACTTAGAAAATTTCTACTTTGAAGTCCCTCACTACACCCATGTTCAAAGAGCTTTTGAGCCAGGTCCAGTCGTGAAAAATCCTGGTATTGAGCCAACACACTAACCAAGAAGCCTTCTCTTTCTTCCAAAAGATTTAGTTCCCGGTAAAGTTTCGCGATACGGCCAACCATATCCTCGTCGAGCGGGAGATATTCCCGCAATTCCAGACAAATTAGCAATTCATTGGCAGGTTGATTCTCCAATTGAGAAAGACATTCCATCTTCAGGCTTATAACCGCCAGAGATTCCCCAATTTCTTTATGAATTTCACTAAGAACGTAGGTAGATGCCGAATTCTTTCCATCTAGACCTGTGTATTCACAATAGCCCATCAGATCTGGAAGCAAATCTTTGTTTTCCAAAAACACCGTGGATAGTTTTTTCTTCAAATCTCGAAAATCACCCGAATTTCTAGATAAGTAAGTGTCCCAGTCACCCACGTTAAAGCTCTCTGCAGTTAGGCTCTCTGGTGACTGTCGTTTGGTTCCTATGAAGGTTTCTGGAGCATGAAGGTTTTTTGGAGTTTGAACGGATTCCAAGGGGCCGTCGGAAGTCTTGACCATCTCCACTGAGGGTTGTACAAATCCATCTTCAAGTAAGTACGCTGATTCTTCCAGAGCTGATAAAAGACCTGCTGGTAGAGAATGCTGCTGAGGAGTTGATTCAGTTCTGCTCTTTTCTGAGGAGGAGTCCAGGGGAACATCAAGTTGATCCACGGGAATAAGTTCTGTTGTATCCGCAACCTTCAAAGGTAAACCAGCAGCAGGCTCTGACACTTCAAATTCTTTGTTGCGCTCCTCCATTTTTTCAATCAACTGCTCTTGCTCAATGAACTGGGCAAGGTCTTTTTCATCTTCAGGTACCTCTTCCTCCAGGGTAGAGGTGAATGGATCCAGGGACTGTGTATCATCATCAGGAGTTTGCGAGGCGAAGTCTCCACCGAGATCGATCTCATCTGGTGAGGTTGAGCTGGTCTCACGGTCCTCTTCGTGATCGGATTCCAGGTCGATTCCCCCTTCGAGGGAGCTCAAGTCAAAGTCATCAGGACTTTCAGAATCTTCTTCTTCCTTCTCCTTCAATTCCGGAATAAAATTACTTTCACCCTCATCCTTTTTCTCCGTTGCCTTGAGTACCGATTCTTCTTTTGGTTCGCCGTTGTCGTCGAGCTCCAAACCAGCTGAGAGATCTATTCCGCCAAAATCGGAGATCTCAATCCCTTCAGACTCATCAAATGCTTCTTGAATCTCTATGGCTTCATCTGAGGGCTGCTCTTCAACTTCACTAGCTTCTTGTTGGGATTCATACTCCAGAGGTTCTTCTTCAGTATCAAAACCAAAATCAATCGCCGATAGATCTTCTTGGGTATCATCCTGGGAAATTTCACTTCCATCTCTATCAGAACTCTCAAGCTCTGTGGATGAATCATCATCTACCAGAGACTGTGTGCTCTCTTCTTCAAGAGAATCCTCCTCTCCCCCAAGATCCAGGTCAAAGCCAGAAAGGTCCGTGGAGAGTTCCTCTAAGGAGCTATCCGCATCAATTGCTTCCTCAACTGGTTGAGGTTCAGCATCTTGAACTTCAAGCGCGGATTCCTCTCCCTCAATGCCAAGGTCAATACCAGCCAGATCACCAGGGGACGCATCCAGAGAGATCTCTATTTCATCGTCCGTGCGGCCTGTCCCTTCTTCTTGAAGGCCATCCTCTTGGCCTCCTACAGAATCGAAATCCAGGAGTTCATCATAGGCTTGCTCCATGGGTGCCGGTATATCACCAACTCCCTCAGTCTCTTGCCCCGCCAGGGGATCTGCAGCATCAATCTCGAAACTTTGATCGACCATCTCCAAATCTGGATCAATTTCTAGGCTTTCCTCCGAGTAATCCTCAAGGGATAAACTATCTTCAAATCCTCCTCCAACTTCTTCTTGAGCATCGTCCTGCCCCTCCATTTCAAGGCTGGGCACCTCCTCCTCAATACCGGGATCAAAATCCAGGCTTTCTTCGGAGTAATCCTCAACGGATAAAGTGTCTTCAAATCCCCCCGCAACTGCTTCTTGAGTATCGTCCCGCCCTTCCAATTCAAGGGTGGGCGCCTCCTCCTCAATACCGGGATCAAAATCCAGGCTTTCCTCGGAGTAATCCTCAAGGGATAAAGTGTCTTCAAATCCCCCGGCAACTGCTTCTTGAGCATCGTCCTGCGCCTCCATTTCAGGGGTGGGTGGCTCTTCCTCAATAACGGGATCAAAATCCAGGCTTTCTTCGGAGTAATCCTCAAGGGACAAAGAATCTTCAAATTCACCCGCAACTGCTTCTTGGGGCGCAGATTCAATTTCATCAAACTCGAGCGCGGGCTCCTCTTGTGCAACACCCGTTGGGGAGTCATGAATATCGTCTAAGGGCAGCTCAAAATCTGTAGTCTCATCTAGAGAAAGAACATCCTCTTCTTCAGTTTGGGATTCGGGCTCCTGAATCTCAGGGGATAACTGCTCCCCCTCTTGCTCTTCATTAAAATCTAAGACATCTTCCAGGTCCTCTTCTTCAGAAAATTCAGAAGATCCTTCTTCCATAGATACTGGAGGAGTCTCTTCGTCAGAGGAACCCAGGTCAAATTCTGGAACTTCCTCTATGTCTTCTTCTTCCGCCAGCTCATCTCCTTGGAAGTTCAGGTCAAAATCTGAGGAGTCATCGGTGGGCTCTGGCAGGGAAATATCAGAGGAGTCCTGCTCCAGGCTATCTTCCATTCCTGGAAAATCACTATCCAGCGAAAATTCCCCATCGCCAACCTCAGCGTCAATCTCAATGATATCAGGATCACCCAGGTCCCCAGGCTCCTCTTCGGCGTCAAAGTCGAGTGTAGGCTCCTCAAAAGCAGCCTCATCCTCATCTTCCATAATCGGCTCTATAGAGGATACTTCTACTTCACTTTCTTCAGCAGCCACAGGAACTGTATCTGACTCCGATATCACTGCCTCGGAGTCATCAATGGATTCCGCAATCTCCTCCACCGCGAGAATTTCCGAAGTTTCCATCCATTCAGAAACTGTATCCAGAGATTTGCCAACCACTTCCGCAACGGCAACCACTTCATTGGAGGCTGTATCAGGAAGGGGAGCTAAAGGACTTGGTTCCAAGTCTGGTATCGCCATCAGATCCGGTATTTCCACAGTGGGTGGCCCTGCGGCATCAAAAAGCGGAAATCCCTGTTCCTCTGATGATCCTGGATCTCCAAAGGCAGGGGGTCCCATCGCGGGTGGTGGACCCGCGTCATCAAAACTTGGTGGAGCCGAGGAGGGGGCCAGGGAAGGCACTTCTCCCGCTCCGGGACTGAATGGATCAAAGGCAGGTTCTGCCTGTTGGGGGATCTGTGGATCTGAACTCGAAGGTAAGGGCAGCCCGCCCGGCGCTATAGGTATTGGTTTATCGCCCGCGCTTGGAGGAGGGGCTGGCACCTGTGGAGGGGGGGAAGCCAGAGAAGGCGGTGAGTCACTGGCTACACCCAGTCCTTCCTCACCAAAGGGATTAAAGTCCCCATCCCCACCAAAGGGGTTAGCCTCTTCGTTTCTCATCCACTGCCCTTCAGACATCCGGAAGTTGGAAACTTGAGCAACCCCCGAAACCCCCTATTAAGATTGTATTCCATAGAGATTTTTCGGTCAAAGACAAAGCTTTTTTGACAAAGTGAATTATGGATTTTCACTGTTTATTGATCTGGAATGGCACTATTTTGTCCAAGTATCTCTAAAATCTTCTCCAGGGAATCATCGGGCGAACTCTTATTTCTTTGAATTTTACCGCACTGGAGACACTCATGATGAATGATTGATTCCACCTGGGTAACATCTACAAAAACTGGCTTCATTAAACTGCCGCATTCTGAAGACCGGTCTCCGGGATTCACATCTAAGTGCATCGAATACAGACACTGGTTGCAATGGTTCCTACAACTTCCATGCTGATGTTGTGGAACTTTGGCAGAGCAATGTAGGCAAGTGAACCCCTCATTGAGGTGAAGAAATCTCTTTTTCCTCACTATCGTCTCCGGGGATCTCTGGCTCTGTTCCTGGGATTGATATGAACCTTATCCGCTTTAAAATCCTGCCTCGGAGGGGAGCAAATAGCTCCGGCTCAGAATTTGCCAATTTTTCCAGCTCATTAAGCCAGAGAACAAGGATGGGATTCCTTTCCTTGCTACTGGGTTGACTATGCTTTTCGGCAAATGCCAATAAGCCTAGCTCTACATTAATTAGTGATCTTTGAATACTGGGATCGCGTGTTTTCTGCCATTCAAGATAGAATCTTCGATAATAACGAAACCCAGACTTCCCTCCTTTGGAAAACTTGGAACGAGTCTTCTTTTTCATATGGGAATAGATCGTCTCAGAATCAGGCTTCCCCCAACCATGCCCTGTATCCCACCCTCGGGCTCCCAGGTCTACGGCAGACTCTTTAAGTACCTCATAGACTTCCTGAAAACTCATATAGGGATCCATTTGTCTTAAGAGGGCGGTGAGTCCGGCTACGTAGGGTGTCGCCATAGAAGTCCCGCTCATGGGACCAAGTAGTGTTTTGTTTCCAAATTTTTTCAGAGAATACACTCTGTAGCCCGGAGCCATGAAATCTGGCTTCTTACTCTTAGCCGTACCCATACCGCTAAAATAAGCTCGTTTGCTATCCTTCAGGGCACCTACGGTAATTACCTGGGAAGTGGAACCAGGAAAAAGAATCGAACCTTCCCCCTTTTTCCCATCATTACCGGCGGCAAAAATGGGAAGTATTCCCAATTCGGCCCACCTATTAAGGGCTTCTTCAAATAACTGGCGCGTGATGGGAAATTTTTGAGGAAAACCCCAG
>Ga0257122_1000209_pt1 | contig 60674 bp, 63 predicted proteins | sample SI106_120metaG_FD_190146 | JGI IMG/M metagenome (GOLD analysis project Ga0257122, IMG submission 190146) | Marine microbial communities from Saanich Inlet, British Columbia, Canada - SI106_120 | ecosystem: Environmental > Aquatic > Marine > Inlet | place: Canada: British Columbia | collected... | reverse complement strand
TGTTTGATAATTCAGCGCAATTGTTTCATGCTTCCCCTCATCCACAAATACATCTAAACGACCCATGACAAGAATATCATTCATCATTTTTTCTTTTGAAGTTCTTGCATTGGGATCTCTGGAATATTCTTCCGTGAAATAGCCCACTTTATGCCAACCGGGCAATACATCTACTGGGTGTTCTAAAGGCGAATGCCCAACCAGTTGATTATCTACATAAATGGGAAGGTCATCTGTATCGCAGAGAATCTCCAATGTTGTCCGTTCCCGAGCGTCTTTCCATGAAGTTGGGTGGGATATCTTCTGGGCATCTTTCAGGTTTGGAAAAACAAAAGATGGATTTACATCCTTGGGGCGTACAAAATCTGCATAGGTTAATACAACAAGCACCTTCTGACCATTATCATGCAGAACCACATCGGAAGATCCAATCTTCCGGGCGCTATGGAAAGAGAGTTGAAGTGAATTATTTGACCAATCCTGTTGAATATCTTGAATCGGGTAAGAAGTTAAATTTCTTGTGAAACCCGAATCCGGTTGAATGATATGGTAAAAATTCAGTATGAACCAATTTCCCTGTTCAATCCACCCGGCGATATCAGTACGCTGAATGGGCTTAGAAAGAAAAAAATTCAGTTTAATATTGGTCTCCCCAGATTCTGAGTTAGCAATATCGATGGTGGGCATTTCCTGACTCATTAGAGACCCTAAGATCAGGAGCCATAAAATAAATCCCCGCATGGCGAATTTTGGGGAAGTAGTTTTCATTTTATTCAGAAGATTCCGGGTCAGAAACAGCGAGGTTGATTCTTATTTTTTGTGTTCTTCCGTTGGGGATATAAATATCCTGAAAGTCAGGGACTTTCATGGTAAACTGTGATGGAATTGCGTTCGGATCAATTACTCGTACTCGGTGCCAACCTGGATTGACAGGTAATTTTTTGGGAACGGGTGTTTGTCCAATCAAACTTCCATCTATAAAAACATTAGCACCATCCAAATTGCATGTAAGCGTGAGATATGTTTTCCGTTTAGTTAAATCAGGTGGGAGTGTATTTAATATTTCCGGATTATCTAATTTTCTTGTCTCTTTCTTGACATTTTTTTTGATAGATGGTTTCTTTAATATTTCCTTTGCGGTCTCAAGAACAAATTTTTCTTCAATTTGCGGCTTTTTTCCCTTTTCAACTTTTTCTGCCACGGAATATGAAATATCAGGTTCTTGATCCGCCAATGCGCGAACTAATTCTCTATATGTACTTTCGCCAATTATCCCGTCCATATCCACGCTAGAAAATCCACGATCCGATTGAAATTGGTTCACTGCACTTTCTGTTAATGCACCATAATCACCATCTACGCCATTATTGAATACACCTGTTGAGCCAAGGTCATATCCTAACGCTACAAGGGCTCTTTGGAGCGCTTTCACTTCTTTGGGCCGTCGTGTCCCATTACTCAACATTCCATGGTCAATAATAAACGAAATATCAATATCCTTTTTGGAAATTGTTAATGGTTCTGGTGGCGGAGGGGCGGGCTTTTCCTGAACCGGATTTTTGACTATCAAGGGTTGGGGCACACTGAACTCATCCGCATTTTCTAAACTATCTTCTGTGGAGTACCAGTTGTTATACCAAACAAAATATTTTTCCGAACCATATTTTTCACGGGCATAAATAAACGAATCATAAAAAGGAGACCCTTTTGATTCTGTTTCTGGAAGGACAAATACCCTGTTCTCATTATTATCTTCGGATGCAGAAACTTCAGTTCTGATACTGTCACTCAATGATTCCCAAACCTGAATCAAGATTACCCGACTTGCCTGGGAATTGAAAACCTCAAAATCTTCGATTGGATGATCAAACAAATAGCCCAATTGGACTGATTCATTGTTTTCTGTCACTTCTAAATCAATAAGAGGAGGCTCTAATCCAATTCCATCCATTGAAGATTCATTGAGAGATACACTGTTGAGCGTAACATAAAACCAATTTTCTTGACCCACCCACCCAGCAATATTTCCAATATCCATAACATGACTTGTTACAATACGGAGAAGTGTCCCGTTACTTTTTTTATGGGTTGTTACCAGTTGAATTTCATTGGCATGTAATGTGGTGAGAAATAACACCACAAGCCCAATTTTGATCCCAAATATTGATCGTTTAAATTTCATTTAATTCCTGCCGGAGTAAAATCACTTCGTCCAGTTCTTCTTGGGGGTTTTCTCCATGTGACTCTTTTTCACGAATCTGGATACGAAGTAAATGAATTTTTTCTTTTAAAGGCATAGATTTTAAGATTTTCTTGCAATCGGATACAATTTGTTCAGGCGGAATATTTTTAGGGTCCGCAAATAGGATTTGTGCCACAGAATCACGTTCATGCTTATCCTGAAAATACTCGATAATTACAGATGATTCCACAGACAATTTCTTATCTAGTAAAAATTCAGCAACTTTTTTTAATAAAGGCGTTGTAAATAGAGCTAATGAGACATTCTCTCTCACATATTTGCGAGTTGTATCTTTTTCCAAAGCTAATAATTGCAATAATTCGATTTGAGCACGATCAACAGTACTTGTGAATTTTGGAGTTTCATCCCTTTGTTCAGTTTGGTCCGGATTCTGAACCGGATTAATGCGCTGGCTTTTCATTACACGAATAAGATCATGTTCATCTACTATTAATTTTTCTGATAAAATACGGACAAGGTCATTACGAACAATCCCGTCCTGAATGTTCCGGATCTCACGCATAAGATCTAAGATGTATTGCCGTCTATCTGCGCCTTCCAGGGATGGACCGCGATGAAATTCTAAATGAAAATCAAGAATGGATGTGGGGGATTCAATTGCAGATAAAACATCATTTCTCCCCTTATCTCTCACCCAATCATCAGGATCCTGATCCGTAGGTGGACAAACGATGGTGGGCTCCATTCCTGCTTTTAATAATACCCATCCAGCACGGATCGCAGCTTTCCCGCCAGCCTTATCTCCATCAAAAAACAAAACCACTTTTTGAGTAATACGGCTTAAGGCCAATGCATGTCTCGGTGTAAATGCTGTCCCTGAAACAGCCACAACCTGATGAATTCCTGCTTGGTAGAGTTGTAGAAAATCCATGTAGCCTTCCACCAAAACTGCATACCCTGTTTTTCGGATTGCATCCCGAGATGCTTGAAGTCCATAAAAGACATCACTCTTTTTATATAGAGGTGTTTCCGGGGAGTTCAAATATTTAGCAGGATCATCCACTTTAAAAATCCTTCCACCAAATGCAATGGGTTTCCCCGAAGGGTGGTGAATCGGGAACATGATCCTTGAACGGAAACGATCAAATGTACCTTTTTCTGATTGGGTAAATAATCCGGATTGATTAATATGAGATTTTGTAAATCCTTTACCGGTACACTGTTTCACCAATTGATCCCAACTGTCCATAGCAAACCCAACTTTAAACTGCTTCAAAATATCTTCTGTTAGTCCACGGTCTGTTAGATAAGTCAATGCACTTTTTCCACGCTGAGAGAATAAATTATCCTGAAAAAGTTTAACTGCAATGGTATGGAGTTCATATAATGAAGAATATAATTCAGAGCCACTATTACCCTCTTCAAATTGGATTGGTATACTATACCGATCTGCCAAAATTTTAATAGCTTCGGGGAATGTGATTTTTTGATATTCCATCAAAAATGAAAAAACATTTCCACCGGAACTGCAACCGAAACAATGGTATATCTGTTTTGCAGGTGCCACGCTGAAGGACGGCGTTTTTTCACCATGAAACGGACATAGTCCGAAATAGTTGGCACCGCGTTGTTTCAAATCAACGTATTGAGACACCACATCTAATATGTCTGCCGCGTCCCGGACTCTATCTACAATATCTTGTGGAATTTTTCCCATCAGGGTTGAGACAATTGTTTCAAATATGATTCACTCAAAGCGACGGGATCTTCCCAGTTAAAAAATTCAACCATATTGATTCTGATCAGATTGCTTTTTTTAGCGAATATTGAATTGGCTTCAATGATATTTGACCATTTCTGCAACGGCAGAATGGCCATGATCCAAATAAAAACCATCAAAATAAAAAACCCTTTTATCGATCCAAATACAAAACCTAGAGATAGGTTCATCCATTGGTTGCTTTTCGAAAGGAGTGCAATATGTACCATTTTTGTCAAGATTCTGGTAGCCATTAAAGTCACCGCAAATAACAGGGAGAAAGAAAGAAACATGCCCATCCATTCATCCATTTGCAACAGGTCATTCACTTTCACTGAAAATTTTGTACTATTGGATATAGAAATCAGAATTGCAAAAATGAGCCCTATTAACCTGCCGAACTCTTCAATGAGCCCTCGTTTAAATCCAATTACACCCAGCAATACAATAAATAATAAGGCCAGGCCATCCAAGAACCAGGACATTTATCCCAACAATTCCCTCAAGATCACGTTGGCAGTTTTTCCATCGATGGACCCGGCGCCACGCTGCATAACAACCGGCATCACTTTACCAATATCTCCCATTCCAGTTGCGCCCGTTTCTTCAATAATAGCAACAACTATCCCACGTATATCATCTTCCGACATCATGTTAGGGAGATATGATTCAAGGATACTCAATTCATTTTTTTCTTTATCAGCTAATTCAGGTCGATTGGCTTTCTCATACATTTCTACAGATTCTTTGCGCTGCTTTACCAAAGTCTTAATCACAGCCAAGCCATCCTGTTCCGATAGTTCTTTCCTTGTATTGATCTCTTTGTCTTTCAATTTTGCTAAAAGTGTACGGAGGGTTCCAGCCTTATCTTTTTCCCCGGATTTCATTGCATCATACATTTCTGTTTTAATTTTATCAATAAAACTCATTTTAATTCCCGTCAATTCTTTTCATGGCTAATAGAAGATGATCTTTATTTGTTTCAAATCCAATAAATCGTCGTCCACCCAGCTTGGATGCTAAACCTACATCACCAGTTTTCATAAAAGGATCCAACACCCAATTTAATTTGAAACTACTGGATTCAAGGATCCTTGAAAATAATTTTTGCGGATATCGCCCATTTTCTTCTGCAATTCCCGGAATATCCAACCAAAGATTCGATTTAACAATGTTTTGATCCAATACCGATTCATCTGATTTGATTCCCACGACCTGTTGATTAAATAGAAAATCATCCGTTTTTGTTGCAAACCAAATATCAGATGTATCATTTTCCCAAGTCTGATGTTTACTAATGGAATCATTGGATTTTTTTCGCCATGTAATCCGAGTTTGGATCTTGAATGTATTACTCAACAATCCATGATACATCCCGGAATATTGCCATGGTGAAAATAGATAAATCGCACCGGTATTTTTCAGAACGCGATAGGATTCTTCCAACCAATTTTTGTTCCACTGGTAATACTCCTGTAGTGTTTTCCGTTGACCCATTTCTTCCGCAGAATTCCAGGGGTCTTCCGGTGGATCTGCAATGATTAGATCTATAGAATTATCCGGGATCTGTTTTAAGCCATCTAAACATTTGGCAAGGAAAAGTCCTTCCTCCATTTGATCAATGGAAAAAGACATGTCCTCCACTGTACGTATGGCAGGAAGATATTTATTCAGGTCATCAATGGATAGACCTGGAAAAGTCTCCAGCGGATTAGTAAACAGGGGGGAATTTATATTTTGCGGCGAGTCAGGCATCCGAAAATTTACTGAAAAAATAAGCTATATTCTCTCGACAATCTTTTTTTCAATTTCTAATAATTGTTCAGGGTCATCAAATATGTTAAATCTATCTGTTTCAATAGTTAATACAGGGTAAGCTGTTACATTATTGATCCATTGATCGTAGGAAATATTCAGGCTGTGAAGGTATTCCGGATCAATAGATTGTTCATAATCCCGGCCACGGGATTTGATCCGACTAAGTAATGTATCCGTGGAAGCTCTTAAATAAACAATGAGATCAGGCTTTTTTAAAAAAGATGTCATGGAAGCGAATAACCCTAAATAATTATCCCAATCGCGATCTGACAAATTTCCCATCTCATGAAGATTTCGGGCAAATATTTCCACATCTTCATAAATCGTTCTGTCCTGGATCACACCACCCATTACTCTGGACATTTGGAGATGCGACTCAAATCTTTTATGAAGAAAATAGATCTGAAGGTTAAAGCTCCATCGTTTCATATCACCATAAAAATCACTTAAGTATGGATTATCAGATACAGATTCGTAAAAAGGAGCCCATCCCTGTCGTTCTGCTATTTTGGTGGTGAAGGTGGTTTTGCCTACACCAATATTCCCGGCAAGGCCAATAAATGGATGGGTGGGCTTTTGTGATTTTTCCATAGTTTAAAATACAAAGATCGTGACTTATATCTTTGAATGAATTATTGCAATTAATAGACAAATCATCGCATTTTTAACCATGGTTAAAAAACAAAAAGTTCTTTTTGTCTGCTCTGGGAACAGTTGTCGATCTCAAATCGCTGAAGGATTGCTCCGCGATATGGCTGATGACCAATTTGACGTTTTCAGTTGTGGGACTCATCCCAGCCGAGTTCATCCCAATGCTATTGCGGTCATGGATGAATGGGGCATCAATATTTCGAATCACACATCCAACGATATCAACGATTACTTGGATAAAGGTATTAATATCGTAATCTCGGTTTGCGATCATGCCAATAAATTATGTCCTATTTTTCCTGGTGATATTCAGCGGATCCATTGGAGCGTTGATGATCCCTTTCGAGGGTGGAATCAGGAGGCATCGCAATTGGACAATTTTCGAGAAACAAGACAGGATTTAAAAATCAGAATTCAAAAATTATTAGATGATACAAGGTCTTCATAATGAAAAAAACCATTTTTACTTTACTTTTATATTTCCCGTTCTTGCTGGCAGGTGAAATATCAGTTGCTATCTCGGAGGCAGTTATGAATGATTACCTGACTCTGGTGGGTGATTTCAAAGATGTTTCAGAAGAAGATGATCTACAAATAATATGGATGCTTGAAAATCCCCGGGTGAAATTTGAAAATGGGAGGCCCCTGTTTTTGGTTCATGCAAATTTCACTCATGGGCAGCTCAATATAAGAAAGGATATTAAATTAAAATTTGATATCCAGTTCAATTCCCGAAAAAATACTGTCCAATTGATCATTACAGATCCTGTGATTAAGATGGAAAGAAATAGGGAAATCCTAGGAGAATTAGATATTAGTGATATTTATCAATCCGATTTTGTTTTTTCCGGACCCATGCTAAGAAATGATTCCTTTACTATTAAAACTGCAGAGGGAAAAGAAAAGTTTGATGTGACTACTCAGGATCCAATCATTACCATTGAATCGGGTGTGATTGAAATTGCGATCGATCTTTTATATGAATAAAAAAAGCTGTAGATAAAAGCAGAATGAATTCGCGGATTGTTTTTTTCTTAAGTCTATTATTATCCATCATCGTTTTATTCCAATCTATTACATTTTCCCAACAAATTTTAATCACAGAGATCATGTATGATCTTGATGGAACAGACTCACCCAATGAGTTCGTAGAAATATTTAATCCCTCCGAGACAGATTCACTAAACATGGATGGATGGACTATTCGGGATCGTTCCAGCACAGATGCGCTTATTGATAGTGGCTTTGGGCTCAAAATTCCACCCTTATCCTACGGGTTAATCATGGAAGGCGATTATCCGATTCTCTCAGGCATTTATAATTTGATTATCTCGGAGAATACGATTTTAATCAAAGTGGACGATTCCAGTATAGGAAACGGACTTTCCGTATCTGACTCTCTGTATCTTCAGGATTCCACGGGGCAGATTATGGAAACAATAGGCTGGGGAGATTGGGCTCAAGATGGATTTGCATTGGAACGTTTACGATATCACTTGGGAAAGAATCCATCGAATTGGGCACAAAGTTTGGATTCTCTGGGAACACCGGGATCGGTGAATTCAGTATTACCGGATTCCATTGATTTTTCAGTTTTTGATCTCACATTGTTGCCCTCCGTCATCGCCACAGAAGCCACAACAACTTTATTGGGACAAGTTGTAAATGATGGATTGAATACGGCCGAGCCAGAAATTATTGTCTATGTGGATGGGGCATATTACACCAATGAATTTCCTGGAAATATTGCTGAATTAGATACGGTAGAATTTGAATTAGAGATTGGACCGTTTGAATCCGGGTACCATACGATTCTAGTTTCGTTAAATACTGATGGAGACATAAACATCTCCAATAACCAGGATTCTGTGGTTTTAGGTGTGCGGTACGAATTTCGGACTTTTGTACTGAATGAATTCATTCCCCAACCTATTTCAGGCCTACCGGAATTTGTGGAAATCGTCAACATGAGTTCAGATACAGTTGATCTCAACAATTGGCGTATCACTGACAGCAATGAAGGATTAAATGATGGATTGGGTTCCGTTTCGATTGCAATGGGTGAATATGTTGTCATTGCAGCAGATTCAACCTTGGTTGATTCTGTGCCAAATGGTGTTCCGTATCTCACTCCTGACGGCGGATTTCCTACCTTAAATAATAGCGGCGATGAGATTCGCATCTTTGATCCTTTTAATACTCTCATTGATTCTCTTTTTTATTCATCGACATGGGGAATCAATCAAGGCATTTCACTTGAAAAATATTATACAAATGATTCATCTCATATCCAGGAGAATTGGGCACCTTCTACCTCTCTATCCGGATTTACAATTGGTGCACCAAATGCCGTCACTCCTGCAATTATTAATGGGACACTTTTGAGTGGAAACATTTATTATTCTCCCTCAATTCCCGCTGAAACGGATGAAGTAATAATGTCTGTTCCGATCCTAAATAGCGGAACATCAATTTTTTCCGGAATGGTTCAGGTGTCTTTCAACAATGTAATGATTAATCAAGCGGCTATTAATTCAGGTAATATTGGAGACACAGTATTGGTGGATATTTCCATAGGCACATTCAATTCCGGATTCAATGAAATGTCCTTATCTCTCATTGTTGAAAATGATGAAAATGAAAATGATAATACCGGGCTGGATACACTAAAAATTCGGTATCCATTTGGAACAATCCTGATTAATGAATTTATGTCTGCACCTAATAATGACCAATCCGAATTTGTGGAACTCTTTGCTTTTCGGAATCTGGATATGGTCGAATGGTCAATATCTGACAATCATTTGAGTCCTGCTCAACTCAGTAATATCTCTGTTTCAAGTGGTGATTTTATTGTGGTCTTATCCGATTCAAATATGATGGATATTCTGGATGGGAATACACATCTATTATTCCCTTTCAATTTTCCGAGTCTGAATAATTCTGGAGATGGAATATATTTATTTGATCATACCGAATCCGTCATTGACTCACTGAATTATGATACTGACTGGCCACTTACCAGTGAACGATCAACTGAGAAAATACTGCAATCCTACACATCCAATGGATCATCAAATTGGTTACTCGCAGATGAGAATATTTCCATGACTCCCGGCGCAAATAATAGTGTTCTGATCTTAGAGGTGGATGGCATGATTATCCAGGATGCTATCGCCTATTCACCCATTCCGCCTTTTCCAGATTCGGTTGTAACTATTCTAATCCCCATCGTGAATGTAGGCGTAGAATCTTTTGATGGAACCTTTTCCATTGAAATGTATGATGATGAAATTGGAGATGGAATTATTCCAATAATGTCTATGGGTGACACGATAATAATTGAATCAAAAATTGTATCACCCATATCTGGATTACATTCCATTTCGATCATTTTGGATATTGTAGATGATGGTAATTATGAAAATAACATTGCAACCTTTTTACTTCCTGTTCGATTTCTTTTTGGGGATGTGTTAGTGAATGAATTTTTTCCACTTCCCGATTCAACCGAATCAGAATTTGTGGAAATAATTCCACAGACAAATGTAAATATAAATAATTGGACCATTAGAGATCTGGGTGGGGCCAAAGGTATTCTCCCAAACCTTGACCTCTCTGCATTCACTTATTGTTTAATAACAGATGATTCTTCCTTTCTTGATATCATCCCCGACACATCTATCCTTATCCTTCCTAGAAATGGCTTGCCTGGATTAAATAATTCCAGTGAAACAATTTATATTTTAGATCATACTGAATCTGTAATTGATTCGTTACAATATAATGAAAATTGGTCACTCATGGATTCTAGATCAGTTGAAAAATACCGGATCACTGACACATCTAATGAACCAAATAATTGGGGAATATCGGTTGGAGAATCGGGCAAAACTCCCGGATTCCAAAATTCGCTTTTTTTCTCAGACCTTCCTTCAAAAGGGAGTGTCACAATATCACCTGATCCTTTTTCTCCTGATGGCGATGGTATTGATGATGAATTAACAATCACCTATTCCCTGCCCTATCTTGGAGCAGCTATTCGATGGGAAATTATTGATATGGCAGGGCGAGTCATCGCAAAACCTTATTATAATTATCAAGTGGGCCAAAATGGAAAACTGAAATGGAATGGAAAAAGGGATAACGGGAAATCGGCACGGATCGGGATTTATGTGATGAAAATTTCTTTCCAAGATGTAGCATCCACCCAATCATGGGAAACGGTTAAGACTGTTGTTTTGGCGAAACCATTATAATCCCACAAACAATCCCAATAAATTCACCCCGTTCAATTTTATGAAAATATTAATTTCACAATTACCTCAATCTCCCTGGTGGCAGAATGGTGTGCCCTTATATGATGATAACCCGGCTATGCGTTTGGGCGCAATGCCAGACCAATCAATTTTGGAAAAGGAACGATTAAATCTCATTTCGATTTTAAATGATCTGAATATTGAAATTATAAAACTTCCTTTCCCTAGTATTTATAACGCTGATCCAATTAAACATGATTTTGTTTACATTAGAGATCCTTTCATTACAAATCAAAAAGGGAAGGCCGTGATTCTTAGAATGAAAGAGCCCAACCGCCGTGGAGAAAGTACCATGGCGGGGCAACTTCTTGAAAAAATGGGAATGGAAATTACTCGTATCCCCGATAAGCCCGGTCTTTATGCAGAAGGAGGTGAATTTTATTTTTGTGCTAAAGAAAATATTTTATTTAGCGGTCAATGCCGCAATAGCGTGACAGGAATGGAAGCAGTTGCAGAAGCACTAAACATTACTAAGTTGGTAATCATTCAAAGTCACTCTTATCATTTAGATACATACTTTACGCCTGTATTAAATCAAGAAGGACATGTATGTGCTCTCATCCTTTGTATGGATATTATTTCTGTAAAATCCGCGCGGGACTTAAATGAATTTGCAAATAAAAAAGATATTCCAATCATTAACATTCCATTGGAAGATGCCATTGGTACCGCAGTAAATCCCGGATCTTTTGCGGCCAATGCATTACCCCTCCCTGGTGTTTTAATAGGACCCAGCCATTTTTCGGATAGAAGCATCGATGATCGCCTGGCAGATATGGGTGTGCAAAGGATCGTTACACCCACAACCCAATTTGAATTAAGTGGCGGCTCCATTCATTGCATCACAAATGAAATTTGAAATATAAAAGGTGAACTTCTTTATTGCTTTTAACGAAACGGTGGCATCTGGATAAATATCCAAAATTCAATTAAAACAAAAAAGGGACGATAAATCGTCCCTTTTTTTTATAATTTTATAATAATTAGAATGCAAAACCCATCTTGAACATGACCTGAGAAAAGCCGGCTGAGCCGTCATAGACATTTTCGGCAATATTGTATCGAAAGTTTAAATGGGTGTCAAGCACCAGCACCTTGAACCTTAAACCCGCCTGTACGTGCAGACCGCTTGCTTTAATCATATTATCGACTAAGTAATCACCAAGTTTATCTTCCAGCCCTTCACTAAGAGCATCAACATTCGTCAAATCATCTCCAAGCAGTTCTTTTACCATATCAACACTTGCCCTGGGTGTAGAAACGTGGCTGCCAAAACCTGCACCAGCATTCAGGGCTGCCTTAGCTAGAAAGGGGATGGAAAGATCCATGATATTTTTCTTCATTGTAACTGCATAAGATACCCTGGCCCATCCAAAATCAACTGGTCCCAGAGTATCTAATGCATTTCCAAATTCGAACTGGTATGCCCCAAACGCAAAATCTGCTTCTCCTTCAAGGGCAAAGCCAAAAAGGTCAACAAAAGCATAAGCTCCAACACCTGCAGGGCTGGTTTCCATTTCAAAAGAGTTAATAGTTACAGCTGTAAGGCCATCACCTTCCGTATAGGAATAGGCATCCAGTTTAGCCATGTCCTGACCGCCTTGAATCCCAAAACCGATTAAAGCAAATGCAGAGCTGGGTAGCGCAATTAATATGATTCCGATTAAAAATTTCTTCATTTTGAACTCCTTGTAATTTCTATGAAATGAATTTCCAGAGTTTACAATAAGTCTTGGCAGGAAACAAATCACTCATTGAATACCCATACGTCTATTCAATAAATTGTCACCTAACATTTATTGTATGAACCGATACTTCATTCCTACTTTCATTTTTCTGGCTGCAGGATTATTCAGCCAGGATGTTTTATGGCCTACACGAGTCAGTAAACTATACTCGTCCAATTTTGGTGAAAACCGGGACGACCATTTTCATATGGGTCTGGATATTAAAACCAATGGAGTTATTGGTCAGGAAATTCTGGCTGTGGAAGACGGTTTTATTCACCGTATGACATCCAACTATAACGGTTACGGGAAAGCACTTTACCTTACCACCATTTCTGGGCACGAGGTAGTTTATGGGCACCTGGATTCCTTTACACCCATTTTGGACAACGTTTGGCGATTGCAGCAGGCAAAACGGAGGAGTTATAGGGTAGACGCACATTTTTCCCGTCGGGAATTCCAAGTGAAAAAAGGAGATGTGATTGGATACTCAGGTAACACAGGAAATTCATTTGCACCTCATCTTCATTTTGAATACCGGAGTGGTAAAAGTATACCATTGAACCCGCTGACCCATGCATTTGATCTTCCAGATCATGTGATGCCTATTCCTAAAAAACTGGCTCTTATCCCTATCTCCCAAGGTTCTCTTGTAAATGCAAGTCCGCTAACACAAACTATTCCAATTTATCGAGATAACTCAGGCGTGTATCATTTTGCGGATACAGTTAGTGTCTTTGGCGAATTTGCATTTGCCATTCAAGCGGTGGATAAACGGGAAGGGGGAAATAATATTTATCAATTCCATCGAGCTGAATTATTGATCGATGGTAAAATGAAGTATGAGCTGGATTATACCAGAATTCCGTTCAGGGAGGGGAAATTTGCAGGCACCGTTATTCAATATGATTTGAAACGGCAAAACTTGGGCGAATTCCAAAAATTATATCGACTTGAAGAGCATAAGAAAATTTCTATCCATACCGAAAATGATTCAGGAATTCTTCAGCTGTTACCAGGTTTCCATTCTGTTACAATTAACATTTTTGATGCAAAAGGAAACAAGGCAGTGGTTCGTGGAATGATAGTTGGCACTTTTCCCATGACCATAGATGTAAAAGAAATCTTCCGTGATAGAAAAGTTATCACACTGGTATTATCTCCAAAACGAGGCGGCTTACCCATTCGGGATGCGGTGGTTTATAATTTCACTCCCTACGGGTTTCCTGATGAGAAAGTTGAAATTATCCATGCGGAACAGGTCAAAAAGGATCTCCATATAACGCTGCCATTAAAATCTATACGTGATCGAATTTTACAAATTATTGGAATTAATCAACTTGGCGGTATGGTGAGTCCTTACCATTGGAGTTCAATGACACCTAAATTAAGTGTAATTGATATTCGCCCAAATCTAAAAATCGCCAACACGGAGCGTGGGCTATTTTTTCAAGTTGAAATGGATCAATATGTTCCAGCACAAGCCAGCATGAAATTGGCAAATGATAATACATTTATGTCTTATCCATTGGAGCAAATCGGACCCAATACATTTCTCACGGAACGTCTTTCTCATCATGTTGTCAATGATATGAAATATGTGGATGTGGAATTATCCGACAAAGGACAAATTCGGGAAACACGTTTTCATTATCAACTCACTGCCACAGGCCCAGGAAAAGAATCTAGCATTATTTCCAATGACCGGAATTGTTCCATCCAGACCCAGCCCAATACATTTTACCAGACCAATGTAATCTGGATAGACCAGGTAAAAGAATTTGTTCCGGTGAAGGATGGTTTTCATTTATCACCTGTTTATCAGCTCCAACCCTACGATCTTATGCTCAAGAATAAATTTCGAGTTTGGATTCAGTATGAGCGCGATCTGGCAGCACACACAAACCTTGGGATCTATTATTACGATCAAAAAGGAGGGGAATGGGTTTATACACCCACAGAGAATAATCAGCGAAAACAGATTCTTTCGGCTGAGTTAAGCGAAATGGCTGCAGTTACAGTGATCCAGGATCTGGATTCCCCTCAAATTAAAAACATGTTTCCAGCTAACAGCGCCCGGTATCAAATCCAAGATGTGAATGAAATTAAAATAGTTGTGGATGACCCTATTTCGGGGATCGAATCTGAGGAAGCATCTTTTGATCTTTTGTTTAATGATACCCCCATATTTTCCGCCTATCAACCGGTCAAAAAAGAAATATCATATCCCTTTAACCAACCTTTAACAGCAGGCCAACACAAGATTGAATTTAAAGTGCGGGATCGGATGGGCAATGAGTCCGCCGAAACCATCTACTTTGTTGTTTATTAATGTTTTTCCCCTACAAAGATGATAACCCAAGGGTTCTATTTCCCTTTGTGACTTTTGGTATCATTATTTTAAATGTGCTCATTTTTCTCGGTCAATTTTGGATCTCCAGCAATGATCCAGATATAGGTAAATCTTTGGTTTATATGTACGGATTTGTTCCTGCTGAATTCAATCCACTCACTATTTTTACATCCATGTTCATGCATGGTGGATTTGCTCACATTATAGGTAATATGTGGTTTCTATACATTTTTGGAGATAACGTTGAGAGCATTTTAGGACATGTTAAATATTTCATGTTTTATTTGGCCTGTGGTATTGGAGCAGCCTTGGCGCAATTTTTTGTTGAACCCGCTTCCCAGGTTCCAATGATTGGAGCGAGTGGTGCCGTTGCCGGTGTTTTGGGGGCCTATATGATCCGGTTTCCCAAGGCGAGGGTTCATGTTCTGGCTGTGATTATAATCTTTATTACAACATTTGTAGTCCCCGCACAAATTGTGCTTGGGTTATGGTTTTTAATGCAATTAAGTGGTGGACTTGGTAGTTTGGGGGTTGATACAACTGGTGGTGTTGCCTGGTTTGCTCATATTGGCGGATTTATAATCGGCGTAACCTCTTTAAAATATTTTCAAAATTTTCGAATAGAATAAATATGAAGCAGAAACTAGTTCAAGCTGCTATGGATATGCGGAATCATGCACATGCACCTTATTCCAATTATCGCGTGGGTGCAGCGGTAGAAACCGAATCCGGGGAAATCATAGGTGGTTGTAATGTTGAATCTTCCAGTTATGGACTGACTTGCTGTGCAGAACGGGTCGCCCTTTTCCGCGCCCTTGCCGAAGGACATACTTCCTTCAACGCCCTAGCTGTTGCCACAGAAAATGGCGGTTCACCTTGTGGTGCTTGTCGGCAGGTAATTTGGGATCTTTGTAAAGAAATTCTAGTGCATATTTGTGATAAAAACGGATTGCTGAAGACATTTTCATCTTCGGAACTTCTACCCGACGCATTTGATGATTCACATTTAAAATGAATACAATAATTATTGGGATCGCCGGAGGAACCGGATCTGGCAAAACATCACTGGCAAAAGGAATTCTTTCACAATATGGTGAAGGTGAAGTGGCGGTTATTGAACAGGATTCGTACTATAATGATCTCTCTCATATTCTATATGAAGAACGGGTGATTCAGAATTATGACCATCCGGATTCCATTGATATTGAACTTTTTGAATCCCATTTACAGGGCTTACTAAATGGCGAATCAGTAAATATCCCAACCTATGATTTTTCCACCCATGTCCGGATGGATAAGACCACCACTATTACACCACATCATGTGATCGTTGTGGAGGGTATTCTCACACTTCATTATACCCAACTTCGCGATTTATTTGCTATAAAGATCTTTGTGGATACGCCGGCTGATATTCGTTTTATACGACGGTTAACACGGGACATCCATGAGCGGGGACGGACACCAGATTCGGTAAATAAACAATATTTAGCAACTGTACGACCTATGCATGATCAATTTGTGGAACCGTCCAAATATTTTGCAGATCTTATCGTTCCAGAAGGCGGAGAGAATAAAGTCGCTGTTGATCTTATTCGAACAAAAATAAATTCAATCTTAAAAAAACTATGACGCTTACCCCCAAGGACGCAGGATGGATCGAAGTGATTTGCGGTAGTATGTTCTCCGGAAAAACAGAAGAACTAATTCGACGGCTCCGCCGCGCCCAGATTGCTCAAATGCCCACTATAATTTTTAAACCGCGAATCGATTCCAGATATAGCGAAACTCACATAGTGAGCCATAACAAGATGAAATTGGAGTCTCATCTTGTAAATACGCCACAGGAAATATTACATCTGGCTGAAAACGCCAGTGTCGTGGCAATTGATGAAGCACAATTTTTTAATGATTCTATTTTAGATGTTTGCAAAACACTTGCCAGACAGGGGAAACGTGTGGTAGTAGCAGGATTGGATACAGACTATCGTGGCGTTCCTTTTGGTCCCATGCCCCAACTTATGTGTGAGGCGGATTATCTCGATAAACTCCGGGCTATCTGTGTACAATGCGGAAATCCGGCTACCTACACACAACGGACTTCAAACGACACGGGACAAGTTGTGATTGGCGAATTAGATAAATACGAAGCACGTTGCCGGAACTGCTATCAATCACCGGAGGATGAATAATGAATCTAATTAGTTTAGCCGGCTTAGTGACCCTGTTGGGAATCGCTGTGGCTTTATCTTACAATTTTAAACAAATTAAACTGAGACCAATTCTTTGGGGACTTAGCCTGCAATTTTTATTTGCATTAATTATTTTAAGAGATGATTATTTAAGTTTTACAGGTATGGGAGTTTTAGGATTACTCTTAATTACCTACCTTCTCCAAAAAGATGATAAAAAATTAGGAGGTGGAATTCAAAGTGTTGTAATTCTAGCAGGTGGTGGAATTGCAATAGGATATGGAATAACTTTTCTTGGGATATATATTGGATTATTATTAATCATTCTATTACTTATAATGCTTTTAAATAGTTGGCTGAAGTGGACTCAAGACTATCAACGCTATATAAGTGCCTTACTTGTAATTGTAACTATTAGTTATATGATTCACCATGATATAACCGGTCAATATTTTTTTAAAACATTTAGTGATAAAATAGCCTACTTTTTAAGTCTGTCTGACTATGGTGCACAATTCCTTTTCGGAAATTTGGCTAATGGAGAGCATTTTTTTACTGCACCTAATTCAAGTTGGCCCGGATTTGGATTTCAATTTGCTTTTAAAGTTTTACCTACAATAATCTTTTTCGGTGGTTTCATGAGCGTCCTTTATTACTATGGTATTATGCAAAAAGTTATTCAAGCTATCAGCCATTTTATGCAATGGACTATTGGAACAAGCGGCGCAGAAACATTATCCTGTAGTGCCAATATTTTTGTCGGTCAAACAGAGGCGCCCCTATTGATAAAACCTTTTTTAGACCAAATGACAAAGTCTGAATTACTTACTATTATGGTGGGTGGATTCGCTACTATTGCGGGAGGAGTTTTGGCTGGATATATTTCTATGGGAATACCAGCAGGTCATTTAATTGCAGCAAGTGTTATGTCGGCTCCTGCAGCGCTTGTTATTGGGAAAATTATTTATCCAGAAACAGAACACTCAGTTACGGCGGGTGATGTTGCTTTACCAGAGATATATGTTGGATCAAATGCGATTGAAGCAGCATCAAATGGCATCACCGATGGGATGAAACTGGCAGTAAATGTTGGTGCCATGCTTATCGGATTTATTGCATTAATTGCTGTAGTAGATCTTACTTTAAATTGGATAGATGGGCTAATCGATGGACTTTGGTTTAAAGGCGAATATGTTGAATATGTTACAGCTGGACTCTCGCCTGCAAAAGGTGAATTTGTTGGCTATTTTCCTGGTTCTTTGCAAAAATTATTCGGGACAGTTTTCTCACCACTCGCTTATTTGATGGGTGTCCCTTGGGATGATGCCACCGCTGTTGGTAACCTTCTGGGAATTAAAGTTTCATTGAATGAATTCGTCGCTTTTGGTACGCTGGGTGGATACATCAGCGATGGAATCATTAGTGATCGAGCAGCAATAATTTCTACATACGCTTTATGCGGATTTGCTAATTTTTCATCCATCGGAATTCAAATAGGCGGCATAAGTGCTATTGCACCAAAAAGGAAAGCTGATTTAGCAAGAGTGGGGATCAGGGCAATGTTTGGGGGAGCAATCGCTTCTTGGCTTACAGCAACCATGGCTGGGATTTTACTTTAATTAAGAAATTGGGCAACAAATGAAGTTATTGATAATGGGACCTCCCGGTGTGGGAAAAGGGACTCAAGCAGACTGCATTAAAAATGAATTGATGATTGTGCATCTTTCTACCGGTGAAATTCTCCGAGCAGAAGTTGATGCGAAATCTGTAATTGGGATTAATGCTAAACTTTATATGGATTTCGGGCGACTTGTACCTGATAATATTCTAATAGAAATTGTGACAGAGCGCATCTCAAAATCGGATTGTCAAAATGGCTATATATTAGATGGCTTCCCCAGAACTCTACCCCAAGCCAAAGGATTGGATAAAATGATGCATTCTATCGGACATGATTTGGATTGTGCTATCAGTTTAACTGCGAATAAAGATGAATTGTTGGATCGACTTATCAAACGCGGTGAAGAATCCAGTCGGAGCGATGATACCCCAGATGTGATTCGGAATCGCCAAAATATTTATTGGGAACAAACAGCACCGTTATTAGACTTTTACCATGACAAAGGTATCCTGAAAGAAGTGGATGGCCTTGGTGAAATACCGGAAATCACTAAACGAATATTAGACATTTTAAAATAAAATGCTAAAAATTGGACTCACAGGCGGAATAGGAACTGGAAAAAGCTCTGTCAGTGCCCTGTTTAAAGAATGGGGTGCTTACATTTTTGATGCGGATGTCGTGGCAAAAGATATTATAAATAACAATGATACTGCCCAGGCTGAACTTATTGCTGAATTTGGTACAGATGTTCTAGGGACTGATAATAAGATTGATAAAAAGAAACTGGCACGGATTTCTTTTTCAGATGAAGATCATCAACTTCGGCTCAATATTATTATCCACCCTTATGTATTTAATGAAATAGATTCTACTTTTGATAAAGTGTTGGCAGATGGAAATCATGAAGTGTTTGTGGTGGATGCAGCTTTGATCTATGAATCTGGTGCAGACACACACTTGGACTATGTGATTGTTGTAACATCCCATTTAAAAATTCGGACGGAACGTGTTATGACCCGCGGTGGACTCACTTTAGATGAATTTCTCCAAAGAGTCGAACTCCAATGGCCCGATGAAGATAAAGTCCATATGGCTGATTTCGTGATTCATAACAATAGTACAGAAGAACATCTGGCAGCGGAAGCAAAAAAGATTTATAACCGGTTGGGTTAATTATAATTATTTCCGCAATGCTAGGGGTTTATCCAACACTTCTTTTAATATAATGGCTTTCTTCAAGGATTTATTGGAATTAAATAAGTAAGATCGAAGTGCGTTCTTTTCGGTCCATTTTTTGCCAAAATGCAACTCTTTGCGATTTGCCAAATTGGAATGATAAATATTTTCTTCAAAGACTTCCGAACGTTCATCAATGTGAGATGAATGTTCTTCAATATGTTCGGGCACATTGTAAGGCTCCGATTCCACAGTCTCTTCTACAGAATCCTGCACAGGGGGGACTTCCGGTTCTCCTTTAAATGCTTGTCCAAATAGATCACTAAGCATGGAGTCAAGGTTGGGTTGTGCCCCTTCGGCAGGTGAATCCTGAGGCATATCCCAATCCGGATCTGATTCGATATCTCGACGCTTTGCATCCTGATTACGTTTTTTCATGTATCCAGAAATCAAATAAAGAAAAAGTATGCCCAGCCATTCCATATTAAATCTCCGGCCTTTCTAATAAATATAAAACGCCATTTGAAAACACTTCATCCAAACCAGGAATCCAAGAAAATGGATTTTTCATTTTTGGTAATCCAAACCGAAATGAATATGCCGGACGAACAAGCCACTTACTTTCTTTTTTTACATGGTAGCCAATTGATTTTACCAGGTTTCTCATTTGACGAATTGATATTCTAGTTTCTTTTGTGGATATTAGGTAATTGATTTTATTTACAGGACAACTAATCAAATTCAAATATGCTTTGTAAATAAAATTCGGCAAAACATGTAGATAAGGGAGTTTCCCCAACAGCGTTGGGACAGTTTGTTGATGTCCTGCGTAGGCACAATACTTGGGAGGAAATGACACAAACAACTTTCCTCCCGGTTTCAACAAATTGAATATATTCGCTAAGGCTGTTGTCTTGTTTTCAATATGCTCAATCACGTCACGAATCACAATAGTATCATATTTTTCAATGATTTCATTTGAATAGGAATCCGGTTCACAAATATTCGCCTGAAATAGATGAAATGCATTGGGTTCATTCAACAAAAGTGCATTATTAAACCTAACATCTGAGAGTTCTAACTCCGAGCAAATTGCACCCTTATTTTGATAGAATTTAAGCAATCCTGCTTCGGCACATCCAATTTCCAAAATTCGTTTACCGGTAACATTAGTGTCACCGATAAAATCGAAAAGAAAATTTTCACCATACCATTGTTGCTCACGGTAACACCGCAGGCAACGATCCGAAACCTGATCAGCCACTTGTGTTGGAATGGAAATATCCAAAACAGGATTCTTTATTAATATTTAGTTATTTTGGACAGGATTATCGTCAGATGTTTCAGCATCGGAACCTGCAATAGCATCACGCATACCTGTATCAGATTTAATATTTTCCATCTTATAATAATCCAAAATTCCTAGATTGCCATCCCGAAATGCCTGCGCCATAGCTTTGGGTACTTCGGCTTCGGCTTCAACAACCTTTGCTTTCATTTCCTGGGTTTTGGCTGTCATTTCCTGTTCTTCGGCTACAGCCATGGCACGGCGGGTTTCTGCTTTCGCTTGGGCCACACGTAAGTCTGCCTCTGCCTGATCTGCCTGTAAAGATGCACCAATATTTTTTCCCACATCCAAGTCGGCAATATCAATGGAAAGAATCTCGAATGCGGTTCCAGCATCTAATCCCTTTTCTAATACAGTGCGGGAAATATTGTCTGGGTTTTCCAATACAGCAGAATAATTGTCTGCAGAACCGATTGCGGAAACAATGCCTTCACCTACACGAGCAATAATGGTTTCATCTGTAGCACCACCAACCAATCCGGGAATATTTGTCCGCACCGTTACACGGGCACGGGCTTTGAGTTCAATCCCGTCTTTGGCAACTGCAGCAAGGAACCCTTCCATGGGTGCATTAATCACTTTGGGATAAACAGAAGTTTGTACCGCTATTAGAACATCTCGTCCGGCAAGATCGATTGCAGTGGCTGTTTCGAATGTGAGCGGAATATTTGCCTTATCAGCAGCTATCATGGCAGACACAATATTTTGCACTTTCCCTCCTGCGAGATAATGTGTTTCTAGCATGTCAGGGGCAATGTTCACTAATCCTGCTTTATGGAGATTGATCACTCCATCAGTGACCAACCTTGGTGATATTTTTCGCAATCGCATACGAATTAAATCCACAATTCGGATCCGACCCAACCCAAGAGATACGATACCTTGTATCCACATTCCAACAGGGACAAAATACAAAATTAAGATCACCGCAAAGGTGATCATCGCTAACATTAACATTTGGACTACAGGCATAATATTGCTCCTTTTTTATTCTTTAATTAATTCTCGTACAAGGATTCGGTTTCCATCAACAGATATGACTTTGATTTCTGTGCCCTTTTCAATGAATTCTCCTTCGCTCACCACAAATACTCGCTGATTGCTAACCTTTACCCACCCAGATGGATGAAGGTCTGAATCTGCAATTCCATTTTCTCCAGTTAGAGATTCCCATCCAAATGTATTAGTATAGCCATCTTCCTTTTTCTGGACGTCTGGCGCAGTGAGTTGTTCCCAGAATTTTGTTTTAATCATAATTTTTCCAAGAAGATAAAGTCCGATGATCGCTCCTATGATTCCAATTAAAAACCCGTCCATGGTTTGGTTCATAATTTCTTCACCCACAGGAACCTCAGGTAATAATAACAAATAAAGCCCATAAAGCATGAGCCCGATTCCACCAACACCCGCTACTCCAAATCCTGGAATAACAAGGATCTCCAAGAGTAAAAGTGCGAGCCCAGCAAAGATAAACATCAAGTCTGACATAGTCGCTAACTCAGCAATATAGGATGCACTTAAGGATAAAATTAAACAGGTTAGTCCTACAAATCCTGGAATACCCCAACCAGGACTTTGGAGTTCAAATAAAATTCCGAGAAATCCGAAAGTGGTTAAAAGGGAAGCAACGACAGGATTGGTTAAAAACCGAACCACCGCTTCAGACCAATTCTCACTGGATTCCGTAACAACGGCATTAGAATAACCAAGACTATCCAGCAACGCATCCATTGTTTCGGCAGTCCCATCAGCAATATGATATTTTAAGGCCTGGTCAGTGGTAAGTGAAATCAACTTCCCTTCTTTCCTGCCTTCAATATCGGTTACTTTTACCGAATCACCATCAATTATAAGATGAGTAAAGTTTAATTCTTCGTCCACCATTCCCCGGGCAATCTCTTTACTACGCCCCCGTTTTTCGGCGGTGGATGCCATTTCTTCCCTCATGAAACTAATAACCTTTTCACTTCCTTTTTTCCCAGACATGTCCACGGCTGTAGCGGCACCAATGAGCCCACCTCCGGTCATAAAAATTTTTTCACAGGAGAGGGAAATCAATGCACCGGCTGAAATAGCGCGACGATTTATAAAAGCGATAGTTGGAACTTTCGAACCAAGAATTGCATCTTTTATCTGGGTGGCGGCATCCACACGGCCGCCAAAGGTATTAATATCAAAAATAACTGCTTTGGCGTTGTTTGCTTCTGCCTCTTCCAAAGCTCTTTCAATAAAGGGTGGAAGGCCGAGATCAATGACACCATTGATAGGAACTCTGTAAACAATATCGGGATATATAATTGAAAAACAGAATAAGATGGTTAATAAATTTCGTCTCATAGGCTGGAATTTCATACGAAAGTGAAGATAGGGGAAACAAAAAAGGAAAATTAATCCATAAAAATGCAACGATAAATCGAGAGTGCAAATTCGTAATTTCATGGCTCTTAATGAAAACATCGCACCAAATTACCTATTATATTTTAATTCTGTTGAAAAAGTGCATGTCCGCAATGTCTGCAAAGACACGGTATCAATTTGCATCAAGACTAGCCAGTGTTTTCTATAATTATGTTCCTAAACGGAAAAAACAAGTAATCAAAAACTTGAATCGGGCTTTTCCGGAATGGTCTGGCTTGAAGGTGGAAAACCTTGTAAAAAAGATATATTTTTTTTTTACGCATAACATGGTTCAGTTTTTCGCTTTTCCAAAATCATGGGATGGCATCGAAATTGAAGTGTCCGGGAAAGAAGTGTTAGATAAAATCATGAGTCAGAAAAAAGGCTGTGTTATGATTTCTGCCCACTTTGGCGTGTGGGAACTTTTCGTGAAATGGATGGGTGAATATAATGCCTATTTTTCGGGTGTAATTCAAAGGCAGAAAAATCGTGGAGCGAATCGTTTCTTTCACGAACAACGTGGATTGACAGGTGCTGTACAGATATATCGAAAAGAGTCGCTGGATACAATGTATGATATACTTGCTGATAATGGAATTCTAGCATTGGTAAGTGACCAAGATGCAAAACAAAAAGGAGTGTTTGTGGACTTCTTTGGTACACAGGCTTCCACGCCAAAAGGTGCTGCATTATTTCATCAAAAATCCGGTTCACCTTTAGTTTTTGGTGTTTGTATTCAGATAGAGCTTCATAAATATCGGGTTGAATTTGTACCAGTAATTCCAAAAAGTAAAAGCCTTCAAGATATTATCCAAGCGTATACAACTATCATTGAAAAAATGGTCCGAAGATATCCTGAACAATATTTTTGGTTTCACCGAAGATGGAAGACAAAACAGGGTTAAAAATTGTGGTTAAAATAATATATTGGAAAAATAAAACTGCCGTGGAAATGGCGTGTTCCGTATTAAATAATGGTGGTGTTATTGTTTATCCAACCGATACGCTTTATGGATTTGGATGTGATGCAAAAAATGAATCTGCTATTGAAAAAATCAATACTATCAAAGGTAGAAAAGCACCCATGAGTGTCTTGGCACCGAATATAGAGATTGCAGCAAAATGGATGAATATACCTAAACATGATAAAAATAATGTTTTAGAAAAATTAGGGGGACTTATAACAATAATCGTTCCAGTAAAAGTTGGGATTACTTCACCATCCATTACTGGTGATAAGCAAACTCTTGGTATCCGAATTCCAGATCATAACTTTTGTCAAAAATTATCCAAGACATATCCAAACCCCATCACCACCACCAGTGTGAACCGAACAAGACAAGAACCTTTGACAAATCCGGAAAATATTCTATCTGAATTTTCTCGTGAGATTGATCTCATTATTGAGGATGGTATCATTGAAGGCAGCGGCTCCACTATTTATAATTTTCAGGATAGGGAACTAAATATCATAAGATCATGAGGTCAATTATTCTCATTTTATCTTTTTCATTTTTATGCGGGACAAATATCCCCTTCAAGGTTGGGGAATCGCTGAATTACAAGGCTTCTTTTTCGGGGATAGATGCAGCAACTGGTCGTCTAGAAGTGCTTGGAATAGAAAAGATTAACAATGTTTCCACTTACCATGTACGGTTCAGTGCTAACACCCATGGGTTTGCAAATTTTCTTTTCCCAATTCGAGATGTGATTGATCTTTGGCTCGATGAAAATTCACTAGTACCTATAAGGGTTAAAAAAAATATCAGTGAGGGGAAATACGAAAAAAAGAGCGAGTCCGATCTTTCCCAGAACCAAGGATTTGCAATTGTCAGAAATGATACTATCTCAATGGGAATGGGAACTCATTCCCCTTATTCTTTATTTTATTTTTTCAGAAATAAAAATTTATCAAAAATTGATGGAGAAATATTTTCTACGATCGATGGGAAAAAAATCACTCCATTAAAAATGAAAGTGACAGATGGAATTAAAATTAGAGTACCAATAGGAGAATTTAATTGTACAAAAGTGACACCGATGCGAATTGATAAAAAGAAATTCAAGAATGAAGCCACCATGTCCATTTGGTTCTCTAATGATAAACATAGATATCCGGTCAAGATCTGGCTAAAGATGAAATTTGGGGCATTCGTCCTGAAATTGGACGAGATTACTAATTAAATAATCGGCTGATATCGTTGAACACGACTGTCACCATGAGCATTAATAAAAATGCCATGCCGATTTGTTGAATTGTAATTCGAGCTTTCATAGTTAAAGGACGTCGAAGAATCCCTTCAATCAAATGAATCATAATATGTCCGCCGTCTAATCCGGGAATCGGCAAAATATTAATGAAAGCCAGATTTACGCTGATCAATGCCATAAATGTGAGAAACGGAATCCATCCAGCTTCTGCTGTTTGACCGGCTAATTGAGCAATCATAATAGGGCCACCAAAATCAGACATAGACGCACTGCCACTTCCAAGCATTTTTAAACTCATAATGATCATCCCAAAACTGCCTTCTGTTCGCAGCCATCCAATATTGAATGCTTCACCTATGGTCATATCTCTGTAGAACACTTCAGGTATGATTCCGATAGCGCCAAGAGTATCCATCCCGGCATCAGTTGGGACAGGCATAAATGATGTGGTGATATCCATTTTAATTTGAACATCATCTCTTAAAATCGTGAGAGAAATATCTGTGTTAGGCTGAGTATGGATAGATTTTGTAAGATCATTCCATGTTGCAATGGGTTTACCATTAATAGATATTATCTGGTCTCCCGGTAGGATACCTGCCGCCATGGCCGGCATATCCGGTTGTAATTCGGCTACAATGGGTTCATCTGAAACTTCCGGCATGCCTTGCGTGTACCCTATTGCAGAAAATATTGCAAATGCTAAAATAGTATTCATAATCACGCCAGCGCTCATAACCCATAGCTTTGCCCAAAGTGGTTTTGACATGAATTCATCATCTTCATAATTAATCTCTGTATCCATGCTTTCATCAATAATGCCAGCCATTTTCACATAACCACCCAAGGGTAACAGCGCAATCACATATTCAGTTTTAGATCCTATTCGCCCAGGTTTGGAAATCATTTTTTTAAAAACAGGCTGCCAGGATAAACGTCCATGTGATCTTTTATAAAAGAAAAGGTGGAATAACCAACCATCATTTGTTGATGTGAGAGATACAAAACGTGGCGGAATTCCGATTGAAAATCGCTCTACGCGAATTCCAACGGACCGAGCAGCGATAAAATGTCCGAATTCGTGGATGGTGATAAGAACACCTAGTATGAGAATGGTTGCCCAGATAATTGTCATAGGATTAAGTCTACTAAATAATGTGTTTTAAGTTCCATGGAGTCAAAATGATTCAACATGGTTTTTTACCCAACTGTCTAATATTTTCAAATGTTCCAATGACGGATCTTCTGTCCAATCATGATGTTTCATAGAAGATTCTATGATTCTTGGAATATCCGTGAATTTGACCTCTCCATTTAAGAAACGATATACGGAATAATCGTTGGCCAAATTTAAGACAGCACCGGAAGTACCCAATTTTTCCAAGGAATCGAAGGCTAATTTAATACAGGGAAACCGCTCAAAGTCTGGTTCTTCAAAAGTCAGATTACCGCATTTTAATAAATCCAATTGTTCCCATGGCGCTTCCAGATGTCGTGGATAAGTCAGTGCATATTGGATAGGAACTTTCATATCCGGTACGCCCATTTGTGCTTTAATGGCACCATCTTTCATTTCGATCATGGAATGAATAATAGATTGGGGATGAACAACAATTTTAATTCGATCCGGTGTAAATCCAAACAACCAAAATGCTTCGATAACTTCAAACCCTTTGTTCATCATGGTGGCACTGTCGATGGTAATCTTCCGTCCCATATCCCAGTTTGGATGATTTAACGCCTCATCCACCATAATATTTTCAAATGTTGTTATATCTCGAGTGCGGAACGGCCCACCGCTTCCAGTTAAAATAAGGCAACGGACATCATCTATATTTTCCCCAACCAAACATTGCCATATGGCGGAATGTTCGCTGTCCACGGGAAACAATTTCGCACCGGATTTATCCATGGCTTTCTGAATAATATCGCCAGCCATAACCAAACTTTCTTTATTGGATAAGGCTACATCTATCCCAGCTTCAATGGCTTTTAATGTCGGTTCCATGCCTGGGGTACCTACAAGGCCGTTCAATAGAATATCCACATCATCTCTTGCTGCTAATTCCAAAAGACCTTCTCGTCCTGTGAGTATTTCAATGTCTAAATGCATCAGTGCATTTTGCACATCAGGAAACACTGATTCATCCACAATGCAAACGGCTTTAGGTTGAAATTCTTTTGCCTGTTGAATCAATGATTCTGCATTCCTATTGGCGGATAAATAAATGATATCTAACTCATCCTTGAGATGAGAACTAACCTTCAAGGCATTCACACCAATAGAGCCGGTGGATCCTAAAATGGAAATTCGTTTTGACATTAGAAGAGTTCTTTTTGAATGAAAAATGTTACCAGTGTTCTACCAGGATGAATTCGGGTACCGATGCCATATTTCAAAAACGAATAGGATTTTAGTGCATCCGCACCAACATAGTTTATCTGTCCTTTCATGCTTGATGGTTCACTATACCCTTTATAAGATCGTTCTTTAAAAATATTGGAACCGACGCCAATTCGAAATTGAATTGAATTCCATTCAATCCATTTTCTAATATCAAAGGTAAGAGAGGTAAGGCGAAAATAGCTTAATCCTTTTAGATCGACCCTTTGAATAGACGAAACCCAATTTAATGTATCTCCCCCGCCATAATAATATTGAATTCCGGCACCTAGAATTTGAGGGGACTCTTTCGCAGTTGAAAAGCCAAAAAGTTTACCCGTGATGGCGAGATTTCTTGTGACCTTGATCCCGAAATCAAAGTTTGGATATGTCCAATATTCTCCACTTACTTTTTTTATTAATGATAAGGTTCCAGATTGGATGATGATTCGATTATTACTCGCGGGATCCATGGCGGGGGATTCACTCAACCATAAAGATGATGATCTAATAACCGATTTTGCATCGCATTCTTGGCAATCTATAGAATCGAATCCAAAATCTGCTGATTGAGAAAATATTGTTCCCGAAAGAGCCAGAATAATGAAAATGAAATTCACAGTAAAACTAGATAATACCCCGTTCGGAAGAACTAATAAAATCAAAAATCTGATCTTTATAATTCGATGGTTTAACCTCTGACTCAATTTTTTGGAGCGCTTCATTACGATTTAACTTGGAGTTAAAAAATATTTTATAAGTATTTTTAATGATTTGTCTATCCTCCATAGAAAATCCACGTCTTTTTAAACCAATTCTATTGGTTCCTCCAAAACATAACGGTTCTCCTGCTGCCAATATAAACGGAGGTACATCCTGAACTACACGAAACCCACCTCCAATAAATGCATGGGCACCAATTCTGCAAAACTGATGAACCAGAACACCGCCCCCCAATGATGCCCATTCTCCAATTTCTACATGACCCCCAAGTGTTGCCATGTTTGCCATAATCACATTGTTACCTAAAATACAATCATGAGCTACATGTACATAAGCCATGAGCAAGCAATCTGAACCAATTTTTGTTTCACCGAGGGCTTTGGTGCCACGATTGACTGTAACGAATTCGCGTATTGTCGTTCTTTCGCCAATGATTGTGGTTGTTAATTCACCACTAAATTTTAGATCTTGAGGAATTTCACCAATGGAACTAGAATGAAAAATTCTGCAGTCTTTACCAATGGATGTATTTTCACCAACAGTTACATGATTTCCAATTGTTGTATTATCCCCAAGAAAAACATTTGCTTGAATTACGGAAAAAGGTCCAACACAAACATTGCTACCCAGTTCGGCAGACGGATCGATTAGTGCCGTTGGGTGAATAGAATTGGAAATATTATACCTCTGGGCGATCTACAATATTTGCAGAAAGGAATGCTTCGGCCACAAGCTTATCATCCACAAAACACTTGCCATGGAATTTACAAATACTGAGTTTTTTTCTTACAAGATCCATATAAATCTTGAGTTGGTCACCCGGAACAATTGGTTTTCTAAACTTTGCCTTATCAATAGTTGAAAAAAGCATATTTTTTGATAGTGGGTTTTCCACCTGACTCAACATAAGAAATGCACCTGCCTGTGCCATGATTTCCAATGAAAGGACTCCTGGCATTATCGGTTGATTAGGAAAATGGCCTTGGAAATAAGGTTCATTTATAGTCACATTTTTAATAGCAACTAAAGATTTCCCTGGATCTATCATTTCTAATTTATCAATCAGAATAAATGGATAACGATGAGGAAGAACCTTTATAATGTCATTTATTTTAAAAATAGTCTTTTGTGAAAAATCAGTCATTTATTTTCTCTGTCCATAATTCAGCCAATTCTTTGGCATATTTCTTTTTAAGTTTTTTTACAAATTCTACATTGCTGGCATGACCGGCACGAGCTGCGGTTACATGACCTTTAATAGGGACACCTAACAAGGCAAGATCTCCAATTAAATCTAAAGTTTTATGGCGAACAGGCTCGTTCTTAAAGCGAAGAACTTTCCCATTCAAAATACCATTAGCACCTTGGATAATGGTATGCTCAATGCCAAACAAATCCCTTAATCTATCAATCTCTGAAGTATCAATTTCCTTATCAACGATTACCACAGCATTGTCTAAAGCACCTCCTTTAATAAGCCCCTGTTCTTTCAACATTTCGACTTCACTTAAAAAACAAAATGTACGAGCAGGTGCTACTTCAAGGGCAAAATCTTCTTCCATATTATAGATAGCTTCATACTGGGTTCCTAGTGCCGGGAGAGGATATTCTACCATAAATGTAATTCTGAATCTATCTGAGGGAATTACGTGAATATCAATGTCACGATAGGGATTTGTATAGTTGACCGCCCGTGTAATTTCTAACACCTTTCTTTCTTGTTTTTGAATCTTAATCCCGGCTTTAATCAAACATTCCACAAAATCTTTAGCACTACCATCCATCACAGGCGGTTCTTTGCCCGTGAGTTCAATGAGGATATTATCGATTCGGAGACCACTCACCGCAGCTAATGCATGTTCTACCGTATGGATGCGAACATCATTTTCTTCAATAGTTGTCCCCCGGGAGATGTCCACTACATGATCAATATCTGCTTTTACCTCCGTAGTGGATGAAATATCAGACCGCACAAACCTAATACCATAATTTTCTGGTGCTGAATGAAATATAATGCTTGAATCAACACCAGTATGAAGTCCAATTCCTTGGCAGGACTGACTTGTTCTGATTGTCCTTTGTTTTCTTTCCATTCTAAAATTTACCCCTTTTTCCTATCTTGCAACAATTGGTCAAGCTTTTGACTCATCTTAGTGATGTCCTGTAATTGGGCTTCTCTTTTATTATGCTCTCTAATCTCTCGAGCGGGAAAACCAGCATAAACTTTTCCACCTTCTAATGATTTTGTTACGCCAGATTTTGCGGCGAAAACAGAATTTGAGCCAATTTTTACATGCGGTGCGATACCCACTTGCCCTGCAAACGTGCAATAATCGCCGATCTCTGTACTACCAGCTACAGCAAATCCAGCCGTTATCAAGCACCCTTTACCAACTTTTACATTGTGAGCAATATGAACAAGGTTATCTATCTTTGTCATATCTCCAATGGATGTGACGCCAATTGTAGCGCGATCAATTGCACAATTTGAACCAATCTCAACATCATTCCCAACAATAACGTTCCCCGTTTGTGGGATTTTTTCATGGAGGTTATTTTCCGTTACATATCCGAAACCATCACATCCTATGGCTGTCCCACTATGAATTATGCAATTATTCCCAATTTTTACATTATGATAAATCGTTACATTTGGTTTTAAGGAGGAATGTGTGCCAATTACTGCTCCATTCCCAATCACAACATTTGCACCAATAATTGCATTATCAGCAATAGATGCTCCAGATTTAATCACAACACCTGCATCGATAAAAATATTTTTACCAACAGAAGCGGTTGAATCAATCACTGCTGATTTATGTATGGATGGTTCAATTAATTTCTCAGGAAAAAAGAGTCTGAGCGTTCTAGCCATGGCTAATTGAGGATTAGATACAACAATACCATTTTTCCCATTTAAATGATCCTCATTACTGACAAAAATGGCTTCAGCCTGAGTTTCAGTTAAAAATTGTTTATACTTGGGATTCCCCAGAAATGTAATAGTACCTGGCAAACTATTTTGTATTTCAGAAACACCTGAAACATTTATATCTGGCTTCCCTATCACTTTTCCATCCACATAGGCAGCGATCTCACGAAGAGTGAGCTTCAAGACAAATTACTTATCGGAACTTAGGTTCCGAAGCTCATGCAATACATCATCCGTCATATCATATTTCGATTTGAAATACAGCAATCCAACAGATGCATCAATGATATAATCATAGCCACCGTCAATAGCAACTTTGTCTACGGCTTTTTTCACTTTCCCAAGAATCTCATATTCCATTTGAGCCTGTTTCTTCATGAGTTCACCCTGCGGGCCGATCTTTTCAGCTTGGTAGTTTTGGATAGAACGTTCCATTTGCTCAAGTTCCTGACGGATACTTTCACCTTTATCCAATGCCATAAGACGCTTTATTTCATAATCCTGTTTCAGGCTGTCCATTTTCACCACCATCTGGTCAAATTCAAATTGGACTTTCCTGTATTCAAGTTGAAGTTGCGATTCCGCTTCTTTGAACTCTTCATATTCTGTACGGATTCTTTCCGATAAAATATATCCGATCTTTAATTGGGCCGACGCCACAGAGGTCAGTCCTATAAAAGTTAAAATAAAGAGTATGTTACGTAAGGATCCTTTCACGGTTTCCTCCTTGTTTTTTAAAATTGTTGTCCAAATGTAAGTGTTGTTTTCCAGCCAGGTTCAGGAATACGGTCAAAACCATAACCGATATCAAATCCCAGCATACCAATCATTGGCATAAAAAAGCGAATACCTGCACCAGCAGAACGCTTCATGTCGAATGGGCCACTTCGAGGAAGGCTTAATCTTTCCATCAAATCAGTTGATGACCAAACATTACCCATTTCTGCAAAAAGCAGTCCATAAACTACAGGATTTTCTGCGAATGGTACCCTGAATTCTGTTCCGAATTTAACCATCGTATTCCCACCAATAGGGCTTCCTGACGAGGTAAGTGGGCCTACGCGATTATCATCATACCCCCGTAGCGGATTACCATAAGGAATTCCGTTCCCCCCCATAATAAATCGATCATTCCAAGGTATGAATGAAAGAGTCCCTTCTTTTACAGCAGGTAGTTCCTTAACCACTCCAATTTTCATGGAATTCATTAAAACAAATTTCCAGAATGTAGGTGTGTACCATTCCAAATTTAATTTGTGCTTATGAAAATTTTCATCCCCACGAAGTATCCAACCTGAGAGTGTTGATTTAAGAGAGAACAACGATCCCATTGTTGAGAATTCGGGGTGGTCGCGACTATCACGACGGATTGTTTGAGAAAAATTGATCCCGTCTGATGTCTTTTTTCCACCGGCATATCGGTCAAGATCCGCTTGGCTTCCTTCATACATTTTTCGAACAATTTGAAAGGACCAGGTCCCACGGAAAAAATCATCAGGCCATTTAAAAATCCGTCCCCAGGTTACTGAGCTTCCAGCCATAGTATAATCAATGGGAGCTGAATACATTGACGAGCGACCACGGAAAGTATAGAAGAGAGATCCCCCAATAAGATTCTTGGTATCGTTTACCATGGGATCAGTAAAACTAATACTGGCAGACTGGTATTTAGGGCGATCGGCGTTTAGATTGTAGCCCATATTATAATTCGTACCAACATTAAAACTTAAATTAAGGCTCTGCCCTTTTCCGCGAAAATTTGGGAGCGCCAACCCACCACCACCCGTCATACCATAGGATTGGGTATAACCCATATTCGCATTTGCCTGTCCAGCTGGTTTTTCTTCTACTATGATTTCTAAGTCTACTTTGTCCTCGGACACAGGCACCACGTCTGGTACAACATTCGCAAAGAAGTTCAACATCATGACCTCTCGATGGCTACGCATCAACCTTCCTCGATTAAATACATCACCAGGAAAAACCCGCAATTGCCGACGAATTACATTTTCTCTTGTCCGAGTATTACCTTTAATGGCAATATGATTTATGTAAACTTTGTGATTTTCTGTTAGGATAAAATGGATATCTAAGGAATCTTCACCTACGGGTGTAATCTCAGGTTCAATTCGACTATAGATATAACCACGATCCATATATAAACCCTGGACACGATCAAAAACTGCAAGGTTAAAATCTTCATCACTATATTGATCTCCCGATTCCAGCCCTAAGGATCGTTGAAGCATTTCTTCATCGAAGAGAGTCATTCCTTCCCATGAAAAATGTCGATACTTATATTGTGGGCCTTCATCAACGGTTACAACCAAATTCAACATCTTTTTGTTTTCACTAAACTGAATAGTATCACTAACGATTCGAAAATCCCTATAGCCTTTATTCCGATAGTACGTGGAAACAAGATTCAAATCTTCATCAAATTTTTTATCATCAAATGTGGATCGCCAGAACATATACCAACGTTGCTGTTTGGTCTCCTTCATAGTCCAGCGTAGTCTTAAATCTGAATAAGATTCATTACCTTCAAAAATAATTTTTCCAGTCTTAATCTTGTCATTTTCTTGTATGTTGAAAACCACATTTCGAACTAGGTCTTTTGCTCTACCATCAAAAAGCGTGGATTCTTCGACAGGGATTTCTAATACAGGGTTAATTTCCGCATTCAAATACCCTTTTTCTTCATATAGTTCTTTGATCTTTTTTGCAGTCTCATGAAGCGTGTTAGGCCTGAGTCGCTGGCCTTTTGACAAACTAACCTCATCTTCAAATTTGCGGTCTTTTATTTTTTTATTCCCATCATAAGACAAATCGCCCAAAATAAAATTTTCCTTCACCAAAATCGTCAAAGATAATCCTTCATCTGTCTCATCATCATACCGCAATTGAATATCCTGAAAAAGTCCTAATTGCCATAGCCTTTTTATGGCTCGAGGAAATTCTGCTTGTGAAATGGTTTGTCCCTCACGAAGTCCAGCTGTAAAAATAATAGTATTCTCAGATGTAACGGCATTCCCCTCTACATTCACGCTGACTAATGTAATATCAGCTGGAACCCCTTGGGCAATCCCAAGAGCTAAGCTTAAAATAAAAATAAATAATTTTTTCATATATTAATTGTTTACCTGTTCACTAACCTTTCCAAATCGTCGTTCTCGTGATTGATATTCTAATATTGCTTCTATGAGAGCATCTTCACGAAATGCCGGCCAAAAGGTTTTCGTCATTAAAATTTCTGAATAGGCACATTGCCATAATAAAAAGTTACTTAAACGATACTCCCCACTGGTGCGTATTAATAGATCTGGGTTAGGCATGTCTGATGTTGAAAGCATATTGGAGAAAATAGTTTCATCTATTTCATCCAATTTTAAATCACCCTTTTTAACTTTTTTTGCAATCGCTTGAACTGCTGCAACCATTTCCTGGCGACTTCCATAATTCAATGCAAGACAGAGGTTCAATCCTGTATTGTTTTTGGTGATCTCGATTCCATCAAAAATCCCTTTTTGCGTGGATCTTGGTAATTTCTTCAAATCGCCGATTGCAGTAAAACGAACATTATTTTTATGTAATTCTCTTACTTCCGCACTAATGGTTTTTAATAGAAGTGTCATGAGAGCACTCACTTCAGCTTTGGGACGTCGCCAATTCTCTGTAGAAAATGTATAGAGCGTCAGGTGTTTTACACCGATCTCTCCACAAACACGAGTAATCTCTCGAACTGAATTGACTCCTTCCTTGTGTCCTGCAACCCTCGGTAAAGAACGCTCCTTAGCCCAACGACCATTGCCGTCCATAATAATGGCAATATGTTCTGGGATATGCCCACCTAGGATATTTTCTTTCATTGATTGTGTCATAATAATAAGGAAAAAAGCGGGCGAAATTAACCTATGCAATAATCGGATACAACCGAGTTACCATAGCCCATATCTCCCTGAGTTTGAAGTAATACGGATAAACCAACATTCCGTTCCCTGTTCAATTAATCAAGAGAAGATAAAAGATTTTGAGCAATTTGATGATAGAGTTGCCCCAATGAGGAATCCGGATCTTTTTGTGCCACTGGAACACCGGCATCGGTTGCAGACATAATTTCAGGTGAAATAGGTATTTTACCCAGAAGAGGAACGCCAAGTCGTTCACTCTCTTTTTTACCACCACCGGTTTTAAAGAGGTCCATTGTGAAACTGAATTTACCTGTGTTATCTAGATCTACGTTTTCACCATTGATGGTCATGGCTGAAACATCACCTTCTACTTCACCTTCCAAAACTAATCCGGACATATTTTCGATTACACCCAAAACAGGTGTATTTACTTTTCGAAACATGTCCGCTCCTTTACGAACATCTGCAAGGGCAATATCCTGTGGAGTGGTCACCATAACTGCACCTGACATTCGAAGTTTTTGTGTGAGCGTCAATTGGATATCACCCGTACCTGGTGGTAAGTCCAAAATCATCACATCTAATTCGCCCCATTTTACATCGCGAAAAAACTGTTCTGTCATTCTCGCCACCAACGGCCCGCGCCAGATGACCGGTGTTTCGTTCCCGCTTATAAATCCAAAACTCATGACCTTCATTCCAAATTTTTCTAAAGGGATCAGTTTTTTATCCTGGGTCATTTCCGGCTGCTCATTGAGTCCAAGAACAATGGGAAGAGACGGACCATAAATATCAAGGTCAAGCAAGCCAACTTTTTTCCCTTGTATTGCCATGGCGCAAGCTAGGTTGGCAGCAACAGTAGATTTTCCCACACCGCCTTTTCCACTGGCAATCGCGATAACATGTTTGACATTATCGAGAATAGCCGGATGCGCTTGCTGTTGAGGCTCAATTGGTGGAGCCTGACTCGGTGCATCCCCTGATATTTCAATTGAAACTTTTACAAAATATTCTGATAATACCTGTTTTAAATTTTTAACGACTTCTTGTTTCTTTGCTTCGTTTTGCGATGTGATATTGAGGTAAACAATCACAGCCTTTTCATCAACTATGACATCCTTCACCATTCCAAAGGAAACAATATCTCTGGAAAATCCAGGATAATTAATCGTTTTTAACTTATCTAGTACGTTTTCTTTATTCATGATATATGCTGAAAAAAAGCGGCTGCCAAGTGACAGCCGCTTTTAATTACCTTTAGCTATTATTTATTTTTTACCCTGCATATTCGCGACCAAACCATTCGTAGTTAATTTTGGAATATTTATGCCACTCTTCTGGAACTTCACTTTCTTCAAAGATCGCTTCTACTGGGCATTCCGGTTCACAAGCACCACAGTCGATACATTCTTCAGGATCAATGTAAAGCATATCTTCATCTTTCGGAACAAAGCCGTCTACTTTTGCTTCTGCACCGGCACCTTCTTTATCATAGGGTCCATGAATACAATCTACGGGGCAAACCTCTACACAGGCAGTGTCACAGGTTCCTACACAAGGTTCAGCAATAATGTACGTCATTCTCGTACTCCTTTGTAATAATGTTCAAATCTTGGTTCAAAACACAGTCTCAATTTAAAGGGAAAATCTACATGTAAAAAACGTTTTGGGACTAATTTCTACGTCTATTTTATCGATGAAAAAAGATCAAAATCACAATCTGGCCCTACTTTGGTCCGCCCAGGCAATTTCTCAAGCAGGAGATGCCATTTATCAACTAGCTCTCATCTGGCTCGTTTTGGATATGACAAATTCATCTATCATTACCGGAATTGTAGCTATGAGCGCCTATTTACCTGCTCTGATTTTCGGACTTTATGCAGGTGTTTTTTCAGACCGATTAAACCGTTTGCGACTCATGATTTTTGCCAATGCTGGACAAGCATTAACTGTACTATTGATTCCATTATTTCTTTGGTTTGGATATGAAAATGTCTGGATTATTTGTGGATTAGCATTCCTTCGTAGTTGTTTTAATACTCTTTTTCAACCAGCATTGAATTCGATCGTTCCTATGCTCTTTTCCAGAGATCATCTTGTGAAAATTAATGCCATCTTGGCAACATCTGGACAATTAGCCTGGATGATGGGACCATTTTTTGCAGGAATTTTCTTGACAATGGTTTCGCTACCTAATCTGTTTTTAGTGGATAGTGGATCATTTCTCATTGGAATTAGTTTGCTCCTGTTTATCAAAAAACCCAAGAATCCTGACCGGGTTGAAAATCATAGTCACTGGGATAATTTGAAGCAGGGGTTATTATATCTTTTTAGGGAAAAACCTATATTCTGGATGATGATTATTACCTTTATTAATAATTTTTTTATTATGGGACCAGCAATTGTGGGATTACCAATTTTAGTGAAAAATACACTACATGGCACCCCGTCTGATTTTGCTTTTGTAGAAGGATGCATGGCAGTCGGCGCATTGTTAGGATCGCTTCTCGTTTCAAAATTAAATGGACGGATGCCCAATGGAATGATTTGGGGCATTGGACTCATATTAGATGGAATCACATTCTCTTTAATGTATTGGGCCGAGTCCGTAGAAATAGCTATGGTCATTATTTGCTTACATGGAATAGGTATTCCATTTATTATGATAAGCCGAACATCAATTATCCAGATTCATACTCCAAATCAATATCATGGCAGATTATTCTCTGTTGTTCATTTAGGTGTCGTTGGAACAACCGCTATTTCTGCTGGTTTTGTAGGGGTTATCACATCCATTATTTCAGTAAAAATATTATTCTTTGGTATCGGAATTGCGGCAGCTCTTTGTGGTGTGATTGGCCTGATTACCCCATCCTTACGAAATCTTCGTTAAGTTGGATTTATGAATTATATCATTATTGATTCTGGGACATCTTCAACAAAAGCATTTTTGTTTAATTCTGATGGCATGGTTCTTCATTCTCAAAAAATAAAACATACATTATGCCGACCTAAACAATATCATGTTGAATCTGATGCCCTTGTAATTTTGGAAACTTGCAAATCTCTCTTTGAAATAATGGTTATCGCATCGGGTGATATGCCTATTCATTCTTCTGGTTTGGCTATTCAACGCTCTACTTTTTTATTTTGGGAAAAGGAATCCTGTACCCCTGTTACGCCGGCTTTAAGTTGGCAGGATAGTAGAGCGTATGCTATTGTAGAAGAATTTTCCACCCATAGTGAGCAGCTTTGGGAAATTACGGGGACACCGTTGAGCGCTCATTTTGGTGGACCCAAATTTTTACACATGATCCGAGAAAATCCACAATTGAAAAACCGTGTTAAAAATGGAGAATTATATTTTGGACCATTGAGTGCATTTCTTTCCCAAGCTATGACAGGAACCGCTGGTGTGGAAGAATCCATCGCCTGCCGATCTTTGCTTTATGATATTCATAGGGGTGATTGGTCAGATTTCGCTTTAAATCTATTCGGAGTTTCTCCGCAATGTTTACCGCCATTGGTTCCTGTAAAATATGATTTTGGCTATATGCTCGATTCAAAAATTCCACTTGCTGTTGTTATTGGCGATCAGCAAGCAGCTCTCATAGGCCAGGCGGGACTGAAACTTGGTAGTATTGCAACCAACTTTGGCACATCAGGTAGTGTACAATTCAATGCAGGGCAAAACCCAACAATAGTTAATGGTCTCATTTCCAGTGTCTTTTACTCAGATGAAAATATTAAATATTTTATGGTGGAAGGGACTATTAATGCATGTAACTCTCTTTTCTACCATTTGGAAGAAGAACTGGGGATTGCTCATGATAAAATGGAATGGGACTACCGGGCTTCAAAAACGGAAACGGATGGGATATTTATTCCCGGTTTTAATGGACTTGCGGCACCCTATTGGAGACCAGGGTTCAACGATGTTTATATTGATTTGGACAAAAGATCAAATGAAGACCAGATTGTGCGAGCAGGGATGGAATCCATTGGATTTTTAGTGAGTGATATTTTGGAATGCCTTGAACCAATTATGTCTTCAAAACCTTCACTTTTGACGGCAGCTGGTGGCGGATCCCGCTCTTCCTTGCTTCAATTCATTGCTGATTTAACGGGAATATCCGTAGGACATTCCACCATGAAGGATAGAACCGCCTATGGTATTTTTAGACTCTTAAACCCTACCTATCAATCTGATTCATCCAAAAGTGTAGATCAGATTTTTTCTCCAAATCCATCACAAAAAATAAATGAGAAAAAATTGAGATGGCTCAACGCCATGGAAAAATTTATCAAGTAAAAGTGGAATTCATTTTAGGCGCTATTTCGCAAGAGCACCCATGGGGTCCCAAGGTTTCAGTGAAATAGCTTCGCTAGTTTCAAATATTTCAACCAAATCATCGGATAAACAGGATTTATGGACCACCACTTCATAATTATACTCATCAAACCATAAATCTGTCATAATATGATAACCCTTATTACCACCTTTATCACCCCAGCTATTTTCTACTCTCCACTTTAAAGGATTTCCTTTCGAATCCAAATCTACACCTGTGAATAACATGGCATGCGTCATTTGGCTATCTCCATATTCTAACCTTGCTGCTTTATCCATACCGAATTTGGTTCCATAGAAGGAATCAAAATCGAAGAGCTCTATATCCATAACGCCCAAATCGCGGTGAAAATGCTTACTTACATCGCAACCAAACCAAACCGGATCTCCATTTTTCAATGAGTTGATAGCAGCTTGTTTCATGGCATTACTTTCAACATTCAAATATCGAATACTATGGCCTTCAACCACATTACCCAACATTTCTACTGTATACACTTTATTATATTCTTTATCACTCATAGGACAATTGATTAAACAAACATATTCATCCAGATTGAGTCCAACATGATCATTGTAAAAAGATTGGGGTGTCAATTTTTCGAATCTGGAAAAACTTTGTTTCTTATCTCGAATTTGCCAATCAAATGAACTAGGCGGTGTACCCAAATGAATAGTAAGCATTTGATATATTTCTTCCAACATGTCTGTTTTCATGGATTGCAATTGAGAATCCGATGAACTTTTTTGTGAAGATTCTCTAAGCTGTTTCGCAAATTCACGAAGTTTGCGGGTGATCATTCGATTCATTCTCATTGATTTGCTGGATGAATAAGATTCCGGCATTTCTGATTGTGGGACCACCCCATATTTATTAATAAGATTCACCCACATATCCCATTGACCACCATCCTGAATTGGATTATCCAAAAGATGCATCACAAGCCGACTGCTCCAATGTAGATCGGTAGTTTTTAAAATAGATTCCAAAAAGTAATTTGATTTTTCCAGTTTATCCCAAAACATGAAAAAACTTTGAGAGAATTGAAAATTTTTCAAGTTATGTTTTCGCCCCAAATAGATTCTGAAAAGATTCAAACCAGCAAATCCCCAGCAACGTCCACTGGATTTTTGATTGGTCGCAGGCATTTCCCCTGAAACTATATCAGAAAATGAATGGTCAATTTTTCTAAAATGCTCCCAATCCATGGTGAGCTCAATAACTTCATTTCGGATAGATGCATTCCGAGCCAGGCGAACCTGCGGGTTAGCTAAAATGTTTTTTCTGAAACCATTGAGGGTCTTTTTTAAGATTGTTTTACTCATTATAATTCCTCTTTTAATTTATTTGTAGTGAATTAATCAATTCTTCAGTTGCCTCCAAAAGTTTTTTTTGATCTCCCTCGATATAGGAAGCTTTTGAACTTTGTACAGCTTTACATTTATCAAAATATTTGCCACTGATTCCGGCAACATCATCCGACGATGATAAATAAATACTGGTTTTAGCGCCTTTTACCAGGTCAATTGCAAAAAGTTTTTTTGCGATTTTAATGGAATTTTTAGCGAACCCCAGGTTATTGTTCCCAAAACTTGAATCAACAAAACCTGGATGTAAACAATTAAAGGTCACACCTGAATCTGAAAAACGACGGTGACATTCATAGGTAAACATAATATTCATGAGTTTGGATCGCCCATATGCCGGCCACCCCTTATAATAATTTATGCCTTGAATATCTTCAAAATCTAATTCTGTATTTTTATGTGCTGTAGAAGAAACATTAATAATGCGTCCCGGGTTTCCATGCTTCACTATTTCCAATAAATATGTCGTAAGATAAAAATAGGACAAATGGTTCAAGGCGAATGTTTTTTCAAATCCTTCATCTGTCATTTTTAAATTGCTGAAGTAGGCACCAGCATTATTTACCAGGACATCAATAGTTTCATATGTTTTTTTAATTTCATCTACCAAGTTTTGGACACTTTTCATGATAGATAAATCAGCGTAATGAAATCGAATAGAATTATTACCCGTATCATGAATTAATTCTGATACTACAGATGCACCTTTCTCCGAATTGCGTCCAACCAGTCCCAGATTGAAACCTTGCATAGCTAATTCGAGCGCAGTTTGTTTTCCAATTCCGTCTGTGGCGCCCGTTATGAGACAGGTTTTTTTCATTTAATACATACTCATTATGCCAAGCATAATTAACATGAAGTATGGGACTAAGTCCGCAGCACCAACATAATCCTTTGCCAATCTCTGTCCAGTAAAAAGCACAATGATGGTAAGTGATAACCACACAAATCCATAAAAAATCCATAGAGTTATTCGTTCTGCAAATGTATAATAGATTCCATAGACCAGCATAAGCCCACCGGTTAATTCCAAAATAATTAACAATGATAAAGATAGCTTACTAATTCCTTTCAACGGTGAGTTTGCAAAATGTACCTCAAAATATTTCAGATTCCCTTTGCGATCCAGCATTTTATCAATGGCCGATTGTAAAAATGTAATTGCCATAAGAATGGCTATCAATATTTGACATAACACTAGTGGCCCTTTGAATTTGATGCCAAATAATTCAATCCTGTCTCCGTAGCGCTCTTCAACAGTTGGTGACGAAGAAATTGTGGGCTGGGCAACTAGTGTCGTATTTAAAATAAAAACTGAAAAAAGAATGAATGATAGTTGTTTCATAGACAGCCTCATGCTTGGATTAATAATTGAATACGATCCCTTACAAGATCTCGAGTTTCTTCTACAGATAAATTTTCAAAGTCTTTTTTCTCTATGGGGACGCCAAATCGTGTTATCAGTTTACCTGGCGTGAGTACCCAATCTTTCTTTTTCTTTGCTTTATAAGCCCCAATGATCCCAACCGGTATAATAGTTGCGCCGGTATTTTTTGCCAAATGAAAGGGACCTTTTTTGAAGGGACTCATTTCACCTGTTAATGTTCGTGTCCCTTCCGGAGAAATTAATAAAGAGACCCCACTATTTAAGGCATCTTCAGCTTTGGATAAACTACTGAGCGCTTTTTTAATATCTTTGCGGACAATGGGAATAATACCATATTGTTTCATAATATAACCCCAAATTGGGTATTTGAATTGTTCAATAGCCCCCACGGCAGTGATATAATGAGGTATGAAGGCAGCAATCATAAATTGATCAAACATGGATTCATGATTGAACATATACAGATAGGGCTGTCCTTCCGGATTGGGTGGATCATTTTCCTTACATAACCATTGTCCAGCCAAAAGGCAATAGGTCCAAGAGATGGGCCGGATGATATAATGGAGAATATTCCTGGGTAAAATCAAAAATGAGACGAAAAATAATACCATTGTAATGGCAAAAAAAATGAACCATAGTGGCCAAAGAATGATTGAAATAATTGTATTAAACATCCCAACCTTGTTTTTCCAAAATTGAAAAAAGTTTGTGGTTGGCTTTAGGAAAAGGAAATTCATCTATCTGGTTTGGTTTGATCCATTTAGAATTTTGCTGACAACGCATTGATGTGCCATTCTCTTCGCAATGATATCCATGAAAGGTGATTGTAAAATGAGTATAAGCATGTTTAATAGTACCAATTTTTTTCAAGATTTTTGGTATAGCGCCACACTCTTCTTGTATTTCGCGATATAATGCATCTTCCAATGACTCTCCTATCTTAACTTTACCACCGGGAAATTCCCAAAGCCCAGCAAGCATTCCATGTTCTCCCCGTTTTTGAATATAAAACTCTTCACCTCGCCAGACCATTCCCACAACAATTTCATAATGAGGCGGTTTTTTCTTTCTAACTGATAATGGATACGACTCAGGCTCACCTATGGCAAATGCCTTGCAGTAAAAAGACAAAGGACATTTTCCACAATTCGGATCCCTAGGAGAACAAATTCTAGCACCCAACTCCATCATGCTTTGATTGAAATCGCCAGGATTATCCGTAAAAATATTCTTTGTTAGATAGTTTTTTATTCGGGTCATATTTCTATTTGATAAATTCTTTAATCCAAGGATACGTGCCATAACACGCTTTACATTTCCATCAATCGCAATATAAGGTTGATTATAAGCAATAGATAAAACTGCAGCTGCTGTATAATCTCCTACACCAGGCAATGCTCGGAATTCCAACCATTTATCAGGAATAGCACCGCCATATTTTTCAACAACTATCTTTGTAGCTTTATGGAAATTTCTGCATCGGGAATAATAACCAAGTCCTTCCCAAAGTTTTAATAATAATCTCTGATCAGCAGCTGCCACTGATCTGATAGTTGGATATTTACTGATCCATTTCTGAAAATAAGGAATTACCGTTTCTATCTGAGTTTGTTGGAGCATTACTTCCGATAACCAAATTTTGTAGGGATCATCTATATCCCGAAATGGCAGGATTCTTTTTTGTTTATTATACCAGGTTAAAATAGATAATGTAAAATTATTTTGTTGCATTATACAATTTTATCATTTTTTAGAATCAGCTTTGATAAGATCCAATGTAGAGAAGAAACATATTCTATCATTTCATTCCGATCTAATGGATCTACTTCTCTTTCTATGGCTGCGCCAAGTGAATCAAATTGTCGTTCCAGTTGTATTTGAATCTCATCTCCATCTTTTGTGAGAGTAACTTGAATGACACGTTTATCATAAGTTGCAGAGCGACGGTTGACCCATCCTTTTTTTTCGAGTCCCATAACAAGTCGAGTGGCAGTGCTATTATCTATGCCAATTTTTTTTGATAATGCGGACATTTCAATCCCATCATCAGGAATAATAGATAAAGCTAATATTTGAGGGAATGACGCTCCACTTATAGAAATATTTTTCCGGTACAAACTTTGTAGATCAATTAAAAATGAAGAAAGTAACTCGCTGTAATTCATATTTGTAGTTTACAAATATTATGGAATGCTTAAAAAGAGAATTATTTTATTGGTTATTTCAACCACAATCTCCAATCCTTTTTTAACCTACTAGAAATTTGAATAATTCACCGAGTTCTTCTTATTTTAATTTCTTTTTCACATTCAAAAAGGAGGCAGTTCTTTTAATCGAATAGCCTGATTAGTTAAAACATTTTTTGCGATTTTGTGTGTTATATCATCGCCTAAATGACCAATTATATTCCAATGGTCTATCTGAATTGGACCAAGTGTATACCATTGGCCCGAAATAAGAAATTCATTTTCATCATAGGATACAATTGGATCGGCACCATTTGTACCTGTTGTTGGGCCTGCCATAGAGATAGTATTAACAACACCATCATTCTCAAACCAGGTGGAATCAGTGGCTACTCCATCGGCCCAATATCCTACACGTGAGCCTATTATTTTTGATCTACTACGAGTAAGTAATGATGTTCCTTCAATAGGATAATGATTTGGAGAATTTTCATTTTTTTCTGTAGTTGATGTGCTGATGGAAAAATAATACACATCTGGATCTGCGAGCAGATAACTATTTAATTCTTGTGCACCAACTATGGATAAATCCCAAGAACTTATATTTTTTGTAGCCCAAGCTTCATGTGTTCGCATACGTTTAACATACCCTGCCCATGTTTCATCTTTACCTCGCGAAAAACTCCATTGCTCTAGATCAAAATCATAAATCTGTGTCCCAACAACGCCGGCCAAACCAACGAAGTATTGTACAAATGGGATTGTCTTACTTACCACATCGGCTAATGTAGTACCATTGTGTGGTGTTGAAATGGATGTTATACTCCTAATCCAATTCAATTGAGATTGCCCAAGCAATTCTGATTTTTCTAATTTATCTGTTTTTTTACTATCACCAATCTCTTGGGTCAAAAGATACTGTAGCATTCGAGCAGTTTGACCACCCATGCTATGTCCCACCAAATGCACGGGGTGATTCCCATCCCATTCCGGATAAAGTGCTTCAAAACTTTTCAACTCAGGTTTTTGAATAATATTAAATTTTTCAGCGTGTGCTAAACCATAATCCACTTGTCCACCTTTCAACTGGGTATAAACTTCTATGGCACGGTCCCAATTTGATGAAACAGGACCTACTGAAACGGTAAAAACTGTGTGACCTTGATCCCGAAGCATTTGAGAATAATCTTCTCTACCGCCCCAATAATTATAACCACCCATTTCGTCTTCGCCCCAACCCATAAATCCATGTATCAATACAATAGGATAATTATTTTGGGCGAAAATCACTCCGATACAAGACAGTATAATGATGATGATTTTTCTCATTAAAGTTGAATTCCTATTTGGAAACCGTGGATCGTCGCCCCGGTACCAAAAATAAATGTACCATAATTGATGGATGTAACGCCAGTATTGATCCCAAAACCAAAACCTGAAGCACCAACCACTGATCTTAGAAAATCCTGTTTCGTATTATGATCCAATTTTCGTGTGGAAGTTCCCCATCGAATTCCAATCCCATTTGTCAAATTGAAATCTCCACCTAAAAATATTTCCGGCTCGATCTGATCTTTTGAAAAGATTGTATCCAAATAAAGTGTAAGTGGAAGATGTGCTAATTTTTTTGTCCCACTAATCACTGTTTTAGGTATGATTATCCCTTGTGCAAAATTATTACCATCAAATGTTTTTCCAATGTTATGAAATGACACCCCGAATGTTGCTTGAAACTTTTGAATATAGAATGCGCTTCCAAGCGATATTAGAATGGCTTTTACCTGATGATCTTTTAATGATGCATTATAGAATTGAGCAGATGTTCCAATACTCAAAGGAATTGTTCTTAGCTGTCTTGAATAACCGTATTGAAGCCATGTATCGCCAGATTGATATGCTCCCGTGGACTGAAAATTGTCATCATATCCGTCGAATGTTCCGTAAGAAATATGTCGTACAGAAAATATACTGAATCCTTTTTTCCATGGCAGGCTCATTCCAGCGCTCTGACTGGTAATACCTGCCTGATAACGAATGATAGATGTGGAAAAATATCGCCCAGTATCTGCAACAGATGGATTTAATTTTGATGAAATTGGAGATGGGCTCAAAAACCCTGCCCCACCCAATCCAAGTTGAAACGATGAAGTAAATACATCAAATGCAGGATAACCAGTTTCTGCAGATAAACAGGAAAGAATAAAAATGAAAAATGAAAAAAACTGTTTCTTTCTGACCTGTCCCGACTTTTCGGTAGAGCGGGCCAACGCAGTATTTTGGGATGTTTGGGGCTTTATTGACATCAAATCAAACTTAATGGATCAAAATGAATATTAATCCGGTTTTTTCCCGGACGGAATTTTTTCTGAAAATCCCTGAAGTTATTCGTAATAAATTGGTGAAGTTTTTGTCCATTTGGATCTACTTTTTTTAATGATTTAAAAACAATCTGAAACCTATAATTGTTTCGCAGTTTTTCAAGGTAACACGATGATGGTCCCAAAACATCTAACCCTGTATATTTCCCTTTCAATGCTTTGGCAATTCTTTCTGACAGGGAATTTGCAGATGTTTGATTTCGGCCGGTAATCTCTATTTTTGCCAACCAGCTAAAGGGTGGATATTTTAATTCATTCCGTTCACTCAATGCAATATTGTAATACTTCATCATGTCCAGCTTTGCTGCATTCTTGATTACCGGATTATCAGGCACATAAGTTTGGATAACAACTTCACCAGGTTTGAGTCGACGACCAGCTCTTCCGGAAGCTTGATAAATAAGTTGGAAAATTCGTTCCCCGGCGCGGAAATCTGGAAGATGTAATCCTAAATCCGCGTTTATAATACCCACCAACGTTGCGTTCGGAAAATCCAATCCTTTGGCAATCATTTGTGTTCCTAGAAGGATATCTAATTTACCATCAGAAAAATCTTTTAATATTTTAGTTAGGCCGCTGCCTGTCCGGGCAGTATCCATATCCAACCGCCCTAGTCGTGCATCAGGAAATGTCTCTTCGATTAAAGATTCTACCCGTTGGGTTCCAGTACCTGAATATTTCATATTTGGACTTTGGCAACTACGACACGCTTCCCGTTGCTTTGTTTCAAAATGGCCACAGCAATGACAAATAAGTTGAGACCCTTTTCGGTGATACGTAAGAGCGACCTTGCATTGTGGACACATGACTATGTCGCCACAATCTCCACAGCGAACCACTGGAGAATAACCGCGGCGATTTTGAAGCAAGATAATTTGCTCTTTTTTTTGCAACCGGTCTTCGATCTTATCTTGGAGTAACCCTGAAAAGATTTGCCCAAATTTGCCTGATTCTTCCTGATCACCCAACATATCCACCAAATGAACCTGGGGATATTTTGCACCGCCAAAGCGTTCCGGCAAATGGAGATAGGTCAATTTTTTATGAAGATGATTGTAATAGCTCTCCAAGCTAGGAGTCGCACTGGAGAGGACCACAGAGGATCCCTCATAAGTAGCGCGCATAAGTGCTACATCCCGGGCGTGATACCGTGGCGCAGGTGAATCCTGACGAAAAGATGATTCTTGTTCTTCATCAATGACAATTAATCCAAGGTCTTTCAAAGGAGAAAATATTGCGCTTCTCGCTCCAATTACAACCTTGAATGATCCCTTGCATATCTCTTTCCAGGTCCAGGAGCGTTGCGCTTGGGTTAGCTTAGAATGCCAGAGAGCAATGCTGTCACCAAAAACAGCTCGGAACCGACCAGCGATTTGGGGAGTAAGAGAAATTTCTGGGAGTAGAATTATAGCGGTTCGACTTTGATCTAAACAGTGTCGAACGGCTTCAATATAAATTTCTGTTTTTCCGCTTCCTGTTACGCCATGGAGCAAAAAAGGTGAATAATTTTTGGAATCCAACGATTGAATGATCGCAGCTACAACCGTTTTCTGGTGTTTATTAAATTTTACTTTTTTATGGATAGGATCAAAAGAGAACCCTGTGACATCCGGCAATGAAGTTTCTTCGAATATGGAAACCAGTCCACGTTTTTCTAGCCCGCGACAGCCAGTTAATGGATTGGATACCAACTCTTTTAATGAAGAAACTTTGATAGGTTTTTCAGTTTTTAAAATTTCTTGGTATAGCTCATATTGTTTGGGCGCCCGTTTTTTAACCGCTTCCAGATCACCATCACCTGTGATTATGGGCTGAACCATCCAGTTTTTTGGTGGATTGTACCGCGTTGACAAATTCTTTGGAAGAACGGCCTTCCCAACTTGTCCCAAGGGCGTTACATAATATTCACTCATCCATTGAATTAATTTCCATAGTTCCTGTGTCATGATTGGCAAATCATCCACGAGACCGTCAATCTCTTTTAATTTACCTGCAAAAGATGATTTTGTATTGAGTTCAGTAATAATGCCTTGAGTTTTTCGCGGACCAAATTGAACATTAACCCGCGAGCCAATCTTGACATCTTGCGCTATTTTCTCAGGAACCTTATAAGTAAAAGTTATAAAATTGGAGATTGGAAATGCGACGTCTGCAAACATAACCGATGAGTTTATGGATCAGGATTTTCTAGGGCAATAAAAAACCCCCGCATCCAAAATCAAAATGAAATTGAAATTGGAGTGCAGGGGTTGAATGCATTCGATCTAGTTTATGACTTAATCACGTAAATCTTAACGTCACCATTTAAATCAGCGCTTACACGAACCGGTACGTGGTAGATTCCCAATGCTTTGATGGGCTCATCCAATAAGATGGCTTGGCGATCCACAATAATGCTTTTTTCTTCAAGAGCTTTGTGAATATCCAACGTGGTGATAGAGCCAAACATTTTGTCTTCCTCACCCACTTGTGCTTCTATAGTAATCTCTATTTTAGACAGCCGTTCAACCATGACTTCATCTGCTGCTGCTGCCCGAACTTTACGCATTTTAACGATCTGTTTTCGTTCTTCTGCCACAGCTAAATTCCTTTTGGATGCTCGGAGAGCCAATCCTTCTGGAACTAGTTTATTACGGGCATAGCCAGGTTTTACATTCACAACATCACCGGCTTCACCGAGACCATTTACATCTTGTAGTAAAATAATTTCCATAATCTTACTCCTTATTCCGAACCAAGGTCGACGTACGGCATTAATGCAATTGAGCGCGACCGTTTGATGGCCCGAACCAACTTTCGGTGCATTTTTGCACTACTACCGGTAATCCGACGTGGCATGATTTTACCTTGGTCATTCACAAAACGCCGTAGGAGTTTCACATCTTTATAATCGATATCAGTGATGCCATTTTCTTTAAAATAGCAAAATTTCTTTCTACTCTGAAATGCCATTATTCAGCCTCCTTTTCTTCAGTATCTGCTTCTGAGCTTTCATCAGTTACATCTTCAGTGGTTTCAGTTTCTTTAGTTGATTCTTCCTCAATAACATCAGGTTGAGTTTCAGTTTCTTCAGAAGTAGTTTCAACCACTGCTTCATTCGCAGGTGTTTCTTCTACGGTACCTTTAGGCGCTTCTTTTTCAACCGATTTTTCTTTCACTAATTCTACATAGACTTCTGGCTTTTCATCTAAGGCAACTATCATATGACGAAGAACGGAATTATTTAATTTCATCCAAGTATTAAATTCGTTCATTTGATCCTGTTCGCCACCTTCAAATTGCAGGAGGATAAAAGAACCATATTTCTGATTCTCAATTTGATATGCAAGACGCTTCTTTCCCCATACACGATGATTGATGATCTTTGATTTTGATTTCTCTAATTCAGTTCCGATCTCGCCCATGGTGATATCCAAGGCTTCATTTTCCAAATTCGGATTTACAATATAGAGTGTTTCATAATACCGCATAATAACTCCTTATTTTTTACGCAATCAGCGGTGCGATGACCAGTGAAACCACTGACATCAGTTTAATTAAAATATTCAGCGAGGGACCGGATGTATCCTTAAAAGGATCACCTACCGTGTCACCTACAACAGCTGCTTTATGTGCTTCAGACCCCTTCCCAATGGCTTCACCATTTACAGTGACGCCATCCTCAATCATTTTCTTTGCATTGTCCCAAGCACCACCTGCATTAGACTGGAAAATTGCCATAAGCACACCACACACAGTTACCCCTGCAAGTAGTCCACCTAATGTTTCGGGTCCAAATGTAAATCCAACAATTACAGGAGAAATGATAGCTAAAATCCCAGGAAGCATCATTTCTTTAATGGCAGATTGAGTAGAGATTTCTACGCAACGGCCATGGTCTGCTTTTGTTAATCCTAATTCGTAAACGGCTTTGTCATCATCTGACCATGTAGAAGAAGCACCTTTAGCCAATACTGCAAGTGCTGCCTTCAATTCAGGAATATCTCTAAATTGACGACGAACTTCTTCAATCATTGCCATGGCTGCACGTCCAACAGCGCTCATTGCCATTGAAGAAAATAAAAATGGTAACATTCCACCAACAAATAAACCTGCCATAACCATTGGGTTTGAAATGTCAATACTGTTAATTCCACTCTTTACCATAAATGCGGCGAACAATGCCAATGCAGTTAGGGCTGCAGATCCAATTGCAAAACCCTTACCAATGGCTGCAGTTGTATTACCAACCGCATCAAGTTTGTCTGTCTTTTCACGAACATCCGCAGGGAGTTCAGCCATTTCAGCAATACCACCTGCATTATCAGAAATAGGTCCGTATGCGTCAACAGCTAGTTGAATGCCTGTATTCGCTAACATCCCTAAGGCTGCCATAGCAATGCCATAAAGGCCAGCAAAATGATGAGCACCCATAATAGCGGCTGCAATAATCAATGTGGGAATTGCAGTTGATTGCATGCCAATTGCTAACCCTGCAATAATGTTGGTCGCAGGACCAGTTAATGATTGCTTGGTAATCGATAAAACGGGAGAAGTTCCAGTACCTGTATAATGCTCAGTAATCAATCCAATTCCCAAACCCGAAAGAAGTCCAATAACGGTTGCGAAAAAAACACCCATGCTGGTAAATGCTACACCACCTTGAATAAATTCAGCAGGTAGGACTTCTTGAATTAAAAAGTAAATAACCGCAATCATAATTGCAGAACTACCAAACTCACCTCGGTTCAATGCTTTTTGTGGATCTCCACCTTCTTTAACTGAAACCATGAATGTCCCAATAATAGAAACAACGATTCCAGATGCAGCAATATAAAGAGGAAGCAATACGAATTCATTGCCCAGTACAGCACCCAATACCATTGAACCAATAATAGAGCCCACAAAAGATTCAAACAGATCAGCACCCATACCAGCAACATCACCTACATTATCACCTACATTATCAGCAATCGTTGCAGGATTTAATGGATGATCTTCAGGAATTCCCGCTTCAACTTTACCCACAAGGTCAGCACCCACATCTGCAGCTTTAGTATAAATACCACCACCTACACGTGCGAACAATGCAATTGATGAAGCTCCTAATGAGAATCCAGATAATACATTTAATGTAACATCCATGCTATCAAAGTGAGATGAATAAAATATGAATAGACCACCTAAGCCAAGTACACCTAAACCAACAACACTGAGTCCCATTACAGAACCACCAGTGAATGCAACATTTAATGCTTGAGCAAGGCTTGTACGTGCAGCATTTGTAGTTCGAGTATTTGCTTTGGTTGCAACTTTCATGCCTAAAAATCCAGCAAATGCAGAGGCAAAGGCACCCACAATAAATGATAAAGCAATCAATGGACTTGAATCAGCCTTGCCTGAATTTGCAATACTCAGTAGTACGGCTACTGCGATTACAAAAACGGCCAATACACGATATTCAGCTTTTAAAAATGCCATTGCACCACCAGCAATACTGGCACCTATTTGTTTCATTCGGCTTGTGCCTTCATCTCGTGCAGTAATCCAACTGGTTTTCCAAAAGGAATAAACCATCGCCAAAGCACCAGCGCCGATCACATATATTAAATTAGAACTCATGGGTTCAATATCTCCTCAATTAAGAATTAAAATGATTCATGGTGTTGTTTAGCCCCCGCACCAAAAGATTTTCTAAAGCATCAGCACCATGTTTTACCATAGCTTCTGCTTCAAGCTCATCATCTGATCTGAAGGGTTTCAGTACATATTTTTCTGCAGGTCGCATATTTTCATCCGTACCTATACCTAAACGTACTCGGGGAAATTGGTCAGACTGGAGTTGATAAATTATACTCTCCATCCCACGATGACATCCGTCGCCGCCTTTGGGACGAATCCGAATCGACCCAAGAGGAAGATCCACATCATCCAAGATTACATGAATATCGGAAGGCAAAATATCCCAGAGATTTGCCACTTCTTTCACAGCGTTTCCGCTACGATTCATGCCGGTTGTTGGCTTTACCAACAGGACTTCTCGTCGTTTATGTTGTGCAAAGACATAAGGACCTTTTCCAGGTTTAAATGACAGCTTTTGCCGGCGAGCTAATTCGTCCACTACCCAAAATCCTGCATTGTGTTTTGTATTTGCATATTTATCACCGGGATTGCCTAGACCAATAAAAGCGATCATGATTCTTTCGAATCGTCTCCTGAATCTTCTTCAGCTGCTTTATCATCTTCGCCTTCTTCGCCTTCTTCGCCTTCTTCGCCTTCTTCACCTTCAAGTTCTTCAACTTCCGGCTCTTCTTCAGCTGCAGGTGGATGGACAGATACTATATTTAAGTCTTCAGCAGATAATATCTCTACATCTTCATCATCAATTGTAATGTCTGCTACACTTTTTGCAGAATTCATTTCAAGATCCTCAATATTCAATTCAATCTGCTCCGGAACATCTGTTGGGAAACAACTGATCTCAATCTGTGTCATGGATTGCGATAGCACTCCCCCTTCCTTGACACCTAATGGTTCACCAATCAATACTAAGGGCACAGAAATAGTTATTTTCTCTGATCGGCGCACTCGCATTAGATCAATGTGAATCACTTCATCCGTCACAGGATGATATTGTAATTCCTTTATCATGGTAAACTGTGTATCGCCTCCCTGCTCAACCTCAAAAATATGTTGGCCAGATTGTAATGCATGATACAGTATCAGTTTATCTACCGATATATTTACATTCGCCTCACCTGCATAATAGAGAACACCGGGAATGAGTCCCGACCGACGAATAGTTTTTGAGCCTTTCGTCCGCGTGAGATTTCTATCTTTAATTTCTAATTTGTAATACGATGATGCCATCGTTTTTTCTCCTAATTAAAATTCAAACAAAGCACTGACTGATTCACCATTATGAATTCGGATAACTGCTTCGCCAAAAACATTCCCTACAGTTACAATTTCCATATTATCCATGGATTTTTCCATTGGAATATCGATCGTATCTGTCACAATAATTTTTCTAATTTTTGATTTATTCAATCTTTCTATAGCTGGGCCGGATAACACGCCATGTGTTGCCACAGACGTTACTGATTTTGCGCCTTGTTTTAAAGCGGCTTCAGCTGCGTTAATTGTAGTCCCTGCTGTATCAATCATATCATCAATAATAAGCACATCCATATCTTTGAGGTCACCAATAAGATGACTCACTTCTGCTTGATTGGGTGCATACCGACGTTTATCAATTAGCGCAAAATGCATTCCCAATCGCTTTGCATAGGCTTGACTCATTTTTGCTGATCCTATATCTGGTGCTAGCACAACGGTATGATCCGGATCCAACCCTTCATTCTTAACTGCATCCAATAACACCATTCTGCTGTATAAATGATCAAACGGGATTTTAGCAAATCCCTGGATCTGTGTAGAATGAAGGTCCATTGTAATAATTCTATCTGCACCCATTGCTGTAAAAATATCGATCATAACTCGAGATGAAATGGGTACGCGAGGTTGATCTTTCCTATCTTGGCGTCCATAACCAAAATAAGGGATAACAACTGTTACACGATCCGCAGAAGCACGAACTGCTGCATCCACCATCAATGCCAATTCCAAAATATTCTCAGATGGTCCATTAGTGGATTGAATCAAAAACACATCAGTCCCACGAATATTTTCTTCAAACTTGATCCATAATTCACCATCAGAAAAGGTGCTAATGGATATTTTACCTAATTCACATCCTAATGATTTTGCAATCTTTTTGGACAAAGCAGGGTTACTGCGACCACTAAATATTTTTAGTTTATTATTCATAATATTTTTTTCTGAATGACTATGAGCTGGGGCGCAGGGATTCGAACCCCAACTGCCTGGACCAAAACCAGGTGTACTGCCATTATACTACGCCCCAAATAAATTGGGTGTTGTTACAAATTAGAGAGTTGGATTGGTGATAAATGTATTGTATCGGGATGAAAAATGTGACTCGGCTGATTTGGCATCTGCATCTTCGTCAAAAACCCCAAACACAGTCGAGCCTGAGCCCGACAAACTGGCGAAACGAGCCCCATGGGCTCGAAGCGAATTTTTTATTTGTCCAATCTCTGGATATGCTGGAACAACGATTGCTTCAAAATCATTCTCAAAAAGCTCAAAAGGAATAATCTCCTTTCGAATAAAGCCCCGAAAATTAACTATCTCGTTTGGTCTGTCCAAAATATTTTTGAATTCACCATACGCCCATTTTGTATCAATATGTAAATCCGGGACCACCAATAAATAGCATCCATTAATTATTGTTTCAATCGGTTTTAAGATTTCGCCAATTCCATCTCCGATTTGTGTTTTCCCCTTAATAAAAAAAGGAACATCTGCGCCCAATTCTATGCCTATGGTTTCTAACTCGTCATCACTCACATCCAATTCATAAAGCTTACGAAGTCCTTTTAAGATGGTGGCCGCATTGGATGAGCCTCCACCCAAACCACCACCGGCAGGAATTCTTTTCTCCAGTTCGATTGAGACACCACCAAGTCCAAACGCATGCACCATTTTTTGCCATGCCTTTACACATAGATTGGAATCATCTTTTGCCAGCCAATCCACATTTGAAGAAAATTGGCAACTGGAAGTTCTTTTTTCTAATCTGATGGTATCATGAAAATCTAGCTCTTGGAAAACTGTGTGAATATTATGGTAACCGTCCGGGCGCTGGTTCCTTATTTGGAGACCAATATTAACCTTCGCGTGAGACTTAAGTACAAGATGGCTCATTTTTTATACAAAGTGTTGCAATGGCCTGTACCGCCCAGCCGGAACTATTTCCCACAAAACCAAGATGGTCTGAGGTTGTGGCTTTTATGGAAACTTTGGATTCATCAATTTGCATGGAATGAGACAAGTTATATTTCATTTTGGGAATATATTCTTCCAATTTTGGTTTTTGGAGAATAATGGTTGCATCTATATTATTGATCTCAAATCCAGCTTCCCCAATTCGCTTAACTGCATCGACTAAAAAGTAACTGCTGGGGGCACCTTTCCAAGTATCATCATTGCTGGGGAAAAATTGACCAATGTCACCCAATGCGGATGCACCAAGAAGCGCATCCACCACTGCATGGTTCAAAGCATCGCCATCAGAATGTCCCACTGACCCAAAAGATGATGGTATATCCACACCCCCTATAGTAAGTAATTCTCCTTTCGCCAACTGGTGAACATCATATCCTATGCCTGTTCTGATCATAAAACTGTTCCCTGAGCCTGTCGAACGGCAACTATATCCGCTCGTATCCAATCATCTTTTGTGGTAATCTTAAAATTGTTTGAGTCTCCCTCTACCAGTTTGATGGAGAATCCCATTGCTTCCATTAAGGCGGACTCATCGGTTCCGGTTAAGTTTTTTGTTTCGGCATAATACAACGCCTGAAGTAATTTATTTTTATGAAAACATTGGGGAGTCTGCGCAAGCCATATTTTTTCACGATCAAGCGTCTCTTTTACCAATCCATTCTCAGAAAATTTTACCGTATCCTTACTGGGAATTCCCACAACAGCACCATCTGCAAATTCACAAGCAGAAATGGATCGCTGAATAAGGTCTTCTGTCACAAAAGGCCGGGCAGCGTCGTGGATGCAAACCAATGTTGAATCCGAAGCAGATACATCTATGCCATTTTTCACAGAATCCTGCCGACGTGTACCCCCAGCCACCACTTTCACCGGTTTTCCGGCTGACATGGACAACACATCTCGATGGGTTGAGCCTACATTAGCACTGGGCACAGCCACAATAATTTCATCAATATAGTCCGATTGCAAAAATAGTTTCAAGGTATGAAAGAAAAGCGGCCGGCCGGACAACAATTTAAATTGTTTTTCTTCGCCAAACCGTTCGCCAGAACCAGCAGCAGGAATGATTGCGGATACTTTCATATTACATAAGGTTTTTGATCAAATGATAATCATAGCATCACCATAGCTCAAAAAGCGATAATTCTCTTTTATAGCTTCCCGGTATGCTTTTTTAATCAATTTGCGACCAGCAAATGTACTGACCATCATAAACAATGTCGATTTAGGCGCATGAAAATTGGTAATCATTTTATCCACCATTTTATATTCGTAGGGTGGGTAAATAAATTTATCCGTCCAACCTCTTTTTGGGGTTACCTGGAATCCGGATATGGCAATTGTTTCTAATGCACGAACAGTGGATGTCCCTACAGCAATGATCTTCCGGTGCCGCTTTTTAGCCTGATTGATTGCCATGGATGTTTTAGGGGACACTTCGAAATATTCTGAGTCCATCTGGTGTCGATTCAGATCTTCTACTTGTACAGGGCGAAAAGTTCCAAGTCCAATATGAAGTGTAATATTTTCAATCTTGGTGCCTTTATCTTTTACTTTTTTGATGAGTCCTTGAGTAAAATGGAGTCCAGCAGTCGGGGCAGCCACAGCACCACGTTCCTTCGCATATACGGTTTGATACCTCTTTTTATCCACGGAATCGGCATCACGGTCAATGTAGGGGGGAAGAGGAGATGTGCCGATTCTGTCGATGACACTATGGAAATCAGCGCCATCATATTCGAAACGAACCACGCGACCGCCTGAAACCGTATTGTCGATCACATCGCACATAAGTTTTGGCGTGAATACCAATTTATTCCCGATGCGTACTTTCCGGGCAGGTTTTACCATGACCTCCCAGAGATCATGTGCTAATTCACGGAGTAAAAAAACTTCCACTTTAGCAGCGGTCCGGTCTTTCGTTGCAAAAAGCCGTGCAGGAAATACCTTTGTATTATTAACCACCATAAGATCATTTTTGCGCATATAATCTGTGATATTCAGGAATTTTCTATGCTCAATTTTCCCCGTATCACGGTTCACTACCATTAATCGTGATAAATCACGCCTGGACTCCGGGTACTGGGCAATGAGTTTTTTTGGTAGGCGATAATTAAAATCACCAAGTTTATACTTTTTCTTTTTATCTATCATTCAAATAACCTCGTTTGGTCTGTTGTTAATTCTTTTCCAAGTAAATCGTATGCTGCTTTCTGGGCAATGCGCCCTCTTGGTGTACGGTGTAAAAATCCTTCCTTGATCAAAAAGGGCTCATATACATCTTCTATGGTGATGGGGTCTTCTCCTATAGCAACTGCCAACGATTTTACGCCCACAGGACCACCATTAAATTTATCTATAAGGACTTCCAGAATCTTCCGATCCATCTCATCCAATCCAATATCATCTATGCCTAATTTTTCCAAGGATGCCTTGGCTACATCAATGTTGATTTTGCCCGAAGCTTTGACCTGTGCAAAATCCCGGGACCGTCTCAATATACGATTGGCGATCCGTGGAGTTCCACGGGCGCGCCTGGCTAATTCCATGGCACCTTCATCATCAATCTCTACTTCCAATATTTCGGCGGACCGATTAATTATATGGAAAAGATCTTCTGCTTCATAATAATCCACACGAAGTACCACGCCAAAACGATCTCGCAAAGGTGAAGTGAGATTCCCCAATCGGGTGGTAGCACCAATGAGAGTAAAGGGTTCAATCGTCAGCTGTACACTGCGGGCACTGGGTCCCTTATCAATCATAATATCGATGGAAAAGTCTTCCATAGCAGAATAGAGATATTCTTCCACTACTGCATTAAGACGATGAATCTCATCGATGAAAAATACATCACGGTGACCTAAATTAGTTATTATTCCTGCCAAGTCACCCGCTCGTTCTACTACTGGTCCGGATGCTTGTTTTATGTTGGATTTTAGTTCCTTAGAAACAATATTCGCGAGAGTAGTTTTCCCCAATCCCGGTGGACCAAATAGAAGGACATGGTCTAAAGCATCTCCACGAGAATTAGATGCTTCAATGTAAAGTTTCAAATTATCCACCAATTCTTTCTGACCAATAAATTCATCAAATTGAGAGGGGCGAAGAGATTTTTCAACCGCAGTATCATCCTCAAACGGTGTTGGGTCTGTAATATGTATCTCTGTCATTAAGTAAAATGGATGTAAATCAGTTTAAAACTGACTCTAAAGATACAATCTCAAATTGCTGTCGTAAAGACAGAGAGGGAAAAAAGTTTGACTACCGTAGTGTAAACATTGGATCCGGAGCCACCGGTATGCTCACTTTGGCGTAGATTCAACATAATATCAATACATTGATCAATAAGATCTTTCACAATCTCCCAAAGTTTAAAAAAGTGCTTTAGTTCATCAAGAGATTTCATGCTGCGATTCCCTTTTTCATTAAAATTTGTTTTAAAAATGATCCAGTATAAGATGTTTTCACTAATGCAATTTCTTCAGGTGTGCCGGTGGCCATGACAGTCCCGCCATCGTTACCGCCTTCCGGCCCCAAATCGATGATCCAATCCGCAGTCTTGATCACATCCAAATTATGTTCAATAACCAAAACCGTATTTCCACGTTCCACCAAACGCTGGAGCACATGCAAGAGCATCTTGATATCCTCGAAATGGAGGCCTGTGGTAGGTTCGTCCAAAATGTAAAGTGTTCTTGCGGCAGATACTTTAGAGAGTTCCGTGCCCAGTTTCACCCGCTGCGCTTCTCCACCGGAAAGTGTTGTGGCTTGCTGCCCCAAATTGATATAGCCTAGTCCCACATCATTTAATGTATGAAGTTTTTTGTGGATAGATGGAATATTTTTAAAAAACTCCAACGCCTCAGATACTGGCATACTTAACACTTCAGCAATTGATTTCCCTCTGTATTTAACTTCCAATGTTTCCCGGTTATATCGTTTTCCCGCACAAACTTCACAGATTACATATACATCCGGGAGAAAATTCATTTCAATCTTAATAATGCCATCACCTTCACAGGATTCACAGCGACCGCCTTTTACATTAAATGAAAAACGACCAGGTTTATAACCTCGAATTTTAGATTCCGGTAATTTGGCAAACATATCACGAATGAATGTGAAAACACCAGTATAAGTTGCAGGGTTGGATCTCGGCGTCCGGCCTATGGGTTTTTGGTCAATATCTACCACCTTATCAAGAAACTTCGCTCCTGTGATGGAATCAAATTCCAATGGGTAAGCCCGCGCCCTGTTCAATTCTTTCGCTAAAGCAGGAAAGAGAGTCTCATTCACCAAGGTACTTTTGCCACTTCCGGATACACCCGTTACAGCAATAAATCGGCCCAATGGAAAATCCACATCAATTGATTTTAAATTATTTCCTGTGGCGCCTTTGATTGATAATTGATTTGAACTTCCATTTC